>Ga0209376_1004570_pt1 | contig 11985 bp, 10 predicted proteins | sample GraSoiAngelo_134_FD_185891 | JGI IMG/M metagenome (GOLD analysis project Ga0209376, IMG submission 185891) | Grasslands soil microbial communities from the Angelo Coastal Reserve, California, USA - 14_0929_05_30cm (SPAdes) (version 2) | ecosystem: Environmental > Terrestrial > Soil > Grasslands ... | reverse complement strand
CCAGGCGCTCGGCAACCGGCTCGAGGGCGGAATCCGCCTCCTGTGCGATCCGGTCGAGGCCGCGCAAAGCAAGGCTGTAAACGATCTCCTTGCCTCGGCGCTCGGCGCGAACAAAGCCGCAGTGGCGCAGACACGCCAGGTGAGTGCTGACCCGCGGCTGGGGCTGCCCGACCGCTGCCACCAGCTCGCCGACGGCGAGCTCGCCCTCGTCGAGGAGCTCAAGGATGTGAAGCCGAGTTGGGTCACCGAGGACACGAAAGAAGCGCGCGGCGGCGGCGCGGTCGGGTGGCGCCAGAACGCCGGACGACATATCTGGAAAGCAGGATATCATGTTCCTTGTGAAAGTCACGCTCCAGTATTTCGACGGGTGTCCCCATTGGAAGCTGGCCGACGAGCGGCTGGCCACGGTCCTTCACGGACTGCCACGCGGCAAGGTGACGCTCGAGTACCAGCGCATCGACTCACCCGAGACAGCGGAGCGAATCGGCTTCCATGGCTCACCCACGATCCTCGTCGATGGTCGCGATCCGTTTGCCGGCGGTGCCGAGCCGGTCGGTATGACCTGTCAGGTTTACCGGACCGAGCAGGGCGCTCAAGGCGCCCCACCGAGGCTCAGTTTCCCAGTCACCGTTCGTCTCAGGTGCCGCCTGTTCGTTGCTCATCGTGCTCTCCTCTCTGTACTTGTCGACACGACTCAGGCAGTTGTCGCGTCCATCGTGTGCGTGCTGGCGGCGGCCTGGCTCGTTTTCACTTAGCCGTTCAGCCGCTCCTTTCGGAATTCGATGACAGTTCGCATCGTGTCGTTCGCGCCCGCTGCGCGGTTCATCGCCGGGCCGAGGCCCGGGAACAAGTCCATCACCGCCTTCAGCAACCGGCCAGGACCTGGCAGCACCACGGTCTCCGCCTTGTCCTTGAGGATCGCCGTCAGCACAGCGCGGCCGACCGCGCCGGCGGGTGACGTGCCCGCGCTCGGCAGCTTCAGGCCGACCTCTTTCGCGGTGCGGTCGCCCTGGCCGGCGTCGCGGATGGCGCCGAGGATCACGACCGACGCGCTCACTCCGCGCGCGCGGTAGTCGTTACGCAGGACGCGGGTGAAGCCGATGAGGCCGTCCTTCGCCGCGGCGTACGCCTCGGTGTACGGAAACGAGACTCGGCCGGCGATCGACGAGATGTTGACGATGTGCCCGCGGCCCCGCGCCAGCATCCCCGGCAGCAGCGCGTGGACGAGGTGGATCGGCGCCAGCGCGTTGAGGGCGATGATCGCTTGGTTCTGGTCCCAGGTCATCGAGTCGAACTCGCGCTGCGGGTCGCCGCCGGCGTTGTTGACCAGCACGTCGATCCGGCCGTACGCACGCTCCGCCGCAGCGGCCATGGCCTCGAGCTGACGTGCGTCGGTCAGATCGGCCGGAATCGCCATCGCGTTGAGCTCCTCGGCCAGGGTCTCGATCTTGTTCCGCGACCGGCCCGTCAGAACGAGCCTGTAGCCGGCGCGCGCCAGATCGCGGGCGATGATCGGCCCGATACCACGTGAGGCGCCGGTGACGAGCGCAACTCCTGATTCCCTGCCCATCGAAACGATCTCCTTGGACTGTCGGCGCTCCGCACGCCCTTGACATCGACAATTGGTATTGCCAACGGTTTATTTCACCGATGATTAGTGGTTATTATGATGTCGATGGCGATGGACGGCTATCCAAAGGCACTGGCAGGCAGAGTCGGCTTCATGCTGGCCCGCGCCCACCTCATTGCCCGCGGCAAGGCGGACGCCGCCATGGCCGAGGTCGGGCTGACGATGAAGGCATACGCAGCGCTGGCCACGGTCGTGAGTGACGGCGCGGTGTCGCAGCAGGCGCTGAGTCGGCGGATCGGAATGGACCCGGCGACGATGGTCGATGTCATCGACTCGCTCGAGCGGTTGGGGCACGTCGTCCGCCGCCGCAACCCTCGCGACCGGCGCGAGTACGCGCTGCGGGCGACGCCCAAGGGCCGAGTGCTTTTCGCACGCGCTGAGCGGGCAATCGCCGCGGCGGAGGCCCACACGCTCGGCGACATGAAGCCCGACGACGTGCATGCGTTGATGCAGCTGCTCGGGCGAATCGCCAACCCGCACACGGACTTCCCGGCTGCAGACGAGCAGGTCAATCGAGCCCTAGGCCGCTGAGCTCGCAGCTGATCTTCCACAGACGGGCGTGGCTGCGCCCTCCGAAGCGGCCGCTGACCGAAGCTCAACCGAGGAAACCAGATCATGCCGTACGTCGTGGACCTGCTTCACCGTTTCAACCGTCGGTCTGGAGTCTGTCAGACGGCGACAGCTTCGGACGTGCGCACTTCATCAGGACGTCTTCGCCGCAGAGAGCCTCGGTAGGCCGACGCGCGTGCAGCCGAGGGTTCGCTGGAATGCTTTCGTGAAGCTCGATTCCGACTCATAGCCGACGCTGTGCATCGCTTCGGTGACCGACAGGCGTTCCGCCTCCAGAAGCTGCGGCTGCGCTCGGGCTCATCCACGAGTCACCTCAAGTGGTCCTGCACCAGGCCCGGCTTTATCGTTTCGGAGAGCGCCCACCTTCTTGGACACCTCCCCGGTCGGCTTCGCCGGCGCTTGATTCTGAATTCAGAAATTGGTTAAGGGGCCCGGACCGTGTTTGTGCACGTGTCCTCGCGTGACCGGCCGGCTCCTTGACTGCCCTTCGAGCTCGATTACAGCTGGCTTAGCGTCCTGGCGTGACCCCGCGAAACGGTTCGAATCCGGGAATGCGTTCTCCCGGCTATGACCGGCGATGGTCCGGATCCGACCAACGAAGTGGTCGAGTCCCCCAGTCAGTTGTCAGGGGTTCGACTACATTGGGGTGGGCCGCGGTGGACTCGAACCACCTCCTCCGCGGTAGAGCGCCTGAGCGCCGCGCAGACCAGAGCGGCGAAAGCAGATTGGCCGGAAAGCGTGGCCAGCGGTTTGGGCGAGGTGAGCGACGTGCGGTAGCGACCTCTGGCCGCCGGCGGAGATTCGCACGGCCATGGGGACCATTGCGAGCCCGATCACGAAGTAGCACGTTGCTGCCAGCTCGATGGGTAGCTGAGCGTCACACGTACGGCGGGCACCAGGATGGACTGGCCGACGATCCAGCCGGCACGCGAGTAGCGAGTGGACGGGGATGGATCGCCCATTGACGCCCACGCAGCCGCGTGCTAATGGTGAGAAGTCGCGGGCCAGAGCCATCGTCAGAAGGCTCGCGCTTGGAGGTAGGAAGAGGACAAGGAGTGCCGGGGCTGATCCAAGACAACATGGCAGCCATCTCACGCGACGCGGCTCAGTGGGTGCTCGCCTCATGAGGGCGAACGATGGCTAGCCAGTGAAAGTCCAGGCCCTCATCGTCGCCCTTGCAGTCTTGACACTGGCCGCGCCCGAGGGGCGGGCCGCGGCGCCGGTTCCGTTAGTGCGCGCGACGCACACGGTCGTGGCAACGCTGACCAGTCCACCGGGCTCCTCGCCGGCCGGGCTTGCTTTTGCCACACGCAGTGGCTTGCTCTTCGTCGCGAACATCTTCACCGACGATGTTTCCGTGATCGACCCGCGGACTCGGGCTGTCATAGACACCGTCAAGCTCGCTGGCGGGAATACGTGCGCTCATCCCTTGAGCGTTGGCTACGACAAAGCACACGACGTTATCTATGTCTCTTGTCAACAGTATCTGGACGTGACGGCGATTGACGGGACGACGCACCAGCCAATCGGCAGTCCGATCGAAGTCGGGTCGTCACCGTTCGGAATCGCCTACAACGAGCGCAACGGCGACGTTTACATCGTAATCGCGCACACGGACGAGGTCGTGGTCCTCGACGGTGCTACGCGGACCATCGTCGACCGCATACCCGTAGGCACTGCTCCGTTTGGAATCGCATATGACAGTCGGCGCGGTTTCCTCTACGTGACGAATTCGCAGTCGGACTCGGTCTCGGTGATCAACGGAGCCACGAACCAGGTCGTGCGCACGATACCCGTGGGGTCCTCTCCCCTAGGCGTTGTCTACGACAACCAGAACGACACCATCTACGTCTCGAATTACTTCAGCAGCAACGTCGTTGCAATCGACGCGGCAACGGGCCAGCTCGCCGCAGAGATCTTCGTTGAAGCGTTTCCATTCGGAATCGCGCTCAACCCGCGGGACGGCGATCTCTATGTGGCAACGCTCGGGGCGGGCACGGTCGACGTGATCGACACGACCATGAACGTGCTCGTTGAATCTGTCCCGCTCGGTTCGGGCGGAGTCTGGACGGCAACAGACCCCCGCACTGGGGACGTCTGGGTCACGCACGGGGACGCCGTCAGCGAACTCGCCGCGCGGCAGGGCCCACCGCTCATGCAGATCAGTCCTGCCATGGTCAACTTCGGCGCTCAGCCGGTCGGCAGCGTCGAGAGCAAATTCGTGACCGTAACTAACGCGAGCGGCCGGCCCCTGCTCGTCGCCGTTACAACGGTCCACGTGCCCGACGACTTCTCTGCCGGCGGTGGACTACCGGGAAGCACGTGCCCATCACCCGACCAGGGTCTCCTCGGCGCCGGTGAGAGTTGCACGCAATTCGTCGGCTTCTTTCCATCGGAACCCTTCCTTGGCCAGCATGAGACGGGCTACCTCCAGGTCACCGCGTACGATCCGCTGAGCGGAGAGAATCTTGAGGAGGACTTCGTCGCGCTCAAGGGCATTCCCCGCTAGTCACATCGTAGAAGCGGATCCTCGCTTCCTCCAAATACTCGCCGTGCCTGGGGAGGTGCGCGCGCTGAAGGCGCGGTTTGGTGGCCTGTCGCGTGTACAACACGCGAGTCCCACTGCGGCTCGGCCTAATCCGGCGCACGACATGAGCCCAAGGAGGTGGTGCCAGAGTTCGCTGACGGCATCGACCTGTGCACAATTCGCGATGGTTCTTGCGGCTTTTCGACAGCGACGATGACGACGAACCACCGCTCGCGTCGGTGAAAGCTGTCAACGCCAGTCTGAAACTCCTCAGTTTTCGCCGGTCTGAAATTCCCCATCTCAGTACCGATTTCGTCTGAGCGCCGGTCTCAAATTCCCCACACGAGGCGCTGGCGTGACCAGGGTGCTGGTGGGCATGCTGAAGACGCCGGCACGCTCTTGTCTTTGAGCCGATAGCTCTCGCCCCTACGGCGCGGCGGTATGGAACGACGCGCGCAACGCCGCGGATTGCCCGGCGATAGATGCTTGGCGGATGTCGCTGCGCACGGGCGCCAGCGTGCCTCGACCTGCTCCTGAGCAGGATTGCCCCGCCAACTTCGGCAACTCCGACATCTCGGCGGCAGCTTCCCCGATCCGACCCCGTAACGCAAAGGGGGGCGCCCGACGGCGCCCCCGCACCTCTCCCGCCAGCGAGCCGGGTTCTGGGTCCCTACGGATGCACGGCCGCGGTATAGATGTCGAGCTGGTGGAGGGCGCCGTCGGGGTTGGTGCCGGTGCTGTTGGAGTTGTCGGACCAGGCCGGCCGCGCTTTACCACCGTAGAAGGCAAGCCCGGAGTAGTCACCGTAGTCGATCCCATTGCCCGAGTCGTGCGAGTTCGAGGTCCCTGCGCTGATCTGGACGTTGGCGCCAAACGTCGCGCCGCCGTCAGTGCTGAACGCGCCCCAGAGCTGGGCATCGTCGTTGGCGATCCCGTCGGTGTCCCCGGCGCCGCCGGTGCCGAGGTCACGCCTGGCGTCGTACCAGACGGCGGCTACGTTGCCTGAGGTCTGGTCGAGGGCGATCTTGGGCAGGAACTGGCTGTTGGGGGTCTGGTCGTCGTTGACACGCACGCCCTGGCTCCAGGTCGCGCCGTTGTCGTCGGAGAAGCGGACGAAGATGTCCGTGTTGTCGCTCTCGTTCTGAATCTCTTTGGTGTAGACGAGGTACACGCGGCCGTTGCGCGCCCCCCCGGTCCGGTCCCAGGCCAGGCCCGGCTCGGCGTCGATCGAACGGTCCCGCTGCGGCGGGATGAAGTCGAACCCGCCGACGTGTGTTTCGGCAACGAACACGCGGTCGCCGAAGCCGGCCGGTCCGAGGCCGTCAAGGTCGAGGTTGACGAACAGCATGCCACCGCCCTGGCCGCTCTCGGTGAGCGTGCAGACCTGCATCACCTGCCCCGTCGGCCCGATCGCGATGTCGCCGTACGTGCAGTTGTTGGTGCCTGGCACCACCTCGCCCTGAAAGAACGACCCGACCTGGCCGAAGCCTGCCACCGCGGCGCGCGTCGCGAACAGCGGCCCGCCGGCGTTGAAGATCACCCAGACCTCGCCCCTGGCCGCCGTGATCGTCGGCTGGTCGACGAACCGGAAAAGGCCGCGATTGTCGCCGCTGGTCTTGGTCGGCGTCCCCTTCGGCGGAGCGACGATATTGCCGACCAGGTTGAAGGTCAGGCCGCCGTCCGTGCTGAGGGCGATCGGGACGGTGTTTTCGACCTCGAAGAGATAGCTCATGAACAGATTGCCGAACTCATCGAAGGAGAGGGTCGGATCGCAGCACGCGTCACCGAGGTTGTCCTTGTCGCCGATCAGCTTGCGGGTCCACGTTGTGCCACCGTCGAAGCTGACTGCCTCGAACATGCCGGCGTCGAGCCCGGCCTCACGGTGCCCGACGTTGGTGACGATCACGATGTTTTTCGGGTTGGTCGGGTTGATGGCGATCGCCTCCTCGGACTCGTTCAGGGGGCGCTGGCTGGCGTCGATGTTGAGCAGGCCGCTCTTCGCGGCCGCCGTGCCGGGGGGGAGCATGGCAATCAAACCGACGAGGATCAAGAGGCCGGGTGCGGGCAGCCTGCGCATGGCGTCCTCCTTAAATCGTGGCCGGAGAAACTGAGTGTATTGGCGACCGTTCTCCGCGTGCAATGCGCGGCCGATCGGCGCACTTTGGATCACCGACGATCCTCGTCGGCGGTCGCGATCCGTTTGCCACGGGCGCCGAGTAGGTGCACATGATGTGCCGCATCTACGCGACCGACGTGGGTCGTCAAGGGGCTCCCACCGAGTCTCAGCTCCGGGGAGAGTTCTCCTAGCGACCTCGAGGCCTAACGGGCTCTCTTACGCGCGAGGTAATCGGTGGAGCGGCCCGGGCACCGGTGTGTAGCGGACCGCTCCTGGTGCTCGATTGCTAGCTCGTCTGAATGATGACGTTGTCTCCGCCGTCCGTGTGGTTGAAGTTCACGATCCCGGGGACGACCAGCATCACACCCTCACCCGCTTTCGCGTCGATGCTGTTGGGCGGGTTGGGCCCGATGATGCAGATCACGGTCATGGTTCCCGGCAGCTCCCCGATGGGCGTCGTGAGCGTGACGCTCATCTTCACCGCCCCACCGCAGAAGTTGGGTGGCAGGATTACGTCACCGTCAGGAAAGTGGACGATCCCACAACCGTAGGACTGGTAGTTGAGTAGCTCGTCCGCCCTCCAGGTGCCTGCGCCTTTGACAGTGCCGCCGCTGTCCGTGTGCGTGAAATTGCCCTCGCCCTCTACAGACTTCGGGTTGACCGAGAACTCCGCCAGACCGTCGATCGCTATGTGATCGCCGTTGGCGGCGACACCGAAGTTCTGCCCCTCCATATGAAGTGCATAGGTGTGAGTGCCGCTGTCGGCCAGGACTCCTACGGGCATCAGCGCCACCGGCAACCCGACGACCAATGCCAACGCCCAAAAACGTCTCATGGCTGCTTCCCTCCTCGAGACCAAGAGCCGCCTGTGTAACTCGACCAGTCTAACTCCGCGTTGATCGAGGGGCCTTGGGCCGTTTGCTTCATCCGCCGCGAGCAGTCGACATCGCGTTGCGAGCAGGGGACTCAGTCAGACATCCCCGATGTCCTCGGGCTGCGCGCCATTGATATCGCGAGTGCAAGGTACAGCAGCGCAGGGATGATTGTGCTTTAGACTCCCCTGCTTTCGGCAACGTGCAGGCGGTCTGAGGCTGAACCACGCCACAGAATGACCCCAAGGGCCAGAGTCCAGAGAACGAACAGGATCAGCGCGGGCAACGACAGAAAACCAAGTCGCCAATCGATCGCGGAGAGCACCGCGCTGATGAGGCACAGAACCGCTGCGGCCCAGGTGAGCCACGCAAACCACCGAGCCACCGCTCCTCGGGTTAACGCCACGGCAAAGAAGGCAAGTCCGGTACCGAGGAGCGCGTTGAAGGCCATGTCAGCCGTCTGGCTCACGCTCTCCCCCAGCACGGCAGCTGCTCCAATGCCAGCCCGATGCGTCTCATCGGAGGCAAGGTAACGATCGGCGAGCGTGAGCAAAATGAATCTCTGGAAATGGCCAATGAGCAGGAACATGGCGCCTAGCAGGGATGCGACCAGGGCAAGAGTTCTTCGGCCCAGCCCTGATCCCGCAAGTGACTCCCAGAGCGCCACCAACGCGATCACCAAGAGCGGAACGTTCAGGAATTCGAGCGGGAAACCGACCTGCAGCAACATCCGCCTTCCCCAGCTGAGTCCCGCAACCAGCCTGACACGTGCCTCCGCATTGGATGGCTCGAGGGCATCCGCAGGAGCACCCAGAAATGGAGGCGTGATCAGGACCAGCGCGAGCAGAAGGGTAAAGCCATACATGAGAGCCGCGGCAGCGCCCACGCGGCGTAGCTGTTCAGTAGCGTTCCGCATGACGTCCGCAGCTTATAGGCGCCGAGCCGTTTTTTGATCTACCGTTTTCTTTTGGCGGCGGGACTGGAGAGCCCTCGACTGACGTACGCAAAATTCAGAGGTTGGTCGGGGGCCCGGTGTGTGATTTCAGGGGCGGATTCATGCGGTGAGCGCAACGACCTCCGCGAGCCGCTGTGATGGTGTCATCCAGTCGAGGGTTTGTCGAGGGCGCTCGTTGAGCTCCCTGCTACAGCGTCCAGCTGACGCTGGGTGAACCTAGACAGATCGGTGAGACGAGGGAAATACTGCCGGAGCAAGCCGTTGGTGTTTTCGTTGGTGCCACGCTGCCACGGGCTGTTGGGGTCGCAGAAGTAGACCTGTACTCCCGTGTCGACGGTGAACCGAACATGCTCGGCCATCTCTTTGCCCTGGTCCCAGGTCACGCTTCTGCGTAGCTGACGCGGTAGGTCCGGAATTCGCGCACTCATCGCCCGACGCACTTCCTCGGCGGTGTTCTTCCGCACTTTCAAGAGGATGACGTAGCGGGTGGTTCGCTCCACCAAAGTACCAACGCACGTCTTGCGCGACCCGTAGATCAGGTCACCCTCCCAGTGGCCGGGTACAGCCCGGTCGGTGACCTCAGGCGGCCGCTCGCTTATCAGGACCATTTCGCGAAGCATCCCCATCCCGATTCGAACCGACCGCTTGGGCCTACGAAGAGCTCGGCCGGTACGAAGTGCCCGATGCAACTCATGCCGTAGCCCGCCCCGCCCTTGTACGAACAGCGACATGTAGATCGTCTCGTGTGACACGCGCATTTCGGGGTCAGCCGGGAACGCGACTCGAAGCCACCTCGAGATCTGCTCGGGAGACCACTTCAAGGCCAGCTTAGCCTCGACCACCTCGCGCAGCCTCAAACATTGCCCCAGCTTCGCCGGCTTGGGTCGCAGCGCCTGCCGCTGAGCGCGACGCTGCGCCGCATGGGCGCGGTAAAGGTGTCCGCCTCCATTCCGGCGCAGCTCCCGAGCAATCGTCGATGGGGCGCGGCCGAGCCGGGCGGCAATCGCGCGACAAGACAACTGCAACGCCAGGCTTCGCGAGATCTCCTCTCGCTCGGCCAGGCTTAAGGCGCACTGCCGAATCGTTCGAGCTCTGGGTTTCGCGCCTCCGGTCAGGACCTGCATCCGCCGGATGGCGTTAGGAAAGCAGCCGTAAGCTCTGGCCACCGAAGGTATCGACTCCCCGGACGTCAGCCGACCCCAGATCTCAGCCTTTTGGGACTGGTTGAACCTTCTGTGCTTCATCGCACCTCCTGCTCGCGGCAATCATGTGTCGCTCGCCATTGGTGCGCTCACCACTTGAATCCGGGGGACATAGTTCACTCTTTCAGCCCGTTGACAAAATCCCGATCTTGGAGAGCGTCCTGGTCGCCGGCCTAGACGAGTCCTGGTCGGCAGGGTCGTTTTCGAATTCAGCGGCCGCCCAGGCCTTCCGAAGTCTTGTGCACGTGATCGGAGCTCGAGTTCCCGCCGACTTCGTGAAAAACTGTGAACGATGTCTTGCGACATGACATTGGTCGGGGGCCCGGGATTTGAACCCGGGGCCTCACGGTCCCGAACCGGCGTACTGGCGTGTCCTTCCGTATCCGGGCGTTTCCCCCAGTGTCCTCCTGTACTCGATCGGCGAGTTCGTCGTGTCCTCTCGTGTCCTTCTGCGGCCTCCTGGTTCCGCGAATGCGTGACACGGCTGTGACACAGCAGGTCGCTAAAGGTTCCTACTAAACCCAACAAGAAGCGACTGTTACGACCGGAGGAAGGTGAGGACTGCCAAAACTCTGCGGTGTTGGTCCGGTGACTCGAACAACCCAAGTTTCTGAAAGATCTGCGTTACGTGTGCCTCAACCGTGCGCTCCGTCAAGAGGAGATGGCGAGCGATGGCTCCGTTCGACATCCCCTCCGCAACGAGTCCCAGGACCTCCCGCTCGCGTTGGGTCAGGTCGGCGAGTGGGTCCTCTCGACGACGTCGCCCAACCAGCTTGGAGACGATCGTCGGGTCTATTACAGTCTCGCCCTCCATGATCCGGCGCAGCGCATCCACTACCGTCGCTACGTCGAAAACGCGATCCTTCAAGAGATATCCGATTCGTTCCGGATACGCCTTGATGAGTTCCATCGCGTAAGCAGGCTCGACGTACTGCGAGAGGACCAGCACGCCTACCTTCGGATACTCGGACCGAATCTGGCGAGCTGCGATCAGCCCTTCGTCCGTGTGCGTCGGGGGCATCCTGATGTCGACGATCGCTACATCCGGACGCAACGAGCGGACCTGTTTCATCAGCTCGGTGGCGTCTCTGCTCTGTCCGACCACCTCGACACCAGCCTCACCCAGTAGCCGCACGATGCCCTCTCTCGTCAACATCACGTCGTCGGCGACCACCACTCGCGGTAGTGCCAAGTTACGCGTCATGAAGCGGGTCGCAAGGCACTTCGACTCCGCAAATATTCGACTCAAGGGCAACGGTGCCGTCCAGCGCACCGACTCGATCGGCGAGCGAGACCATACGCGACGTGCGCGCGGACCCATCGTCCTGAACGACCATCGAGATGCGGTGATCATCATGCGCAACGACGATCGTGACAAGGGTGGCGCCCCGTTCGATCGCATCCGTCAGCGCATCCACCGCCACGAAATAGAACGTATTCTCGACCGCCGTCGGAAATCTCTGATCGCGGCCCTTGATCTGCACGACGACCGGTGCCGAATCCGCCAGAGACTCCAATGCAGGAGTCAGGCCAGCCTCCATCAACACCGCCGGGTAGATCCCGTGAGCCAGGTCGCGCAGTTCCTCGAGCGCTTGCTGGGCGTCCTGCATCGCAGCGACCAGTGCTACCTCGGCGGCCGGCTCGCTCCGGGCGGCGGCGCTGGCACGGGCAAGCCGGAGGTTGTAGCACAGAGCGAGGAGCTGCTGCTGTGCCCCGTCGTGGAGGTTTTTCTCCAGCGTCCGGCGTTCGTCGTCTGAAGCCTGGACGATTCGCGCCCTGGACTCCCGGAGCTCTCCCAATCGCGCCAGCACTTCCGCCTGCAGCCGCTCATTTTCCAGTCCGAGGCGCATGGCGGGACCCATCTCCTTGATCAGGCCGGCGACTGAGCCTGCGTGAGAGACGACGGCGACGGCGGCTTCTCGCCTGGTGACGCGTGTCACGGCGCGAGCTGGCTTCGGCTCTGGCTCGTCAACCGCGCGCCCGTACGCGTCGACGAAGCCTTGCCGGTCCGGCAGCCAGTACGCAAGTTGTAGCGTGGCGTCTCCGAGCGCCTTTGCGAGGGCCGACTGCATCGATCCGGGAGCCGGTGCCTCTGCTGCATTCATGACGATCA
>Ga0209376_1004565_pt1 | contig 11992 bp, 6 predicted proteins | sample GraSoiAngelo_134_FD_185891 | JGI IMG/M metagenome (GOLD analysis project Ga0209376, IMG submission 185891) | Grasslands soil microbial communities from the Angelo Coastal Reserve, California, USA - 14_0929_05_30cm (SPAdes) (version 2) | ecosystem: Environmental > Terrestrial > Soil > Grasslands ... | reverse complement strand
GGTTTGTTATTTGTCCGGTGTGTCATCGTCCGGATACGAGGGTGGTGCGGGAGGGGCGGTTGTCGTTTCTTGTCTGTGAGGCGTGTGGGGCGCGCTCGTCTATATTGACGACGTAGGGGTGTTTGTTGGATCTCGTCTACGCCGCCTCGTATAAGACGGAGAAGGGGTTGTTGGTGGCGTGCTGTGACGAGGATTGTATGGGCCGGGTCTTCCGGGAGGGCCGGTTGAAGCTGGCGCCGGAGGCGCGGTTCTACGGGAGCGCGGTGATGAAACTGTCGGAGGCGCTGATAATGATGAACGGCGCGGATATTCTGAACCTTGTCGGGCGGAGGATCGTGGACGCGGCCATCGCGAACGGGCTGGTCCACCCGGACGCGGTGATTAGGATTGCGGGCGTGCCGCATGTTCAGGTCATGAAGCTCTAGTCTTTCTAGTCTTTCCGGAAACCGGAATCTGCGTCGCGAGACTAGCACGCATACCTAAAATTTTGCTGAAACCTTCATTTGTCGCTCGAAATTTACAGGACTGCATCAATCCGGCCTATCGCATACTATCGTTGGCTGCTGGATCTTGCGATAGATTAGAGTGGCAGGCTGTTTTGAAGGCGTTTTGCTTGGGACTCTCGGGGAGCACGATAGTCTTGGATCTGCGTCACGGGGAGGTAGTCAGCGAAGGTAGGCTGCATTGATATTCATCAGAGACACGGTGATGTATTTCATGCAAAGCTGACCAGGTTTGCCCAAAGACTCGACCTTGTGGTCTGAGCTCTCGTCCGTATTGGTTGCGATCGAATTCGAAGGGTCCGGGTTGGTCGTATTCTCATTCACGGACCTGAGTGCGTCGGCTTCGATGCGGTTGCTCGAGATCTTTCCAAGTGACTATATTATGAGTTAGTTGGATGGGGCTGCGTTCCTAAACCCTCCCGCTAACCCCCATTCGGGAACGGCAAATCCCCCCTTTTGGAACAGCCTTGGGCGTCAGCGGGGCAAGCATTCAAGAATGGCGACAAGTCCTTTCGAGTCATGCCCGAGCGGTGACATCATGGGCCAACTCATCGTCAGTGAATTCGTGACCCTGGACGGCGTCATGCAGGCGCCCGGCGGACCGGAAGAAGACACCGAGGGCGGCTTCAAGCACGGCGGCTGGCAGATGCCTTTACTCGACGAGGAGTCGCTGAGCCTCATCACCAGGGACATCGGGCGAATGGACGCCCTGCTCCTGGGTCGCAAGACCTACGACATATTCGCCGCGTACAGGCCCAGAGCCACGAGCGACAGGGAGATCGCGGACAAACTCAACAGCGCACCCAAGTTCGTGGCCTCCCGCAGCCGCCGCAGACTCGAATGGAACAATTCCACTCTCATCCAAGGAGACCTTTCCAACGAGGTGGCCCGCATCAAGCAAGAGCACGGCGAAGTCCACGTGATCGGAAGCGGCAACCTCGTCCAGACCCTACTGCGGCACGACCTGGTCGACCGGTTCAACTTATGGGTCTACCCGCTACTCCTCGGCACCGGCAAGAGACTCTTCGATGAAGGGACCCTGCCCGCGGGTCTCCGCCTTATCAGCTCTCAGGCGTTCCCCAAAGGCGCGATTCACTTGGCGTACGAGCGCGCCGGGAAGCCGAAATACGGCGACCTGTCCGTCGAGGCTGAGCGGACCACCTGAGACGAAGGCGGCCTCGGCTTTAGGAACAGAATCGGGGCTTAGGAAGCAGCCCAGGGGTCCAAGCCTAAAATACCAACTCTGCTACACGATTTTCTCTGGAGTGTAATGAGCCGATGGCGCGGTTGGCGGCCACCCTTTTCATGTCGCTGGACGGAGTAGTAGAATCGCCAGAAAAATGGTCGTTTCCATACTGGAACGATGAGATTGGCAAGTTCAAACATGAGGAGACCTTCTCCTCGGACGCCCTCCTCCTGGGACGGGTGACGTACGAGGGCTTCGCCGCCGCCTGGCCCAGCCGTAAGGACCCGGAGGGGTTCGCGGACCGGTTCAACAGCATGCCCAAGCACGTCGCCACCAGGACCCTGAAGAAGCTCGAATGGAACAACTCGCACCTGCTCAGGGGTGATATTGCCGCTGAGGTCTCGAAGCTGAAACAGCGACCCGGAAAGGACATCGTCATCCACGGCTCTCCGGGGCTCATTCGTTCTCTGATACCGCACCAACTAATCGACGAGTACCGACTCCTAGTCTACCCTCTAGTTCTAGGGCATGGAAAGCGCCTCTTCGATGAAACGAACCAAACGAACCTGAAGCTTGTCGAGTCGAAAACATACGACACCGGAGTCGTCAAACTAGTCTATCACCGCGCGAGCAAGCCAAGCAAGCCAGCACCCGCGAGCGTTTCGAAACAGAAGTAAAGGAACCTGGATTTCTCACCAGGCGAGAATTATCAAACCTACGCCGGCTGAAGCATAGCCGTTCGATTCATGTGTCGTATGTTCCTTCTGAACAAGGCATTTCGCTTACCCATACTCTCCTTAGATGAAGATGGTTTTCAGAAAGGAGCGAGAACATGACTTACAAAGCGTATATCGATAATATCAAACTTCAGACGGGCAAGACCCCAGAAGACTTTGTAGAACTCGCTAAAAAGAAAGGTTTCATAGTAAATGGTAAAACTGTCGCCAAACACGGCGAGATGCTTACGTGGCTCAAGACAGAAATGGGCCTAGGTCACGGGCATGCAAATGCGATCATACTGTACATGAAATCTCCCGAGATCGCCAAGAGGAAGTTACAGGAAGATACTGAGAAATCCAAAAGCAAGTAAGGAAGCCGCTAGGCACCAGTTTTGATAACATTGTAGAATTTCGACCCTACATTAGCTTCCTCGGCAAATGGTGCCAGCACCTCGCACCATTCTTAGCCTCGGCTCTCATCGTACTCTCCGGATCCAAACCGATTCGCGATGCTTGACTTCTTCTTGGTAGTGTCAAGGAGAGTAGGGAGTAAGCAGTTTCGTCGGCGGCTGCGATGGTCCTCTGCAAGGAAGGCTTATTGGGGCTCGGCCGGGACCCGGGTCTCTTGTAGCCCGGTGGTGTAGTGGACTAGCAAGGGTCGAAAACAGTGACCCGGCCAATGATGGGCTTTGGACTCCCTAACCAGGAAGAGACCCATCGACGGGAGTTCGAATCTCCCCCGGGCTACCATCGGTCATGAGTGCGAATTCATACTGAGCAGATTATGTCTCTCTTGACGGCGTCTCTGATTGCATTCATGAAGACTTCTATGCTCGTCAGGGTCTTCACAGTGCTGAGCATGTTCATTTGGCTGAACATACGTTCAAAATTCTGAACGATTCTTACAAGCAAATCGTTCTGGAAGAAAGAATTGAACCCAAGTTTTTGTCAGGAACGGCTCATGAGTTCTTTGATCGCAGGGTTGTCTGGGACCACTCTGATCTTTTCGATCGAGCCCCCTCTGCCCCTCTCCCGTTGGAAAACACGACTCTCTACCATTTCTGCACTAATCAAAGTCCCCAACTGTCTACCGTGCTTTCTGCCGTATCGGGGTTCGCCATAGACGTTGCTTCGAGGAACATTGAGCGATTCAACAACGTCCATGAGCGTCCGCCAGCCGCAGTATTCCAGTCCAAGCCGTTTCGACTTGTAATCTCTGCGAAACTCCTTCGAAAGATATTCTAGGATCGGACTCGCTGCCAAAACTCTAGGATCGAGTACCCGCCAATGTTCCTTGCCATCTGGATCTATGAACATTATTCGCGGGTTCGCCAGCAACAAGGAATCTTTCGCCCTATATTCGAGAATGAACGTTACAGTTTCGGACTTTGCAGGGTCGATCCGTCTGGGATTCAATACTATCCCGCCGTCGACCAGCCTCCCATTTCCAGTCTCGGCCAGACGTACTCCATCAGGAACTACACCTTCTAATCTGCCAAGTCTGATCGGTTGACTGCCCGTGTTCGAGACTTCTATCTCAACCCTAAGAGTAGTGGGGGAATCCGAGGGACCTTTTGCCGTGGTAAGTCTCGCTTCGATATCAGGCGCTTCTAGTCTTGAGGTCCCAACGAGCTTCTCGCCTAGGTGGCTCGGAACGGGAAATGCAACGGTCTCCGCGATTTGTGATCCGGACTTCCAGAGTTCGGCGAGATCCGAGGACAACTTCCACTCGCTCTCCGACTCTTTCAGAAGTCGCTCGACCTGATCTCTCTTATCGACCTGGCCTAAGCTGTCAAAGACGGCGACAGCTTCATGGAGCAACGTTCTCCCGGCGCGGTAGTGGGAAGCGCGACTAATTCTGTCGGGAGACTTATCACCTCTTCCAATCTCGGCATGCGCATCTAGCAACAGCTTGTACGCCCTTGTCTGTCCGGATGCTAAGGAGAATCCTGCCTTGGAGAAGTTGTTCCAGGCGAGACCGAGATGTTTCGCTGCACTCTCGTAGCCAGCTGGGTCCATGTTCTCAAGGAAGGAATTGACTTCTCCTAATCCCTTGCAGAATTCACGGTGTCCTCTCGCCAATAGTCCCGCCATCTCCCCTAGATCCATCTCACTCGCCTTCTGGAACAGCTCAGCTGCAAAGGAGAACGGACGAGAGGCTACCTTGCCTGCTGCATTCTCCATCAGCTGCCATCCCTCTGAAAGTGTTGCGATGAAGGCTAGTTCCATTCTATCCTGAGGCAGGATGGAACGGTTTGACGCTTCGAATAGGATCTTTGAGGCTTGTCCAAACTTTTCTGAGCCTGCAGCATGATCGCCGTGCTTATCGGCGATCCTGGCGTCCTCTATGAGGGCCCTTGCCCGGCAATATTCGCCTCTCGGGGTAGCTGCCAACTGTTCGATTGAGGACCTCTCGGCAGGCCACCATTCCTGTTGGGACCCACGCGTCCTTAGCGGTTTGTTGGACTCGATGAACAAACGAGCCGCTTCGTCAAAGATCTTCTTCGCTTCGTCGGGAAATCCCCTCCTACTAGTTTCTTCCGCAGCCTCCATCTTTGCGAAACCGATATAGCGATCGGATAATACTGCCAGTTTCCCTGCTTTCTTGAGTGTGATCGCGGCCTCTTCATAGAACCCTGACGCTTTCATGTAGTCGAAACGTGCGTGGGCCGCTCTCGCTAGTTCGATCTTGCTCCAGGCGAGAAAATAGTTAGCATATTCTCGATAGAATCCTGCCAGATGGGGCAGCTTCTGGGAGGCGATGAGGTATCTCTTCGACGCTTGCTTGAAGAAGTTTGAGGCAAAGGAATAGTTCGCGAGTCCATCGTATACCTCAGCGGCTTTCCAGTAGGCTTCGGCGGTTCGACCGTACCTTTTCGTCTTTTGTAGAATGTCACCTGCGGAAGCGTATGCCGCAGCTGCTTTGGCAAAACTTTCCTCTTCCCCTCCCAAAATGTAGAGACTTGTTAGCAGGTTTCCATATTCGATCTTGTAACCGCCTAAAGGTGAGAAGAGAACGTGCGTTCTACTTTTTGCTATGGCGTTCACAAATTTCTCGCTCAGGGCCAGCCCGGCAGCTTTGTCCTCTACAGCCTTGCGAAGAAGATCTATGCTCCCTGCCCGTGACGGTTCGTAATCGGAGAGGCGGGCTTTGATGTCCGACATGTATCTGAGGTAGACCCCTCGAGACCAGTAAACTCCGGGCTGAGCAGTTTCGAGAATACGAAACGCAAGTTCTCGGTGTGCAAGTGCCTTCTGCAAATAGTACCGCCTTAGCCCTGGACTTGGGGCATACCTAGCCATCTCATCGCTGGTTTTACTGGCAATGTGATGCGAATACGCCTCTACTTTCGAGTTGCCTGATCTCTGGGCCTTTTCGATCAGGTCTCTCGTCTTATGGTAGGCTTTCTCGACGAACAGTTGTCTCTGGTCCGCGTCCTCGACGAACCATGACATTTGCATGAAATGCTCCGCGTAAGGTGAGCCCGACCACAAAACTCCCGGATCGGGGCCGGAGAGACGGAATATGCTCAGTCTTTTGCCAGCCTCTTCGGCACGCGTCAACGACTGCTCTGACAACTCTATTGCTTTGTCCGGTTCTTCCGAAGCTTGGGCTTGCCAGAATGCGTGTCCAGAGAGCTGGTCACAGAGCCAGCCGATTGCAAGATTATCGCCTGTCTGTCTTGAAAATCCGAGTGCTTCCTCCCAGAAAGAAGCGGATTCCTGAAATTCTATGACGCTGTAGAAGCCCGCGGGGGGCCTGGCAGTTTCCAAGACGGCAGATCTTCTGTCGGCTTTGCTTGCCTTATTCCAAAGATCTCTGGCTTCAGCATTGATCTCCTCTTGGAACTGAACATCGAAACCTTCACCTGTTAGATTGTCTAGGAAGAGAGCAGTTCGAACGCATACTCTGGCGTAGAGCGATCTATTCTCCGATCTCGAGAGGATTCGCACCGCTATTCTGCCAAACTCAACGGCCTCTCGAAGCGTTCTTTCACGTGCCCGCGGATTCCAGTTCATACCATAAAAAAGCGCAGGAGCGACACTAAGCTCCGCATACGTCCAACCATATGCTTCAGGATCCTTTCCCTTTCGAAACTCGTCTAGAGCCTTCTTGCAATAATTCCAAGATTTCTCCAGAAGCCTCTTCCTTGTCGCCAGTCTTCTGGCCAGCCAAGATTGAAGATAGGCGTCGATCGCCTGATAACGGAGGACTTTTGATCTACTAGATACACCGCCTCTCGCTAGTTTTCTTCGGCTCTCACGGTTATTCCCGACTACCGTCGAGATTCGTGATCGGAATTCCTTATTGTCACGGGCTCGGACTGCCCAGCCTAACAAATGCTCTTCCGCTTCGCCGGTTAGACTAGAGTCCGAGTTGGATTCTTTATTGACCGTCGATAAGCGTCGACGCTCCGGCAAAATGATCCGTCATGTCAGGCTCATCAGTTCTTAACAATATAGGTTCTGAACAATCTCCATCCCCGAGCAATCCCGGGCCGAGAAAACGGTATCAGCGTTAGAATTGCTGTTCTGAAAAAAGCCCACATAATTTTCAGAATCTATCCAGCCAACCGAACCTCCCTTGACGGTAGCTGTTGGTCAGTCGATTCTCGATTCTTTGAAGAGCAGAACTCTCGCAATCCTCTTAATGACCCTCGTATTATCAGGAGCATTACTAGCCGGTACCGCGAAGGCCCTTCCTTCAGGCACGAGTCAGAGTCCGGACTCGAGACCAGTATCTGGCTCGTCGACAGGCATCCCAGGGAAGGCCGTTTTGATGGGATCTATTGACCGGGACGATTCGGAACCAAAACGACCGTAGGCGTATCATCCAAGGGACCGGTCCCTCTAGCCGGCGGAGGCTCCTCATCGGTCAGTGTGATCACAGGTTTTGACGGGCTTGGCCAAGCCCTGAGCTTTCAGCCCGTTCCACCGGACGGTCAGGTCGCCGCCGGTCCTTCGTATCTGGTCGAGATGGTAAACTCGGCGGGCGAGATATTCACGAAACAGGGGGTCCCTGTCTCAGAGTTCTCGATAAACTCGTTTTTCAAGGCTGGACCTAACAGTCCAGTCTCAGATCCCAAAGTCCTCTATGATACTCAGAGCAGTAGATGGTATTCCACAATTGTGGTCGGGTACTCCGGTGGCTTCTATTATGGAAATGTGACACTTGCCGTGTCTACAAGCAACGATCCCACTGGCACTTGGAACCTGTACACGTTGAAAGTGAGCGACTTCCTCCCGGATCAGCCACTACTTGGAATTAGCGATGACAAGGTAGTGGTCAGCGTGAACGATTACGTCGCCACCTATACTTTGGGACAGGCGTTCGAGGGTGGACAATATTTCGTCCTGAACAAGAGCCAGCTTGTCGCCGGAGCCAGCACCGTAGATTACGATTCTGTCGGCCCTGACAAAACGCTCGAGTCCGCATTTCCCGTCCAGAGCCTCAGCACCACAACAACCCAGTACCTAGTCTCTGTTGGCGCGAGCGACATTGGACCTAGCAGCACCAAAGTCAAACTCATCTCTATCACTGGCGTCCCGCCCAGCACCGTTACCGTCACCCTGTCCAGCCTGACTATTACGACGATCTCAAACCCACCCAACGCACTACAAGCTGGAACATCTGAGCTAATCCAGACGGACGATTACAGGATCGAGAGCGGGGTCTGGTTCTCCGGAAGTCTCTGGTACACAGCGAATGACGCCTGCATCCCCTCGGGCGACACCCAGACTCGATCATGCATACGATTGACAAAACTAGCAACAGCGACGCCCAGTGTAAGCCAGGACTTCGATCTCGGAACCAACGGGCAATACTACTACTATCCAGCCTTGAGCATCGACAGCAGCGGTAGTATGGACCTCGTCTATGGCTATTCCAGTTCAACGATCTATCCCAGCCTTGCGATCACTGGACAGTCCGCCGGAGCGAAATCCGGGACTCTCGCCCCATCCGTAAATCTCATTCAGGGCACCGCTCCAGACACTGGAGGACTCTACTACATTCCGTCCTCCAATGTGACCCGATACGGGGACTTTTTCGGAGCCAGCCTTGACCCGTCCAACTCTAGCATCGTCTGGGTTGAAGGAGAGTATCATAACAGCGCAAGCAGTCCTGATTGCTGGTCCGGCAACTGCTGGTCCACCTATCTTGCCAGTATGACCGGAATCTCGGGCTTCGCAGTCTCCGCCAGTCCCCTCTACCTGAACATCCCAGCCGGATCATCCGGGACCTCCACGATAATCGTCAAGGCTCTCGCCGGTTTCCACAGTACCGTCTCGCTAACAGCGTCTGTATCACGATCCGGACCAACAACAAGCCTCAACCCAACCAGTGTCACAGCACCCGGCAACTCCAGCTTGACAGTAAACGTTCCAAGCAACCTCTCAGGCACGTTCACGGTGACCGTCACCGGGACCAGTGGATCCACTCACTCGGTAACGATCAATGTTACTGTTGGGGGAACCCCCGACTTCATGGTATCAACCGTTCTGGACATGACAGGGGTGGCCTATGCCTGTGGCTGTATGCTCACAAACGGGCTAGTCACGATAACTAGTGTTAACGGGTTCAGTGGGAGCGTTCAGCTATCCGCGATAGTAACTCCGACAAATGTTACCATCTCATTCGCCCCATCAACTGTCTTTATTGCTCCAGGGAGCAGGGGCTTCTCTGTTGCGTTTGTTAACGCGTTCGGACCAACGCCCAGCGGGCTTTACAGCATCTCAATTACCGGTACCGCCGGGCAGACAGCCCATAGTGTCCCTGTGGCATTAGCTCTATCGTCTCTCGCTGACTTTTCAGCGAATAATCCATCTGGAATATTGTTCGCTGGATACAGCATCACGACCTCCGGCTACCTGGCGATTGACGCTCCAAGTGCTGGCAATACGATCACAGTGTCTGGCAGCGTCGTTGTAACGTCGCTGAACGCTACGACCCAGGCCATACTGTTCAATACGACCTACACGGTCGTTAAACAGGTTCTCACAGGCCTTCAGGGGGGAGGATTCCGGGCTAGATTATCCTTCAACGTTACCGCTGGACCGTACCCGTTAGACATTATCGGGGATCTCGAACTTCCAGTCGGCACGTCAAACACTCCCGGTCAGGCAAGCGATAGTTTCACCGTGTCCAGAAACAGTGATGTCAACGAGAATGGTATGGTCGACATTTCCGATGTGACCTATGTCCAATCGCTTGCAGGCTGCAGTATAGGAGGCCAGTGCTATGATCCCAGGGCCGATCTGAATGCGGACGGCACGATCGGTCTCAGCGACAGGCTAATCGTCAACTACGCCTATAACGCGCTTGACTATAACAAGTACCTGTACACAATATCTGCGAGTCCATCCAGCGTCACCGTCACTCAGGGCACTAGCCAGACATCGACCATAACAGTCGGCAACACGATAGCCTTCGCGGGCATCGTCTCGCTCTCAGCAACTGGGCCATCAGGGTTAACTCTATCCTTCTCCACGTCATCCGTCCTGATACCTGGCACCTCGACAATTACCGTCTCGGCAAGCTCAACTATCACCCCTGGAAGCTACACTGTTACCGTAACTGGATCAGGCGGATACACGACCAAGTCCACGTCAATATCAGTCGCTGTTGCCCAAGCCACTGCAGACTTTACTCTCACCGCATCTCCAAACATTGTGAACGTTCCAGTTGGCGGTTCCAGCACATCGACGATCACACTAACATCGGTCGCAGGCTTCTCAGGCAGAGTCACCCTGTCCGTTAGCAAGTCCTTCTCAGGCGAAACAGTCTCCATCAGTCCATCCAGTGTAACTCTCTCATCGGGAGGATCAGGCACAGCCACCCTGACCGTCTCATCGTCCACGCTTGGAATCTACACTGTCATAGTTACCGGAACATCCGGCAATCTGTCACATTCATCGAAGATGCCTGTCTACGTGTACGATTTCATCATGGACGTCACTTACACCTATGTTGAGGTGCTCTCGGGAAGTCCAGGCTCGGCCGACGGATTCTTTGCGTACAGTATCAATGGTGCCGCGGCTGTTACTTTATCCTCGTCCGTTTCCAGATCTGGACTGACTGTGTCTTACGGTTCGAATCCTGTGAACATGCCATCAGGCTGGATCGGTCAAACGATCATAGGATTCACTTCTAGTACACCCGCCACGTATACAGTCACGCTCACAGGTACAAGCGGTATCCTATCACACCAGCTCTCGATAACTGTGAGAGTGTGCACAAGACTTCCCTGTGGGGGCGGGCAGCAATCAATCATCCCGCCACAGACCCAAGAACTAGCCGACCTTACAACATCAACACCTAACAAGCCCGAATAGAAACACGATCCGGGACCTCCACCCGGTCCCCTCTAGATCATTGCGATCAGAACGAACGTGCCGTTTGAGTAAGGGTTGCTGTTATTGACGGCCCCAGTGGTGGCGACTATTTGATAGGCTCACACAGCGTATAGCCCCACAGCACTGAAACGAGCCCCGTAGATCACGGAGCCCGTGCGCAACAGCAATCTGGCATTGATAGTGACGGTTTGCAATGTTCACACATCCAATCTTTGGAATGCACTTAGCGTTTGTTCATGTGCGATCAAGAATGGGGATTGTTTTGTTTCTTGTTTTGTTCCTCTTAGGATGGTGATTCTTGATTTTGGGACCTTGAAGTGTTCGGCTAGAATCTGCAGAGTCTCTTGTTCGCTCGGCCACCCACTGCCCTCTCATCGACCCAGACTTCAAAATAGTCCTCCCTGACCTTGACCACGCGGGCCTGTTTCGCGTTCGGAGTCACGTAAACCTGGATCAGCATGCTTCAAACAGCCTCGGTCAGCGGCGGTGAAAGACAAGTCGTTTCGAAGAGACCTGATCGTAGTCTCATCGCCTGGGCTGATGGCGGCGCTTGCTCGGAGAATTCAACGCGACTATGTCGAAGAGTATACGTCTATAGTTTATCGTCAAGGCTCTTGCATAGAATGGTCCTTCGATGCTCATGTCCTTGAATTCGTGGCCTTTTCTTTCGTGTGGGCCGAATCTTTCGAACGACAAGCAGTTTTCGAGGTACGGCCTGAGCTTGTTAACATCAGCGTCTACCACGACCTCTTTGGATATGGGATTCTTCTTTGACGCCTGAAGCAGGTCGTTCAGCGCTTCTCTAGCCGCTTCATAGTTCTTCCAGGCTTCCTCGACATATCCGGGGAAGAGTCCGTTCACGACCATCTTCGAAACGAATGAACCGTTACTGTCTTCCGCCCAGCTTTTGAGAAGGTGTGCTTTGATGTTGAGCTCGTTTGATCTGTCGAACCCATAGATGAACCGGCGAGCAGTCCGTTCCATATCTGACTTGTACGCATGGTTGAGCGAGTCGCCGAAGGAGCCGCTGGCAAGGAGGAACCGTGCAATATCGTATTCTCCTGAGACTAGAGCGGTGGAGATCATGTGCGCAAAGTCAGGTTCGTAGGGGATTTCGCTCATCAAGAGACCCTTCCAGGTGGTCTTGCCGGTGCGGCGGGCGATTGCTCCAATTTCATCGAGCCAGTTCTCTGCAAAAGCCACCTCGCGATGGTCTACTTTTGACATGA
>Ga0209376_1004564_pt1 | contig 11993 bp, 10 predicted proteins | sample GraSoiAngelo_134_FD_185891 | JGI IMG/M metagenome (GOLD analysis project Ga0209376, IMG submission 185891) | Grasslands soil microbial communities from the Angelo Coastal Reserve, California, USA - 14_0929_05_30cm (SPAdes) (version 2) | ecosystem: Environmental > Terrestrial > Soil > Grasslands ... | reverse complement strand
GGCGACCTGGCTCGCCGCAAACTGGTCCCCGCGTTCTACAATCTTCTCCTGGACGGCGTCCTCCCTTCCAACTATGCCGTCCTCGGGATCGGCCGCAAGCCGCTGAGCGACCAGGATTTTAGAGACGGGTTGCGCGAAGGCGTGGTGAAGTATTCACGTCAGGCCTTAGATGAAGGAAAATGGGCGGAGTTCGAACGACGTCTCTTTTACCAGGCCGGTGCCATTGATGATCCGAAATCGTACAAAGAGATCAAGTTGCGCCTCGAGAAGATCGAGGCCGACCTGAAGCTGCCCGGCCACCGGATCTTTTACCTGGCGATCCCGCCGAGTTCCTTTGCCCCTGCCTGCGAAGGGCTGCAGCACTCCGGCTTAGCTCATCCGCCGGATAGCTCCCGCCCCTTCTGCCGCGTGATCATGGAGAAACCGATCGGACGCGATCTCCAGTCTGCCCGGGACATCAACGCCATCGTCGGAAAAGTGTTCGATGAATCCCAGATTTTCAGGATCGATCACTACCTGGGAAAAGAGACGGTTCAGAACATCATGGTGCTCCGTTTTGCCAACAGCATCTTCGAGCCCATCTGGAACTCGAAGTCCATCGACCATGTCCAAATCACGGTCAGCGAGGCCGAAGGGGTGGGGACTCGCGCCGCGTATTACGAAGAGACCGGCGCCCTCCGGGACATGGTGCAGAACCATCTGCTTCAGTTGCTGTGCCTCGTGGCCATGGAACCTCCCTACTCGCTGGACCCTGACGTGGTGCGCGATGCGCGGATTGATGTCCTGCGCTGCCTCCGCCCGATCGCGGGCAAGGATGTGGAACGGTTCACGGTCCGTGCGCAATACACCCATGGCAAAGTTCACGGCGTAGAGGTGCCGGGGTACCGCCACGAGCCCGGCATTCATCCCGACTCTGCGACGGAGACCTATGTGGCGCTCAAACTGCTCATTGAGGACTGGCGATGGGCCGGAGTCCCCTTTTACCTCCGTACCGGCAAAGCCATGCTGAAACGGGCGACGGAGGTGGCGGTACAGTTCAGAGACATCCCTCAGATTCTGTTCAACGCCAAACCGGCCATCCCGCTGGCCCCGAATGTCCTGAACCTGCGTATCCAACCGGAGGAAGGGATGTCCTTGCGGATCATTTCCAAGGTCCCGGGATCGAAGGCGCGGACGCACCCGGTCGAGATGAACTTCAAGTACGGCGACACCTTTGGAGCTCCCTCGCCGGAGGCATACGAACGGCTTCTCTTGGACGTGATGGCCGGCGATGCGTCGCTGTTCATGCGGCGTGACGCGGTCGAAGCCTCCTGGGCTTGGATCACGCCGATTCTTGAAGGCTGGGAGGCCTCCAGAGCGAAGTGGCTCCCGGAGTATGCAGCCGGAAGCTGGGGGCCTGTCGAGGCGGACCGCCTGATCCAGAGCGATGGCCGGGCGTGGAGGACACTGTAACGCGGGCCAAGTTACTCACTTACTGCTTCGAGCGCCTGCGAGCGCGGGTCAACGCCCCGGCAAACACCTGTTGGTAGAGGAGCTCGGCGAGGCGACTGTAGCCCTCGGTGCTGAGGTGCAGACCGTCGTTGGAATAAACCGCGGCCAAGCGCATCGTCCGTGGCTCCAGAGTGGCTGCAAACAGATCGATCCAGGCAACGCCCCTGCTGGTGCAGTAGTCGCTGATCAGACGATTCAACATCTGGCGCCGCTCGATGTGTTCGGCCACCCATCGCTGACCGTCCGTCCCTTCGCTCCCCGCCCCCCAGGGGGTTGAAGGGTCTTCCCCCACCTCCATCCCTAACCTGATCGACGGGACCGTCACCGCAACCGGCTGAATCCCCCCAGCCTGGGCCAACTCGTACATCTTCAGCAGGTTGCGCATGATGTCGGCCGGACGGGCATTCCATCCCAGATCGTTGGTTCCCCCCAGCACCACCACGTAAGCCGGATGATGTTGGAGCACGTCTGGCCGGAACCGCATGGCCATCTCGCCGGTCAGCTCGCCGCAGATGCCGCTGACCGCCACCCGGGCTGCTGAGCCCAATAGTTCCTGCAAAAACGCCCCGTACGGAGTCTCGCGGAAATCCGGAGAAGCAGGTGTGGGAGACTGGTAGCCGACGGTCAGGCTGTCGCCGAAGCAGATGATGAGCGGCGCAGGGGTCATATTACCGCCTGGCCTCTGCAGGCGGCCAGTCCATCTCGGCATGGCGGCCGCAATAGAAACAGGAAATCCTGTACCGGGCCCGCCGCCGGGGGTTGGGCAAGGACGTGAAGACCACCGGAGTGCCGTCGAACGGGCAGTTCGGTTGCTGGTGCATGAGATGTTCATCGGCCATGACCAGCAGCGAGGCCTCATCCCACGGCGGCGTGACCTGCTCCAAGCCGGATGCACGGGTCTGCCACCCACATCGCTGGCATCTCAACGCGAAGGTCTTGACACGGTCGTGGGGTTGCGACAGGTCACTCACCTCGACCGGTCCGGGACAACCCGGCCTGCCGCAGGGGACCGCTTCCCGCTGCAGGGCTCCCACAAACTGTTGATGGATCACCCGCTGATCTGCGGTCACCCCTTCCTCCCCTCCTAGCGACAATCCCGGCTGGGGCGCATGGCTGAAACGGTCCGCCGGCCCGATTGTATCTCGCGGACTTCGGGAGGACAAGCCCGTGTGCTCGTGCGTGAATCGCCTCTCATTTTCAGCCCTTGACATCGGTCTTGCAGGAGGCTATCCTCCCCGCGCTCCGTGGAACGGCGAACTCGTCACAATTCTCTGATTTCGAGCTGGAAAGGAGATGAGCAATATGCCAAGACGACATGCCCGACTGGCGATCCTAGCGCTCATGACGATCCTCGTTCTCTCCGCACTTACTTGCTATCCATCCTCGGGGTTGGCCGCCGACTCCATTAAAGTCGGCGTGGTGGATCCGCAGGCGGTTTTGGAAAGGTCGAAGGCCGGAAGACGCGCGTTGGATGGACTCAAGGAATACGCCACGACCCGGCAGAAGCTCCTCGCCAGCGACGAAGATGCGCTGAAAGATATCGAGAAGCAACTCAAGGACCAGGAAAGCTCGTTGAGCGAAGCGCAGAAGCGTGAGAAACAAGGCCAGTTCCGAGCAAAGCTGCAAGACTATCAGAAGCGCGCCCAGGAGTTTAATCAGGAATTGACCGTCAAACAGAAAGAGTTGGTCGATGACTACATGAAAAAGATTGGGGCTGCGACCAAGGCCGTCGCCGAGAAGGGCGGCTTCACGCTCGTCGTGGACAAAGGCAGCGAGAACACCATCAAGATCGTCATCTATAACCGTGACACCCTCGATCTGACCGATCAAGTCCTCAAAGAGTTCGACCGACAGAATAAATAGCGCGAGCCACGGGCATCCGGCTGAACGGGACCAAGGGAGGCGGCATGCGGCGGCGAATGAACGGCACCAGGTTGACACTCTTGCTGATACTTGTCGGAGCCGTCAGCGGCCCTGCGCTGATGGCGCTCGCGGAGGACTATCAGGCAATCCCGGGCCTCTCGGCAAAGGACCGTGTGATATTGGCCACGAACATGGTTCAGCAAGGACAATGTACAAACGGGTTGGTAGAACTCTTGGAGGCGACGAAACAGCTGCCCGACGACGAGGCGTTGGTACGGCTGAAGGGCATCTGCGAAACCGAGCTGCTGCGCCCCGAGGCGAAGGACACGATCATGAAGTGGCTCACGCTGGCTCCCCAGACCCACCCTGAACGTGCGAAGATGCTGGCCCTGTTGGCCAAGACCCAGGCTTCAAAGGAAGATCCCACCGAATGGCTGCTGGTGCCCTCCGGTGAGTTCGAGATGGGGGCGGAGGGTGGGCCGGCGCATACGGACGAGGCACCGAAGCATCGCGTGTTCCTGGACGCGTTCTATATAGCGAAATATGAAGTCACCAACCACCAGTACCTCACCTTCGTCAAGTCCGCAGGCCACCGAGCCCCGGAGAACGAGGATCCCAAATTCAGTATTTGGCGGGCAGGAGCGATGCTGGATGGGGTGGGTGAACTGCCTGTGATCAACGTGAGCTGGGATGATGCCGCCGCATTCTGTAAGTGGACGGGCGGCCGCCTGCCGACTGAAGCTGAGTGGGAAAAAGCGGCGAGAGGCACTGATGGCAGGACCTATCCATGGGGCAATGACCCTGTCACCGGAAATCGAAGTAACTTTAGCATCGAGAACATCACGTTTTGGGATGGACCCGCGACATTGGCTAAAAAGGACCAATATGATTACGGACGGAGTCCGTACGGGGCCTATGAGATGGCGGGCAACGTCTGGGAGTGGGTCCAGGACTATTACGACGAGAACTATTATAAGAACAGCCCGTCTAAGAACCCAACCGGTCCCTCCAGCGGAAAGGAGCGTGTGGTTCGAGGTGGATCCTGGCAAAACAATCCTGACACGGTACGTTCCGCCAACCGTAACAAGCATGAGCCCTCCGACCGACGCATCTATATCGGTATCCGGTGCGCGAAAGACGCCCCTGAGGCGAAAGAAGCAAAGTGACGCGCGAGGGTGGCGAGGACCGCGAATGCTAGGCTCTTGAAAGGTCTCGGCGGATCGTGTCAACGAGCTTGTCGAATCCCGCATCTGGCCCTGCCACTGCACGGGTCAGCAGCTCGATCTGATGCGGTCCGCTCGCGCCTAACCCCAATTCGATCGCCTTCCTGATCTGGCGTTGCTCCCATACAGTCATCGCCGCCACTTTCGGCCAGGCGCCGAATGTGCGAATGAGAGCCACCCCGACCGCATCCAGTGCGACCCGGTCACCGCTCAGCAACAGCAGATCAGCCCGGGCCGGGGTTCCGCTCGTGGGACCCCCGGCAATCATGATCGTGGTGCCATCGGCGATCGAGAGGTGGGGATGCACCGCGAGGTTCAGCTCGGCAATCCGTTCCTGCCAATCGCCGGCCAGAAACGAGACGGAGGGCCGGTACCGGGGGTGCGTAATTCCGACGAGGTTCTTCAAGCTGCACGAGTAATGGGCGAAGCGATGGGTCTTCACCACCGGCAGGTTGATGAACACGTCCGCCTCGTAGACCGGCTTCGAGACATAGAAGCGGGGCAACGATTTGGCCTTGGCCGGTTCCACCCGGACCCACGGTTCGTCCTCCAGGGCCAGCACCTGCGCGCCGGCCTGCTCGGCTGCGGCTCGGACGCCGGTGGCCGCCAGGTTATCAGTCGTCGGGAATCGGATCATGCCGGAGCTATCGGCGACCAGTACTTCGCCCGCTCCCGCCTCACGGACTCTTTGCACGACCGCGGCGATGACTTGCGGGCTGGTCGTGCTGGGTGGCGGTCGGTCGTTGACCACGTTCGGTTTGATCAGCACCCGCTTGCTCCTCAAGGCTAGTCGGTCAAGCCCGCCCAGCATCTCCAACCCGGCACGGAGTGCGGCACTCGGGTCCTGCCCGTGGACGATCGCGACCAGCGCCTTTCCATCGCGGGTGAACGGATTGGGTGGGAGAGGCTTGGCAGGAACAAGGACCCCGTCGGGCTCGAACAGCAGGCTCTCCACGACGGAGCGCGGCGCCATCGCGAGCGCCGGCAGGAACGTGAGCCCAAATCCAAGGCGGCTGAGCAGATCGCGACGGGTGGTTCTCATACCAAGAGCAAATGGCGTATGGCTGATAGCTGATGGCCAGACAGAGGAGCCGATGGCTGATAGCTGATAGCCGGAGGAGAAGTCGTCTTTACCGCCATGCGCTCTCTGCTACCAGCTCTTCATCTGGCCATCGGCCATTTGCCATCTGCTATCGGCTCTTTACCCTTTCTCGATCGGATAGCCCGCCTCCCGCCAGGCCCGCATCCCACCGTCCATCGACCGGACGTTGGTGTAGCCCATCTGCCGGAGGCTCTCGGCCGCCAGGGCGGACCGATACCCACCGCCGCAATAGAGGATGATCTCGGACCGCTTGTCCGGGATCACCGTCTCGATATCTCGCTCCAGAATGCCTCGCCCCAGATGCGCCGCGCCCTTCGCATGGTCCTTGGCGAATTCGTTGTCCTCCCGCACGTCAATGAAGTGGAACGGATCTCCGCGATCCAGCTTGACCTTGACGTCGGCGATCCTACATTCCTTGATAGTCCGCTTGGCCTGCTCGACGAGTTTGAGAAAGCCGGGGTTGTGTTTCATGGCGACTCCGCTTGGAACAAACTGGTTTGCATCGGACCCGGTCGGCGGAAAGTGTTGGGAATCGGTCTATCGTCTTCATCGGGAAAACCCGCTTTCCGCCGGCCTAGTTCGAAAAGTTGCTCGATCACCTGCCAATAGGTCCCCTGCCCTTGATGGCGCGTGAAGAAACCGCTGTCCGATAGCTTCCCTCCTCGAACCTCTCTGATCCGATTCGTCATTTTCTTGATGCGATCAGGAAAGGCGGCAGCCATGCGCTCCAGGAACACCGTCTCCACGTTGCCGGAGAGCCGCAGCAGGACATAGGTCGCGGAGCGTGCGCCAGCCTGGCGCGCCCGCATAAGGAGCTCGGGGATATCATCTTCATTCAGCCCTGGAATCACCGGCGCAATCGAGATCGCGGTCGAGATGCCCGCCTCCGACAGCACTCTCATGGCCTCCAGCCGCTTGGTGATCGAGGGGGCCTGGGGCTCCACTTTGCGGGCTGTCTCGTTGTCCGCGAACGGAATGCTGAAATAGACCTGGACCCAGGCCTCGGTATGCAACCGCTTGAGCAGCTCGAGGTCCCGGGCGACCAAGGCGGCCTTTGTGATAATGCCAACGGGGTTCCTGAACTCGGCGCAGACTTCAAGGCAGCCGCGGGTCAGGCCATACGTTGCTTCCAGGGGCTGATAGCAGTCCGTGTTCCCAGAAAACACGATCAGTTCGCCCCGCCAGGAAGCTTTGTGGAAGACGTCGCGCAGCAGAGCGGGCGCCTGGCGCTTGATCACGATCTTCGAGTCGAAATCCGTGCCGGCGCCGAACCCCCAATACTCGTGGGAAGGTCTGGCGTAGCAGTAGGAGCACGCGTGAAAGCAGCCTCGGTACGGGTTGAGGCTCCATCGAAACGGGAGATCCGGGCTCTCGTTCCGACTGAGAATGTCTCTCGTCTCATCCTCGTATACTTCAAGCGTGACCTGCGAGGGCGGCTCGAGCAGCTCCCGATGATGTGACTCGAACGGATTCTGCGGATTGGCGATCACGCGCATCGCCGTATCGTCCCTCCCCTCGCTTTCCCTTGTCAAGACAAGATCCGTAAGGCCTGCCATTTGATTGACTAAGCGGGACATGGATGCTAGATTGCAAGTCTCACTCGGCGCGCGAATTGCAGCACATGCACGATCTTCGCTTGCTCAAGGACAACTTAGACGGGATTCGGGTGCAGCTCGGCGCACGCGGTTCCGACGTGGCCTGGGAGGACCTGCGCAAGCTGATCCAGGAACGCGGGAGTCTCACGACGAAAGTCGAGGAACTGCGGCACCAGCTCAAGAAAGGATCCGAGGAAGTCGGCCGGCTCAGGCGTGAGAAGAAATCCGCTGAAGCCGCGACGGCTCAGATGAAAGCGCTGGGTGACCGGATCAGGGACGTGGAGGAGAGTTTGCGCGCAATTGAAGAACGCGTGACCGATCTCGCGCTGCGTCTTCCCAATGTGCCACACAGCACGGTTCCTGAGGGCACGGATCCCGCTGACAATCAGGAAGTACGACGCTGGGGGTCTCCCCCACCGTTTGAGTTTTCACCCAAAGCCCACTGGGAGATCGGCGAAGCGCTCGGCATTCTGGATTTCGAACGCGCGTCCAACCTGGTCGGGGCCCGCTTTGCCGTGATGGCCGGGATGGGGGCCACATTGGAGCGTGCGTTGATCAATTATATGCTGGATCTGCACATGACCCGGCACGGTTATCAGGAGATGCTGCCGCCCTTTTTGGTCAATCGAGCCTCCATGACGGCGACGGGACAGCTCCCGCGGTTCGAAGAGGATCTGTTTCGGCTTCGGGATGAGGACTATTTCCTGATCCCCACCGCCGAGGTTCCGGTGACGAACTTACATCGAGGAGAAATTCTGACGGAGAACCGATTGCCGATTCGGTATGCCGCCTACACTCCCTGTTTCAGGCGGGAAGCCGGTTCTTACGGAAAAGACACAAAGGGGCTCATCCGGCTACATCAATTCAACAAGGTCGAGTTGGTGGCTTTCGCCAAGCCGGAGGACTCCTACCAGGAGCTGGAGCGCCTCACTCGGGCGGCGGAGGCGGTGCTGCAGGGGCTCGGGCTGCATTATCGCGTCGTGACGCTGTGCACGGGGGATCTGGGCTTCGCGGCAGCCAAAACCTATGATCTCGAAGTGTGGTTGCCGGCTCAGGGCACGTTCCGCGAGATCTCTTCGTGCAGCAACTTTGAGGCCTTCCAGGCGCGCAGAGCCAATATTCGCTATCGCCCGCAGAACGGCAAGCCGGACGGGAAAACCGACTTCGTGCATACGCTGAACGGGTCCGGTTTAGCCGTGGGACGAACACTCGTGGCGATCCTGGAGAACTACCAGCAGGCCGACGGGTCGGTGGTGATCCCGGAGGCGTTGCGCTCGTACGTGGGAGGCGTCGAGCGGATCACGACACAACAATGATGAACAGTCACCATTCAACATTGCTCGGTCCGGAGGGGTGGCTGAGTGGCCGAAAGCTCCGGTCTTGAAAACCGGTGTCCGGGTAACTGGACCGTGGGTTCAAATCCCACCCCCTCCGCCAGAATTGGCGCGATAAACGTCCGATTCTTAATGACCAGGCAATGCCGCGCCAGCCTTACCAGCAGGCCGTGGCATTGGTTGCCGTAATTAGGTGTCGCGTCGCGACAAGGATCACCTCCATCATATTTGGCGCGACAGAAGCCGTCGGATCATCAGCCAACGGGCAGTGGCGCGCCAGTGGTACCAACGAGCCATGATTTTCCATCGCCGCGAAAAGGTGTCGCCTTCGCGACAACGACTATGCAGGGGGTGGGATTTGAACGGGGGGCTCGGCGGAGGGTGTTCCCCCTCTTGCGACTACACTAGACTGTTACTAGAGGAAGATCATTCAACGGTTTGATGTATATATGAATTAACTATCAAGATACATACCCACGTATACCCCGTGAAGGTGCGGTGGAGAGGTGGCCGAGTGGCCGAAGGCAACGGTTTGCTAAACCGTCACAGGGCCTAAAGCCTTGTCGCGGGTTCAAATCCCGCCCTCTCCGCCAAACTTGGCGCGAGAAACATCGGTCCTCAATGTTTGGGCAGTGGCCCGCCAGTTGTACCAACGAGCCATATATTTCCATAGCCGTGAAAAGGTGTCGCTTCCGCGACAACGGCCATTAAACATATCATCCGGCTTGCTAGTCCCGGCCGCCTCTCAGACTATTCCTCTCGCCCGAATGAACCCCTCAAGTGGTTTTTGTTGAATTTGTCCCATCTTTGGCATATTTTTGGCATACTCTTTTGGTGCCTAGGAAAAGCAGGCGGCGGCACGACCTGTGCTCGAACATCGGTGTCGTATCCCGCAGGCTTGCTCCACGAGGCTGACAAGGCGAGAGTTCTTAGGAGACTTGTAAGGGTGGAATCTCGAGAAAGACGCGATGCGGTAGATGTCACCAAGACCCCGCAGTTTTTGCTGCTCCAATCCCTCATCACGATCGTTCTCAGCTATCAGATCTTGTTCAGCCTGGACCCCTCGCTCAGCTTTGAGGGCCGGGAACTCATCATCCTGGGACTGGTACTGGTTCTCGCCCTGATCTGGAAGTGTCCGCCCCGCCTGTGGGACCAGACCTGGTTCGTGGCGTTGTTCGTGTCAGGCGATACGGCGATCACCAGCGCCATCATCTATCTCACGGGGAACGCGAGAACCGAGCTGTTCCTCACGTATTTCGTCATCATTCTCCTGGCTGCCAGCACAGCCAATCTGAATCAGCATATCGGGCTCTCGGTCATCCTCTGCATGGTGTACGGGATCATCCTCTATCTGGGGGTCGGCCAGGTCGGCTCGATGACCGAGGGGCACTTCCTCCAGATCCCGGTCCTGCTCATCATGGCGATCTTCTACGGAGCCTGCGTGGATATGGTTCGCGGTGAGCGCAAAGAGAAGACCGCCCTTCAAGAGACCATCGCGGCGCTGAAGCGTGCGGAGCAAGCCCTGCGCGAGAGCGAGGAGCAGCTCCGCCAATCTCAGAAGATGGAAGCGGTCGGGCGGCTCGCCGGGGGGATCGCGCACGATTTTAACAACATGCTGACGGTCATTCAGGGCTACAGCCAGCTCTTGCTGGGATCGCTGGGACCGCAAACCCCTGCCCATGGGCAGGTGAAAGAGATTCATATGGCGGCCCAACGTGCGGCGGCACTCACCCAGCAACTGTTGACGTTCAGCCGCAAACAGCCGCGGAAGCCCCGCGCGCTCGATCTCAATGCGGTCGTCGCCGGCATGGAGGCGATGCTGCAGCGCTTGCTGGGCGAAGACATCCGCCTCGTCACGTCCCTTGCGTCGGTGCCCGGACACGTCTGGGCCGACCCCAACCAATTCGAACATGTCATTATGAACCTGGCGATCAATGCCCGCGATGCGATGCCGCGTGGCGGGACGTTGACCGTGGCGACCGAAAACGTGGAACTGGACGGGTCCTTTCCGCAGACTCACCCCGGGACCCGACCGGGGTCGTATGTGTTGCTGGCCGTCGATGATACCGGCGTGGGGATGAACGCCGACGCCCTGGCCCACTGCTTCGAGCCGTTCTTTACCACGAAACCCAAAGGGCATGGGACCGGTCTGGGTCTGGCGACGGTCTACGGCATTGTGAAACAGAGCGACGGTGAGATTTACATCGCCAGCGAACCGGGACAGGGGACGAAGGTCAGGGTCTACTTGCCACGCGTTGAAGCCCGCAGCATGGCGATTGTTCCGGCTCTGCCACCCGTAGTGCTCCACTGTGGAGCGGAGACGGTCCTGCTGGCGGAAGATGAACTGGGCGTGCGGAAGTTAGTCCGGGAGGTCCTCGAACAAGCCGGCCACACAGTCCTGGAAGCGGCCTCCGGGCCGGCGGCGCTTCAAACGGCGAAGGGCTATGCCGGCGCGATCCAACTGCTCTTGACGGATGTGGTGATGCCGGAGATGAGCGGACCGGAGCTGGCCAGCAAGCTCACGACGGCGCGACCTGATCTCAAAGTACTGTACATGTCAGGCTATACCGAGGAAACGATGGTGCAGCACGGCATGCTGTCAGGGGAGATCACACTCCTTCAAAAACCATTCAGCAAGGATGATCTGCTGAGGAGGGTACGGGACGCGATGGATTCCTCTCCGTGAGCGCGTGGTGTGATGACACCATGTCTCTCCCCGTCGGTGGTTCCTGTCCTGTTTTTGCAATCCAGCCCGCTCGTTTCAATAATAGTACGAACATGTGAACCCAGGCTCCCACGGATGCCCTTCCGTCCGTGAAGGATGATTGTCGAGCAGGGAAAGCATCATGCGGTTGGCTTGACGCAGTGGTTCCAAGACCAGTATAAGGAGCGGTGCCTGACCGACCCGATGCGCTTGCGCGCTGCAGCGCGCAAGCGCGATAGACGCAACGACCAAACATTACTGCGCCCGTAGCTCAATGGATAGAGCATCAGACTACGGATCTGAGGGCTGGGGGTTCAAGTCCCTCCGGGCGCGCCAATATTTCCAGGAGTTCAATTAGGCTCCCGTCTCGCCCCTCCTCACTACCCCCGGTTTTCCTCCCCATTCCCAATTGCTCACGATCGCGTTCAATAAGCTCTGCCGGCCAAGTTCCAGCGTAATAGGCTGCCTGCGGATTGCCAGGTAGTCCCCAGCCTGGTCACCTGGTCCTGCACGATCGGCATGGTGGGTAAGCGAAAGACGTCCCGATCCCTTTCCCGCACTCGTGGCCCAGACCGAGCGAACGGAGGAAAGTGGCTTATCAACTCGAGTGATGCCGCTCTTCTGATATCAAAATGATTCCGTTTTGTTACCATACTTTCGGAGGGTTGTCTGGTCAAAGAA
>Ga0209376_1004563_pt1 | contig 11995 bp, 9 predicted proteins | sample GraSoiAngelo_134_FD_185891 | JGI IMG/M metagenome (GOLD analysis project Ga0209376, IMG submission 185891) | Grasslands soil microbial communities from the Angelo Coastal Reserve, California, USA - 14_0929_05_30cm (SPAdes) (version 2) | ecosystem: Environmental > Terrestrial > Soil > Grasslands ... | reverse complement strand
ACGAATATCGACGCGCATCACGATTTCCAACCACCGCCGAGCGAGCGGTAGAGCGCGATGGCGTTGAGCAGGCGTGCGGCCTGAAACTGCAAAAGATCCTGCTGCGCAGCGTAAAGATCCCGCTGCGCGAGGAGAACATCTACGTAGCTGTCCACGCCCTGTCGATAACGCGCATACGTGATGTCAAAGCGTTTTTGCTGGGCGTTCAGCAAAAGTTCCTGCGCCTTGAGTTTTTCGTCGAGAATGGATCGGATGGCCAGCGCGTCCGCCACTTCGCGGAACGCGGTTTGAATGGCTTTTTCGTAGTTGGCGATTTCGATTTTTCTGCTGACTTTTGAAACGTCGAGTTTCGCCCGCGTGCTGCCAACATCGAAAATGGGAACGGTCAACTGCGGGGAAAAGCTCCACGTCTCGGATGGGCCGGTGAACAAATCCGTGAGCTTGGCGCTGGCAGTTCCGGCCGAACCAGTGAGCAGAATGCGCGGAAAAAATGCAGCCCTCGCCGCGCCGATGTCCGCATTGGCTGCTTTCAATGTGTGTTCCGCGGCGAGAATATCGGGGCGACGCTGCAATACTTCGGACGGGATACCAACGGGCAGATCGGTGAGGAGATCCTGTTGTTGGAACGGTTTGCCTGACGGAAGATCATCCGGCAATGGCTGGCCTACCAACAGAACGAGAGCGTTTTCTGATTCCGCCAAGAGCTGCAGGAAATTGGCGGAGTTCACCCGGACGGTTTGAACCTGCCCTTCCGCGGTGCGCAGTTCCAGTTCCGATGCCGCGCCCACTTGGAAGCGACGTTTGATCAAATTATACGACTCCTGAACGGCTTCCAGCGTTTGATTCGCGATGGCTTTGGCTTTCAGTAAACGCAGTTGCGTCAAATATTCCGTCGCGACTTCGGACACGAGCGCGATTTGGACGCTCTTGCGCGCTTCATCGGAGGTGAAATATTTTTCCAGCGCCTCCTTTTTGAGGCTTCGCGCACGACCAAAAAGATCCAGCTCATAGGCTGCGCCAACATCCAGGTTATAGGTCGTAAGGGTTGTGCCTCCGTTGAACGCGGTAACGGCACCTGAGAATCTCTGGCGAGTGAGGCTTGGGTTGCCTTGAACGCCGGGGAAAAGTCCTGCGCGTTGAATACGATACTGCGCGCGCGCCTCCTCGACCCGCAATGTAGCGACCCGGAGGTCGCGATTATTCTCCAATGCCAGGCTGATCAAACTTCTCAATCGCGGATCATCGAAGAAATCGCGCCAATCCATGTCGCTTGCCGCGGCGTTGGTCGCCTTGCTTTGCGTTGAACCACCGGGCCAGGAGCTGCTCACCGGCGCGGGCGGCCGATCATATTTGGGAATCATCGTGCAACCGCCCAACAGCGTTCCCAGGCTGAGAAGATAGAGGCGGCGCTTGTTCATACGATGGGCTCCTGGCTGCCCCCGGAAATATCGGTTCCGGGTTCTGGAATTGGAGCAGATTTCGACCGCAAACTGAAAATGGTCCGAACGACGACGTAAAATACCGGGATCAAAAACAGTCCCAGCGCGGTGGCGGCGAACATTCCGCCGGCCACGCCTGTGCCAATGGCGTTGCGGCTCGCAGATCCGGCGCCGACGCTCAGGGCGAGCGGCATCACGCCCAGGATGAACGCGAACGACGTCATCAGGATGGGTCGCAGCCGCAGGTGCACCGCTTCAAGCACTGCTTCTATCAAACCTTTACCTTCGGCCTGAAGGTCCTTCGCGTATTCAATAATCAGAATCGCGTTTTTGGTCGCGAGTCCGACAATGGTCAGCAATCCGACTTTGAAATAAACATCGTTCGGCAAACCGCGCAGCTTCGTCGCGAGCAACGCGCCCAAAACACCGAGCGGCACGACGAGAATCACGGACAGCGGAATGGACCAGCTTTCGTAAAGCGCGGCCAGGCAGAGAAACACGACGAGCAGCGAAAGCGCGTAGAGCATCGGCGCCTGCGAACCGGACAGGCGTTCTTCGTAGGATTGGCCGGTCCATTCGTAACCGATTCCAGCGGGTAATTTTTTCGCCATCGCTTCCATGGCGTCCATTGCTTCGCCGGTGCTTTTACCGCGAGCTGCCGACCCAATGATTTCGTAAGACGGAAAGCCGTTGTAATTTTGCAACTGCGGCGAACCATAAATCCATCTCACGGTCGTGAACGTGGAAAGCGCAACCATCGTCCCGGTGCGATTGCGCACATAAACATTCTTAACGTCGTCGGGCGACATGCGAAACGGCGCGTCGAGCTGGACCAGCACCCGCTGGACGCGATTTCCGTTGATGAAATTGTTTACGTAAGTGGACCCGAAAGCGGTTTGCAGAGTGGTGTTGATGTCCGCGGGCGAAACACCGAGCGCATTGGCCTTTTCTTCGTCCAGATCGATTTTCAATTGTGCGGCATCTTCCAGACCTTGCACGCGCACGCCGACGACCACCGGGTTGTTCGCGGCCATTTCCAAAAGTTGATTTCGCGCGGCCAACAATGTTTCGTGGCCGAGTCCCGCAAGGTCTTGCAGTTCCAGGTCGAACCCGGTCGAGTTGCCCAATTCATTGATGGCCGGCGGATTCAACGGAAAAATAATCGCGTCTTTGATCGAAGAAAACTTTGCAGCCGCGCGCGCAATCACGGCCTGAACCGTGTGTTCGGCGCCTTTGCGCGTGTTCCAATCCTTGAGCCGCCCGAACGAAAGCGCGGAGTTTTGCCCGCGCCCATTGAAACTGAAACCGGCGACGGTGATGAAGCTTTCGATTTCCGGCTGTTTCAAAAAATAATCCTCAACCTGCCGAAGAACTGCGTCCGTTCGTTCCTTTGTCGCGCCGACCGGCAATTGAATGTTGGTGATGAAATAACCCTGGTCCTCCGCGGGCAAAAACGAGGAAGGCAGGTTCACATAAAGAACGCAGACCAGGCCAATGACCAGCACATACACCGCCATGGAAATTGGATTGTGTTGCAAAATCCCCGCAACCGACGATTGATAGCGCGTCGTGGATTTGGCGAAAGCTCGATTGAACCAACCGAATAATCCGCGCTTCTCGTGTTTGTGCCCTTTGGGAATTAGTTTCAACAACGTCGCGCACAATGCCGGCGTCAGCGACATTGCGAGGAAAACCGAGAATAACATTGACGACACGAGCGACAAGGAAAACTGGCGGTAAATCGTTCCGACCGAGCCGCTGAAAAATGCCATCGGAATAAAAACCGCCGTGAGCACGAGCGTGATTCCGACGAGCGCGCCGGTGATTTGCTTCATGGCTTTGCGCGTCGCTGCGAGCGGCGAAAGACCTTCCTCGGCCATGATGCGTTCCACGTTTTCCACGACGACGATGGCGTCATCGACGAGAATGCCGATCGACAACACCATTCCGAACATCGTCAGCACGTTGATGGAAAATCTGAACGCGAGCATGGAAACGAAGGTGCCGAGCAGCGCGACCGGAACCACAATCGTCGGGATGAGCGTCGCGCGAATATTTTGGAGAAACAAATACATCACGAGAAAAACCAACGCGACGGCTTCAACCAGCGTTTTGAGAACTTCCTCGATGGAAATTCGCACGAAGGTTGAGGTGTCCAGCGGATAATCCACACGCACCCCTGACGGGAAAAACCTGGAAAGGTCCGCGACCTTTTCGCGAACCGCTTGAGCGGTGTTGAGCGCGTTGGCGGTGGGCGAGAGCTTGATCGCCACGGCGGCGGAAAGATGCCCGTTGACGCGCGCTTGCGTGCCGTAATTTTCCGCGCCCAGAGCCACGCGCGCCACGTCTTTCAACAGAACGCGCGAGCCGTCCGGATTGGTGCGCAGCAAGACATTTTCAAATTCCGGCACCGTGCGCAAAGTGGTTCGCCCTTGCATGATCACGTTGAGTTGCTGTCCTTTGACGGCCGGCTTGTCTCCGATTTGTCCAACCGGCACCTGGGCATTTTGGTTTTGAATTGCACTGATGACATCGCCTGCGGTGAGACCAAAGCTGTTCAACTTGTCCGGATTGATCCAAACGCGCATTGCGTATTGGGAACCGAACATGTTCGCTTCGCCGACGCCCGAGACGCGGCGGATTGGATCGAGAACGCTGGATGCGATGTAATTTCCCAACGCGACTTCATCAAGGCTGTCATCAACCGTCGAGAGCGTGAAAAACATCATGAAATTACGCGTGGCTTTCGCCACCACGACGCCTTGTTGCTGCACGGTCTGCGGCAAACTGGGCGTGGCCAGTTGCAATTTATTCTGCACCTGAACCTGCGCCGTGTCAGGGTTGGTTCCTGGAAGAAAATAGAGCGTAATGATGGCAATACCCGACGCATCGCTGCTCGAAGACATGTAGAGCAAGTTATCGATTCCGTTGAGTTGTTGCTCGATGACGGAGGTCACAGTTTCCTGCAATGTTTCCGCGGAAGCGCCGGCATAATTCGCCGTCACAGAAATCGAAGGCGGCGCGACGCTCGGATATTGCGCGACGGGCAATTGCGTGATCGCCAGCGATCCCAGCACCATGATGAGAATGGAAACGACCCATGCAAAAATGGGTCGGTTGATAAAAAATTGTGCCATGAAAATTCCTTAATTGGACTTCGGCTGAGTTCCTGAATCGGCTGTGGACCCCGCAGAAAATGGAATCGGTTTCACAACGGCACCCGGAGGCGCCTTTTGTGAACCTTCCACGATGATGCGTTCGCCGGCTTTCGATCCTTTCGCCACGACGACTTTGTCTCCAATGATGCGGTCGACTTCGATTGTTCGCAGTTCAACTTTGTTTTCATTATTGACGATCAGCACGGTGGATTTCCCGCCAGCGCCGCGGGTAACGGTCCGTTGCGGAATCGTGAGGGCGTTCGCGTTGATGCCTTCAACGATTTGCGCGCGGGCGAACATGCCGGGCATCAATAGATTTTCAGGGTTCGGAATTCCGGCGCGAAGCGTGATCATGCCGGTCGTCGGATCGACGGAAATATCGGAGAACAACAATTTGCCCTCGTGCCGATAAACCGTTCCGTCTTCCAGGATGAGCGTCACGCGCGCCTCTCCGGGAGCGACACTCTCGAGCGTTCCATTTTCCAACGCGCGTTTCAGTCGCAGGACTTCCGTACTCGATTCCGTGAAATCAAAATAAACCGGATCGAGTTGTCGAATCAGGGCGAGTTGCGTCGCTTCCGTTGCGCTGACCAACGCGCCTTCTGTTACCAGTGCTTTTCCGATTCGCCCGGAAATCGGCGCGGTGACTTGCGCGTAACCCAGGTTCAATTCAGCCGTTTGAACTGCCGCTTTTGTCGCCAGCAATTCCGCTTCGTTTTGGCCGAGCATGGCGACCGCCTGGTCGTAAACCTGTTTGCTGATCGCGTTGATTGGGACCAACTCCTTATAGCGATCGACGGTGGCCTTTGACTCTTTCAGCGCCGCTTCCGCTTTGGCCATCGACGCTTTCGCGCTATTGAGGCTGGCTTGCAAAGGAGCGGGATCGATCTCAAACAGGACCTGGCCTTCTCTGACGTTCGATCCTTCCTCGAACAATCGTTTCAGCAGAATGCCAGTGGCGCGCGCGCGCACTTGCGCTTCCCGCACCGAATTGATTCGCCCCGGAAGTTCGGTCGTACGGTTGACGCGCTCCAACGCCACCGTCACGACCGAAACTTCGGCCGGCGGGGGCGCCAGCGGGTTGGTTTCCTTTTTTCGACACGCACCGAGCCCAGCGACGAGGCACAGCGTGAAAGTGCAAAGCAGTGTCTTCGGAAGAAGTGATTTCATAAAAATTGGGAAAAGTCAGGCAGCCCGGAAGCCGGCAGCCGCAAAGGAGATTAGTTTTTGAGTTTGCGTTTCGACATCGACGTCCTCCACCCAGGCCGGACGAAATTTATCCTTTGTCAAAAGCCAGTGATGCAGCGCGCCATAGGTGAATTTCATGCGCCAAAAAATTTCTGAGCGAGACAAGTGCGGAAGCGCTTTTTTTAGGGCTGAATCCATCCGTTGCACCAAAGGTTCAAATTGTCTTTTCAAGAGCACTACCACTTCGGGGCTTGGTTCAGAAAGGCACCGTCCGAAGAGCTTTGAAAAGGCCGTTCCGCCTTTGGAGGCTTTGAGAGAAGACTGAAGGGCTGGACGAATGAATGCCTCCAAAACGGCTTCGAGTTTCGGGATCCTCCTGCCGGCGGACTTTTCCACCCGGTCGAGCGCGGCCAGCCGGGCTTCGTTCACTGGAACGACGCGGCGCTCGAAAACAGCGGCAATCAAATCCTCCTTGCTCCCGAAATGATAGTTGATGGCAGCAAGGTTTACCCTCGCTTTCCTGGTGATGTCGCGAATGGAAACACGGTCGAGACCTCGTTCGCCGAACAATTCCTCGGCCACATCGAGAATCCGCGATCTTGTATTGCTTGGTTGTTTCATACGTTCGTTTCAAACGAATGTATGAAACAATGTTTCAAGTCAAGTGGGCATTCCGGATTATTTTCGCGGAGCGGCGATATTTCTTGGCTCAGGTTGTCGCGAGAACCTGCGTGATAATGTGCCATTCACCGCCGCAGAGATTGGGGCGATGAACACCACCTACAATTTCCTCGACCTGACTGCGAAAGGTCGCGACGAAAAACCTGACGCCACGCAGGATTGGGTGCGTTACCACGACCAATACAAAGGCGCGTCAAAAGACTGCTGCGCTTGAACACCCGGCAGATAGATGGCGGACCAACTACAAATTAAAAATCCAGCCGGCTGCGATGAAACCACGCTGTCGGCTGGATTTCCGATTACGACATGGTTCATCCGCCGTTGTTTTTCCGCGAACAGGTAGAAACTTACCCCATTTCCCCCCACACGTTTGCCAAGCAGTATTTCATGCCATGTCAAAAACGAAATCCTTCGGCATCGAGCTGCTGGTCAGTCTGGTTTGCTTTTGCGCAGCAAGCCAGGCGGATGACGCGCAGGCCCGGTTCGATTCTGCCCAATACACCAACGGCGCACTTCATCTGCACATTACGAACGCGCACGGCTCGCGCTACGTGATCCAAACCTCCAGCAATTTGGCCGACTGGACCGCGCTGGCCACCAACAGCGTCTCCCAGACCACCTTCGTCGAGAACGCGGCGAACTTCCCGAGCCGTTTTTATCGCCTCAGCAGTCTTGCCGGCGTTGGGTCGATCCAGACCGTGTGGATCGTGATGATGGAGAACACCGACTGGAGCACGTTCCCGGACAACTCGGACGCGCCCTACATCAATTCGCTGCTCCCGCGCTTCGCGCACGCGGAGAATTACCGCTCGTTCAATCACCCCAGCCTGCCCAACTACATCACGCTGGAGGCCGGCGATAACCTTGGCCTGAACGACGGCTCCTGGCTGCCCGGCAGCGCTCACAGCCAGAGCACAACCGACCACTTAACGACCTACCTCAAGAACAAGGGCATCTCCTGGAAGGCCTACTCCGAGAATCTTCCTGGCGACGGAACCATCCTCCCTCTTTTCGACGGACCCGGCTACTCGCTCGACCACAATCCGTTCGTCTATTTCTACGACGTCACCGGCAACCCGCCGGCCACGAACAGCTCCTACGGCATCGCGCACCTGCGCCCGCTCGAAACGGAATTTGCGCGCGACCTGACCAACAGCAACGTGGCCAGCTACAATTTCATCGTGCCCAACGACTATGATCAGGGCGAGAAACTTGCGCCACCGCTGAACAACCGGGTCCGGCAGGCCGACACCTGGTTGGCGCGCGAAATCCCGGTGATCATGGCCTCGCGCGCCTATACTAACGGTGGAGTGATTTTCATCCTGTGGGACGAAGGCGTCTCCTCTGCGAACAACCCCAGCGGCCTGATTGTCGTTTCCTCATTGGCCAGGGCCGGATACTCCAACTCTGTGGGCTACACCCACGCGTCCATGGTGCGCACCGTGCAGGAAATCTTCGGCCTCAGCCCGTGGCTGCGGCAGGCAGCCACGGCCTCCAATCTGAGCGACCTCTTCACGGTTTACCCGTAGCCGGGGCGAATCGCGCGGCTTCGCTGCGAGGGCCGCCCTGTCTTCACATTAAGTCCAGCAACGTGGGAGCGACATCTTCGCGGCGTCGACGTCAATCTTTCCCTGTTTCTCCAGTTCGTCTTTGAGCTTCCGATTCGCTAACTCCCGATCGGCGGGGGCGAGGCTTTTCCAGAACAGCTTGCCGTTGACTCTGAAGACCGCATAATAACCGTGGTTTGATGAATACCGGTAGAGATTTTCTCCAACTTTGCGGAATTCACCTTTGCGCTGGTGATTTCGCCCGATTGTCGTGGTTGTGCCCGGATTTTCCATACGGCACAACCTACAGTATAGAAGGCAAAAAACGCATTATCGTAAAGCATGTTATGGGCGTTTAGCTCAGTGGTAGAGCACCTCGTTTACACCGAGTAGGTCGTGGGTTCGAATCCCTCAGCGCCCACCATTGCCGGATTTCACGCTGACGCTGAGATCGTCTTCAAATCGGCGCGCACTTGTTCGTAGGTGGTCGAGTAGGCCAGGACGTTCGGGTCCGGGTCGGTTCCCCAGTGCTGGCAGGCCTCACGATACGCCTCGGGCCACCAGTTGCGGTGTTGCGTCAATCCGTCCTCGCGCCACTTGCCCCAGGCCATCAGGACGCGCGACCAGCACTGATCGCCGTATTGGACCGCCTTTTTGACGTCGTCAAATTCTTTCAAATACCAGTCCCGTCCGATACGGGCGTGCAACACCTCGTCCGCCCAGTCGTAGTCCTGAAACAGCGCGGACAGCGGATTGCCCGATGCCAGGCCGACTTCCCATTCGAATCGCTTGCCGTTCTTTGGCATGAGCCCCTGTTCGATGAAGTAAAGCACGGCATGTCGCTCGATCGGCTTGAGCTGTGTGTTCAAGGCCAGTGACCAGGTGAAGTTCACCATCACCCGGTTGGGCCAGTCGATGCCCAGGTTGACAAAGCCGATTTCACCCATCATCGCGTGGCGCGCTTCGTCCCAGAGCTGGCGGGTCATGTCGCGGTAATAATCCCAAGGCTTGCCCGCTGTCTCGGTGATGATGCTGGCCATCATCTCCGGCACGTCCACTTCGCGAAGCCGTTTGTAAAACATCATGAGTGTCTTCGGTTTCGGCGCGAATTTTTCGTCGTAAAGAAAAACTTCGGCGTTCACGCCCATGTTGTAAGGGTCAGGAAAGCGTTCGTCGCGTTTCGGTTGGCCGTCGTAATGGTACGGCCGGGCGGAATAGCGGCGGGGAATCTTTTGGGAGCCTGGCGTTTGTGTGCCGTCGAGCGCGCCGGCGGCAGCCAGACAGTCGTCGAGCTGTGAAAGCCAGGATTGCGCATGTTGGAGTATTTTCTCGTCGGTCAAGCCGGCGACGGTTTGGGCGCCAAACTTCAGCATGTCGCCCACTTCCAGCAGCGCAAAGCGGCACAGGCGAACCGACGGCTGATCAACGAGCGGGTTCGTTTCGGCGATATGGCGTTCCAACGCGACCTTCAAAGCGGGCAATGCTTTTTGGTAAAGGCCGAGCACCAGTTCTTCCGTCGTGGGGGCGGCGAGAATTTCATCGAAGAAAATTTCGAGGCACGTGTCCGGGACGAGTTCGAGGCCGAGGGGCGGTTCGCGCATTTCGCCCACCCGGCGTCGCAACGCGGTAACGTGCTCGGCGCAAAGATGGGCGTGGAGGCTGAAGCTCATTTTCAGTTCGTAAATCGGTTCAGCCGTTATACGCGCGATGAAAATCTGGTGGAGCCGTTTGAAAGCGTAGTGGTAACGCTTGAGCCGACGGACGCATTCTTCGACGGACAAGCCCGGTTTCATCGCTTCTGTCATCGGACAAACTCCAGCGAGAACGGGCAGGTTGCGATAGGACTTATAGGTGTTCATGGGCGATCCTGTTACGAGAATAATCTAGCATCCGGCTGGAAAACCCGATAGTAATTTTGTTTTGCGAGATCGCGGCTGAACTGTTGTGACGCGTATTGAAGCGGCTTTTTCTGTCCAACTTCGAGATGATGACATCGCGAGGGAATTCAAATTCTCCCGTCCATCGCCACCGGCCTTGGTGGCAGAATCGTTGCCGAACCTTCCGAGACAAGTTCGAAACAATTCGCCGATAGGCGTATCAAGCTTCGCCTCGCACAGGACGGCCGTTCGGACTCCGTTTCAGGCGAATCGCCGAATTAACTTGCCACGGACCCGAGTCCTCGCAGAATAGTTGCCGTTAGGTTCGTAGCGAAGCAGATTCACGTATGCCTTGACCCAAACGGAATCCGCTTAGGGTTTACGCTCTGTCCAAAGGCGCACCATATCATAAAGACTGACTATGCAAATCATCGAAAACCAGAAGAGATACTGATTTAACTCGTAATAGTTAAGCCAATGTAGCTCAGCGGTAGAGCAACGGTTTCGTAATTCAGAAAGGGAGTTTGGCCCGGTGGTGCTCGTTTTGATTGCCCTTGTGGTTGCAACGTTTTCCGCGATTTGGCCTTTGCCGCGCTTGGCCACTTTTTGCCCCAAAAACCGCAAACCGTATACAAAAGCGATATACAATCCATTTCCTCATACATCGAATGCGCGTTGGTGCGTTTAGAATCGAAACGTCACCCGCGCTGAAAAATGGTCCGCATCTTTTCCGGGAGTGGTTTGTTTTAGAAAATCGCCTGCGAAAAAATGTGCCCGTAAATCAGTCGTGAAGGCGAGGTGTCGGCCTCATTTCAATTCCTCGCCCATTGCAGCCTGTCCGGCTTGAAGAAAAGTTCTGATCAATTCGCCCTCGCCGCAGACGATCATTCCGGGGAATTTCTTGAACCATTTTCCATGGGGAACCTCAGGCTCTGTGGCCAGCCAGTCAGCCAGCAACCCAAGTTGATCAACAGAAATGTGGCGGCTCTTGATACGCTCCAACAGGTGCGCCCATAAGTCCCGCGGGAGATCTTGTCGCCGAACGCGCGGCACAGTCAATCTCCGTAAAATCCACGGGTGATCTCGGCTTTCAGTCTTTCCACTTCAGCAGGGTCGTCTGAATCTACCATCCGTCGCGCCAACCCGGACAATTCTTTCCCGGAAAGTTGACGTTTTCGCGCCAGTTCGAAAGCAAATTCCAAGACCCGTGATTGTTCTTCACGTGGAAGATGCAGGATTTCCTCAATGACCTTCGCTGCCGTCATTAGCCAATCCTAGCTGGAATTGAACTCGTGCGCAAATTCAATCGTGGAATCCTCACAAGGAAGCCACAAAGGTGACCGTCCAGCCCCGCACTCAAACCGAAATTGAGATGATAATCCTGTGGCAACTCGCCAGCCTGATGCAGCCGAATCTTGTCGAGCATCCTCGCCAGAGCCCTTTACTCGCAAGATGGTTGTCCTCAGTTTTGAATCCGATTTGCCGGAGGAGCAAAATCATCGGGGCTCGACTTTCTGTGAGCCGCAGACTTGCCGAGCCATTTGCCGGTCAGAAGCCAAAGTTCATAGAAAACCAGCCATTCTGCCATCCACGGAATGATGGTCTGATGCAAATGCCAGTTCTTCTGCCAAGGCTGAGCGCGCCAGTCATAGAGGCACAGCGTGTCGTTGTGATACATGTGCACCCCTGGTGTGAATTCGATCTTCGGTTCAATGACGCGCACTTCGGGCGAATCCCAAGGCGCGTAGCGGATTTCAACCCTGTAGCCGCGACCCTGTTCCGTCGGCAGAATCTAGCCTCGGCAAGTCAGTTCAAGCCCGTTGATGCGCGAGTGCAGAAACGGAAACTTGTCCCGGATCAGTACTCGCTCGGCAACGACTTTGCGATATTTGTCAGCTCTGTTCGTCGGAATCATCACCATAGAAGCTGTGCGCCAGATTCGGCACGCCCGCGCCAACTGCTGCGCGAACGATCACACCAGCACCGTTCGTCGAAGCCAGACCAGCGTTCACGAGTGCAGCCTTGCTGAACAAAGCGCGCGCCTTTGCGGAGTCCTTGTCATAAGCCTCGAAGAAGCCGTCGCTCTGGAATACCCAGTCCCACGC
>Ga0209376_1004558_pt1 | contig 12006 bp, 9 predicted proteins | sample GraSoiAngelo_134_FD_185891 | JGI IMG/M metagenome (GOLD analysis project Ga0209376, IMG submission 185891) | Grasslands soil microbial communities from the Angelo Coastal Reserve, California, USA - 14_0929_05_30cm (SPAdes) (version 2) | ecosystem: Environmental > Terrestrial > Soil > Grasslands ... | reverse complement strand
CGCGAGTGCCGACGCGATTCCTGGACGAAGCGACGTGATCGGCTCCGTCGCGGAAGTGCTCACGCAACTGACCGCGCTCTCGCAGGAGCTCGCGGGCGCCTTTCGTCCGGCCACGATTGTCGAGATTGTCGCGCGGGTCCTGACGGAACAGCTGGCGCCCGATCGTCTCTCCGTGATGTTGCTCGATCTCGATACCAACCAGCTCACCGTCACCTACCACAACGGACCGCGTCCCGCGAGTACCGACGAGCCGCTGTTGCAGCTCGCGCTCCGGCGCGGACCCCTGGTCTTTCGGGATAACGTCGCCGCGCGCGCCGCTGAGTTCGAGGTCGTGCTCGACGGGTCCGGGCCGATACCCCCCAGCTGGCTCGGCGCGCCGATTGTTGCCGTCACACGCACCATTGGCGCGGTCGCGCTCGAAGGCGATCGCAAAGACGCCTTCGATGAGGGCGCGCTGATGTTCACGCGCGCCGTGCTGGCGCAGGCCGGGCTCGCGCTCGAGAACGCGCGACTCGTCGAGCTGCTGTCGAGCGGCAAGCGTGAGTGGGAACAGACGGTCGACGCATTCAACCAGGCAATTTGCTACGTGGATCCGCAGGGCGCGGTGCGTCGCGCCAATCGCGTATTTGCCGATTTGATCAAGCTCCCCGTCACGGCGCTTCCCGGGCGAGCGTGGCTCACCCTCCTCCCGCCGTCGTGGGTGGAGCCCGTGGCGCGCTTGCTGGCTCCGACGCCGAGCGAAGCGTCGGTGGAGGTGCGCGCCGGCGAGCGGACATTGCTGGTAACCGCCATTCCCACCGGCGAGCCGGGCGCCGCCGTGCTGCTGTTCGAGGATCAAAGTGAGAAGCGGCGTCTCCAGGACCAGCTGCTGCAGTCGGAGAAGATGTCGGCGATCGGCCAGCTGATTGCGGGCGTCGCGCACGATCTCAACAACCCGCTCGCGTCGGTCGTCGGCTTCAGCGACCTGCTGGGCGAAGCCGCGGATGTGCCGCCGCGCCTCGCCGAGCCGCTCGCGGTGATTCGGCAGGAAGCCGAGCGCGCATCGGCCATTGTCCGCAACCTCCTCTCGTTCGCCCGGCGGCAGGAGGGCGAGCGCCAGCTCCAATCGATCCGGCCAATTCTCGAGTCAACGCACCAGCTCTGGAAAAACCAGCTGCTCGCCGCGCGCATCGAGCTCACATTGACCTTCGAGCCGGGACTGCCGGAAGTGGAAGTGCACGCGAACCAGATCAAGCAAGTCTTCGTGAACATCATCAACAATGCAGCGCAGGCCATCACCAGCACGCGCCGCAAAGACCGTGGCGGCCGGATCGAGCTCGTCGCCCGCTGCGAGCCGGACGGCATCTCCGTGAGCATTACCGACAACGGCCCCGGAATTCCGGAAGCCGTCGCGCAGCGCGTGTTCGAGCCGTTCTTCAGCACCAAATCCGAGGGCGAGGGGACCGGGCTCGGCCTGTCGATCTGCCTGGGAATCGTGAAGGAGCACGGCGGCAACATTTCCGTGGACCCGGGGGGCGCGGGAAGCGGACGCGGCGCCACGTTCACCGTCGAGCTCCCCGCCGGTGTGCGCGCGGAACTCAGCCCGCTCGCCGGGGGGCGGGGGGAGCGGGGGGACGGGGCGGAGGACGAACCCTCACCGGCCGATCGGCATGAACACCTGCGAGTACTCGTGGTGGATGACGAGCCGCACATCCTCCACTACATGCAGGCGACGCTCGAGAGCTGGGGCCACGAGGTCGTGGTCGCGCACGACGGCAGCCAGGCCTTGAAGCGGGCCCTGATGCAGCCATTCGATCTCATTATCTGCGACCTGCGGATGCCCCGCTTGGGCGGCCGCGAGATGTTTCACACGCTCGCGCGTATGCATCCCGCGGTCGCCGATCGCATCATCTTCGCCACGGGCGATACGGTCCGCGGCGACACGCTGCAATTCCTCGAAGAGCTGGGCCGTCCCTTCCTGCAGAAGCCGTTCAAACTCGATGCACTGCGCCGCGTCCTCGCCGGAGTGGTGAAAGTCCCTGCCTAGGGAGCGGGACTCGTGCGCGTACTGCAGGTCGATTCGGGTCGACAGTGGCGCGGCGGGCAGCATCAAGTCTGGCTGCTGTGCCGCGCGTTGGGGCACGAGCCAGATATCGAACAGACGCTCGTCACGCAGCGGGACAGCGAGCTGGCCCGGCGCGTCGGCGCCGCCGGAATCCCCGTCCACGGGACCGCGTGGGACATGGGACTGGATCCCCGCGCCTGGTGGCACCTGCGCCGTACCATCGCCGCCTTCGAGCCCGATGTCATTCACGCCCATGACAGCCATGCCCTGACGCTCGCGGCGACGGTCGCGAAGGGGCGCGCCGTCGTCGCGACGCGTCGCGTCGAATTTCATATCGGCCGGTTCGGGGCGTGGCGACGTGCCGACCGCATCATCGCGATCTCTGCGGCCGTCAAGCGCGTGCTGGTCGCGGATGGCATTGCGTCCCAGACCGTCGTCGTCGTACGTGACGGCATCGACGTCGAGGAGGTCCGGCGTGCGGCGACGCCACCGCTGGAGATTCGCCGCCAACTCTCGATTCCTCGCGGCGCACCGATCGCCGTCAACGCCGCGGCGCTTACTGGTGAAAAGGATCATCGGACGTTGATTCGGGCGGCGCACTACGCGCGGGCCCGTCTGCCGGACCTGCACTGGATCATCGCAGGCGAGGGCAAACTGCGCGACGCGCTTGCTGCCGAAATCGATCGCCTGGGGCTGCGCGATCGCGTGCACCTGATCGGTCACGTCGATCGGGTCGACGCCTTGATCGCGGAGGCGAGCGTGTTCGTGCTGTCATCCCGCAGCGAAGGGCTCGGCAGTGTGCTCTTGAACGCGCTCGCACTAGGCCGCCCCGTGGTCGCCACCAGCGTCGGTGGCATCCCCGAGATTCTCCCTCCGGAAGCGCTCGTACCCGTCGACGCGGCCGAGCTCCTGGCACAAAAGGTGATGGACACGCTCGCCACCGCGAACCCTCCAGGGCTGCCTGCGGGCTTCACGGCAAGCGCGATGGCCCACGGAGTCTTGGACGTGTATAGGGCCCATCTCTAGATTGCAGGGCCATGATCTACGTCTGCGTTCCGGTTCACAACGAGGCGCGCACGGTTGGACTCGTGCTCTGGAAGGTGCGCCAGGTATTCACCGCCTTCGAGCGGGAATATCAGATCATCGCCTGCGATGACGCGTCGACGGACGGATCGGCGGATGTGTTGACGTCGTACGCGCGCGTCCTGCCCCTGACCGTCATTCAGCACCGCTCCCGGCAGGGATACGCGAAGAGCCTCGAGGAGTTGCTGCGGCTGGCGTTGCAGCGGACCGACCGGCCGAAGCGCGATTGCGCGATCACGCTCCATGCCGACTTCGTGCACGCCCCCGAGACGATGGAAGAGATGGTCAAACGGTTGGAGTCCGGAGCGGATCTCGTCGTCGCCGAGCAGTATCGCGTGCAGGGAAACCGCACCTGGCCGGAACGGTGGGCGCGGCGGTGGGCGCCGCGCTTGCTCCGCGTGGGCGGTGGCGTGAAGGACTCCATTTCAGGCTTCCTGGCGCTGCGCCTGGTCGTGCTGCGTCAGGCAACGCGAGGCGGCGAGCGCCCTCCCCTCCTCACCACCGAGGGGTGGGCGGCGAACGCCGAGCTCCTGGCACGCCTTGGCGCCCACGCACGGCGCATCGAGGTGGTCTCCAGTGCCGCGCGATACGATCTCAAACAGCGGCCATCGCGATCCAATCCCTGGCAGCAGCTCCTCGCCGCGTGGCGCTCGCGCGGGTTGATCACCGCGGCACGCAAAAGCTCGGCGCTGCTCGTGCTCGCGCTGCTCGCGGCAGCAGGGGTTGGGTCACTTGGTGCTCAAGATGGCGTGTGTACCGGCAAGATTGTACGTGCCGTGGCTGTGCCCTTCCCGGTCGGCGAGCGGCTCTCGTTCAATGCGAAGTACGGGATTTTCAACGTGGGCAACGCCGCGATGGAGGTTATGGGGATCGATACCGTCCACAATGTTGAGACGGTGCACATTCGATTCCGCATATCCGGAGGAGCTCTGTGGTACCACCTCGACCAGACGATCGAGTCGTGGGTGGGACGGTACGACTTCCGATCGCGCCGTTTCTCGTCCGTCCAGGACGAGCGCGACAAGCACCGCGAGCACCGCTATGAGATCTTTCCCGACTCCGGGTTCTATCGCGAAGTCGGGCGCGACACGACGTTCGCGACCGTCCTCGAGCCGCTGGACGATGCCGCGTTCCTCTATTGGATCCGGACGGTGCCGCTCGAGGTCGGCAAGAAGTACGAATACGCGCGGTATTTTCGTCCGGATCGGAATCCCGTCATCATCGAGGTGTTGGGGCGCGAGCGAGTCGGCGTCGCGGGGAAGAAGTGGCGCGCGATCGTCGTGCGCCCCAAAATCCCCCAGGGGCGCGGGATCTTCGCCGAGAAGTCCGAGACGCGCATCTGGCTCTCCGATGATGCCCAGCGCCTCGTGCTCGCGATCCAGTCCAACTTCTCGTTCGGCCAGGTGACGCTCAAGCTCAAGGACTACGTCGTCCCAGGAGTCAGTCAGCCATGACCGAGTACCGTGAAGCCGATTTCTCCCGCCTCAAGACCGTTCCCATCGCCAAACGCCGCAACAAAGTCGACGCTTCACTCCTCGCCCATCCACCGCGCGCGTCCGACCGCTCGTTCGCCGCGTTCCTCGACGCGCTGCCGTCGTTACTCGCCGCGCAGGATCTGCGCTACGTGGTCGATCAGATCGTTGCCGCGGCCGACAAACGCGCAGTGGTCGTGATGCTCGGTGGGCACGTGATCAAGGTCGGACTGGGGCCGCTGCTGATTGCGCTGATGCGACAGCGCGCCGTGACCGTCGTCGCCATGAACGGCAGTGCGGCGATCCACGACTTCGAGCTTGCGGCGTACGGAGGAACGAGCGAAGACGTGGCCGCGGGGCTGGGCGACGGAACCTTCGGCATGGCGGAGGAAACGGGTCGCGAGATGAATGCCGCGCTGGCGCGCGGCGCCAAGACCGGACAGGGCGCCGGCGAGTCCTTCGCCGAATACTTACGCGCGCGCCAGGAGCTTCCCGGCCGCGATGTGTCGGTGTTAGTCGCGTGCGGCGAGCTGGGCGTGCCGGTCACCGTACACGCGGCGCTCGGCGCAGAGATCATTCATCAGCATCCGACCGCCGACGGCGCCGCCATCGGCGCCACCAGTCACCGCGATTTCAGGCGGCTGGCCGCTACCCTGCCCGACCTGGACGACGGCGGCGTCGTGCTCAATCTCGGCAGCGCGGTGGTGATGCCGGAAGTGTTCCTCAAGGCATTGACCATCGCGCGCAATCTGAATGAGGGGAAACCGAAGAACTTCACGGCGTGCGACTGCGATATGCAGCGCCACTATCGACCGCGTGTCAATGTCGTCGAACGGCCGACTCTAACCGGTGGGCGGGGCATCCAGCTCACCGGTCATCACGAGATCCTGTTTCCGCTACTCGCCTGGGCGGTACTCCTCAAGACTCGGAAGGACGTCCCTTGATCATGTCGCGCACGCGATCAGCCGTCGACGGGCTGAGAATGCGTAGCGCCATATAGAAGAAGAAGCCGATGACTGCCAGCGTGAGGACCGTCGTCGCGAGGCCGAACAGGCTCCCAACGATACCAAAGATCAGCTTCAGAGCGAGCCAGGCGACAACGGCGAGAATCGCGAACCCAATGATGCTCCGGAACATGATATCCTCCGTGGTGTCCGGTGCGTCTGCAGCGTACGCCTAAATGTCGCACAAAGTTTCGTCCTGTGAAGTGTTGGTCGCCGGCGGCGGAATCATCGGCGCCGCCTGCGCCCGCGCCGCGGCGCTGCGGGGGCTGCGGGTCCTGATCTGCGAGCCCGGGCCCGACCCGGCAGCGGCGTCGGCGGCGTCGGCGGGAATCCTGGGGCCGCAAATCGAGCGGACCGACGACACGCTACGGGCCCTGGGCTTGCGCGCCCGCGATCTCTACGAGAGCCTCGCCCCGACCCTCGCGGAGAACACCGGCATCGACATCGGGTTGTGGCGCGACGGCATCGCGTCTCTTGCATTCGATGAGTCCGAAGCCGAGCGGCTCCGCGACGTGGTGGCCCATCAGCGCCAGGCTGGACTGCGTTGCGACTGGCTGGAAGCGGAGGAGGTGGCGGAGCGATTCCCCGCCACGGCACCCTGCCTGGGCGCGATGTTTGCACCGGAAGACGGTGCCGTGGACGCGCCAGCACTCGCGCGCGCGCTCCACGCCGATGCGAAGCGCCACGGCGCACGCACGCTGAACGCCCGGGTGACCCGCCTCACCACGATCCTCGGCCGCGCGACCGGCGTCGAAATCCCCGCCGGCAAGATCAAGGCGGAGCACGTCATCATCGCCGCTGGCGCCTGGTCCACCCGCATCGACCATCTTCCCCGCACGCTGCCGGTCGAGCCCGTCCGTGGACAGATGGCGGCCGCACCCTGGCCGGCCAACATGCCGCGTACGGTGCTCTACTACGACCACGGGTACGTCCTGGCCCGCAGCGGTGAAGCAATCTTTGGCAGCACCATGGAGCACGTGGGATTCGATGGGCGAGTCACCGAGTCCGGCATCCATGAGATCGTGTCGGCCGCTCGTCGGCTGTTGCCCCAGCTTCCGACGGTCCCCCTCCGGACCTGGGCTGGCCTGCGCCCGATCACGCCGGATGGGCGTCCGATCCTCGGCCCCGACCCCGATGTGCGGGGATTGTGGTACGCCACCGGCCATGGCCGTAACGGCGTCCTACTCGCGGGCCTCACGGGAGAGATCATTGGCGACTTGGTGGCGACCGGTGCTACCGAGGTAGAGATTGCCTCGCTCGCCCCGGAGCGATTTACTTCCTAGGATGTTTAGCAGTTGCGCATTCTGTAATGCTGGGTTTGACGGTGATGGTGGCCCTTCGGGACTCGGCATTGGCCGGCGGATTGCCTTCGACGAATGGAAGGGCCGGCTTTGGGTCGTGTGCCCACGCTGCAGCCGCTGGAATCTCACGCCTTTCGACGATCGACTCGAGCGCATCGAGGCAGTTGCCCGCGCCGCGAGCAACGGACGTATCGCCGCATCGACTGCGCAGGTCGCATTGATTCGGTGGGAACGCTACGACTTCGTGCGCGTCGGAAAGCCGCCGCGCGTCGAGCTGGCGACCTGGCGCTACGGCGAGCGACTCCGCAACCGCCAGCGTGAGCGCATGAAGGTCGTGGTTCCCCTCACCATCGCGGCGATTGGTCTCGGCATCGCCGCAAACGTCGCGGCGGGCGGCGGATTCGGGGTCATGGTTTGGAATCTCCACCGGCTCGTCGACGGCATATACGTGGGGATGGTGGGGCGCCGCAAAGTCACATTGACCGAGGCACCCATTTGCGCCCATTGCGGCAGCCTGATGGTGCTTCGTGCCCGACACGTCCAACACGCGCGTATCGTGCCCGATCGCCACGCGGACATGGCCGTCGTGGTGAGCTGCCCGAAGTGTCGCCAGGAAGGCGCGCACCTGACCGGCGGTGAGGCGGTTCAGGTGCTACGTCAGGGTCTTACCTATCTGAACCTCGCTCGGGGCGGGCGCCGGCGGGCCGAGGATGCGGCACGAGAAGTGGACATGGTGGGCGGGGCGGATCGTCTGGTCCACGACATTGCGCGGCGGGAGCTGACATTGCGCTCACTCCGTCCAGAGCGGGGATTGGCGCTCGAGATGGCGGTGGACGAGCGCGCCGAGGTTGAGGAGTTGGAGCGGCAGTGGAAGGAAGCGGAAGAGATTGCCGACATCGCCGACGGCACGCTGAGCACTTCGACGGAGATCGAAGAGGAGCTAAGACGGCTGAAGAATCGAGGCCGCGATCAACCGTCTGGTTGAAAAATGGCCTACCCCACCCCATCGGCGATGACTATCTTCGACGTCCATGGCCGCCCCCTTGGTGCACATCCAGCCCTCCACCGCACCCTCAGACCCAGCCCGTAAGCCCTCGTGGTTGAAGGTGAAAGCACCCGGCGGCCCCAACTACCTCGCGCTCAAGCACATGATGCGCGACCTCAAGCTGCATACGGTCTGTGAAGAAGCACATTGCCCCAACATCGGGGAGTGCTGGGAGCACAAGGCCGCCACGTTCATGATCCTCGGCGACGTGTGTACGCGCAACTGCGCGTACTGCGCGGTCGCCCACGGCACACCCGCCCCGCTCGATGCTGGTGAACCGCGGCGCCTGGCCGACGCGGTAGCGCAGATGGGTCTCAAGCACGTCGTGATCACCAGCGTCGATCGCGACGATTTGCCGAACGGCGGCGCCGAAGTGTTTGCTGCGTGTATTGCCGAGATTCGGCGGCGCCTCCCTGAGACATCTGTCGAAGTCCTCATCCCCGACTTCAAGGGCAACCCCGAAGCACTTCGCATCGTCGTCGCTGCGCGCCCCGATATCCTCAATCACAATCTCGAGACGATCGCGCGACTGTATCGGATTGCCCGGCCCGGTGGCCGTTATTCTCGAGCGCTCGAGCTGCTGGAGCGCGCCAAAGATCTCAATCCTGAAATGCTGACCAAGTCCGGAATCATCTGCGGGCTCGGCGAGGAGTGGGACGAGCTGCTCGTCGCGATGTGGGACCTGCGCGCGGCCCGCGTCGATATTCTCACCATCGGCCAGTACCTGCGGCCGTCCGATCAGCATCTGCCCATCGCGCGCTGGTACACACCCGACGAGTTTGCCGAGCTGAAGCGCTACGGTATGGTGCTGGGCTTCCGGCACGTCGAATCGGGCCCGCTGGTCCGGTCCAGCTATCACGCGTGGGAGCAAGTGGAGGCTGCTAGGCGATGACGGCCACCGCGCGACGTCCGAAAGACACCGCGCAATCAGAGCTGCATCTCCGCATGCTGCGACAGATGTTGCTCATCCGGCGTTTCGAGGAAAAGGCGGCCGAGGCATACGCGCTCGGCAAGATCGGCGGGTTTTGCCACCTCTACATCGGACAGGAAGCGGTCGGGGTCGGTGCGCTCGCCGCGTTGCGGGACGATGACTACGTGATTTGTTCGTATCGCGAGCACGGCCAGGCGCTGATCAAGGGCATCTCCCCAAACGCGGTGATGGCCGAGTTGTTCGGGAAAGCCACAGGCTGCTCGAAGGGCAAGGGCGGCTCGATGCACCTCTTCGATGCCAAGCGCGGCTTCATGGGCGGCCACGGGATTGTCGGTGGACACATTCCGCTCGGCGCCGGCCTCGCGTTCGCCAGCAAATACCGCGGCGCCGATCAGGTCACCGTCTGTATCTTCGGCGAAGCCGCCGTCAATATCGGCGCATTCCACGAGACGCTGAACATGGCGTCGGTGTGGAAACTGCCGGTCGTCTTTTTGTGCGAAAACAATCGCTACGGCATGGGCACGGCGTTCGAGCGCGTCGCCGCGGTCACTGACATCGTGGAGCACGCGTGCAGCTACGACATGGCCGCCGAGTTGGTCGACGGGATGAACGTGCTGACGGTCTATGAGGCGACGCGACGGGCCGTCGAGCGGGCCCGCAAGCAGAGCCACCCCACCTTGCTCGAGGTGCGAACCTATCGGTACATGGGGCACTCCATGTCGGATCCGTTGCACGGCGTGTACCGGACCAAAGATGAAGTCGAGGAGCAGAAGGCCCGCGACCCGATTTCGCACCTGGCCGGAAAGCTGAAGGACGAGGGCATCATCGATCAGGCCGCGCTCGACGCGATGGACTCGGGAGTCCAAGCCGAGGTGGAGGAGGCCGTGAAGTTCGCCGATGAGAGTCCGGATCCCCAGCCGGGCGAGCTCTTCACGGACGTCCTGGTCGACTGATGGCGACGCTCACCTACCGCGATGCGCTGAATCAGGCGCTGCGCGAAGAGATGCAGCGCGATCCCAACGTGTTCCTCATGGGCGAAGAAGTCGGCGTCTATCAAGGCGCCTACAAGGTGAGTCGTGGGTTGCTGGAGGAGTTCGGTCCGAAGCGGATCGTGGACACACCGATCGCCGAGCTCGGATTCGCCGGCATCGGAGTCGGCGCGGCGATGGGTGGACTGCGTCCCGTGATCGAGTTCATGACGTGGAACTTTGCGATTCTGGCCATGGACCAGATCGTCAACTCCGCAGCCAAGATGCTGTACATGTCCGGCGGCCAGATTCCGCTCCCCATCGTGTTCCGCGGCCCGAACGGCGCGGCGCTGCAACTCTCGTCGCAACACTCCCAGGCGTGGGAGAGCTGGGTGTCGCACATCCCCGGCCTCAAGGTCGTGGCGCCGGCGACGCCAGCAGACGCCAAAGGGCTGCTCAAGTCCGCGATTCGCGACAACAATCCGGTGATCGTGCTCGAAGGCGAGATGTTGTACAACATCAAGGGGGAGGTCCCCGACGGCGAACACATCGTTCCGATCGGACGCGCCGACATCAAGCGCGAGGGCTCGGATGTGACGCTCGTATGTCATTCGAAAACCTTGAGCGTGGCCTTAAAGGCGGCGGAGCAGCTGGCCGAGCAGAATGTGTCCGCTGAGGTGCTCGATTTGCGGTCGCTGCGGCCGCTCGACGAAGCGGCGATCCTCGAGTCGGTGAAGAAGACCAACCGCGCGGTGGTGGTTGAAGAAGGCTGGCCGCATGCCGGCCTCGGTGCGCAGGTGGTCGATCTCATCCAGCGTGACGCGTTCGACGATCTCGATGCCCCCGTGCAGCGCGTGACGCAGGCCGACGTGCCGATGCCGTACAACAAGCTGCTCGAGCGGGCGGCCAAGGCGTCGCCCGAGAAGGTCGTCGCCGCGGCGCGGCGCGTGCTCTACCTGGAGTAGCGCTCGACTATGGCCACGAAAGTCCACATGGAAGCCTTGTCGCCCACGATGGAGGAAGGCCGCCTCGTGAAGTGGACGAAGCACGAGGGCGACCCGGTCAAGTCGGGTGAGACGCTCGCCGAGGTGGAAACCGACAAAGCCGTGATGGAGTTGGTGGCGCGCGCCGATGGCCAACTGCTGAAGGTGATGGTCCCCGAGGGAACGACAGTGCCGGTAGGCAACGTCGTCGCGTGGATTGGGAAGCCGGGTGAGAAGGTTGACGGAGCAGGGAGCACGGAGCAGGGAGCAGCCGCGCCGAAACCCGCGGCGGCCGTGGCCGCAGCTCCCAAGGCGACCCCTCCCCCGCTCTCGCCCTCCCCGGCACCGCCGGCTTCTGTCGTTTCAGCCGCAGCTGACGCGACCCGGGTGAAGGCGTCACCTTTGGCACGACGAATTGCCAAGGATGCAGGCGTGGATCTCAAGCTCGTGCAGGGATCGGGACCTGGCGGCCGCGTCATCAAGCGCGATGTCGAAGCTGGTGCGCCGCAGGCCCGGGCGGTGGCCGCCGCTCCTGCTCCCCGCTCCGTGCTCCCTGCCCCCTCTGGTGCGCCCTACGAAGACGTCCCCCTCAGCCAGATCCGCAAGACGATCGCCAAGCGTCTCGTCGCGTCGATTGGGCCGATTCCGCATTTCTTTCTAACCACCGAGATCGACATGGAGCGCGCCGCGGAAGCGCGCGAAGCCCTCAACAAACAGCTCGGCGAAGAAGGCGGGAAGATTTCGTTCAACGACATCATCATCAAGGCCGTCGCGCTGGCGCTGGTCCAGCACCGCGCCTGCAATGCCTGGTTCCAGGAGGATCACATCCGCTACTGGAACGAGGTGCACATCGGGATGGCCGTCGCGATCGAGGACGGGCTCATCACACCGGTGATCCGCAACGCCGACCTGAAGAGTCTGCGCCAGATCGGCGCCGAGGCGCGCGAGCTGGCGGGTCGCGCCCGGAACCGGCGCCTGAAGCCCGACGAATACACGGGTGCGACGTTCAGCGTCTCAAACCTGGGCATGTTCGACATCGATCAGTTCACGGCGGTCATCAACCCGCCCGAGAGCGGGATCGTGGCGATCGGCAGCGTCGTGCCCAAGCCCGTCGCGGACGGCGATCGCCTGGTGGTGCGGCGCCGGCTACGCGTGACAATGAGCTGTGATCACCG
>Ga0209376_1004554_pt1 | contig 12010 bp, 11 predicted proteins | sample GraSoiAngelo_134_FD_185891 | JGI IMG/M metagenome (GOLD analysis project Ga0209376, IMG submission 185891) | Grasslands soil microbial communities from the Angelo Coastal Reserve, California, USA - 14_0929_05_30cm (SPAdes) (version 2) | ecosystem: Environmental > Terrestrial > Soil > Grasslands ... | reverse complement strand
ACCGGCTCGTTCAGCGGAAAGGTCTCGACGTTCGGGATGACCCAGAGCGCCAGGCGCGCGCCGTTCGGCCAGGTGATTCGTGGTCGGCGATTGATCGGGACATAGGGAAACGGCCCGGAGCGCTGCGGCTGCATGTCACCTCCGCCGGAAACGGGCGGGCCGTTATCCGGCTTTCGCCTCCTCACGGTACAGATCGAGCGCCTTCATCACCGGCGCGTCGGTGAAGCTGAACAGAAACGCGGGACGGTCGCTGTCGTTCACATGCTCGCGGAACGTCCAGGTCGGCACCGTGAACACGTCTTTGTCTTCCCAATCGAGCCGTGTGCCGCCGACAATCGAGTAGCCGCGGCCCTCGATCACGTGATAGTTCGTGCGGCAGACGCCCCGGTGCGCCTGGGTCCGCTCGCCGGCGCGCAGCATCTGGACGAAGCACGCGATTGTCGGCATGGCGGATCCACCAGTCAGCGGGTTCGTGTATTCGAGGATGATGCCGTCGAACGGGCTGCCGGAGCGTTCGGCCGCCAGGCGTTCGAGCGCGGCGCGAGCTTGAGACATCGGGTAGTGCCACAGCGGCGAGTAGCGCGTGGCCGGCGCGGCCTCCCACGCCGGCCGCAAGCCCCCGTCACCATATTTCGCGAAGGACGAGTTGGCCCCCTCGCCGATGGTCTGGGTCTCCTTGTAGTACTCCTCATAGAACCCGGCCTCGAGCATCCGCACGAGCGGAGTGTCCAGGCCGTCGAGCCAGATCACCGGCCCGTCGGTGTCGTTGGCGTGATCGTGCCAGGTCCAGTTCGGCGTCAGCACGAGATCGCCGGGGGCCATCGGGAGGCGCGCGCCGTTAACGACCGTATAACCGCCCGTGCCCTCGATGATCAGGCGCAGGGCCGAGCCCGAGTGGCGATGGGCGCGCGCGATCTCGCCGGGCATCACGATCTGGATATTGGCGACCATGGTGTTGCTTGCCGACTGGCCGGGCAGTTCGGGGTTCGTCAGCCTGAGCACGCGTCGCTCGGCCTGTTCGGTGCCGACAAGCTGCGCTGCCCGCATGGCCTGGGGACGCAAGTCGCGCCAGTGCCACACCCAGGGCACGGCCTTGCTCTCGGGCTCGCGAGTGATACCGCCACCGATCCAAGCGGGCGTGATGTGTTGGGATCGAAGCTGCGCGTAGTAGTCTTGGAGCTCCGCTTCCGACGACTTGATGTCGGAGAGCTTCATCGTCAGTCCTCCCCTTCTCCTCCGGTGGCTCGGATCGGTCCCACGCCGCGGTTCAGCGAGCGTAGCCCCACCGAACAGTGGGGGTCAAGAGAGGGTCCGCTCTTGGACGACGGTCGGACGGTCGTCGAGAAGGACTATTTGAGCTGCGGAATGACGTACTCGTTGATCATCCGTAAGTTTTCCAATTGCAGCGCGCTGGGAATCTGGCGCCCGTAGTTGACCTCGTACAGAATCTGCGTCAGGTCCAGCTCCTCTCGTAGCCGTTGGAGTCAGTCGACCACGGTGTCCGGAGTACCGTAGACCACCTTGTCCCGCAGCCAGTCCTCGTACCTCATGCTTCGCACGCGTTCAGCCTGAGCGCTCCAGTCGCCGGTCGTGCCCGCTCGAGAAGCGCCGTCCGCCACGCGATTGCCCAGGTTTTGTACGGCCGCCATCGTGCTGACCCGCGGCTCTGTGTAGGCCCGCTCGGCCGTCTTGGCCACATCCTCCAACCAGCGCCACATCCCTCTGTTCAGAACCGGCCTCTGGGGACTCATATTGGAGAAAAAGTACGTATTCGCCTGGACCATGGGCGAGCGGTTCATGTCGCACCGAGGCACGTTGTGGCCCCGATCGTAGCCGGAGCCCTTGTAGTCGTCGCAGTGGGCGCTTTCGTCCGTGGTCAGGCGGGGATCAGTTCTGAAAGCGTCAAGCCGCCGCGCCGGGCCGAGGTCGGCGCTTGTGAGCGTGTAGGCCGCCCATCGCGGGACCCGGTGATCGAGGTCATAGCAGACGATGTATTCCCGATGCGGGAGGAGTCTCGGGCATTGCGGGGTCCCGTACGGCAAGTGGGTCTGGATGGCTTGATCGCTCTCGGCCTGGGACAGCACCACAGCCTGGTCATAGACGGTGAGGTCCGCTTTTTTGACCTTGCTGCCGTTGCAGACCTCGGCCCACGCAGGACTTGCGAAGGCGACCAGAAGGCCGAGGACCAACAGGGGCCGGGAGCGGGCCAGCCACGGCATTTGACGGCAACCTAAAGCGGGCGGGAGGGGTCGTCAAGGGCTCAGTTTGAGTACACTGGTGTTGCAAGGTCTGCGGACGACGATCCGCGGCCGACGTCCACGGCTGAGCCCCGACCCGGTCCTTCGAGTTCGCGCTCGCGTTCGATCCTGCCTCCACCAGCGCCGCAGGCGTAGATCCCGGTCCTGGTCACGTCGGCCTCAAAGCCGCGTGACACGGACGCGTCGAGGGCTACGGGCCGAAAGTCACTTCCAAGCGTACGGTCGGGAACCCGACAGAGAGCTCAGTCGACTGGACAAGCATGAACGTCCTGAGATCGTCGGCCAGATAGAACGCCGGATGCTTACGATCGCTCCTCACATGTTTCGCGCGCGAATCGATGGCGAACGGCATCCGGAAGGTACCTCTAAATGGCAGCACTACCTGGGGGATCTGGATGAGCGTTCCGGTGGCCGGGTCGGCCATCTGCGTGATGGTGAAGCTGCCCGCGATCGTACCGAGCGGTACGCGGTGGAGGACGGCCAGCGACAAGTCGACGTTGCCGCTGAACGTCCCGCTGATGACCGGCAGATCTGGCACGTGGACGGAACTATTGCCGGGGGCGTTGATCACGACGTCGAAGGTGCCGCTCACTGGACCCAACCCGGTAACCGTCGACACGATATCCGTCCCGGTGGCGATGATGGTGCAGCTCTGGATGCGAGGGACCGAGATGAGGAGGTCCGACGGGCACAGGGGCGTCCCGACTTCCGCGAATCCCTGGAGCGGCGAGGTGGCGTTGCGCCGAATCACGCCGGCAGAACTGGGGTCAGGGTCAAAGGTGACCCGTTCACTGATCTCGTACAGCGTGACGCCTGTCGCGCCAAGAGAATCGCGATCGGCGGCACGACTCACGCCCACAAGCACCAGCAGCGACACCGCAAGCCCGGCCAGTATCCAGAAATGCTTCACCATGTCGCGTTCCTTTGGAAGACCATTCGGTCCAATCTCCGCCGGAAAGCAAATGTGCAGGGGCCATACCAAGCCCGCGAGTATTCGGATGGTTCATGAGAACGGGCGCTTGGATCCACGACCCCGTAATATCCGGCAATCAGTGGTCAGGTTCTGGTCGGACATATCGTTCAGCCGATCACTCTTGGTCGTTTCCGTCAGACCCGGCGGGCGCGTAGAGTGGTACTGAGAACGTTCGCGAAGGAGTTTCAGTGATGTTTGGACTTGGCTCGCAGGAACTGCTCGTGATCCTGGTTATCGTGCTGGTCCTGTTCGGCGCAAACCGCCTTCCGCAACTCGCCCGCTCGCTGGGGTCGAGTCTCAAGGAGTTCAAGAAGGGCATCGGCGAGGGCCAGGCGAAGGAGTCCAGCGTGAGCCTGCCGAGTCCTGAGCGTGTGTCTGCGCCGGCCGGTGAACGAATCTGCGGGCAGTGCAAGAATGCGCTCGCCGCCGACTGGACCCACTGCCCGCGGTGCGGGATGGCGGTGCCCCAAGAGCCGAATAGAAGGATTGGCCCAGGCGCCTAACGAGACGGGTGAAGACGAAGGTACGCTGGATCGTCGGCGCGGCGATCATCACTTCACTTGTCGCGTCCTGCAGTTGGCTCGTCCTGACGGATGCGCCCGCCTACCAGTTCCTTGTCCGCCTCTACGCGGACAAGCGGTTCCTCAAGCACAGCCTGCGAGAGTGGGGTGTCCTGGCGCCCGTCATTTTCGTGGGCCTTCAGACCTTGCAGGTCATCATTGCTCCGATTCCCGGTGAACTAACCGGGATCCTTGGCGGTTATCTCTTCGGCGAATGGGTGGGGCTGTTCTACTCGACGATTGGGCTGACGCTGGGATCAGTGGCGGCCTTTGCCGTCGGCCGGTGGCTTGGCGCCCATTACATTCAGAAGGTGGTGCGCCCTGACATCTGGCGCAAGATGGGCTTCATCGTTGAAGCGGAGGGCGCCATTCTCTGCTTCGTGATCTTCTTGATCCCCGGTCTCCCGAAGGACATGACGTGTTACCTCTTTGGTCTGAGTCCCATGCCGTTTTGGGTTTTCGCGACGGTCTCCACACTGGGTCGTATCCCGGGCACGTGGATACTGTCTGCCCAAGGGGCTCACACGGCTTCGGGCGACTATGTCCAGGTGATTTTGCTCACCGCCCTAGTCGTGGCGGTGGCGTTGCCGCTGTACTACTACCGCAGCCAGCTCATTGAATGGTTGCGCGGAAAGCGGGTGCGCTCGGCTGACCGGCCTGGCTAAGGCCGCGACGGACGTCGTTGGGACACGGTCCTTTCGACCTGTCCTTCCTAGAAAGGCATCCGTCGCGAATTTCTTGCGCTTCTCCGCCTGATCAGGCTATTGGCCAGTCATGGTCAGATGGCTTGGGATCCTCATTGGGGCGCTGCGGGCCACGGTTCGCACACATCGCGAGCTGGCTCTCGAGAACTTCGCGCTTCGGCAGCAACTTGCCGTGTGGATCAGTGCGCTCAGCGGGACGGGCTGAGGCTCATGCGCTCCGACTGGCTTGCTGATACCCTTGCCCATGACGTGTTCCTGCGGTGGCCGCCCTGCAAGGCGGCGCGTTGGTCGTGAACTTCACGAACCGGAAGAATGCGCCACTTCTCTTTTCCACCAGACCCGGACACGACCAGGCGGGGATCTCGCCGGCTCTCATCAGAACATGTTAGAGTCCTCGCTGATGGCTCGTGCGCTGGTCCTCCTCGTGGCCGCGATCGTCTCGTTCGGGCTCGTCGTCGCGGCGAGCGCGGACCCACCGGATCCGACATGGATCGCGGGATTCTGGGACGACGACGACGAAGATACTGCCGTCATCGCCGTCCTGTCGATCCCGGGCTGGGTGGCTCCTACGCACCCGAGCTTCGTCAGCTTCCTGATCATCGACCCGCTCGCGGTGATCCCGATCCGGCCCGAGATCAGGGCATCCGTTTTCGCCAGCGTCGAATCGCGAGGTCCCCCTCTCACTCCGAAGCCTCCGAAGCCACTCCTCTAGGCGGCGCGCTCGGCACGTAAGAGTCGCGCTCAATAGGCTGCCCGTCGCCAATGGCGAGCGCGGCGGCCGCGAGCGCGCCGCTCGACGGAATTCGGACGACATCCGGCTGCCCGATCGGCGTGTGGGCGGTGTCGCCAATCTCTGGAGGCGGAGTCCACGATGGAACGGACAAATATCCTAATCGTTCGCCAACGCTTCTCTGGTGCGCCCCTTCGCGGAATGTGCCGGCGGGACGCTGGCGACGGCCTCGTCCAAGGCGGGGCCATCGCTTGAATATCCTGCTAGTTGGCCTCGGCCGCTGGGGTGAGCTGCACCTGCGCGTGCTCGGCGACCTGGGAGTCACCCTCTGGGTGGCGGACGTGTCTCCGGCGCGTCTCGCATGGGCGGTCCGGAGGGGTGTCGAGTCGGGCCGCGCGGTCGCTGACTACCGGGCGGCGCTCGCACACGTCGATGCGGTGGACGTCGTCACGCCAGCTGACAGTCATTACGCGGTCGCATGCGAGTGCCTGGCTGCGGGACTCCCCTGCTTCGTCGAGAAGCCGCTCGCCCGATCGGTTGAGGAGGGACGCGCGCTGGAAGCAGCGGCGCGCGCCGCCGGTCGCCTCGTGCAAGTCGGTCACATTTTTCGCTTCCATCCCGTGACGGCCACCTTGCGCGAGGCGCTGTGGGCCGGACGCATCGGCCGGGTCCGCTACGCCGCTGGGCGATTCTCCGGGTTCAAACGGCCGCGGGTCGACATCGGCGTGACGCAGACGGATGCGATCCACTACTTCGACCTCTTCACGCATCTCTTCGCCTGCGAGCCCACGCGGGTCAGCGCGATTCAGCGCGATTATCTGGGCCGCGGTCTCGACGATCTCTCCTGGACCGTCGTGCACTACGGCGACATTCCCACGGTCGTCGAGGCGAACTATTTCGTTCCCGGTGTTTGGAGGGAGTGCGTGATCGTCGGCGAGCGGGGTGCACTCGTGGCGGACTACAGCGCGTCGGTCGTCACGCTCCATCTGGGCGAGCATCTCAGGCGGGACGAGACTTGGGAGGCGGTGGAAACCGGAAAGGAGGAACTTCCGACGCAGCGCGACGAGCCTCTCCGGCTCGAGCTTCAATCTTTCCTCGACGCGTGCTCCGGCCGAGGGCCGAACCGCGTTCCCGCCTCCGACGGAGTGCGAGCCCTCATCGTGGTCGAGGCGGCCGCCCGATCGGCGAGGCTCGGCCGAACGGTGGATCTCTGACAACCATGCCGGAGAAAAATTCGGTGAGGCCCGCGACGCTCAATCCCGCCGTGAGCGCCATTCCGCTGTCCCGCCCGCCGGTCGACGACGAGCTCAAGCGGGCAGTGCTCGCCGCCATCGACTCGCGCCAATACATCCTGGGTCCGGAGTGCTGCCAGCTCGAGGCCGAGCTGGCGCGCGCCACGGACGTCAAACACGCCGTGCTGACCAGCTCGGCGACCGCCGCGCTCTGGCTGACACTTCGCACGCTCGAAGTGAAGGCGGGCGACGAGATCTTGGTGCCGTCCCATACAGCGTTCCCAACGGTTGAGGCGATCTGCCTCGCCGGGGCGAGGCCCGTGTTCATCGACGTGGACGAGTTCTACACGGTCGACGCCGCCGATGCGAGGGCGAAGGTGACGCCCCGGACCGTCGGGTTCGTGCCCGTACACCTGTACGGCCAACCGGCGGATCTCGCGGCCGTCCAAGACCTCACCTCGCGTCTCGGTCTCTGGCTTCTCGAGGACTGCGCCCAGGCGCAGGGCGCCGAGTGGAACGGGCGACGGGTCGGCGGCTTCGGGCGCGCAGCGGCCTTTTCCTTCTACCCGTCGAAGAACCTCCCGGCGATGGGCGACGGGGGCGCCATCCTCACCAACGACGACGAGATCGCGGTCCGCTGCCGCCGGCTCCGAGACCACGGCCGGCACGACAAGGACGTGCACGTGGAGGTTGGATTCAACCTGCGCTTCAACGAGCTGCAGGCCGCGGCGCTGCGGGTGCTGCTGCGGCGGCTCGACGCGATGAACGATCGCCGACGCGTCCTCGCCGCTCGCTACGCTAAAGGGCTCGACGGCCTGCCGCTTGTTCTGCCGGGCGTGCGCGCACGCGCACGCCACGTCTACCATCTCTTTGTCGTCCGGACCCCGCGGCGCGCCGAGCTGGCCGCGTTCCTGAACGAGCGCGGAATCCAGACCGGCATCCACTATCCGATCCCGACCCACCGCCAGCCCGCCGTCGAGCGATTCGCGCCGCCGCCCCTGCCGCGGACGGAGCGCCTCGTCGAGGAGATCCTCACCCTGCCCATGTCGGCCGACCACACGGACGCGGAGGTCGACCGAGTCGCCTCCACGGTGCGGGCGTTCTTCGGAGCGTAACCGTTGTCCGAGTCCCTCCGGATTCTCCAGCTGTACCCGAAAGCGGACTACTTCACCGGCGCAGCGATCCAGTTGCGGGAGCTGACGGCCGGGCTCAAACGTCGCGGCCACGAGGTCGTCGTCGCGACGCGACCGAGCGAGACGTGGGTCGCGAAGCTTCGGGAGGCGGAGATCCCGCACTATGCCCTGCCGATGTCGTCGGAGGTAGACCTCCGCTCCGTGAGGATGCTCGTGCAGATCCTCCGGCGCCATCGCGTCCAAATCGTCCACGCGCAGAAGGGCAAGGCGCGCACGCTCGCGTTGCTCGCGGGCCTGTTCGCGAAGATTCCCGTGCTCCTCCTGAACCGCGGGGTGAGCTTCCCGCTCAACTCGTTCAATCTACTCGGCTACACGACTCGCCGGGTCACCGCGATCGTCGCCGTGTGCAACTCGATCAGGCGCGGCCTCGTCGCCTCGGGCGTCCGCGCGGACAAGATCCACGTCATCTATTCGGGGACGGACACCGAGCGGTTCAACCCGGCAGTGGATGGGAGCGGCATCCGGCGCGAGCTCGACCTCGGTCGTGACGTCTTTCTCTTCACGCAGATCGGCGTGCGGAGCTGGAAGGGGAACGACGACACGATCGATGCGTTGGCACTCGCCGCCGCGCGCGCGCCCCGCGCGCACCTGCTCGTCGTGGGCGCCCGCGGTCCTCAGATCCTCCACGATCGCGCGGAGATGAGGGGCGTCCGGAACCGCGTGCACGTCCTCGGCTACCGTGAGGACGTCCCCGAGATCCTCGCGGGAAGCGACTGCTGCGTGGACGCCTCGTATGCTGGCTTGGGCATCACCGGCGCGCTCCGCGAGGCCCTCGCCGTCGAGACCGCGGTGATCGCGAGCGACCTCGCGGGCAACCCCGAGCTCGTGATCGACGGCCAGACGGGACTCCTGTTCCCACCCCGGGACGTGATGGCACTCACCGCGGCGATGGTGAGGATGATCGACGATCGTCCGCTCGCCGAGGCCACGGCGCGCGCGGGACGAAAGCTCGTCGAGGCGCAGTTCTCGATGCGGGCCAAGCTCGAGGCGACCGAGGCGCTCTACCGCAGCCTCCTCGCCGACTCGAGTACTTAGGGTACAAGCCCGTGCGGTTCCTCGTTCTCGATCGATACATCGCGCGCGAACTCGTCTCGCCGTTCGCGTTCGGCTGCGCGCTCTTCACCTTCTTCCTGGTCATCGACCGGATCTACCACCTGACCGACCTCGTCGTTACGAAGGGCGTGCCCTTCCCGCTCGTTGTTCAGCTTTTGGTCTACATGCTCCCGTCGTTTCTGGCCCACACGCTGCCGATGGCCTTGCTGATCGCAGTGCTGTTGGCCGGTGGTCGGCTCGCGAGCGACCTCGAGATCACCGCCTTCAAGGCCGCCGGGGTGAGCGCGCTACGGCTGTTCCGGCCGGTCCTGGGAGCCTCGCTGCTCGTCACGCTGCTCACCGCCGGCCTCACGCTCTTCGTCAATCCCGCGGCCAACGGCGAGTTCCAGCGCCAGCTCTTCCGGATCGTCCAAGTGCGGGCCGTGAGCGCACTGCAGGAGCGCGTGTTCAATGACACGTTCGGGGGCCTGACGATCTACGTCGAGGACGTCAGCGCATCTCAAATGGCGCTGCGCGGCCTACTCGTCTCCAATGAGCGCGATCCGACGCTCTCGCGCATCATCACCGCCCGTGAGGGCCGGCTGCTCACTGACGAGCTGAACCGGAGCATCACGCTGCGCTTGATGAACGGCGCCGTGAACGAGGCGGACGTCTTGCCGGCCGACCCACCAAGGGATTTCATCACGAAGGACGTACCGACTGCCGGAGGCGCGGCAAGCTCGGCCCGCTATCGCTACACGAGCTTCGATATCTATGACATGAGCCTGTCGATGGACTCACCGTTACAGAACGCGCTGCGGGTGGAGAAGCCGGAGAAGGATCTGACCCTCGCCGAGCTCGGCGCGAAAATCGCCGAATATAGGAACGACCCGCACGGGCGCGCGCCGTTCCAGATCGAGCGCCACAAGCGCTACGCGCTGCCGCTGGCGGCGCTGGTCTTCGGGCTTGTGGCCTTTCCGCTGGCGATCCGCTCCCACCGCGGCGGTCGGAGCATCGCGCTTGTCGGCAGCTTGGCGATCCTGGTGACCTACTACCTAGTGATGACGTCGCTCGAAGGGGCGGCGCTCAACACTCGAATTCCCTCGGCCGTGGCGATCTGGGCGCCCAACGTGCTGCTCACGATCGTGGGGCTCGGGCTCCTGGTGGCGACCGCGCGCGAGTGGCGGTGGCCGGCGATGCCGGGCGTCTGGCGCGGGCTGGAGGCCCTGCGGCGCGCGGTGCCGAGCCGCCCGCTGTGGCGCCGGCGGCGCGGGCCGGGAGAGGCGCGGGACTCGACGCACATCATCGACCGCTACCTCGTGCGGCAGTACGTGACGTTCATGGGGATAGGGCTGGCGGTGGCGGCGGCGCTGTTCGTCGTGATCGACCTGGTAAAGACGCTGGATAAGTACCTACGGGTGAAGCCACCCCTGATGTACATCCTGGAGCACTTCGCGTATCGGCTGCCGGCGGCGCTGCACGACGGCCTGCCGGTGGTGATGCTGGTGGCGACCATCTTCCTCTTCCTGACGCTGAGCCGCTACCACGAGCTGACGGCGCTCAAGGCGGCGGGCGTGAGCCTCTATCGGCTGAGCGCGCCGATCCTCGGCCTGGCGCTCGTCGTCGCCATCGGATCCGGGCTGTTCCAGGAGCTGGCGCTGCCGAGGCTCAACGAGCGAGGGGACGAAGTGGACCGGGTGAAGATCCGGGGGCAGGCGCCCCGACACCTGCAGTCGCGCCATCGGCTGTGGGTGCGCGGCGGCGACTCACGCTTCTATCGCGTGGAGCTGCTGCACCCGGGGACCGAAGATATGTACGGAGTGACCCTTCTGGAGCTAGACCGCGAGTTTCGGTTGGTGGAACGGCTGGACGCGCGGTGGGCGCACTGGACGACGCAGGGGTGGGAGCTGAGCGAGGGGGCGTACAGGAGGATCAGCGCCGACGGCAAGGTGCAGACGGTGCCATTCGGGTGGACGGCACTGGATCTCAAGGAGGAGATGGAGGACATCATGCGGATCCAGAAGTCGGTCAGCACGATGAGCTTCTGGGAGCTGCGGGATTACATCGGACAGCTCAAGGCGGCAGGGTTCGAGGTCCGTAAGGATCTGGTCGAGTTGTACTCGAAGCTGTCCTTCCCGCTGGTCAACGTCGTGATGGTGCTCGTCGCGATTCCCTTCGCGCTCCAGTCACCGCGGGGGGAGCGGCTCTTTGGGATCGGCTTGGCGATCGCGATCATGGCTGGCTACCTGGTCGTACACTACGTCGCGCTGGCGTTCGCACGGGCGGACCTGCTGCCGCCGCTGATCGCGGCCTGGAGCGCGAACGTCATCTTCATGGGCATCGGCGCCTCGCTCCTGCTGCGGGCCCGCACCTGACGCCTTCCTCATTTTCCCTTCGGCCCACGCGGGTCCACGGTGTCGGGGAGGCAGACATAGCGAAAGGTCTGGATCCGGGCAATCTTTTCGGCGGGTTTATCGGAGCGAACGTACAGCACCTGAACGGCGTCTGCGTGAACCTTGAACAAAACGTCCTTGGGCGGATTGTCAGGGTGCGTGACTTGTTGGATCTCCTGACGAAGCCGCGCCTCGCAATCGGGCTTCCTCGATACCCCTGCGATGGGGTGCCAGAACCGCGACTCGGTGTTGGTGCCATAGTCGAGCCGTGCTTCGTCATTCCACAGCATCCACGCACACTCGGCGTGGGCCGTTTCGGCCGAGGTAAGCAGGTAGAACGCGACAAGCAGCAGGACGGCTCTTCGTGTGAGTCGCATCATCGGTTGCCCTTCTCGGCGTGACCTGTGCGTTTCACGGCGCGGACGCCTTGGTCGGTTGCTCGCCCGGGAGGACCGAGGCCGCGCGCGATGTGACTCACCGCCGAGGTCTCAACTCCACCGAGCGTTTGGCAGGTATCGCTCGCGCCAGGCGTCGAACATCATGAGCGCCCAGAGAATCTTTCTGTGATCTTGCAGCCCCATAAGATGCTCGGTCACAAGGCGAGTGGTGACGTGGGGGTTGAAGAGTCCGCCACGCGCAACTCGCTCTGGTGCCAAACGCTCTTCGAGCGCACGCCGCAGTGGGCCGCGCAGCCACAGACCGATTGGGACACCAAACCCCTGCTTCCGGCGGGCGAGGATCGCTTTGGGAAGCAGGTCACGAAGGGCGCGCTTGAGAATGTACTTGGTCTGCCACCCGGCCAACTTGAGCTCGGACGGGATACGGCCTGCCAACTCGACAAGGGCCCGATCGAGGAACGGCGCCCGGACTTCGAGGCCGCACGCCATGCTGGCCCGGTCCACCGCCACCAAGTTCTGGCCGGCGAGATAAAACTT
>Ga0209376_1004553_pt1 | contig 12010 bp, 7 predicted proteins | sample GraSoiAngelo_134_FD_185891 | JGI IMG/M metagenome (GOLD analysis project Ga0209376, IMG submission 185891) | Grasslands soil microbial communities from the Angelo Coastal Reserve, California, USA - 14_0929_05_30cm (SPAdes) (version 2) | ecosystem: Environmental > Terrestrial > Soil > Grasslands ... | reverse complement strand
AGGGTGTTGGTCCCGGCGGCCCTGCCCAGCGTCCAGCTCCCGACCGTGGCGATGCCGCTTGCGTTCGTCGTCTGAGCCGCGCCCGTGATGCCGCCCTGTCCCGACGCGATTGCGAAGGTTACGGCGGCGCCCGCCACCGGGTTGCCGAACTGGTCTTTCACGATCACCGCGGGCGGCGTGACCGCGGTGTTCACCGTCGCGGTCTGTCGGTCACCGGCGGAGGCAGCGATGCTGCCGGCGCTGCCTGCCGTGCCCGTGGCCGTGAAGGTGACGGGGCTGCCCGTGAGGCCCGTTGCCGTCGCCGTCAGCGTGTTGGCCCCGGCGGTGGTGGCGAGGGTCCAGCTGGCGACCGCGGCGATGCCGGTCGCATCGGTGGTCTGATTCGGCCCGGTGATCGTGCCGTTCCCCGGCGCGACCGCGAACGTCACCGCCACGCCGGCGACGGGATTGCCGCTCCCGTCCCTGACGATGACGGAAGGCCGAATCGGCACGGCGCTGCCGGCCGCGACCGTCTGGTTGTTTCCCGCGTTCAGCGCGATCTGGGTCGCCGCCCCCGCCGAGAGCGCGATCGCGCCCGACGTGACCGTGCTGAGTGTACCGGAGGCGAACATCAGGGTGTAACTGCCGGGCGGGCCACTGAGTGTGAGCGCGGCGAAGCGCGCCAGCCCGGTCGCATCGCTCGTCGCGCTGAACGACGCGAGCGACGCGCCCGCCGGCCCCGTGGCGATGCTGGCCGTCACGCTGACGCCCTGGGTGGCGACCGGGTTCCCGTTCGCATCCTGCACCTGCACGGCGGGCTGCTGCGCGAACGGCGCGCCGCTCTGGGCCGTGGCCGAGGGCGGCGTCGTGAGCGCGAGCTGTCCCGCCGCGGCGGCGATGACGTTGAATTGCGCGCTCGTCGCGACCCCGGGGATGCCGCCCGTCGTGGCCGTCAACGTGTAGCCTGACCCCGTCTTGTTGAGACTCAGGCCCGGGAAGCTCGCCACGCCGGCGACGGCCGCGTGCGTCGGGACACCGCCGAGCGTGGCGCCCCCCTGGTTCGCGCCCAGCGCCACGGTGATGTTACCGGTGAACTGCGTCGCGGTGTTACCGGACGCATCGCGCGCCGTCACCTGTACCGCCGGGGTGATCGGGGCGCCGGCGGCGGTGTTCGTCGGCTGCACGGTGAACGCGAGCTGCGTCGCCGCTCCCGGCGTGACGTCAAACGGCACGCTCGCCGTGGTCAAGCCGGCGCCGGTCGCCTGAAGCATGTAGCCCGTGCTCACCCGATCGATGCTCAGGTCGGCAAACGTGGCCACGCCGTTCACCGCAGTGACGGTCGGATGGCCCGCGAGGGTGCCGCCGCCCGGGTTGGCCGCCAGCGTCACCGTCACGGTGCCGCTGAAGCTCGTCACGGTGTTTCCCAGGGCGTCCTGCACGGCGACCTGGACCGCGGGCGTGATCGCCGCGCCGGCCGCGGTGTTCGTCGGCGGCACGGTGAACACCAGCTGGCTCCCCGCCATCGCGACCTTGAAGTCGGCGGCGGTCTCGGCGTTCCCTCCGAATGACGCCCAGGGACCGGCGCGGCCGGTTTGGTCCACCGCGCGCGCCTGCCAGTGATACGACACGTTATCGGTGAGGCCTGCGACGGTAGCCGTGGCGATCGTGCCGTTGGCCACCGCCGCCCCCGAGCCGTTCGGCACGCCCGTGAAGGCGGTGCCGAGGGGCTCGACCTCGACCTCGAGCCGCACCACGTCGCTCGGGTTCGGGTCGGTGACCGTCCCCTTGAATACCGCCGAGCGGCTACGCCCGCTGCCACCCACCGGGATGGCCGTCACGCCGTCGTTCTGGAACTGCCCCAGCGCGGTCGGGGCGAGCGGCGGCTCGGGGATGACCGTCGCGAAGTCGGCCGCCGTCTCGGCGTTCCCGCCGAACGACACCCACGCGCTCGCCCGCCCCGTCTGGTCCAGAGTGCGCGCGCGCCAGTGGTACGACGTATTGTCGGCGAGCCCGGTGAGCGTGACGGTGGGACGTTGACCGCTCGACGTCCGATCGCTCACTGCCGTGGGCGTGCCTGTGAACGCGGTGCTCACCGGCAGCGCCTCCACCTGCAGCCGCAGCGTGTCGCCCACGTCGGGGTCACTTACCGTGCCGCGCAGCACCACGCTCGGCTGATCGACGCTGCCGCCCACCGGGATGGCCGTCCCGCCGTCGCTGGTGAGCTGCGCCAGGGCGTCCGGACCGGAGGGCGGGCGCGGCCGCGTGACGCTCAGCGTGAACAGGCCCGTCGCCGCCGGCGGCCCGCTCGTTGCCTCGATCGTGTACGGGCCCGCCGCGCGCAGCACCTGATACAGCAGGCACGCACCCGGTCCGGCCACGCACTGGTCGTTCTGAGCCAGCGGTGGCGCGTCGCTCGTGGTAGCGGTATCCAGTACGACATACCCGTCGAGGATCGGCGCGGACATGACGATCGAGACCGAGTCCCCGGCGCGTCCGGTGAAGGTGTACAGCTGCGCGAAGCTTCCCGTCCGGTGCGGCGCCGCGCAGCTCTGCCGCGTGAGCGAGTCGCTGAGCTGTGCGTCGAGCGCGATGGCGGCGGCGTCGCACGGGTGGACCACGAACTCCACGGGCACCGCGGCTGGACTGCCGGCCGCGTTGCCGGCGGATACGATCACGCTGTCTTGATAGGTGCCGGGGGCGAGACCGACGGGGTCGAGCTGGACGTGCAGCCACCCCGGCGTCGACCCGCTCCGCGGGTTGAGCGACAGCCACGCGGCGCCGTGCGCGGACGCGGCACTCCACGCCAGCGGCGGCTAGGCGCAGCGTGGTGGGGGCGACGGCGAGCGTTGCGACCGGCGGTGCATTATTGGTGAGCTTGTCGACTTGGCAGGTGGCGATCGCCAGGAGCAGCAGCGCGCACGCTGCCACACCCAGCGCCCGCTGACTGGCGCTGGGTATGCTGCTAGGTCTGCGGGTCTCCTGCGACAGGGCCACGGGCTCGCGTGAGTGGCGTGTTCACACCAACTGTGGCAAAGGCCGTACCGGCCGTTTGCATGGTGCAACCCACTAACCCGTTGCGGCGACGCTACATCACCGGCGCATCACATCTATCGGTAACTAGCCAGTGAAAGGCGGGTGAAGGACCCCGCCTCGCGAGGGCAATAAAGAGGAAGGCGACGCTAGGTGAATGGGCGGCACAGGACTCGAACCTGTGACCTCCGGTATGTGAGACCGGCGCTCTAACCAGCTGAGCTAGCCACCCTGTGCGTCTGTTACCAAAACCCATAAACTGTCACCCAGCCCTAGCCGTGGGCCCTCCAGGATTTGAACCTGGGACCTACGGATTATGAGTCCGCTGCTCTAACCAGCTGAGCTAAGGGCCCTAACCAATGCGGAATGTAGAATGCGGAATGCGGAATTGCCAGGTAAGGGTCGCGCGCGACACGACGCCTACCGATACACTCCGCATTCCGCATTCCGCATTCCGCATTTTTATCTCATGCGCCGCGTCCTGATCGTCTCGCCCACCTATCTCAATCCCGCCAACCGCGGCAAGCTCCGCGCCCTCGCCGCGCGCGATCTCGACGTCACCGTCGGCGTGCCGGAACGCTCGCGCGAAGCCGCGCTCGGCCGCACGGTGGAGGTGGGGTGGGAGCGTCAGAACGGGGTCGAGGTCTTCCCCATCCCGGTGCGCCACTGGGCCCACGCCGCGGAAGCGCGCTTCGGCAAGCGCGCGCTCGTCTCGTTGCTGCGCGACAAGCGCCCCGACGTCATCCAGGTGGAGCAGGAACCGACCACGCGCGCTTGCCAGCAGGTGGTGCGCGTCGCGCGCAAGCTCAAGCTCCCCGTCGTGCTGTTCACGCTCCAGAACGTCGACGTCTCGCTCCCCTTCTTCCCCCGCGTGCGCCGGCGCCGCGCGCTGCGGCGGCTCAGGGGCGCCATCGCCGGAAGCGCGGGGGCCGCGGCGCTGCTGCGACGCGCCGTGCCCGATCTGCCGGTCGCCATTGTGCCCCAGTTCGGCGTCCAGGTGCCGCCCGAGCCCGAGCACGCGCTGCACGAAGGGCTCGCGATCGGATACGTGGGCCGCTTGGTGCCGGAGAAGGGACTCGATACTTTGCTCCAGGCCCTCGCCGAAAACCGCGGTGGGCGCTGGCACCTCTGGGTGGTGGGCGACGGTCCGGATCGCGAGCGATTGGAGCGCATCGCCAGCGAGCTGCGGCTGGCGGCACGCATCCGCTGGACAGGGGCGCTGCCCCCCGACGAGATGACGCGGATGTGGGCGGAGCTGGACGTGCTGGTGGTGCCGTCCCGCGAACTCCCGGGCTGGGCCGAGCAATCCGCCCACCCGGTGGCCGAGGCGATGGCGCACGAAGTCGCAGTCATCGGGACCGGCGCCGGGGCGACGCCCGAGGTGATCGGCGATGCTGGAGCGATCGTCCCGCCCGGCGATCCCGCCGCCCTCGCCGGCGCGCTGCGCCGCCTCACCGCCACCGAGACGCGGCGGCCGCTGGCGCAGGCGGGCCGTGCGCGGGTGATGCAGCTGTTCAGTGATGACGCGGTGGCGGAGCGGACGGTGGCGTTTTGGAAAGAGGTGGTGAAGTGAGGCCAAAGGCGCCGTGACCCGCGTCCTTCTCGTCCCGGATCTCCCGCTCGAGCGCTGGCCCTCGATGGACCGCTACGCCCATCGGCTGTACGACTGGCTGGAGAGCACCGATCCCGGGTTCGAGGTGCGGCTCGCCGCCCAGATCGGCGCGCTGACGCGCGAGACCAAGGACGGACGCCGGTCCGGGGGGTATCCGCGCTGGTGGGCGCAGGACGTGGACCCCACCAGTTTGGTCCTGCCCGGCCCGTTGCGCGACCCGCAGCGCTACGTGGCGCGCTACTTCTTCTATCCGTGGTGGTTGAAGCGCGACGCCAAGCGCGCGCGCCTGGTGCACATCCTCGACCACAGCTACGCGCACATGGTCACCCGCGTGCACCGCCGGCCGGTGGTGGTGACCGTGCACGACTTGATGCCCGTGATCATCCTGCGCTCGCCCACCGACGGCTGGCGCGAGGGGATCCGCAATCGCTTCCTGCGGCAGACGCTCAAGGCGCTGCGCCTGGCGCAGGCCTACATCGTGGGCACCGACTGGCTGAAGCACGAGCTCGCGACCTGGCTGGGGGACGACCGGCGCATCAGCGTGGTGCCGTTCGGCGTGGACCGCTCGTTCTTCTCCGAGGCGCCGGGCGCGCGGGCGCGCGGGCGCGCCGACTGGCGCATCCCGGAGGAGGCGTTCGTGGTGCTGCACGTGGGGAGCACGGTGGAGCGGAAAAACGTCCCGCTCGTGATCCAGACCGTGGCGCGGCTGCGCAACGAAGCGGACGCGTACCTGCTCCAGGTGGGGGGGCGCTTCACCGGCGACCAGGAGCAGCTCATCGAGCGACTGGCGCTGCGCCGCTACGTGCGCACCGCCCCGTTCGCCGACGAGACGACGCTGCGACGCGCCTATCGCGCGGCCGACGTGCTCCTGTTCCCTTCCCTCTATGAAGGATTTGGATATCCGGTGATCGAGGCGTTCGCCTCGGGGCTCCCGGTGGTGACCTCCGGGGCGGGCGGGCTCAAGGAAGTGGGCGGCGACGCGATCGTCGTGGTCGAGGGACGGGACCCCGCGGCGTACGTGCAGGCGCTGGAAGCGCTGTCGGACGATCCGGCCCGCATGGAGCTGTTGATCGCCCGTGGACGGGTGCGGGCGCGCGACTTCTCCTGGCAAAAGACGGCGGAGCGGACAGCGGAGGTGTATCGCACGCTGCTGTAACTGCTGCGCACACCTTGTCTTACCCACGACACACCTGTTGCCGCTTTTCTGCAGGGAACGGCCCCACTCGCGTGATCGACATCACCAATCAAGGCCGGGGACGAGTCGGCCGGGGCGGTGCGCCGTTTGCGGTGACTCGCGAGTGCCATGAGGATGCTCCGCCTTCTGGCGCTCGCCACGGTCATCGCTGCAGCGTGCCGGCTCGATAAGCTGCTCCAGTCCGCAGGCCCGCCACCGCCCCCTAGTGCCTTCGGCGCCGCCGCGTTGGCCTTCACCGCGCAACCCGAAAGCGCCCGCGCCGGCCAGCGGATCGCTCCCGTCCAGGTCACCGTGCGTGACTCCTCGAACGCGCCGGTCACGAAGTTCGCCGGCCTGGTCACCGTCACGCTCGATCACAGTCCCGGCGGCGCCGCGCTCAACGGTCGCCGAACCGTACCGGCGGTGAACGGAGTGGCCACGTTCAGCGACCTGCACATCGACAAGTCGGGCAACGGTTACGCCCTCGCCGCCACCGTAGAGGGGCTCCCGGCTGCGACCAGCGCGATGTTCGAGGTCAAGCCGGGACCGGCGACCCAGCTCGGCTTTGCCGCACAGCCGAGCGACGTGATGACCGACAGCGTCATCAGGCCGCCGGTGGTCGTCGCGGCATTCGACGCCTTCGGCAACCCCGGCGCCGATTTCACCGCGGCCGTCCGCATCGCGCTCGACCGCGACGCCAGTCTGCTGAGAAGCGCGAAGCTTGGCGGTACCACGACCCAGGCGGCCCAGGGCGGCCTGGCGAGGTTCAGCGACCTGACCATTGACCAGGTCGGCAATGGCTACACGCTGCGCGCGACGGCCGATAAGCTGAGCGACGCGACGAGCACCGCGTTCAACGTGAGCCTTGCACCGCCGCCACCACCGCCCCCGCCGCCACCGCCGGCCCCACACCTCGTCTTCACGGCGCAGCCGCAGACTACTCCGGCGGGCCAGACACTGCCGCCGGTGCAAGTCACCGCGCTCGACGCATCCAACCGCGTGGTGTCCAGTTTCACGGGTGCCGTTACCGTCGCGCTCGGCTTGAACCCCGGGAACGGCAACCTGATCGGACCGACGACGACGAACGCGGTTGCAGGCGTGGCGACGTTCCATGGGCTGAGTATCGAAGCGGCGGGCAACGGCTACACGCTGCGAGCGACAGCCTCAGGCGTGACCGACGCGACGAGCGACCCGTTCAGCATCACGCCCGTTACCCCGCCCGGGGGAGCGGTCCGCCTGGCGTTCAGCGACCAGCCCATTCCCACGCAGGCCGGGCAGGTAATCCCGACGGTGCGGGTCATTGCGGTCGACGCATCCAACCGTCCCCTCACCTCCTGGACGGGCACGGTCGTCATCTCGCTGGGCTCCAACCCCGGGAACGGCACCCTCGCGGGCGCGAAGAGCTATTACGTCTCGTCGTCAGACGGCGGCATCGCCCAGTGGGCGAATTTGAGTATCGACACACCGGGCGATGGCTACACGCTGCGCGCCACCACCGCCGGGTTGGGCGACGCGATCAGCGACCCGTTCGACGTCACCGCGGGCCCGCCGCCGCCGCTGGCCGGCGCGACGGGGCTCGGATTCCTCGGGCCGCAGCCGGGCGCCACACGCGCGGGCGCCGTACTCTCCCCGCCGCTCCAGGTCGAGGTGCTGGGCTACGGTGGCGTCCGCGTGACGGGGTTCACCGGCGGGATTTGGGTGATCATCGGCTCCAACCCCGGCGGCGGCACGCTGTCCGGGACGCGACGCCTCGTCGCGGTAAACGGAGTCGCGACCTTCTCCGACCTGCGCATCGACATACCGGGGCGTGGCTACACGCTGCGCGTGACCGGGGGAGGGAACATGTCAGCCGCCATCACCAACCCGTTCGACATCACTCCCTAGCGCGCCGGCGCGAGGTCGATTCTCCCCAGCCGTTGCGTCCCGGAGAGCGCGAGCCACAGTCGCGCGCGCGTAGAGTCGACCGCCATGTTCCGCACGACCGAGCCCGCCGTCGGGATCGCGACCGTTTCCGTGTGCGCGCTGGCCGGATCGAAGGCGACGATCTCGTTCTTCCCGGACTCGTTATACCAGATGCGCCCGTCGGTGCCGACCGCGATGCCGTAGGGCTGGCTGTCGCCGCCGCCGGGGCACGGAAACTCCCGTACCTGTCCGGTCGCTGGATCGAGCCGGCCGAGCTGGCCGCGCGCGTAGTCCGAATACCACACGATGCCGTGCGCGTCGACCGCGAGACGGCGCGGCCGCGCCGCGGGATCGGGGAGCGGGTACTCCCGTAGCGCGCCATCCGCGGCCGTGATGCGACCGATCTTGTTAGTGCCGAACAACGCCATCCAGATCGTGCCGTTCGGGCCCGCCACGAGCCCGTAGGGCCGCGCGCCCGGCGTCGCCACCGGGAACAGCTTCGCCTGTCCGGTGGCGGGGTCGAGCGAGCCATACAGGTTGGCCCCCTGCGCCGTGAACCAGATCGCGCCGTCGTAATACAGCGGCGTGTGTGGATCGCGCGCCGCGGCGGGCAGCGGATACTCCTTGATCGCGCCGGTCTTGGGGTCGAGTCGGCCGAGCCGGGCCTTGAAATTCCCCGTGTACCACACGCCGCCGTCCGGCGCCACGATGATGCCGTGCGGTCCCGACGCCGGCGTGGGCGTGGCGTAGTCGGTGACCTGTCCCGTCGTCGGGTCGAGCCGGCCGATGTAGCTGTTCGCCTGGTCGGTGTACCACACGATCCCGTCGCGCCCCACGGCCGGATCGTGCGGGAACGCGCGCGGGCGCGGCAGGAGATATTCGACCACGGTGGCGGCGGCACGCGAGGGAGCCGGTACGGGACCGGCGGCGAGTTGGAACAGCGCGACGATCAGCACGGGGGTCTCCTGGAAAAAGATGGCGGCCACCGTACATCGTCGTCGGGGCGCCCTCGGGCGTCAAGGTGGGCGCCGATGTGAGAGCGGGAGGCCGGATTTGCACCGGCACCTGGTGGTAGGACGCCACCTGCTCTGCAATTGAGCTACTCCCGCGAGTCCGCAGAGGAGCGTGCAAAGAGCGTTCCCCCGCCTCTACGATCCGCCCCGGGCGACGCGTGCCGCCTCTCGCAGCTGTGCCTCGAGCGGGACCAGCTTGCCGATGCACAACCCCGCCAGCTGCTCCAACTCGCGCGCCAGCCCGGCCAAGTCGACATTCGGCTCGAGAGTGCGCAACTGCTTCAGAATCGTCACCAGCCCAAAATAGACCCCGTTCGACTCATTCGTCTGGGGATGACCCTGTTGCTCGAGAGCGGCGAGGATCGTCTTCGCCTGATCTTTCGCCTGCGACACGGCCCGAATCAGCTCTTCGCGCGGATTGGTCGCCATGACCGTCTATTCTATCACCAAATCAAGCGGCTGGCCCCCCCGCCCGGCGCCGGGGTACAACCAGCGGATGCGTTTGGCCCGTTCCATTCCCCTCCTGCCGCTCGCTGCCCTTGCCTGGGCGGGGTGTGCCTCCACCCACACCGCGTCCACCCCCACGCTCACCGCCGTCACGCCGGCCACGCGCCGCGTGGGGGCGCTCAGCTCCGACGAGCGGGTGCGGCACGTGCTCAACCGCCTGGCGTTCGGTCCCCGGCCGGGCGACGAGGCGGCGGTCCGGGCGATTGGAGTGGAGCGGTGGATCGCCCGGCAGCTCGAGCCCGACTCGATCGACGATCGCGACGTCGACACCGTGCTGGCGCACTTCCCCACCACCTCGCTCGCGCTCGCCGACGCGGCGCAGATCTACGCGCGCCCCGCCGCGTTGCGGGCCGCGCCGCATCCCGACCCGACGCCGCGGCTCCCCATGACGCCCTGCGCCGATCGCTCTGCGACCACCCTGGCGCACCTCGAGGCCCGGGACGACTCGCTCGTCCTGACTCAGGCGGAGCGTGCCGGCAGCCGGCTGCTCACTGATCTCCAGGCGACCAAGCTGGCGCGCGCGGTGGTGAGCCGGCGACAACTCCAAGAAGTCATGGTCGACTTCTGGGAGAACCACTTCTCGGTGTATTCGGGCAAGGGTCCGGAGCGCTACCTGCTACTGTCGTTCGACCGGGACGTGATCCGTCCCCACGCGCTGGGACGTTTTCACGACGTGCTCGTCGCCGTGGCGCGCAGTCCCGCCATGCTGTACTACCTGGATAACTGGCAGAGCGCGGCGGAGCCGGAGCGGCCCACGCTGGGGCAGCGCGGCCGCGGCGCGCGCCGCGGCATCAACGAGAACTTCGGCCGCGAGCTGCTCGAGCTGCACACGCTGGGCGTGGATGGCGGCTACACCCAGCAGGACGTGATCGAAGTGGCGCGCGCGTTCACCGGCTGGACCATCGAAGATCCCGAGCGGGTCGGTCGCTTCGTGTTCCGCCCCGAGCTGCACGACGCTGGCCCGAAGGTCGTCCTCGGCGACTCGTTGCCGGCCGGCCGCGGCGTGGAGGACGGCGAGGACGTGCTGACGCTGCTGGCGCGGCACCCCGCCACCGCGCGCTTCATCGCCACCAAGCTGGTGCGCCGCTTCGTGAGCGACACGCCGCCCGCGAGCCTGGTCAAGCGCGCCGCCCGGACGTTCCGGGATTCAGGAGGCGACATCCGAGCGGTGCTGCGCACCATTTTCTCCTCGCGCGAGTTCTTCTCCCGCGCCGCGTACCGCGCCAAGATCAAGTCGCCGTTCGAGCTGGTAGCGAGCGCGTTGCGGGGGCTCGGGGCCGCCGCGGACACCACCCCGCGCACCGCCCAGCTCGTGGCGCAGCTGGGCGAGCCGCTATACGGGCACGACGCCCCCAACGGCTATCCCGAGACCGGCCGCCCCCTGGCTCGGCTCGGCCGCCCTGCTGGCCCGGATGAACTTGGGGCTGGCCCTGGCCGCCGGGCAGGCGCCGGGAGTGACGGTGAGTCGGTGGCTCAAGCAAGTCGGCGTCGAGCGCGAGCCGTACGCGCGGCAAGTCGACGCCATCGTGGCCGAGCTGCTGGGCGGCCCCGTGCCGGCCGAGCTGCGGGCGTTGGTGCAGCGCGGCGATGCGACCACGACCGTGGGGCTGGTGTTGGGGAGTCCGGATTTTCAGCGGCGCTGAGTCGCCCCTTCCCCCTTTACGCGTGATCCTTCGCTCGCGCGCGTTCCGCGCGCTCGCTCAGGATGACAGCGCGCGGCGCTTCGGTGGGAAAAAGAGTGATGGCGGACTGCCTAAGAGCGTGGGCTCTCTCTTCAATCATTTCCGAGAGCGGGCGGGCCTGTCATCCTGAGCGCCGCAGGCGCGAAGGATCTCGCACCAGCTATCAGCCAGATATCAAGAGGCCGCTACCCGAGGATCTCGCGGAGAGGGGGAACTACAAGCCAGGTCAGACCATCAGGGCCCGCATGGGGTGCAGCACTCGCCGGAAGGGGTCGAACACCAGGCCGAGGATCTCGAGCGTCACGACGCCGAGCAGCGGTTCCGCGTCGCCGGGTTGGCCGAGGACCACCGGCGAGTGACCCTCGCCCTGAGGTAACGCGAGGTAGCACTCCGAGACCGACCGGCGGACCGACGTGCCGTCGGCGAGCACGAACTCCATCTCGCGCTTAGGCACGAGCCCGATGGTTCGCCACACCGGGTCAGGAAGGAGCGAGTAGGTAGCCCCGCTATCGATCAGGAAGCGGACGGTGGCTTCCGCGCCCGCAGGACCGCGGACGGTACCTTGGACGTAGCTCAAGCCCACGCTCCGGAAGATGGGGTTTGCGGCGCCGGGCGCCGGCATCGGAAGATTGCGGCGCGGAGCGAAGGCACGCCAGTCCTGAGCGCCGCAGGCGCGAAGGATCTGCGTAGATTGCGGCACAGCGCATGCGGAGGTCTGTGTGGAGGACGCAATGGATCGGTTACCGTTTCCCGGCGGCCGCACCGCAGGTTCAGAAGTGGGTCACGTCCGAGTCGCCGTCCAGATCGGCAACCGAGCCGGCGGGCGGTTTCAGCCGATCGAAGCACTCGTCGACACCGGTGCGACGTACAGCTGGGTCCCGCGCGATGTACTGGAAAGACTCGCGGTCGTGCCCGAGGACGAATGGCCGTTCGTCCTGGCTGATGGACGCGAGGTCCGCTACCCAGTGGCGTGGATCAACATCCGCCTGGGCGCGCGGGCACAGCCGACAATCGTCGTGTTCGGCGATCAGGGCTCCGAGCCAATCCTTGGAGTGGTAACGCTCGAAGAGTTCCGTCTCGCGGTGGATCCCGTGAACCATCGGCTGATCTC
>Ga0209376_1004550_pt1 | contig 12012 bp, 9 predicted proteins | sample GraSoiAngelo_134_FD_185891 | JGI IMG/M metagenome (GOLD analysis project Ga0209376, IMG submission 185891) | Grasslands soil microbial communities from the Angelo Coastal Reserve, California, USA - 14_0929_05_30cm (SPAdes) (version 2) | ecosystem: Environmental > Terrestrial > Soil > Grasslands ... | reverse complement strand
GCGTCCCGAAGCACGTCGTCGGTCTTCGGGAAGCAGAACCGGATCTTGGTGCGGCCGAGCTCGGGGTGGGCGTAGAACGACGAGCCGGGCACGGTCGCCACCCCGACGTTCTCGATGAGCCACATCGCGAACGCCGTGTCGTCCTTGACCCCGTATCGCTTCAAGAAGTGGGCGACGTCGGTGAGGATGTAGTAGGCGCCCCGCGGCTTCCACGCGACGAACCCCGCCGCCTCAACGTACCCATAGAGAAGGTCCCGCCGGGCCTGGTACTGCGCGCGCAGGCGCGCGTAGTACGAGTCGGGCAGCCCGAGCGCGGGCACCGCGGCTTCCTGCAGCGGGTGGGGCGCGCCGACGGTGACGAAGTCGTGGGCCCGCCGGATGCCGGTGCTGAGATCCGCGGGAGCGATCGCGTACCCGATCCGCCAGCCCGTCACCGAGTACGACTTCGAGATCCCCGAGATCGTCACGGTGCGCTCCGCCATTCCCGGCAGCGTCGCGATCGGCGTGTGGCCGAGGCCGTCGTAGACGATGTGCTCGTAGATCTCGTCGGTGATCGCGAGCAGGTCGTGCTCGACGCAGAGCGCGGCGATCGTCTCGAGCTCGGCGCGCGAGAAGACCTTCCCCGTCGGGTTGTTCGGGCTGTTGAAGACGATCGCGCGCGTCCTCGGGGACACGGCCCTGGCGAGACGGTCGGGATCGAAGACGAAGTCGGGCGGCTCGAGGGGAACGAAGACGGGCTGGGCGCCGGAGATGATGCAGCCGGGCCCGTAGTTCTCGTAGAACGGCTCGAAGATGATCACCTCGTCCCCGGGGTTCAAGACCGCCAGGAGCGTCGCGAGCATCGTCTCGGTCGAGCCGCAGCAGACGGTCACGTTCCGCTCGGGATCGACCTGCATGCCGTACCACTTCGAGTATTTGTCGGCGATGGCGCGGCGGAGCCGCGGCGTGCCCCACGTGATCGAGTACTGATGGAAGTCGCCGTCGATCGCCCGGTGTGCCGCCGCGATCAGCTCCGGGGGCGGCGGGAAGTTCGGCATGCCCTGCGCGAGGTTGACGCCGCCCACCTCGCTCACGACCCGCGTCATCTCGCGGATGACGGACTCCGTGAACCCCTGGACCCGCTTCGAGATCCGGGTCGCGCTCATGCGCCTGACGCCGCGTTCGTGTGGACGCCGGACGCACGGCGCCGGCGGCGGGGGCCGGCGGGCCTCTTGGAGACCCGTGCTTCTGGGCTCCGTGTCGGTCGCGCGCTCAAGACGTCAAGAAGCGGGTGCGCGGACGGCGTGGTCGACAAGAGGCCTGCCGGCCTCCGCCACCGGGGCTCCGCGTGCCACGCGCCTTCACGGGACGATGACGTCGCGCTCGATGGGATCGACCTGCACGCCCCTGTCCTTGAGCCACCTGACGCCCCGCTCGAGCGCGCCCTCGTCGCCCTCGAGCTCGAGCGCGATCCACCCGTGGTCGGCCTTCACGTCGGCGCGCCGGATGTTGATGACGAGGTCGAAGTCCTTGACGAGGCGATACACGATCGGCTCCTGGATCAGCTCCGTGGGAAACGTCAGCCGCAGGCGTATGCGCGGCATCGCGAGCACCGGCTCAACGGCCCCCGGCGATGGCGGGAACGATCGAGACCTGATCGCCGTCCTTGAGCACCGTCTTCTTCGACTCGAGGAACCGGATGTCCTCCTCGTTCACGTAGATATTGACGAAGCGCCGCAGCTCACCCGACTCGTCCATGAGCCGTTCCTTCAGCCCGGGGAACTGGCGCTCCAGGTCCTCCACGAGACCCTCCACCGTGTGGCCCTTGGCCTGGATCTCGGCGTTGCCCTTCGTGAGCGAGCGGAGCGGGGTCGGGATTCGTACGAGCACCGGCATGCGCGTTCCTCCTACACCGCGTGGGACTTGAGGTCGGCCAGCGCGCGATCGAAGGCCGACAGCGACGGCTTGATGTTCACGTGGGCTTCGAGGCGACCGTGGAGCGCGTCCGGCGTCTTGAGGCCGTTGCCGGTGATGCAGATGACGATCGACTCGGTCCTTTGGATGACCCCGGTCTCGATGAGCTTCCGCGTCGCGGCGACCGTGACGCCGCCCGCGGTCTCGGTGAAGATGCCCTCCGTCCGCGCGAGCACGAGCATCCCCTCGACGATCTCCTCGTCGGCGACGTGCGCCCCGAAGCCGCCCGACTCCTTCACGGTCTTGTAGGCGTAATAGCCGTCGGCCGGGTTGCCGATCGCCAGCGACTTCGCGATCGTGTTCGGCCTCACCGGCACGAGCACATCCGTGTCGTTCTTGATCATCGTGACGATCGGCCCGCAGCCGGCCGCCTGCGCGGCGTGCATCCTCGTCGTCACGGGCCCGTCGATGAGCCCGAGGGCTTTGAACTCCTTGATCGCCTTCCAGATCTTGGTGATGAGCGACCCGCCCGCGCACGGCACGATAATATGCTCGGGCGTGCGCCATCCGAGTTGCTCCACGATTTCGAACCCGTAACTCTTCGATCCCTCGGAGTAATAGGGTCTGAAATTCACGTTCACGAACGCCCAGCGATACTTGTCCGCGATCTCCGAACACAGCCGGTTGACCTCGTCGTAGGTGCCGTGCACGGCCACCAGCGTCGGGTTGTAGACGAGCGTGGCGAGCACTTTGCCCTGCTCGAGGTCGGCGGGGATGAAGATGTAGGACTTGAGCCGGCCCTCGGCGGCGTGCGCCGCGACGGAGTTGGCGAGGTTGCCGGTGGACGCGCAGGCGACGGTGTCGAAGCCGAATTCCCTCGCCTTGGTCACCGCGACCGCGACGACACGGTCCTTGAACGACCACGACGGGTGGCAGACCGAGTCGTTCTTGATCCAGACCTCGCGGCAGCCCAGCTCCTCGGCGAGGTTCTGCGCGCGGATCAGCGGGGTGAACCCGACGTGGTGGCCGACGGCGATGTCGCCCTCGACCGGCAGCAGGTCCCTGTACCGCCACATCGAAGGCGGCCCGGCGGCGATCGACGCGCGCGTGACGACGGTCTTGAGCGCGTCGTACCGGTAATCGACCTCCAGGGGACCAAAGCAGAACTCGCAGACGTGGATGGGGTTGGCGGGGTAGCGGCGTCCGCACTCCCGACACCGCAGACCGTTCAGTTTCTCCATCGTGCCGTCTCCATCGGTAGGGGATTTGAGCCCCGAGTTTTGCTGCACCGACAGCAAGACATTTCCATCACTTAACACTCAACTCCGAACGAAGTCAATCGAGTATCGTCAGACCGCGCGGCTCGCCACCGCAGGGCCGCGACAGCGGCGAACGAGCCTAGCCGGGATTATTCATGAGCGGCGATCGCGAGACCGGCGGGTGGCGTCGGGGTCGCCTCGGCCGACTAGGCGGAGTGGGATCCCCTCGTCCCGTCTGCAGTTCTAAGAACTGCGTTCGGGCGAGCGGGTGACGGAGCCTGGCCGGCCGGGGGCGCCCCCGATGACAGGACCCGCCGTCGCGCGCGCTGGCCGCTCATGAATAATCCCGGCTAGTCCGGCCCGACCGTGTGGGAGAAGAGAACCGCGCCGTCCTCGTCGATCAGACGCACCGTGAGGTGGGCGGGCTCGATCGTGACCTCGCCGAAGTTGTTGACGCCGCCCCGGGCGAAGAGCGAGCGGGGGTTCAGGCCCTCGTCGAGCGGCCGCGGCCGGCCGAGCGTCGCCGAGAGCGGGCCTGCGACGAACTCGTGGAACGACCACTCGGGGGTCGGGTGATGGCGGATGAGCTCGGCGTGGTGGACATCCGCCACGAGGAAGACCAGGTTCTTCACCCCGCGCTCCCGGAGCTGCTGGAGAATCGCGTCCCGCTCGACCGCGAAGCCGGTCCCGCCCTCCTGGGGCGTCCCGAACACGCTCGCGTTCGACCACGAGTCCCGCGCCTTCGGGTGCCCGGTCGGAATCGAGAGCGGCACACTAGAGACGACCACCTTCCAGACGGCGGTCGACGCCGAGACGTTGTCGGCGAGCCAGCGGCGCTGCGCCGCGCCGAGCATAGTCTTGCCGGGGCCGTCGAGCGCGGTGTTGGGGCTCCGGTATTGACGCGTGTCGAGGATGAACACTTCGAGGAGTCGTCCCCAGCGGAATTTCCGGTAAAGGCGGGTTGGCTCCTCGTCCGGAGGCGCGATCGGCCAGTACTCGAGGAACGCGCGCCGCCCGGTCGGCATGTGCGGCTCGGCGGGCCCCGCGAAGTCGTTCCGCACCTCGTGGTCGTCCCAGATCGCGTAGACCGACGTCGCGCGAAGGAACTCCTGCATCGCGGGGTCCTCGCGCTGGTAGCGATGGCGCGCGCGGAACTGCGGGAGCGTCGTCGCGACGAAGCCGGCGCCCGGCACGACACCCGGCTTGTCGCACTTCACGTCCGCGTAGATCGTGTCGCCGACGAAGAGGAAGAAGTCGGGCCTGGTGCGCGTCATCGTCCGGAAGATACGGTAGCCGCCGTCCACCTGCCGGCAGAAGCCCCCGCCGCCGAGGTCGCCGCTCCAGACGAACCTCACCCGGGCGTGCTGGTCGTGAGCGGGCGCCGTCACGAACTCGCCCTGCGCCGTCTCGCCGGCCCCCTGCGCCTCCCATACGTAGCGCGTGGCGGGCTTGAGCCCCGACAGCACGCGCTTGGCGGTGAAGTCTCCCCGGCGCGTGACCCGGAGGACACCCTTGGCGCCGTCGCCCGCGGCCGGCCTGAGAGCCACCACCACCTCGCCCTCGACGCGGAGCCGTGCCCACACGACGGCCGTCGTCGCGGTGACGTCGCCGATCGCGACGAGGAGCGCGGGCGCGGCGCCGCCAGCGGGTCCGGACGCCAGGGCGACGAGGACGAGCAGGACAAGCATGACGGCGTTCGAGCGCGGGCTTCGCCCGCGCAATCCTGCTCTGTAGGGGGAGGCGTCGGAGGGGGCCGTAACGTCCGCCCTCTCCGAGCTAAACGAGGGGATCGTAGTTGAAGTACTGGCCCGAGGTCTCGTTCGGGACCAGGTGGTGCTGGAGCGTTCCCGGGAAGATCTCGGCCAACGTCTCGACGGTCCAGCCCTCGTCGTTGTGGATCCGCATGATCGGGCGGTGCTGCCCGAACAGCATGATCTCCTTCCCGCGCACCCCGAAGATCTGGCCCGTGATGTCCTTGGCCTGGTCGGTCGCCAGGAAGGCGGCGAGCGGGGCGATGTGAGCCGGGGACAGCTTCTTGATCTTCTCGACCCGCGCCTTCTGCGCCTCGGTCTCCGTCGGGATCGTGCCGATCAGCCGCGTCCAGGCGAAGGGCGAGATGCAGTTCGCGGTCACGTTGTAGCGTCCCATGTCGAGCGCCGTCACCTTCGTCAGCCCCACGATCCCGAGCTTCGCCGCAGCGTAGTTCGCCTGGCCGACGTTACCGATCAGCCCCGACGTCGACGTCATGTTGATGAAGCGGCCCCACTTCTGCTCCCGCATGAGCGGCGCCGCGGCGCGCGTGACGGCGAACGAACCCTTGAGGTGGGTGTTGATGACGGCGTCCCATTCCTCCTCGGTCATGTTGAAGATCATCCGGTCGCGTAGAATGCCGGCGTTGTTGACGACGACGTCGACCCGGCCGAAGGCGTCGAGCGCGGTCTTGACGATCGCCTGGCCGCCCGCCATGGACGCGACCGAGTCGTAGTTGGCCACCGCCTGGCCGCCCGACCGCTTGATCTCGCTCACGACCTCCTCCGCCGGCGCGCGACCGCCGCCGGACCCGGCTTCCGTGCCGCCGTAGTCGTTCACGACCACCAGCGCGCCGTGACGCGCCAGCAGGAGCGCGATCTCGCGCCCGATCCCACGCGCCGCGCCCGTCACAACCGCGACCTTGCCCTTGAGCAGCATGCGCCGATCCCTCCAGCCACGAATCTGAAGCGACGATGACCATAACACAGCCGCCCGCGGGGTGCCGGTCAGCCGCCCGACCGACACCCAGAAGATACGGGTCTCAGAAGGCGCCCCCCGCCCTCGGCCCCCGGCTGAGCGGCGACGAGCCGCGGGCGATCAGCGACGCCGGGCGTCGAGCGCGGCGACGAAGGCGCCGGAGAAGACGAAGACGATCGCCGAGTAGTAGACGAACATCACGAACGCGACGAGGACCCCGAGCGGGCCGTACATCTGGTCGTACACGCCGACCTCCTGGACGTAGAGGCGGAAGAGCTGCTTGGCGACCTCCCAGAGCACGCTCGCCAGCACCGCGCCCGCCAGCGCCGCGCCCACCCGCGGGCGCCGCCGCGGGACGAAGCGGTAGGCGAGATAGAACATCACGGCCGAGAGCGAGAGGGAAAGGCCGAAGGATGCGAAAACGAACCACTGCGGCGGCACGGGCAGCAGCGCATTGACCGCCAGCGTCTGGAGCCCGTGGTACATCCACGACACAGTGGTCGTGACGAAGAGGAGGATGCTCAGAGTCGCGACCAGCGCGGCGTCCGTGACGAAGTTCCCCAAGAAGTTCCGTACGACGCCGCCCATGACCCTCACGCCGAGCAGGCGGTGCAGCACCAGGCGCGAGGCGCCGAAGAGCGGGGTCGAGAACGCGACCAGGACGACCGTCCCGAGGACGCCGGAGGCCGTGCGCGCCTCGACGATACGGACGAGCGTGCGCGTGATCTGCCTCTGGTACACGGGGAACTGCTTGGTGAGCTCTCCCACGACGTGCTGCGTCGCCTCCTCCGTCGACGAGAGGACGAACCCCACCATCGAGACGCAGAGGAGCAGGATCGGAATCATGCAGACGAGGAAGAAAAAGGCGAGGCCGGCGCTGAGCAGGAACCCGTCGGCTTCGATGAAGCGCGACAGGGCTCCGCGGCCGTTCGCGCCCAAATGCTAGAGCTGCCGGAAGAAGTAGGCGCGGTCGCCGCCCCGCACCTCGACCCGGCGCACCTTGCTGTCGCGCATCACCTCGAGGATCAGGCGATCGCCGGGCTCGTGACGCCAGAGGCGCATGTAGAGGTCGCGGCGGCTCGCCACGTCCTCCGCGTTGATCGAGACGATCAGGTCGCCCTCCCGCAGGCCGCCCCGAGCGCCCGGGCCGTCGGGCACCACGCCGGCCACGACCACGCCCTCCTCGACCGGATGGGCGAAGACGCCGAGCCAGGCGCGCCGCGGCCGGCTCACCACCCGCCCGTAGCGCAGGAACTCGTGCTCGTGCTTGCGGTAGTAGTCCACCGGGATCGCCAGCGAGCTTCGCGCGATCTCGTTCAGGTTCAGCGAGAGCACGCCGACCATCGCGCCGGTCAGCGTGAAGAGCCCGCCGCCGCCGAAGCCCGGATTCGGCGCGCTCGCGACGATGGAGCGATCCAGCAGGTACTCCCAGTACGCCTCGAACTCGCCGATGTAGATCACGAGCCCGCCCCCGACGCGGCGCTCCTGTGTGCCCGTCGATGCCAACGCGATCACGGCGTTGCCGGGTTCGAGCGCGTCGCCGTCGGTGAGCACCGCGGCCGGGAGTCCCTGGCGCTTCACCTTGAGGAGGGCGAGGCCCACCTCGAAGTCCTGCGCGACGATCTCGGCCCGCGTCCGTCGGCCCTTGGCGAACGCGACCTCGATGGCCTGGGCGCCCATGACGACGTAGTTCACGCTGAGGATCAGCCCCGACGCGTCGACGACCACGCCGCTGCCGAGGCGGTCGTTGCCGAGGATCTGGGTCGAGGGGTGGTCGCGGGCGACGACCGCGTGGATGTGGACCACGGACGGCAGCAGGTGCTTGACGAGCTCGACGGAGGCGTCCATAGGCGCTCGGCTACTTCCGTCTTAGATGATAGCCGAAGAACTCCTCGATGCGTCGCTGCTCGTCCGCGAAGGCTGCCGCGTCGTAACCGACGGTTGCCCCGCAGCACTCGCCCGGCTTGTTGCGGTTGCCGACGTCTGGCAGGTACGTCCGCGGCTGGCCAACCACGTCGAAGTAGTGGACGGCGCCAGGATAGAGAACGATCGTGGCGTCGGCCCCACGGCGGCGCATATTGGCGACCATCTCGACGCAGGGGTCGGGAAGGGTCCAGTCGTCGGCGTCGCCCATCAGGACCAGCAACGGCCGCGTCACGAGCTCGTTCACCAGCGAGTAGCACCCGCCCGGATAGACGGCGATCGCCGCCGCGAAGCCGGGCGGCTCCAGCGTGACGCCCCGTCGCCGCGCGCGCTCGAGGCTCGGGCCGTTCACAACGGCGATCGAGAACACGCCGCCGTTCGACCAGCCGATGACGCCGATGCGGTTCGGATCGACGAACCGCTGCGCGTGGAGGAAGCGCAGCGCGCCGGCAGTGTCGTCGAAGCGCTCGGTGGAGGGTACGTCGGGCGTCTTCTCGTCGCATTCGTTGCCGATCCCGCGAGCGGCCCAGCTGTCAACGATCAGCGCAACGTAGCGGCGATCGCGGAACCAGCGCGCCCAGGCGTGGGTGGACGTGGAGACCCCGTGGCAGGTGTGCAGCAGCACGACCGCGGGGAACGGGCCGTCGCCGTCCGGGCGCAGCTCCCAGCCCGGCACCCGGAGCGGCGTGCCCGGCGTGACGTTCGGGAACGCGACGCGCGTGGAGGCGCAGCCGGCCAGGGCGATCACGGTGAGCAAGGCACGGCACGCGCGGCGAGGCATGGGGTTGAGGATACACCGGCTCCGCGAGCCGGCGGGGAAAGGGAAACGCTAAGAGGAGCGCGCAGTTAACGGGCGGGGGTTCAGTGTCCTGTCGTTATACCGGGCCGAGGCGCAAATCCTGTAAGCTCCTAAAAGGAGGGGTTATCACTGGTTGCACGGAGCAAAAACCGGCGCGCCTACGCTGACCCATGAGCCGCAAGAGCAAATCTCGAAAGCTGGAAGCAGCCACTAGGGCCCAACGCCTGCAACTGCCCCAGCACGAGCGCCGTGACCCGGTTCCCAGCGCGTTGCCCCAGCGATGGGGCTCCTGGCTGGTGCCAGTGCTGATTGCTCTCGTCACCTTAGCTGCCTTCCTACCGACGCTGCAGAATCAGTTTGTGAACTGGGACGATCATGAAAATCTCCTCGACAACCCTCACTACCGCGGGCTTGGCCGGGCCCACCTCCGTTGGATGTGGACCACGCACATGGGTCACTGGATTCCCCTAACCTGGATGACCTTCGGGTTGGATTACCTGCTCTGGGGCATGAATCCCGTCGGGTATCATCTGACAAGTCTGCTCCTGCACGTCACCAATGCGGTCGTCTTCTTCTTCGTCGTCCGTCGGATCCTGACACTGGCTCTGCCCAGTCCAGCTGAACGAAGTCACGCGCTCGCTGTGTCTGCCGGGTTTGCCGCCCTCGTGTTCGCGATCCATCCCCTGCGTGTGGAATCCGTCGCCTGGGTCACCGAACGGCGCGATGTGCTCTCGGGGCTCTTCTATTTGTTGACGATCCTGGTGTACCTGCGGGCCTCCGAGCGAGGGGCGCGCGGCCAAGGGTGGTACTGGCTGTCCGTGGCCGCATTCGTCTGTGCGCTTCTCTCCAAGTCGATGGTCGTGAATCTTCCGGTCGTGCTCTTGATCCTGGGCGTCTATCCCCTCCGACGCCTCGGGGGGGCCATCGGCTGGTGGAGCGAGCCCGCGCGGCGGGTCTACGTCGAGAAGATCCCGTTCGTGCTCCTGGCGGCGGCGGCAGCAGCCATCGCGCTCATGGCGCAGCTTTCGCACAACACCATGGTCTCTGTAGTTCAACTGAGCGGGCTGGGCCGGCTAGCGGTCTCAGCGTACGGCTTGAGCTTCTACCTCTGGAAGACGGTCGCGCCCGTGAACCTCTCGCCGCTCTACGAACTGCCACCCACGGTGAATCCATGGGCGCCGCCGTTCATCGTGAGCTACGGCGTGGTTGTCGCCATCACCGCCCTCGTCCTGGCCCTTCGCCGGCGAGTGCCGGGCCTGCCGGCGGCGTGGTTGGCTTACGTGGTGGTCCTCTTGCCGGTGCTTGGGATCTTTCAGAGCGGCCCGCAGATCGCTGCTGACCGATATACCTACCTGGCAGGCCTCGGATGGGCGATCTTGGCCGGCGCCGGCTTGTTGTCCTGCTGGCGAAGCTCGAGGAGGTCGAAGACAGGGACGCCGGCAACTTGGCTGCTTGCCAGCCTTGCCTTATGTGTCGTCGTGGGGTTGGGAGTTCTCAACTGGAACCAGGTCCAGGTCTGGCATGACTCGGAGACGCTCTGGACCCATGCCCTCTCCATCGATCCCCAATCTCCAATAGCTCACAACGACTGGGGCACTGCGCTCGCTCGGCAGGGCAGGCTGGCCAAGGCGAGCGAGCATTACCGGCAGGCCCTGGAGATCAGACCTGACTATGCCCCGGCCCACAACAACTGGGGCACTGCGCTCGCTCAGCAGGGCAGGCTGGCCGAGGCGATCGAGCACTTTCGTCAGGCGCTGCGCCTCGAGCCTAACTTCGTCGATGCCCACTACAACTTGGGCATGGCGCTCGCTCAGCAAGGCAAGCTGGCCGAGGCGAGCGAACACTACCGGCAGACCCTACAAAGCAAGCCTGACTATGCCGACGCCCACAACAACCTGGGCGCTGCGCTCGCCCAGCAGGGCAAGCTGGCCGAGGCGATCGAGCACTTTCGTCAGGCCCTGCGCCTCAAGCCTGACTTCCCGGACGCCCACAACAACCTGGGTGCTGCGCTCGCCCAGCAGCAGGGCAAGCTGGCCGACCTCGTCGAGCGCTACGGGCAAGCCGTGCGCCTCAAGGTTGACGACGCCGCAACCCAGTCCAACTTGCTCGATGCTCTCCGGGGACTAGGCACAGGCAAGGAGCACGCGGCCCACGGCCGCAAGGGCGAAACAGCGGAATAGCGTGGAGCTAAACGGGCAGGGCGCAAAGAGGCCCCCGGTCGACACCTGCACGCCGGCCCTCTTGACCGGGATTAGGGCCTGATTGGCGCGCCCTTCGCCATGGGCCTCAGTTCGCCTCCCATGGTGACGTCTCCAGCGCCCTCCCTGAAATTTCTGACGTCGGGGTTCCTCAAGTTCGGCTTCAGGCCGAGGGCCTCTCCGCTTGACATGGCCTTCGTCGCCCGTACAACCTCCCGCAGATTGGCGCTGGCGTTAGACAGTGAAAGGACGATCGGCTGGGCGGTGACGGTCACGCACGCGCGTGGAGGTGGGCACGCATCACGCGGTAACCTGCACACGAGCGCAGCGGACTGCACCCACCCAAGGCGCGTGTCACTCAGCTCGCCCGAGGGATCCGGACCGACGCCGCCAAGGCCGCGACGTCCGGCCGCGAAGCCGTCGGCTCGATAAGGCGCGGCTTCTTGCCCGCTGCGACCTGAGCCCTCTTAGCCGCGAATTGTAGACACCCTCCCCTCGTCCTTCACTTATTCCTTCTTAAGGGATCGTGGTGCTCCAGGTCCCGAACGGTTTAAACGGACTGCACTTGGCTCCCGCTGCCACGTCGATAGTCTTCTTGGGACCCGGCCCCGGGGTTGTGGCTAGGCTGAATCCGTCCCGGAGGTAGTAGATGGCCGGGCTGCCAATTGTCGCGTCGAAGCGGCTGTTGGCGGCTGAGTCGTTGAACCACAGCCGCGCCCGAGGCCGCTGGTTGCTGCTGCTACATGAAAATGTCCGGGGGTAACTGCTCCGCGAAACGGTCCTCCTATGGAGACCTTCACGTTGAGCCGAAAGGAACTGCATCGCCCCGGGCTGCTCAAGGCGCTCTGTGCAGAAAGCCAGCCCCGTGTCATGCCCAAACGGGCCCGATTCAGCGAAAGCAGGCGATAGTCCACGGACTGAGCTAAAGAAACCCGCCCGAGAAATATTGAATTTCTCGGGCGGCTACGCTTCCCTTTCGGGTTGAGGATACACCGAGCGCCGGGTATGCTGACTCAGTGGATCGCTCGGTGCGCGTCATCGCCTATGCCGACTACCTCTGACCGTGGTGCTTCCCGGCGGCGGTCCGCCTCCGGCGACTGCGCGAGGAGCTAGGCCCGGTCGTCACGATCGAGTCGCGGGCGTTTCCGCTGCGCTCGGCACCCGCGCGTGGCGTCGGATTCAAGTCCACCTATCGCGAGGAGGGCTGGCGGCG
>Ga0209376_1004549_pt1 | contig 12013 bp, 10 predicted proteins | sample GraSoiAngelo_134_FD_185891 | JGI IMG/M metagenome (GOLD analysis project Ga0209376, IMG submission 185891) | Grasslands soil microbial communities from the Angelo Coastal Reserve, California, USA - 14_0929_05_30cm (SPAdes) (version 2) | ecosystem: Environmental > Terrestrial > Soil > Grasslands ... | reverse complement strand
CGAGCATTGTCTGGGCGAGGCGCGGCGACTTGGGTTTCGCGCGATGCAATTCAATTTCGTTGTCTCGACGAACACCGCCGCGATCCACCTTTGGCACGAGCTTGGTTTCAAGATCACCGGCACTCTGCCTGGCGCGTTTCGCCATCCGGAAAAAGGATATGTCGACGTTTATGTTATGTATCGTTCACTGATTGAGAACTAGGAGGTAGTCGCTCCTCGAGGAGGTGCCTGCACGCTGCTATGCCTATAAAGAATCGTCTCGAAACAAGCATTGTAAAAGAACTGATTTCCTGCTGAACCTAAGTGTGAAATGCAGACGGTGATTCAAGTCATCACCAGCGGACGCGGATCTTTACGCAACAAAATCATGAGCGATCCGCAACTCGAACGGAAATTCAAGCTTGTGCCGACAGAGCACCAGAGGCCGGGGCGCCCACATGGCTGGGCAAAAATTCATAGCGCGCGCGAAGCGCATGGTGTGATCAATTTGGAATGGCACGGACGCACCGGTGTACTCATCTGCCGTGTGGTCACCAAATTTGGCAACAAGCCGAACTCAATCATTGGCGATTTTATCGACTACTTGCTCGCCCGTCATCAAAGTCGCATCCTGGCCATCCATATCATGCGGCGATGACAATCGTGAAGCAAGTAAGGCAAAGCTAAGGTGAACGTCATTGTCGTTATGGTAATCGGTGGAATAATCGGTGCACTCGACGGCGTTGGAATCTTCCTTGCGCCAGGCGAACCCTTTAAGACCGAAATTTTTCTTGCGGCGATCTTGAAGAGAATTCTCGTGAGTCTTCTAACCGGTATGTCGTTAACAAGCCGCAGCGCATGGTGGCACGGTCCCGGATATGGGTTGCTCTATGGCTTTGCGTTCGGTCTGGTGATTTTTCTGGCCAAGGGCGGGTTCAAATCGATGGATGCTCCGTACGTTGTGCCCTCAGGTGCGATTCTTGGTTTAATTACCGGTCTGTTGCTTGTTAGATTCGCCTTTCTGAAGTTGTGATTGCGAACGTCATCAAAGCCGTATTCTCGCCATCCACATTATGCGGCGATAATTGCCCAAAGTGACAGTAGACCGAGCAGCACTCGGGTTTCGCGTAAGATCGGGCTCGGCTGTTTCGATTCTCATCGACGGTTCCGTCCGCTCGCCGCATTTGTGTGAGAGTCAAGTGATCGATCTTTCCGATCCGCGCGATCCAGAAATGCGGCAGCCGTATCACGCAGCGACGGGTATGCTGGAGATGAATGCAACCAAATTAAAACATCGTGTGCAAGGTGTTCGCCGCGCTACAGAAAAATCGATTGTCGATCTTCTCAAGCGGTGCACGGATAATGGGTACGCGATTCGTCGTGCCGCGCTCGTGGTTGGAAGCGTGATTGATCCCGACTCGATTGCCAATCCACACATTCGCGCACATGCGTTGGAGGGATGCTTATTTCGGACAACGCTCGAAGCCGCTCTACAATCGCGGGGAATTCAGTGCGCGATTTTCATCGAGCGTGATATGTACCAAACCGCGTCGAATCTCCTTCACCAACCGCGTACTCAAATACAGCGAACGCTTGTTGATCTCGGGCGTTCCGTGAGCGGGCCATGGCGCGCGGATCAAAAGGTGGCAGCATTGGCTGCCTGGATGTCGCTGTAGCATTTCTCTCCGAGCGACTCACTAATTTGGATTTGTCCCCTAATACACTCAACTCGGAAACGCAATGCGATTATGATTCACAATAGAGCTTGACCGAAATATGCAAGATCGACATGGGGGCGAGCGACCCTTCAACCGCAGAGTTTTTCTCAAGAGCGGCATTATCTTTAGCGGAGTTGCGTTAGCGGGCAGCGAACTGCTTCGTGGCGCGGAGCTGGAAAAGAAAGGTGACGGAAAAGAAGCCGAGGTTGGTCCGCCCGAAGATTTGATGCGCGAGCACGGCGTGCTAAAGCGCGTGCTTTTGATTTACGGCGAAGCGTTGCGCCGCCTCGATGCGAAGCAGGATTTTCCGCCCGAAGCTCTGGCCGATGCCGCGGGAATTATTCGCAGCTTTGTCGAAAATTATCATGAGAAGCTCGAGGAAGATTTTCTATTCCCGCGCTTCGAAAAAGCCAATCAGCTTGTCGATTTGGTAAAAGTACTTCGCACGCAACATCAAGCCGGACGCCGCGTTACGGATGGGACGATGCGATTCGCGAATTTCCAATCCCTTAGAAATGAGTCCGAGCGATTACAGCTCATCGACTCGATGCAGCAATACATTCGCATGTACAATCCGCACGAAGCCCGCGAGGACACTGTTCTCTTTCCTGCTTTTCGCAAGATCGTTTCGCCGCATGAATTCGATTCTCTGGGCGAGGATTTCGAGAAGAAGGAAGACGAGCTCTTTGGTGAAGACGGATTTGAGAAGATGGTGGATAAGGTGACCGGAATCGAGAAGCGATTCGGCATCTACGATCTCGCCCAATTTACGCTGAAGATTTAGGTTAGCGTGCGCCGCCTTTTTCTTACGAATGCACCCGCGGCGACGGTTCTCGTGCGAATTTTGATCGGCGGCGTTTTCGTGTCCGAAGGCATTCAGAAATTTCTTTATCCGGCGGAACTTGCGGCAGGGCGCTTTGCCAAAATCGGTATTCCTACTCCGGAAATAATGGGCCCGTTTGTGGGCGGATGCGAAGTGGTTTGCGGCACGCTCGTGATACTTGGATTGCTCACCCGGCTTGCGGCCATTGTGTTGCTCGTGGACATCAGCGTCGCGATTGTATCGACGAAAATTCCGGTGCTCCTCGGTCACGCTTTCTGGGGCTTCTCGCTCCCGAAATTGCCGCACTATGGTTTCTGGAGCATGATGCATGAAGCGCGCACGGATTTTTCCATGTGGCTTGGACTGCTCTTTTTGCTCATCGTCGGTGCTGGAAAAAAGTGGTCGCTCGATGCATTGGTGGTGTCGAGAGGCGGCTCGTAACTTATCTGGGCGCCGGCGTCAAAAGCTGACGCGGCTCCTGCGTTGCCCGCAGGCGCAGCGCGATACTAATCCAGATCGGCAGGCGGTCTAAGAGAGCGCGAATATTGCGCGTCAAAGGCGCGCAACGCCGCCTGCACAGTGTCGCCGAAGCCAGCGATGCCCTCTTCAATAGCTGGACCCAGTAATGCGACAACGGTGCGGCCCCGAATCGACAGCTGAGGACGACGTGTCGCCGCCGGGCTCCGGGGATGCGCTGCGCAATAGTGCTCCATCTCTTCCATCGCCGCTAACGTTTGATCGGCAGCGTGCTGCCCGTTCCAAATTGCAGTGGCGTTTCTCATTTAACATTCAAAACGTGCGACCCGGCGGGGATGTGCCTTTCTTCGACAAAGCGCATTTCGGCAGCGGATTAGCGGCGCATTCCTTGCGAATAAGACACGACTGAGAAGACCGTGGGCGCAATCCTGTCGATTTTCAGAGTCAGAACAAAACGCAAGATCCGGAGCCTACGGGGCTCGAACCCGCAACCTCCGCCGTGACAGGGCGGCGCTCTAACCAATTGAGCTAAGGCTCCTCAGGAAATCAAAGTGTAAAGGTGGCTGTCTCCTGCCGCAAGCAACGTGACGTTGCATCGAGCATCTGCGCGTGAAGACTCCGAAAGGATTCGCGAGCGGCACGCACTGTTATATCTGGATGCGAAGAGTTCATCCTTCGATTTTTTCTGCAACCGCAAGATCGACATGATGGTTGAACGTTTTGTATGCGAGTGGCGTCGAAGATTGCGGAATGTGCCTGACAAAGCTATAGTGAAACTCGGTTCGGCGGATTGACCCAAACCATAAATGAGCGACGAGCGCAGCGAAGGGTTACAGGGCGGGGAAGGGGACTCGGGTCCGGGTAATCTTCTCGATTTATTCGATCGTGTGATTGCGTCGTTGCCTCCGGGCGATCCAATTCGGCAGGAACTGGTCTATCTGCGCCCCGAGATTTCCAATCGAGAAGAAATGATTCTCGAAGCGCGCCGTATGATTGAGAAGCTCGAGGAAGTCGTCAAGAAAGTGACTTCCCCCGCGAACCGGATTGGCACGTTTCTCGACGCCACGTCCCACGATACGGCGCACATCGTGGTGGGAGGCGCCGATTATTATTGCAATGTCGATCCGCGCATTTCGCTTGCAAAATTGAAAAAGGGAACCCGGGTCCTGGTCAACGAAGCGTTCGTCATTGTTGGCGATCTCGGATTCGAAAGGGCGGGCCCGGTGACAAAAATCACGGAAATCCTTGGCAAAGATCGGTTGCGCGTGGGCTCCGAACATGGATTGCAATCGATGGTGCTGCAGCGCTCTGCGGATCTTGCCCACTCGACCTTGAAATCGGGCGACGAGGTCCGAGTTGACTCAAACTACCGGATGGCGCTTGAAATGCTCTCGAGCACGAAATCGCACGAACATTACCTCGACGATGTCCCGGAATTGCCGTGGGAGAAAGTGGGCGGTCAGGAAGCCGCCCTCCAGGCCATCAAGGACGCAATCGAGCTTCCATTATTGCACGTCGATCTTTTCAAGAAATTTCAGCACGTCACGCCGAAAGGTTTTCTCCTTTACGGCCCGCCCGGTTGCGGCAAGACGCTCATCGGCAAGGCAACGGCCTACAATTTGACGAGGCAGCTTCGGGAAAAAACAGGCGTGGAAATGCAGGAATATTTCATGCACGTCAAAGGCCCGGAGATTTTGAATATGTGGGTCGGCGAATCGGAAAGGATGGTGCGCGAAATTTTTGCCACCGCTCGCGAAAAACGCTACGAGGGTTTCATGCCGTTCCTTTTCATCGACGAGGCCGAGTCGATTCTCGGCACGCGGCGCGCCTCGCGTCATTCCAATATTCTTTCGACGCTGGTCCCGATGTTTTGCTCGGAAATGGACGGGATTGATTCGCTCAACGACGTCGTGATTATCCTCGCCTCCAATCGCGCCGACCTGATTGACCCAGCCATTTTGCGTCCTGGCCGGATCGATCGAAAAATCAAAGTGGATCGCCCGGAGAGGCAGGGAGCGCGCGAAATTTACCGCATCTATCTTACAGATGATCTGCCGTACGATGGCGTGTTGGCGAAGGAAGCTGATGGAATCGGCACGTCGATTGAGCGTTTAATCGAACGGTTTGTCGACTGGCAATTTATGCGTCGTGATGAAAACAGGTTCCTCGAAGTAACACTGCGCAGCGGGCGCAAAGAAATTCTTTACCGCAGCGATCTCATCAGCGGCGCGATCATTGCCTCGATCGTGGAGCGCGCGAAAGCGATGGCGATTAAACGAGCCATTGCCACTCAACAGGAGGAAGGAATTCGGGAAACCGACTTGCAACTCGCGTTCAATGCCGAGTATGTGGAGAACGACATTTTCCCGACCACTGACATCACCGAAGACTGGCTCAAGCTAATCGATTACGATCCAGAAAATGTCGTCAAAATTGCCCCGATACGGACGGGCAACGAAACGGCAAGACACTTTTCCGGGGTGATTTGACGCGGGCCCCGCCTTTTTGCCGATGAAACGCGTCTTTGGTCTTGAGACCGAGTACGGCATCACCGTGAGCGGCGCGGACATGGTCGATGTTGTTGCCGAATCGATCGAGTTGGTGCGGCGTTACACCGAGCACGGCGCGCTCATGAAATGGGACTATGAGTTGGAAGATCCACACCTCGACGTACGCGGCTTTCGTGCCCGCGAATTACTTCAGGACACCGACGAATCGGCTTACTACGAGATCGACAAAAACCGCCCGCTTAGCTTCGAGGAAATAAAAAGCGACCTCGTTCTTTCGAACGGTGCCCGTTTTTACAACGACCATGCGCATCCGGAATATTCCACGCCAGAATGCACGACTCTCCGGCAAATTGTCGCGCAGGAAAAGGCCGGCGAACGCATTCTCGCCGAGTGCGCGCGACGCCGAAATCAAAAGTTGCCGCCCGGTCAGGAAGTTCGTCTTTACAAAAACAACACCGACTTTGTCGGACACAGTTACGGTTGTCACGACAATTACCTGATGAGTCGCGAGATCGCATGGGACGCGATTGTCGCCGGAATACTGCCGTTTCTCATTACTCGCCAGATTTTCGCGGGCGCTGGCAAGATGGGCATTGAAGGGGAGAGCGCACGGGGCGAGCCTGGTATCTTTCAAATCTCACAACGCGCGGATTTTTTTAGCGTGCTGGTTAGCATTGATACAATGAATCGCCGCCCTCTGATCAATACGCGCGATGAACCCCATGTGGACGCGAGCCGCTATCGGCGGTTTCACGTTATACTCGGCGACTCGAACATGAGCGAATGGGCCACGGCCATGAAAATTGGCACCACGTCGCTTATTCTCGATCTGATCGAGCGCGGACAGGCGCCGCAACTTGAGATCGCGCAGCCGATTGATGCAAACAAATCAATCAGCCGCGATCAAACTTACGATTGGATCATCGAACTGAAAGATGGCAGGAAAATCTCTGCGATCGATGTCCAACGGATTTATTTGCGGGCCGCGAGGAAGATCGACAACGGCGTGTCCGAGGATGGGCAATGGGTTCTGCGCGAATGGGAAAATGTTCTCGACGATCTTGAGCGCGATGTGATGTCGACGCGCGATCGCGTCGATTGGGCGGCGAAGAAGTTCTTGCTGAACGCGTTGCAGGAAGAAGAAAAACTTTCGTGGAACGACCCGTGGCTGCAGTCAATCGATCTCGAATATCACAATGTCGATCTTGAGCGCGGCTTGTATTATGAGCTTGTACGCCAGGGTTCCGCCCGCCGCGTCGTGGCCGAAGGTGATATCAAAACCTCGATCTTCAATCCGCCCGAAACCACGCGCGCCTTTTTCCGCGGCCGCGCCGTAGCGCGTTTCAACGACGAAATTTCCTCGATCCAGTGGGACGAAATCGTTTTCACAAACGGATGGCAATCGCGTCGCGTCGCGCTACCCGAAGCAGCAATGAACGGGCGGCTCGATGCGCTCAATCACGCCGCGCGCAATGGCAAAGACTTCACCGAATTCATCAACGCGATCGACGAGATCGGCGAGTAGCAGATGCGTTGCACCGGGTCGGAACGCAGACGAGACGCCCAGCGGTCGCACAGGCTGCAAGCCTCTGTTCCGCACTCTGCCGTTATTTCATTCCCACTCGATCGTGCTCGGCGGTTTGCTCGAAATGTCATAACAGATGCGGTTGACGCCTTTGACTTCGTTACTGATTCGAGCGGAGATGCGCGCCAGTAACTCGTAGGGGAGGCGCACCCAATCGGCGGTCATGCCGTCCTGGCTTTCGACGATGCGGAGCACGATCGTGTTTTCGTAGGTCCGCTGATCGCCCATCACGCCGACTGAGCGGACCGGTAGCAGAACGGCGAACGATTGCCAGACACGGTAATACCAGCCAGAGGATTCCATCTCGCTCACGACGATCGTGTCGGCTTCACGCAAGATGGACAATCGCTCGGGCGTAACTTCACCCAGGATGCGAACGGCGAGACCCGGCCCCGGGAAGGGTTGACGGTAGACAATCTCCTTCGGCAAACCGAGCTGAAATCCCGCTTGGCGCACTTCGTCTTTGAATAATTGGCGCACCGGTTCGACCAGCTCGAAGTGCATTTTTTCTGGTAACCCGCCAACGTTGTGATGGCTCTTGATTACCTGCGCCGGATTGCCCTCGATTGAGACACTCTCGATCACGTCCGGATAAAGCGTGCCTTGTGCGAGAAACCTATAACCGCCGTGTTTGCGCGCGCCGTTCCTGCGATCTTCCTCGAGCAATTCCTCGGTCGCGTGCTGAAAGACCTTGATGAATTCATTGCCGATACGCTTCCGTTTGGTTTCGGGATCGGTCACCCCTTTGAGCAGCGCGAGAAAGCGTTTGCTCGCATCCACGTATTTCAAACGCACGTGAAAATTTTCGCCGAAAACACGCTGCACGATTTCTTCTTCGCGCGAGCGCAACAGTCCATTGTTCACGAAAATACAGGTAAGTTGGTCGCCGATTGCTTTGTGCAAGAGCGCGGCAGTGACTGAAGAATCAACGCCACCGCTCAAACCGAGCACGACCTTTTGATCGCCGACCTGTTTCCGGATGCGCGCGCAAGCCTCTTCGATAAAGGAACCCATCGTCCAGTCCATCGCGCAGTGACAGATGTGATATACAAAATTCTGCAGAATCTCTTTGCCGCGTGGCGTGTGCGCGACTTCCGGATGGAATTGCAGTCCGTAGAGTTTGCGCTCGGGATTTTCGATCGCGGCGAAATCTGAATTTTCCGTGCGGGCTGCGGTGCGGAAATCAGCGGGCAGCGTTGTCACCTTGTCACCGTGACTGCTCCAAATGTCGATCTGTTCTCCGAGTCCCTCAAATAATTGCGAGCTGTTGGTGATGCGCAGCATGCCTGGGCCGTACTCACGGCGCGCGCTGAACTCCACCTCTCCCCCCAGATGATGCGCCATTAACTGCATCCCGTAGCAAATGCCGAGCACCGGAATTCCGAGAGAAAAGATTTCTGGATTAAGGTGCGGTGCGCTCTTGTCGTAAACGCTGGCTGGCCCGCCGGAAAGGATCAGGCCGTTCGGTTTCAGTCTTGCCACTTCAGCAGCCGGTGTGTCGAAGGGCACAATCTCCGAATACACCTGGCACTCGCGGATGCGTCGCGCGATGACCTGTGTGTACTGCGAACCGAAATCGAGGATAAGAATTCTTGAGTGCGCTGATGAGGCCACTGTCTTCACGCGCTACGGATGAGTTTGCGGCACACTATGCTGGCCCGCCGGATCATCGGACGGCCGTTCGATTGGGCCAAGCGTTCCCTGTCCGGTCGCGCCGCGTTCAAGCTGCCCTTGCACTTCTTGGGTAGTCCGTTGTTCAAGCGGATCAGCGCAGCCGCCCGCGATCAGCCATGCAATCGTGAGCAGAACCGCCATGCGCTTCATCCGCATATTTTAGAAAGCGAACGAGGTATTGCAATTGCAGATTGCGGAAACGAAACCACTGAAATGTTAAAAAAGTTAAATTATTGGAACGGCAGACGCTTTCCCATTGTAACTTTTTTAACAGTTTAACCTTTTAATCTCTGCCTGCCATGATCGATCCGGAACTCTTGCTTCAAGGCTATCGGCTTGGTGTTTTTCCGATGGCGATGGAGGATGGCGCAATCGAATGGTTCTCACCCGATCCCCGTGCGATCCTGCCGCTGGAGGATTTTCACGTGCCGCATGTGCTTCGGCGTCTCCTGCGCAAAAAAGTCTTTGAAACTAAGATCGACAATCGCTTCCTGGACGTGATCGAGGCCTGCGCGGCGCGTAAAGACACCTGGATCAATCGCGAGATCATCGAGAGTTACACACGGCTGTATGAGCTTGGCTATGCGCATTCGGTCGAAGCGTGGACCAGCGGCAAGCTTGCCGGGGGACTCTACGGCGTCGCGATCGGCGGCGCATTCTTTGGCGAATCGATGTTTCATCGCGTGACCGACGCATCGAAGGTCGCATTGGTGGCCTTGGCCGAACATTTGCGCACCCGAAAATTCGCGTTGCTCGACACACAATGGATCACGCCGCATCTGCGACAATTTGGCAGCATCGAAATTTCGCGGAACCATTATCTGCGTCTCTTACGGAGAGCAATCGAATTGCCACGCAAATTTCTGGCCGCATCTCTGCCAGCGTCGGAGCTGGGCGAAGGGGGGCGAGAATCGTACCATCCGGGTTGAGCGTTCGGTGTTTTCTGCTTTAGTGACAACCCGCGACGCGACGTAGACCCAAGATCGATTATCAAATACGGCTGGGTAGCTCAGTTGGCAGAGCAGTGGACTGAAAATCCACGTGTCGGCGGTTCGATTCCGCCCCCAGCCACGATTTTCGATTTGAACATCATGAGCCGGTTGGTTCTCGCGGGAACGCGTGCCATTTGATGAAATACGATTGGAAAGATGCAGGGGAGGAATGGTCCGCGCCGTGGGGAACGTCGGCGGCGCAATGGTTCGGCGCCATTCTTCCGCGCATTGGTGATTGCCTGCCGACGGAAACGATCTTGGAAATCGCGCCGGGTTTCGGGCGGTGGACGTACTATCTCAAAGATTATTGCAAGGAGCTATGGGCTGTTGATCGGGTCGAGAAATGTATCGAAGCGTGCCGTCGGCGTTTCGCTGATGATCCGCATGTGCACTGTCACCTTAATGATGGGCGCTCATTGTCGATGATTTCCGACGCCTCCATCGATTTCGTATTCAGTTTCGATTCTTTCGTGCATACAAATCGCGACGTGGCCGAAGCCTACCTTAGCGAATTTTGCAGGAAGCTGAAGATCGGCGGCAAAGGCTTCATTCACCATTCCAACTTCGGCGAATATGCTAACTCGCTACGGGAGCGGCTTCCGCCAGCGTTAACAAATCTCCTGATCAAAGCGGAAATCCTCGATTGGGCACATCATCGCAACCCGAGCATGAGCGCTGATTTGTTTCGAGCCTTGTGCGCACAGCATGGTCTGCATTGCCTCAGTCAGGAGCTCGTTAATTGGCGCGGGCGACGCTTGATTGATTGCTTCTCGCTGTTCGTGCGAAGCGATTCAACTCAACAGAAATCGACAAAGATAATCAGAAATCCAAATTTCATGCGCGAGGCGGCGTTGATCTGCGCCAAATCTCAAATCTCAAAGGGAATCACGTAGCTCGAGCTCGGTAGCTCAGTTGGCAAAGCAGTAGACCGAAAATCCATACGTCGGCTGTTCGATTTCACGGCGGATTTTATTGCGGAGAGAAGCCGACTCGTTCATTCTCCCGCGATGGCTGAAATCCAAGCGCCGCCGCCACTACCAAAATCGCAGCCGTCATTTGGCCGGCGCCACAGCACGATCATCAAGTTGCTCGGGGTCGGCGCTCTCGTTCTGGTGTTGTTGATTCCGTTGATGATGATCACCGGCGTCTTGAGCGATCGGTTGCGACGGGCGCAACGACGCGGTCGCCGATATCACTTCGTCCTGGGGCGGGGAACAAAATCTAATCGGGCCGGTGCTGGGGATTCCTTATCAATACAAATTTAAAGCTGTAAAGGAAATGCCCGCGCCTGACGGCAAGATGGAGCGACGCGAGGTGGAGGAAACCGCGACTGCAACGGCGTATTTCCTGCCAGAGAAGCTGAATATCACCGGCGACGTGCAGACACAGATGTTGCATCGCGGTATTTACAATGCAGCGGTATTTCGGGCGCAGGTGACGCTATCTGGAAAATTCGTGCCACCCGATTTCGGCCCCCTCAAAATCGACATGAAAGATGTGCAATGGAAGGACGCCTTTGTCACAATCGCGGTGAACGATCTGCGTGGAACGCGCGAAGGACTGGTGCTCGATTGGGGCGGAACGAAGCGCCCAATGCTCCCGGGATCGCAAGTGCCGGGCTATACAACCGGCGCGACCGCGTCGCTCGGCGGTGATCAACCGATCGGGAGTGAAGTGCAATTTTCGATTCCGCTCGGTTTCAACGGCAGCGACGGAGTGTTCTTCGCACCGTTTGGCGTGCAAAACGAAGCGACATTAAAATCGAACTGGCCTGACCCCGCGTTTCGCGGCGCGTTTCTGCCGGCGGAACGATCGGTGCGGGCGGACGGTTTCAACGCGACGTGGAAAGTTTCGTATTACGGGCGCGATTATCCGCAATCGTGGACGAGCCGTGATGGTAACGAGCGCTTCACGACGCGCTCGGTTTCAGATTCACTTTTCGGCGCGCAGTTCTTATCGATCTTGGATGCATATCGTTACGTCGAACGGTCGATTAAGTACGGGGTGCTCTTTCTCGTGCTTGTCTTCACGACCTTCTTTCTCTTCGAGGTCACGGCGCGACAAAAGATTCATCCGTTTCAATATCTGATGGTTGGCGCTGCGCTTTGCTTATTTTATCTTCTGCTTTTGTCGATTTCGGAATTTATCGGATTCAGTTGGGCGTATCTGACCGCGGCAGTTGCATCGACAGTGTTGATCACGTGGTATTGCCGATTTTTCCTCGGCGGTGGCGTGCGCACGTTGATGATCGGCGC
>Ga0209376_1004547_pt1 | contig 12016 bp, 9 predicted proteins | sample GraSoiAngelo_134_FD_185891 | JGI IMG/M metagenome (GOLD analysis project Ga0209376, IMG submission 185891) | Grasslands soil microbial communities from the Angelo Coastal Reserve, California, USA - 14_0929_05_30cm (SPAdes) (version 2) | ecosystem: Environmental > Terrestrial > Soil > Grasslands ... | reverse complement strand
CTCTCGAACCCGCGAGAGGATGCAGTCCGGCGCTTATATACCCCGTTATCTGCGAGGTCAAGCGGCTATGAATCAGGCACGATGCGGTGAACCGAGGCTAGCAGCTGGCCCTCCGCAAGTCTTGCGCGGAGTTCGTCGCCCACTGAAACATCCCTTGCCCTTCTGACAACGAGACCGGCTGGCACTGTTTGTACTATGCTGTAGCCACGGCCCAGGATAGCCAGCGGGCTCAGATCGTCCAGTACGGCCGCGAACGACCGCACTGCCTGTCGCCTGAAGGCAAGCACAGCCAGCATCCGCTGTTCCGCTCGCTTGAGAAGCTGAGGCACCAGGACCAGTGCGTTTCTGACGCGGGAGAGGGGACTGGAGGTTTGCAACTCGTGTCGACTGGCCACTCCCTGCCGTCGAAGCCTCGAGATCATGTCCCCCAACGACACCTTCAGCCGCTCAGTGAAGTCATCCAGGCGTTGCGCATCACGCTGTGACAGCAACTTCAGGAACGGTGCCGATCTGTCAAAGTCCTGCAGTTCCTGACGGACGACGGAGAGCTGTCTGCTCATTGCCTGCGCTAACCGGCCCTTTAGGCTGAGAATGGCTTCGACCAAATCATCCAGGACAGGGACGACCGCCTCGGCGGCTGCTGAGGGTGTCGGGGCCCGATAATCCGCCGCAAGATCAGCCAGGGTATAATCGATCTCGTGGCCGACGGCAGACACCACTGGTACTGCGGACCCGGCGATGGCGCGCACCACGACCTCTTCATTGAAGCACCAGAGATCCTCCAGAGACCCGCCTCCACGCCCCACGATCATGACATCGACCTTGCCGGACGCGCTGAGTGCCCGGATGGCGCCAGCGATCAGCGGTGCCGCGGTTTCCCCCTGGACAGGCACCGGCGCGATCAACAGGCCCATAGATGGACAGCGACGTGTGAGTACGGCCAGAATGTCACGGATGGCCGCGCCCGACAAGGAGGTCACGAGGCCAACCCTGCGCGGGAGAAATGGCAGAGGCCGTTTCCTGGACTGGTCAAACAGCCCCTCAAGGGCAAGTTTTTCCTTCAACTGTTGCAGGGCGATCTGGAGTGCGCCGATTCCCTTGGGTTCCACGTAATCCAGAACCACCTGGTACTCTCCCCGTGGCTCATAGACCGTCAGACGCCCGCGCACGATGACTTGAAGTCCCTCGCGCAAGGCGAATCGCAGGCGCTGCGCTCCGGCTTTGAACAGCACAGCTCGGAGCTGGCTCTGTTGATCCTTGAGGGTGAAATAGAGATGGCCGGAGGAAGGCGTACGCAGGTTGGAAATTTCACCCTCCACCCAGACATCAGGAAACCTTTCCTCAAGTCGGTCCCTGACCAGGAGGGTCAGCTCGGATACCGTGAAAATCCGTTTCGGCTGAATGCTCACGAGTATTCGGCGGCAAGATCGACGGGGGAGCCCTTCTTCAAGGCCCGCTCACAATTAGTCTGGAATCCGAAGACGTTGAATGCGAATTGCTTTGCCGATCTGGCCATCCAGCTCAATCAGGACGGCACCGAAGACGGTCGGTCCCGAAGCCACTTCAAAGCGGCGCGGCATCTGAGTCAGAAACTTCTCGATCGCGATCTCCTTCTTGATGCCGATCACGGAATGAAGCGGACCGGTCATTCCGATATCAGTAATGTAGGCGGTCCCTTTGGGAAGAATCTGTTCATCTGCGGTCTGAACATGAGTATGAGTGCCGAGCACCGCTGACACTTCCCCGTCTAGGAAATGGCCCATCGCCATCTTTTCCGACGTCGCCTCCGCATGCATATCCACGATGATGGCGCGAGCCTCTGTCTTGAGCCGCGCCACCTCGCGCCTGGCCACCTGGAAGGGACAGTCCAGAGTCGGCATGTAGACCCGCCCCATGAGCTGAAGTACAGCGAGTTTCTCTCCTGCCGGAGTCTCCACCACGATACTGCCTTGCCCCGGAACTCCGCTGGGATAGTTCGCCGGACGCAATAGCCTCGGCTCCTGTCGAATGTAATCTACAATTTCCTTTTGGTCCCAAGCGTGGTTGCCGGTCGTGATCACCGAGAGGCCCATCTCAAACAGTTCCTGGGCCAGCTCCGGTGTAATCCCAAACCCACCAGCCACATTCTCCCCGTTCCCGATCACCAGATCCACGGCGTGCTGGGCCACCACCTTAGGGAGGAGGCGAGACATCGCCCGGCGTCCGGGTTCACCCATAATGTCGCCGATGAAAAGGACCTTCATGACCTCTCTACAGGTACTCCTTCAAACTCGTGAGTGGTAAGGCGTGAGGCGCGAGAGAATTTGCGGATTTCTCCCCTAACCCCTCACGTTTCACGCCTCACGGTCACTTGGCGATGTCCACGAACCGACTCTCTCGAATCACGGTGACTTTGATCTGTCCGGGATAGGTCAGCTCCTGTTCGATCTTCTTGGCCAGGTCTCGGGAGAGTTGGGAGGATTCGGCATCGCCAACCTCTTCCTGTCGGACGATGACGCGTATTTCGCGACCAGCCTGGATCGCGTAGGCTTTCTGGACCCCTTTGAAGCTGACCGCTAACGACTCCAGCTTCTCCAGCCGCTTGACGTATGACTCCAGCGCCTCCCGACGAGCCCCAGGCCTGGCGGCCGACAAGGCTTCCGCGGCGGCGACCAACACGGTTTCAGGACAAATCGGTTCGACCTGCTCGTGATGAGCCGCAATCGCGTTCACGACTTTGACCGACTCGCCGTACCGTTTAGCAAGGTCGGCGCCCAGCATGGCGTGGGGGCCCTCCTCTTCGTGACTGACCGCCTTGCCGATATCATGAAGCAAGGCGCCGCGTTTGGCCAGCTTCACGTCCAGCCCCAACTCAGCCGCCATAATGCCGCAGATAAACGCCGCCTCACGGGCATGATAGAGGTTGTTCTGTCCGTAACTGAGCCGATACTTCAGCCGACCCAGAAATTTGATGAGGTCGGGGTGGAGATCCGAGAGACCGACTTCAAAGATGATCTTCTCCGCCTCTTCCACCATCAATTTATCGAGGTCGGTCTTGACTTTCTCGACGATCTCCTCGATCCGCGTGGGATGAATCCGACCATCCTGCAGCAACCGCTCCAGGGAAATCTTCGCCACCTCCCGTCGCAACGGATCGAAGCCGGAAATCACGACCGCCTCCGGTGTCTCGTCGATGATCAAGTCGATCCCTGTGGCAGCTTCGATGGCGCGGATGTTTCGCCCCTCTCGCCCGATGATTCGACCTTTCATGCCATCATTCGGAATCGGCACCACGGAGATGGTGGCCTCCGACACATAATCTCTCGTCACCCGCTGGATCGACCGAGCAATGATCTCCCGAGCTTCCCGCTCGGCACCCTCCTTCGCTTCATCAATGATCCGCTTCGCGACACCTGCCGCATCAAGCCTGGCCTCGCTTTCAATTTCGCTAAGGAGTTTCCGCTTGGCTTCTTCTACCGTCATCCCAGCAACCCGTTCCAGCGCCTGCCGGTGTTCTCTGAGAGCCCGATCGCAGTCGGCCTCCTTCCCGTTAAGCATGTCTTCCCGCTTGGCGAGCGCAAGTTCGCGCTTTTGTGCATCCGCCTCGCGTTTGTCAATCACACTCGTTTTCCGTTCCAGGTTATCCTCCCGCTGGAACAGGCGCTTCTCTTGGGTAGTGAGTTCTGATCGTTTGTCTTTCTGCTCCTTCTCGAGATCGGCCTTGGCCTGAAACAGCAGATCTTTGGCTTCGAGCTTGGCCTCTTTGACCAGATTGTCCGCTTCCCGCTCCGCACCCAGGACAACCTGGCGAGCCTGCTCTGCAACCTGCCCGCGCTGGGCCATGAACAATTTCCGTCGGACGACTGCGTTGACGCCGATCCCCACCAGCGCGCCGAGAATTCCCACGATCACGTATGTGGCAATTGTTGTTAGAATGGCACCCACCCCCTTCGTCCTACGTGCGCAACAGGAACATCTGATCAGCCATGTTCGGTATGGCACACAGGAGGAGCAGGGACAGCAGTAGCGGCGAGGAATCAGCGCGGCGTAGGCTGGAGGTCGCTACGGACCGGGAAGAGGCACAATGCGAAGGAAGAGCTAAACCTCAACGGAACTGAACGGGCGAAGTACCTGGGGACTCGGTCGTCCTCTGGCGAGCGAGGAGATGAACTGCAGGCTGACCAGAGTCCATCGCCTGATACGCGCATGAACGGGCTGGCCTCGTCCCCCCTCATTCCACCGCGCCAAGAGGTTAATACAAGGAGGGATCATGCGATCTCCCCATGCGACCGTTCTGGTTACGACCTCTTTGATCACTCTACGCAACCGAATCCCAACTACAATCAGAAAACCCTTCGTCCTCGCCATATTCAGTCCGCCGCTCCCACTTACGATCCTGATGCCTCTTCAAAGTTACCGGCTGTCGCCACTACTTGATGCTCTCCGTCCTCACCTGCATGACATATTTCAATGACTTACGGTATCAAAAGCCAGTGTCCAATGCAAGCCCTATAATATTTTACCGGTGCCTGGGGGACGGCATCAGATCTTCGATGGATTCCATCAGAGAAAGCACCCGTCGGTCAACGTCTGCCTCGCCCTTTTCCCGAATCTGCTCAGACTGAAAGAGTTGATGGGCAATATTGATCGCCGCTAACACCGCTAGTTTCGAGAATGTGGCGGTTCTCATCCCTTGCGCCAAACTTCTCATGTTTTCATCAACAAACCGGGCCAGCCGTTTGACATAGTCTTCATCGGCATCACCCTTGATGGCATACCGTTGCCCGAAGATCTCGATTTCGATGGTCTTAGTCAAGCGCCACCTCCTTGAATTCCTCCAGGCACTCGAGAGACTCTAGTTCCTCCAAGACCTTTTCGATCCTTGATCGAACATCGTTTCGCTCCACTTCCCAACGACGGTTCGTCTGATTCTGCTTTGACAGACGATCACGCGCCGCTCGCAGCTCTTCATCCAAAACAGCATTTTTCTCTTTCAGCTGCTGAACCAGATCGACCAGCCCCCGTATGCGCGCCTCAAGTGCCTCCATTCGCTCCAGGGCCATGGCTCGTCTCCGGCCTCGACCGCCCCAAAAGTCCGGGCGAACTATAGAAGCTTCAGCATACCTTGTCAAGGGAACGGGCAGTGCATGTTCCGCGTTCAAGACGATGGTATTCTCGATAGCTGCGGAGGACTCGCTTCACATATTGACGCGTTTCCTGGTAAGGGATGAGTTCGACAAATTCGTCCGGCTCCTTGTCTCTATATTTCTGGACCCAGTCGGATACCGCGACAGGTCCCGCGTTGTACGCCGCCACCGTGTACATGACGTTCCCTGAAAACTGCTGGAGCAACTGCGCCAGGTATCCGACCCCGAGCTGAATATTGGTCTCCTGATTGAACAGTTCAGCTCGCATCACGCCCGGGACACCCAATCTCCGAGCCACTGTTTGGGCAGTGGCCAGCATGACCTGCATGAGTCCTACCGCTCCGACGGGCGAGACGGCACGCGAATCGTACTGGCTTTCCTCCCGAATGATCGCGGCCACCAGATAGGGGTCCACCTGGTTCCCGGCATAGGCTTGGATCGTAGGCAAGTAGCCGGTTGGATAAGCCACACGCCAGAGGGCCGGCGGTATCGAATCCCCTCCGCGTTCAAGACCGTCACGGAAATTGAGCCTGGCTATCCGAAGGGCCTGATAATAGGCCCCGGCCTCACTCAGCAGCACAGACAGCTCCAGCAAGGCTCTCCGATCACGCGCATAGGTTTCTGTCAGCCAGGCCAGCTCCCGGGCAGCCTCCTGATCCAACCCCAGCAGCTTCAGTTCAATGGCTTTCCGGTAATGGCGGTCTCGCCACAGATCCATTCTGATTCCGTCAGACGTTGAAGCCGAGGCCTCTGGACTTGAGGTCCCCGATGGCGCAATCGAGGAAGGCGCCGCAGCGCACGATCCCGCCAACTGGCCGTAGAAGCTCAGCGGGTACTCGCGGCACAATTGCCCATAGACATCGGCTACCCTGTCGTCTTTCTGACTATCGAGAGCCCGCGCCATCCAGTACAGCCCCTGTGGAGCAAACTGCCCGTCATCCTTCCCATTCACGAGCTTTTGAAAACTCTCCACCGCCTCTGGCAAGCGACCGGTCCGATATTGAATCCAACCAATCCGCCACAGCGCCTCCGACTTCTGTCCGGAGTCTCCACCGATCTGTGCCGCTTGCCGATAGGTCGCGAGCGCCTGGTCATTCTGCGCTTGATCTTCCTGCCACATTCCCGCAAACAACAAGATGGCGGCTTTCTGCTCAGCGGACAGGGACAGCTTGGGAAATGACTGGGACATGGCCAGCAATCGATCGCCGTCTCCCTGCCGGAGATAGATCCTCGCCAGCCACACTGTGGCTTCGCTCGATTCCGAGACGCGGTCGGCGACCAAATCCTGGAAGACTTGCCGAGCCTGCTCGTACCGCTTGAGGCGAACCAACGATGTGCCCAGCTTGAGCCGTGCCTCGTTGCGTCGAGGATGCTGCGGAGCCGCCAACAGAAACTTCTGAAGCTCATCCACCGCCTCCCCATGCAGGGAAAGAGTGAAAAATGCGCGGGCCCGCGCATACAGGTCGTCTGGCGTCGGACGCCACATTTCGCTCCCCATACCGGCAACTAAGCGAGCCATCGCTTCGCGTGCCTCGGTCGTCTGAGGATGGTAAATCCAAGCCTGCTTGAGGGCGGCGTACCCCTCTGCGGTCTGATTCTCGCGAATCTGACAGTCCGCCAGGCTCAACAACGCGGATGGCGCAGCAGAATCCTGCGGACTTTGCGACACGGCTCGAGTCAACAAATCAATCGCCTTCCGACACTGACCGACTCTGTACCAGGCCTCCCCGCCTCGAAACTTCACGCGATTCGAGAGGAGCGTGTCCGGTACAACCTCTGGAACCGATTCGAACAGCATGGCGGCTGGTAACGCATCGCCCATCTTCAGTAACGACTCTCCCAACCAGAACCGGATGTAGTCTTCAAGAACAGGAAAGTCCCGCTGAGCGGCTTTCAGGAAGCGAACCGCATCCACCGGCTCCCGCTCAGCCAAGATGACACCCATCACCAGACCTGCGCGCTTGGCCCATAAGGACCCGGGATGTTGCTCCATGACGAGCCGAAGCCGGTCGATCTTCGCTCGAAGCCGGTCTTCGTGAGTCACCGTCTTATCAGGCGAGCCCTTCTGGACTAGCGCGGCCCGATAACAGTCCTCCGCCGACTCGCAGGCTGAGTCGGACCGAGCATCGGCCGGGTTAGGATCTGCCGCGAAGGAGGAGCCGTGGAGCAGGACCACGGCAACAAGCAGAACACAACCAGGCAGAGTGGATGTTACTCGCTGGTGCACAGACACGATGGATCTGTCCTGTCGTGAGGAGTGCTGACTGGCATATGGTCATCATTATAGCAAAGTTCGTGATCCAGGCCAGGATTGCGTCGCCGGCAGAAGCCTTGTCACGCGCTTTTTGCCTGTGTTAGGCTCATCACATGTCTATGCGAACGAGACAGCGCGCTGCGCCGCGTGCAGCCCTCACCAACCTGTTGGAGCTTGATCTGGATGCAGCCGAGCGGTTCGTGAGAGACCTCGGCTGGCCGCGGTACCGGGCACAACAGATTCTCCGCTGGCTGCACCGACGGCGAGTGCGGGATATCCAGCGAATGACGGACCTCTCGGAAGCCGAGCGTGCGCGACTCGGTACGATCGCCAGAATCGGGCGACTGGAGGACTGTCAGATCCTGAGGTCAGTGGACGGGACACGCAAATACCTGGCTCGCCTGGAAGACAAGCTCCTAGTCGAAAGCGTGCTGATTCCTGACGCAGACCGGCTCACGCTCTGTCTTTCCACCCAGGTGGGCTGTACCCTCGACTGCAGCTTTTGCCTCACCGGGAAGATGGGCCTCAGACGGAACCTCAAGGCGCATGAAATCGTGGATCAGGTCCTGACGGTTCAGGACCGCCTCGAGGCCGGAGAAAGAGTGACCAACCTCGTCCTGATGGGAATGGGCGAACCCCTCGCCAATCTCGAGGCGGTCTCGGACGCGATTGCTCGGTTGACCAATTCGAGCTGGGGGCTTGGAATTTCGGCGCGGCGCATCACCCTGTCAACCGCGGGGGTGGCTCCCCGTCTGAAGCATGTCGCAGCCCTTGGGGTCAACCTGGCCGTCTCGCTGAACGCCACGACCAACGAACAGCGCGACCGGTTGATGCCCGCCGTCAATCGAGTGTACCCCCTGGTTGAACTGCTGGCAGCCTGTCGGGACTATGTGCTGCTTCCCCGCCAGCGTTTAACCTTTGAATATGTCCTCCTGGCCGGCGTGAACGACACGGAGCAGGACGCCAAGCGACTCACGAAACTGCTGAACGGAATGCGCTGCAAAGTCAATCTCATCCCCTTCAACGAATTTCCCGGAACTCCCTTCACACGACCAACTGACTCCGCAGTCCTCCGCTTCCAGTCTGTTCTGAGACGCGCAGGACTCGATGTGTTTGTGCGGAAGACCAAGGGACGCGATGTGCTGGGAGCCTGTGGCCAGCTCGGCCGCCTTGCTGGTGACCCGGAACCGGCTCTCTTGACACTTGCGGGAACCAGTTGCTAGCATGCGCCGCCTCTGGAGAGATTCCGCCTGCATGCCTCTGTATCACGCCGGTCGCACTGCTCTACTCGTCCTCCCAGTCCTGTTGTCATTGTGGCAAAGCCCATCCGCATACGCCTCAGAAGTGCGCGAGTCTGTCCTGACGAACGGGCTGAAAGTCCTCTTGATCGAAGTGCCCAAAGCTCCGGTCGTCACTGTTCAAGTCTGGTATAAGGTCGGCTCACGCAACGAGGTCATGGGCCGGGCCGGCCTTTCCCACATGCTCGAGCACATGATGTTCAAGGGAACCGCCAAGTACCCGAAAGGGACCTTCTCGCGCACGATCCGTAAAAACGGCGGGAACGACAACGCCTTCACCAGCCAAGACTTCACCGCCTACTTCGAGAATCTGGCGGGGGATCGAGTGGAACTGGCCTTGGAGCTCGAGGCGGACAGGATGCAGGGGCTACTCCTCGATGAAAAGGAGTTTCAACTCGAACGTGAGGTGGTGAAGGAAGAACGCCGCCTTCGATCAGAAGACGATCCTCAGTCCTTTCTCATCGGGTGGTTTCCCGATCTCAACGCCATGACCCTCGAAGACCTCCAGCGCCACTATGACCTCTATTACTCCCCGAACAATGCCACCCTGGTCATCGTGGGAGATATCAAGGCTGAGGCGCTGCTCCCCACGATCAAGCGCCTGTTCGAACCGATCCCGAAGGGGCCGAGTCCGCCGCTACAGCCAATTGAGGAGCCTGCGCAGCGAGGAGAACGACGGATCATCGTGAAGCGGGAAGCCCAGGTGCCGTTCGTGATGGCCGGGTATCGCGTTCCGAATTACACGAGTGAGGACTCCTATCCCTTGACGATTCTCGAGTCGATCCTGTCGCAGGGCAAGAGTTCCCGGCTGTACCGAAGCCTCGTGTACGAGCAAAAAACCGCGCTCGCGGTGGGGGCAGAATACAGCCTGCTTCAAGCCGACCCTGATCTGTTCTACTGTTTTGCCCTGGTCAAACCGGGTCAGAAGGTTCAGGAGGTCGAGCAAGCGCTGTACCGGGAGCTCGAACAGCTTCACACGACTCCCCCTACTGAGCAGGAACTCCAGCGGGCGAAAAATCAGGTTGAAGCCTCGTACGTGTTCGGCCAGGACTCTAACTTTCGTCAGGCCATGCTGCTCGGCCAGGCCGAGTCGGTCGGAGCCGGGTGGCGTCACGTGGAGCAGTTCCTCGCCCGCATTCGAAGCGTCACGGCCGAGGAGGTCCAGCGGGTCGCGCGCCGGTACTTCATCGAGGATGCCCGCACTGTCGGGATTTTAATTCCCATTCCACCACGCAGTGAACCGGCTGCCCTGAGCGAGGCTCGCTGATGCTGGAGATGCGTGGAAGAGGCAGACGGCCGGAACAGCGTCGTCGAGGCTCGTCACACCTGGTCATCTCTTTGTTCCTGACGGCAACCCTCCTGTCTTCGGTGAGAGCGGCACAAGCTGCGGACATCAATCCAGTCCGGTTCGTAACACCCAACGGGATGACCGTGCTCGTGCTGGAGCAACATTGGTTGCCAATCGTCCAGGTCCACGCCTTGATTAAGGCTGGAGCAGCTCAAGACCCCCCGGAGGAAGCCGGGCTGGCCAATCTGGTGGCGAGCCTACTGGATGAGGGAACGACGACCCGCACTGCCAAGCAGCTCGCCGAACAAATCGAATTCGTGGGCGGCACGCTGACGACCAAGGCTGAAGAGGATTTCACGACTGCGTCAGCCCTGGTCTTGAAAAAAGATACGGAATTGGGATTCGAGCTCCTGGCCGACATTCTGCTTCACCCGACGTTCCCCGAGCAGGAAGTCAAGCGCGTCCGAAGCCAGATTCTGGGGGAGATGCAGAGCGAAAAGGACGATCCAGGGCTGGTCGCAACGAAGGCATTCCACCAACTGGTGTTCGATGGACATCCCTACCGTTGGCCCGTAAACGGTACTGAGGAGACTGTTCCCAAGATCACCCAGGCCGACATTCAGAATTTTTTCTCTCACGAATATCTTCCGAACCAGACGATCCTGGCCATTGTGGGAGACATTCCCGTGGAGCAGGCACGTGCGCTCGTTGCGAAGCAATTTGGCTCCTGGAAACGTGGGACCCCACCGTCCCGGACCGTCGCGAAGCCGGCCCAAATTGACAAGCCGGTCGTCCGCCTCATCGAGAAAGACCTGACGCAGGCGACCATCGTGCTGGGCCACCTCGGGATCAGCCGGACCAACCCGGATTTCTATGCGGTCTCGGTCATGAACCATATTCTCGGCGCCGGCGGATTTTCCTCGCGGCTGATGGATTCGATCCGCGATCGGCAGGGGCTCGTGTACGGCGTCGGCAGCCATTTCGAACCCAACCTGATGCCAGGGGCCTTCATGGTCAACCTTCAAACGCGGAACGAGACGGCCAATCAGGCCATCTCCGGCGTCCTGACCGAACTGAAGAGCATCCGAGAGACACCGGTCACGGATCAGGAACTGGCCGACGCCAAGGCCTACCTGATCGGGAGCTTCCCCCTCCGCCTCGACACGACTGCGAAGCTGGCCCAAGTCTTGTCTCTCGTGGAGTTATACGGCCTCGGGCTCGACTATTTCAGCCAGTACCTGCGCTGGATCGAAAAAGTCACCAAGGAAGACGTGCTTCGGGTGGCCAAGCAATACTTGCATCCGAACCGCTACGCACTCGTCGTCGTCGGGGCCTTAGCCAAAGCAAAGGTGCAACCATAGGCTTCTCGCCTTGGGTCTGCTGAGCTATGCTGCGGAACAAGTTGCTGAAAATGCAGAACCTCCTTCAGCGCATGGAGTCCGTCCTTGTGGCCTTCTCAGGCGGCATCGACAGCTCGCTGGTCCTGAAGATCGCCCACGATTCGCTGGGCGATCGGGCCATTGCCGTCACGGCTGTGTCCCCCACGTTCCCGGGCCTTGAGCTGGAGACCGCCCGTCGGGTGGGGCAAGAGATCGGTGTCCGCCATCTGATCATCGACACCGATCAACTCACCATGCCGGACTTTGTCCGGAACGATGCCAACCGGTGCTATCACTGTAAGACAGACCTCTACCAGGCTCTGCAGAAGCTCCAACTCGAGCTGAACATCGGCACGATGGTGGACGGGACCAACCAGGATGATCTCAGCGACGACCGTCCCGGCACCGTCGCTGCCCGCGAGTGGGGGGTTCGGAGCCCTCTGGTTGAAGCGGAGCTGTCCAAGGCGGAGGTCCGCAGCCTCGCCAAGGAACTGGGACTGTCGAATTGGAATAAGCCTGCGGCAGCCTGCCTCTCTTCACGTATTCCGCGCGGAACCGTCATCACGCGGGAGAAGCTGACCCGAGTTGAGCGAGCCGAGTCTCTGCTCTTTCAGGAGGGATTCAGGCAATTTCGAGTCCGTGACCATGGCGAGATTGCCAGGATCGAGGTG
>Ga0209376_1004544_pt1 | contig 12019 bp, 7 predicted proteins | sample GraSoiAngelo_134_FD_185891 | JGI IMG/M metagenome (GOLD analysis project Ga0209376, IMG submission 185891) | Grasslands soil microbial communities from the Angelo Coastal Reserve, California, USA - 14_0929_05_30cm (SPAdes) (version 2) | ecosystem: Environmental > Terrestrial > Soil > Grasslands ... | reverse complement strand
GCCCGGTTCATCTTCCACGATCAGGACGGTCTCGGTGCCGCGTTGCTGGCTGGCAGGAACCTTGTCTCCAGCCCTCTCTGCGACGGCATCGTCCACCCTCGGTAAGTAGATTTTAAAAGTGGTCCCGCGCCCTAACTCGCTGGCGACGTCAATGTGGCCGCCGCTCTGCTCGACGATCCCATAGACGGTGGAGAGGCCGAGTCCTGTTCCCTTGCCTACCTCCTTGGTGGTGAAAAAGGGCTCGAAGATGCGGGCCTGAGTCTGCGCGTCCATCCCGCATCCGGTATCACTGACCGCCAGCATGGCATAGCGGGCAGGTTCCTTCAGACTCTCGCCACGTCTGTCTGCTGTCGTCCTCCCCACATTGGCGGTCTCAACGGTAAGCCGACCCCCTTGGGGCATGGCATCGCGGGCGTTCACGACTAAGTTCATGATGGCCTGTTCAATCTGCCCCGGATCGGCTTTGACGGGCCCCAGCTCCGGGTCCAGCGCCGTGACCAGATGGATATCCTCGCCGACTAACCGCTGCAGCATCCCTTCCAAACCGGCCACCACGGTATTCAAATCAAGGACCTTCGGCTTGAGCACCTGCCGCCGACTGAAGGCCAACAGCTGCTGGGTGAGTGAGCTGGCCCGGTCCCCAGCTTTCTTGATTTCCATCAGATTCCCGCGTAACGGACTATCCTGGCCGATTCGATCCAACAGAAGCTGGCTATACCCCGTGATGATCGTCAAAAGATTGTTGAAGTCATGGGCGACTCCGCCGGCCAGTTTGCCGACAGCTTCCATCTTTTGCGACTGGCGCAACTGCTCTTCCAATTGCTTGTGCTCGGTGGTATCTACCGCCATGCCGCCAAGGAATCGTTTCCCCGAGACATCGGTAAAGGGGAACTTGAAGACCAGCCAGGAGTGGGGGGAGCCATCGGGGGCAGGAACAGTTTCCGTAAGTTCGACAGGCACACCTCCGGCGAAGACCGACAGGTCATTCTCCCGAAGCTTCTTTGCCGTCTCCTGAGGCCACAACTCGAAGTCCGTCTTCCCGAACCAATTGGAGCGCGTCAATTGAAAGCATCGCTCGAATGGTTGGTTGGCATAGACCATGCGCCCATCCTCATCTTTCATAAAGGCCACGGCGAGACCACTGTCCATGAAGGCCCTAAACCGTTCCTGACTCTCACGCAACGCCTCCTCTGCCCGACGCCGCTCCCATTGGCCCATGACTAGAGAGATAAGATTCGCCGCGGCAACGGCAAACATCTGTTCGTCCGGTCGCCACTGACGACCTGCTCCGATGTGTTCGTGGCAGAGCACCCCGTCCAACATGCCGGCGACATAGATCGGGACATCCATCATCGAGGTGATCCCGAGCGGCCGCAGGTATCGTTTCGAGAATTCGCATGTTCGGGCATCTTGGTGCGCGTCGTCTGCCGCGATGACCTCTGACGCCGCCAGCGCCTTGAAATAGGCAGGGTAGTCCTGGACTTTCAGTTCCATGCCGGACGAGTGACGGTGGGCGCTCAGTTCATACAGTTCGACGCAAGAGATCGCCGAATGCGCGTCGCTATAGCGCCAGATACTCACGCGCTCGGTCTTCAGCGTCCTCGCCACCACCTCTGTCATGCGCCCTAACGCCGCAGCCAAGTCGCGGGCCTGAAGCGGGTTACTCCGGCTGAGATCATTCAAAGCGGAGAGCTCTCGGATAACCTGTTCGAGGTCCACAAACTGCCCCTTCGTAACGTCAGTGGGGAGACTGTCGGTCGGGATCACTCCCTTTAGGAAATCCTGATGAGCAAAGGTTATCCAGTGAAGCGGGAAATGTCCAGAAAAGCGTGAAATTCCGCAGTGAGGTCAAAAGGATGGCCGAGAAACGATGTTGGATCTCCGCCGTGGGGTCCCCGACGTGAAGAGGATCGCGTTCACCGGCGCACGAGCAGATGCTTCAAGACTTCTTCCACGGAAGGTTGCTCATCCTTGTGTACTGCTTGCACGCGGTACTCCAACTGGGGCTGGATTGACTGGCAGGTTTATGAGGAACGTGGTTCCTCTACCGACTTCGCTTTCCACTTCGACATGACCGCTATGTTCCTGGACAATTTGGTGGACAATCACCAAGCCGAGCCCGGTCCCCTCACGTTCCTGACTTTCGTGTTTGGTCGTATAAAAAGGATCGAAGATGTGCTCTAAATCGGGACCCGCGATGCCACAGCCCGTATCAGTCACCTCGATCTGTACCCACAGGTCGCCTGTTGTCGGTTTGGTGAGACGATGCGTTCTGACCGTCAGCTGACCTCCAGCCGTGGCCATCGCGTCCATGGCATTCAAAATGAGGTTCATAAGAACTTGTTTGATTTGCTGGCGGTCCAGCGTCACGCGTGGGAGGTCGACTGCCAGGTCCTTCTCAATCGTAATGGATCTCTGGTCCGCCTGGATCTCCACAAAATGGAGACAGATTGCCACGATCTCGTTGAGGTCCTCTTCACTGAACTTGGGTTCCATATACCGCGCATAATCCAAGATCTCCTCGATCAGGCGCTCAATTCGTAACACATCATCTTGAACCACCTCACAGAACTCGCCCATAAACTCCGGATCATCTTTGCGCTGAGGGGCCAACTGGACGAACGTTTTTATGGAGGTGAGGGGGTTTCGAATCTCGTGAGCAAAACCACCGGCAATGGTCTCCAAAGAACGGAGACGGTCGGTGCGTCGCAGGAGGCCCTGCGAGCGTTTCAAGTCCTGATACAGGATCGCGTTATCCAGTGCGATTGCAGCGTTTTGGCCCAGTGTCTCCAACAGATTCAGGTCTTCATGAGAATACATGCTCAGATTAGCGCGGCTTCCCAGGTTGCAGAAGCCGATCAAACGGCCCTTGTTGATGAGGGGAATACTCACCTCGGCCTCCATGGCATTGAGCGCGTGCAGAAGAGGGTCCGTCGCTGCGACCTCTCCACTGTGCTCCAACTCTTCCCGCACCAGAATGGTTTGTTCACGTGCCAGATACCGTGCGAGCACCTCTTCTTGCTTAAACTTAATGGCTTCCACGCCCTCCGGCTCTTGGCCAAGTGAGGCGGACAGGACATAGGTACCCTTTTCTGGGTCGAGGAGATAGAGGAAAGCCGCTCTGACGCCCAGCACGTTGACGAGGGTGCGGATAATCTCCTCAGTAAGAGAATTGAGGTCAAGGATCATCACCAACGTTTTTGAGAACGCCGTGAGGGTCTCATAAGCATTGTATTTTTCTTTGAACAACACTTTGCCAACCACTTCTTCCATCCTCTTCCGAAGATCCTCGAGGCCTTCTGCGAGGATCGAGAAGGTTGCAATGAGGATACCTGCCAATAGGTATTCCATGGAACCTGTAAAGACACGGATGAGCATCAAGGTAACAACGTAGAATAGCGTAATGAGTGTCAGGGCCTGAGCATAAGGACGTGCCTTCGTTTTGGTAATGACGGAGATGTCCAACAGCTGGTGTTTCACAACGGCGTAGCTCACCGTGCTGATCCAGATGCTCACAAAGAAAAACCCCAGGGGATAGAACTCTAGGCCGTAGGATTCAGCGAAATCGATGGAGGCGAGATACCCAACTGCAAAGGCCCAGAAGACATACTTGATTCGGGTAGCTTTCAGCGGATCCGTCTCCTCCTTTGCCCTGAAACCCAAATAGAGTTTCCACAGCGCAAGTCCGCTAACCCAAGCGAAGTAGACTAAAAACAGAGGATGAAGAACACCAGCTTTGGGATAGTGACCCCAGAAGTACACATACTGATCATTGATGAGATAGGAGGTGGGAATGAACAGGAGGAAAGCAGTACTGGCGAGGTAAATCGCGAGGAGCAGTCTATTTCCTTTGGGGCGCTCTAGGAAACTTTCGGAGAAGTGGTAGAAGAAAGCCGGGATATAGACCACTCCAAGATAGATGAATTTCCCCCAAAACATGGCCTTTTGGTCATCACTCGTGGAATACATCATAAAAAAGCCAAACAACCAGACAGAGATACCTAAGCAGACTAGGCCGAAGGTCAGGTGTGTCGTCGAGCGGGGACGCTCCAGTACAATCCAGAGCCCGCACGCAACGACCAACGTGCCGGCCAATAATGATGGAATCGCATAGACGGTGGCCCACTGGCCGATCAGGACCGCAAGGTAGGCTGGTGCCATTATCGTAGTGAGTAAGAGACCATACGCCAGCCCTTTATGGAACACCACAGTGATATCCATAAGGCGATATTTTGCGATGGCGTAAGTCGTGGCAGCTACGTAAACCGGAACTGCATAAGTGCCAAATGGGTTGAGGAGAGGAATGTCTATGTCAAAAACCATTAGGAAATTGGCGCTCGCGCCGGCATAGCCAAGAAGAGAGCTCCAAAGCAGATATGCCAGTTGATTCCTTCTGAAGCCAAACGCATTCGAATAGGCTTGATATAACTCGTAGTGTCCATATGCTATGCAGGATACAAAAAAGATAACTGCGTAGAAATACAGTGGACCGGGGATGAGAAGATGTCGAAGATAAAATCTTGGCGTGGCGTCGGCAATCATATAAGAGGAGGTTATGGAGAAGAATGCAAAGACAAAGCTGATCGTATAAGCAACGGGGAGAATCCACTTTCTTCTGATGTCCAACAATAGATGGACAAAATGAACGAATAGGCTGGGAATAAGGAAGGAGCCCCCCGCTGTCATAAGGCGTGCCGCCAGAACAGCAGTGTCCTTATCAGGGCTGTTATGATGCCAGATCTGGGAAAAACTCCACCAGGAGATGCTTAGGCAATACAACAGAAATATCCTGCCGACGGAACTTCCGCGCTTATAGAAGTAGACAGAAAGACCGAGCAGAAGAGTTGTGAGAGAGGTGAAACTTAAGCCAAGTGTGAGGTAGAGAGAAAGGGAGGTCATTTTAAGGACTAATCCTTTAGAGGACTAATCCCATCACGCCTACGCCAAAACCACCGGAGCCACCCACCAAGAGAACTTTGTCTCCATATTTCAAGCGCCCTTCGTCCAGGGCCTTGCACAAGGCAACTGGCATACTGGCCGCCCCAACATTCCCGTGCATTGGAAAGCTCCAAAATACTTTCTCGGTGGGCATTCCTAATCTCTTATAAAAGAGGTTCTCGATGATATGTGACGAAACCTGATGAGGGATGATTAGGTCTATATCATCCACGTCCCATTCGAGCATCTTCATAGTCTCTTCTACCCCAACTGGGACATACTGAAGCGCTGCGCGCTCAATTTCAGCACCGTTACTTCTAAAAAATCTTTTGGAATGATTGTTTATGAGTGGCACAACGGCTACTCTCCAATAAGAACTGTCCGATAAGAACCACCGGGACTTGATTCCTCGCTGTTCGCCGTCCTTGACACGGGACAAGACCGCTGCGCCTCCGCCATCACCCAGCGTATACCCCATCGAGCTGAGCCTCAGGTCTTCCTTTGACTCGGGATCCCAATTAATGTACTGGGAGATCACCTCCCCAGCAGTCACGAGACCAATTTCGCAGCGGCCGGATGCGATGAAAGAATCCAATACGTCTAACCCTGAAACGAAGCCGTTGCAGGCATTTGCGAGATCAAAGCTATACGCGTTATGAGCACCGAGTCTCTCCTGAATAATAGAGGCTGTGGAGGGTTCTTCTACGTCGCGGGAAATGCCGCAAGAAATTATGACTTCAAGATCCTTTGGATCGATCCCTGCACTCTTTAAGGCTTGGAGACTAGCCTCTGCGGCCAAATCTGAGGGATTAATCCGTGAACCTGCATAACGGCGGGACTTTATCCCGGTGAGATTCCCAACAACATCTCCGTATCTTCCTTTATTCCCATTACGGTTGATCATCAAATTTATGTCGTGGTTCGTGATCTCAGTCGGAGGGAGATCGAATCCCCAACCGATGACTTTTGAGCTGTGAATGCAGGAGTGACGAACGATCCCGGGTCTTTCTGGAAGGGGTCGCTGGGTTTGTCTATAAAAATCGGCTGCCTCCAGAGCCATCATATCTTCGGTGACGAGCATGGTCAGTAACGATTTCTCTTGTGTGGTAGTACTTTGGTTTAGTTCCTGAACAGCCGAAGTCAATATTTTTTCTTCCCAGTCTCGGAGGGCGGAAAATTTGATTCCGATCGTATGGTGGTCATCGCTATCTGGTCGGCAATACACCACCTGCCCCGAAACGTTGAGATAGCCTACCTCACCGAATGAACATTGGACCGCCAGCGGTGTACCGGCGTTTAAGGCAATGGTGCTGATGACTTGCAGCCCGCCAGGACTGATATTCCGAGAAAAGCCTACGACCTCCTTACCCTCTTTCTGTAAGCGAAATCGAATTTTGAGGTTGCACCTTTCAAGACTGCGTGATTGAGCGAGATCAAGCTGCGGCCGAGAAGGATGGTCTTTCTGAGACAGCCTCTGTTTCTTATGCTGCTTAGGTTGAGCTGATGTCGCAGTACGAATTCCCTCGTTCTTTCTTTCGCTAAAGACCCGTGCCATTGTCAATTATCCTTCCTTAAGAAAGCATTCTCTGACTGTTATTTGGTGAATACGGTAAGGTAGCCTCTCGGGGTTTCCTAGTTAAAGTGCTTAGCCTGTGAATGATGGGCCAAACTTCTCGGTTTGTCAATGGGCTATTAGAAATCAACTAGGCAAAAGTCTGCTGCTCCTACTTAGACAAGGCCCACCTGAATGAGTACGCTACGACCAAGAAAGGATCAGTCTGAAGCGACGCAAGTGCGACGCTAAAACCAAGGCCACCATCGTGCACGAAGGACTCAAGGGTAAGCCTGTGGCCGCGATTTACAGATCAGCGAAGCTCAGTGCTACTCGTGACGCGATCAATTTATGGCCCGTGCGACCAAGGCAATTGACGTTGTGCGGCAGACCGAGCGGGAAGACCGGCGGTAGCAGGAGAACGCTCGGCTCAAGAAACTGATGGGCGAGCTGACCCTCGATCTCAAAAATGCGACGAGGTGTGGCCATGACATGCCGCAGCTCGGTTCGGGTGGTTTCCCGAAACGCAACCGTGGTCCAAGGAACTGAAAAAGAAATTTGGGGTGAGTGACGGGTTTCGAACCCGCAACCTCCTGGGCCACAGCCAGGCGCTCTAACCCTTGAGCTACACCCACCGCCAGGGAAAGGTTAAGGTTTAGGCTGAGAGTGAACGGGCGGGGAATGCTTTCCCTCACCCTTCACCTCAGCCTCGACCAGTTCTGAGGTGTGGCAGGGCTTCATCCTAGCAAATGGCCCCAAAGCCCGCAAGAGCGATGAAGACGTCAACCGTCACTCGTCAATCCAAGGCCGTCGTTCGTATCTCGTGAAGCGTATCTCGCAACGCGTGCCGAGTCTGTCGCGACAGACCGGGACCCATTGCATCCTGGAGCAATGGGTGCCCCGCAAGAGACGCATGACGAGATACTAACGACGAGCGACCCAGCCTGCGCGACGCTTCACGTGATGAGGCTGCGCGCGTAAAAGGCCGCTTGCATCTCTGACACCATCGCCTCAACAGCCGCTCTAGGATCGGATGCATCGCGAATCGGCCGACCCACCACGAGATAGTCGGCTCCGGCCTTGATGGCTTGCGTCGGGGTCGTGACCCTGGCATGTTCGTCGGCACCCTTGCCGGCTGGCCGGATGCCGGGCGTGACGATCAGGAGCTTGTCTCCCACCTTCTTGCGGATCGCGGCGGGCTCTTCTCCTGACGCCACGACGCCGTCAAAGCCCGCTTCGGCCGCCAGCCTGGCCCGTGCCGCCACGAGGTCGGCTACGCTCCACTGGACCCCCATGTCCCGGAGATCGTCCGCGTCGAAGTTGGTCAGGACGGTGACGGCCAAGAGCCGGAGCCTGGATTCTCTCCCGCCTGCCCGGCGGCCTTCGACCGCTGCCAGGAGCGCCTTACGGTTGGCGTGAACCGTCAGAAACTCCACCCCCAGTTCCGCCACCTGCGCAGTCGCCCGCCGGACGGTCTCCTCGATGTCCAAGAACTTGAGGTCAAGAAAGACGCGCTGGCCCCGCGCGATCGCTCGACGCACCACGTCAGGGCCCGCTGCGGCAAACAGTTCGAGCCCGATCTTGACGAAGCGGACTCTCCCTTCAACCAGACTCAGAAACCGCTCGGCCTCATCGGCTGATGGCACATCCAGAGCAAGGATCAGTCTATCCCTCGCGTCGATGTTCGACATGGTCCTCCAGGAAGTATCTGTAATTCGTCATCCGTCAATCCGTGTAAATGGCAAATGGTTGATGGTTAATGGCTGATGGTTTATGAGGACTAACTCTCAGAACCTTCACCATCGACCATTGACCATTCTGCGTCGGCGATCGACCATCACCTATTGAGCATTGATGACTGACGTTTCCCCAGCAAGCTTGACCAACCTCAGGCTCCTATGTTACAAGATGCACTCTTTTCAACTCGAGAGCGATCCATGCCGGTCATTCATAAATCGACCATCAAGCGGGCGCGGCAGACCCTCAGACGTACTCAGCGGAACTGAGCGGTGTCGAGCGTGGTGAGAGGCGTCATGAAGAAGGTACTGGCTGCCGTGGAAGAGAAGAACCGCCAGGAGGCCACGGCTCTCCTGCGCGAGGCCACCGCGGCCCTGAGCAAAGCCGTCTCCAAGGGAGTGCTCAAACGCAACACCGCCTCCCGGCGGATCTCCCGCCTTGCCGCGAGAGTCAACTCGATGGCTGCCGCCCGGACCTAATGGTCCGGACGTTCGAGATCGGTCTCGTTCCACCTGCTTTTCCCCCTTCCGGGGCGCGAACACTGGTTGACTCCGGCATCCGTTGACCGGCTCCACCAGGACGGTCGCATAACGAGAACAACAACGACTCCATCACCCGCGCTGGCCTGCCAGCGCTGCCCCCTTTCAAGCGAGCATCTGCTTCTGCAAACATCTGAAAGGCCGCCCGTAGATGGGGCTCAGAGAAGTGCCGGACCCGATGGTCCGTTTCCACTCCCCTCTGCCGTTGCGAGTCCCTGGCTTTCCAGATTTGTCGATATTGCCAGGCCAGTGAGCCAAGGATGCGAAGCGGCGCCTCTCCCGCCTCCAGATTTCTGGCAAGGATGCGGAGCGCGCGGCCACGGTCCCGAGCGGCAATCGCCTCGGCCAGATCAAAGACCGACGCCCCCGGCTCGCCTCCCCTGACTGCCTCCACGTCCGCCGGGCTTGCTTCGGTCCCTTCTGGCATATAGACCGCCAGCTTCTCCAACTCGCGTCGAACCCGATAGAGAGCGCCGCCCGCCAGGTCTTTGAGCGAAACCGCCAATTCTTTCATCAGCAGGATCGCCTCCTCGTTGAGCCGGACGCCCGCCCGCTCGGCCTCGCGCCTGATCCAATCCATGAGGTGATGATCGGGCAGGCTTGAGCACTCGACCGTGACGGCTCGTTCCTTCAGCGCTTTCGTAAATCTCTGCCGTCTGTCCAACTTCGTAGCCACGAACACCAGCGTGGTAGAGTCGCAGGGATGGTCGAGATAGGGCAGCAGGGCGTCGCGCTCGCGCGCCGGCAGTCTGTCCGCTGCTTTGACCATGACCAACCGGCGTTCACCGAACATCGGCGCTTCGCTCGCGCGAGCCAGAATCTCGGCCGCGTCGCTTTCGTCGCCGTACAGGACGTCATAGTTGAAGTCTTCCCCATCCGCTCCACCCAGAACGGCCGCCTTGATCGTCGCGACCGCCTGATCCCGCAAGCAATCCTCCATCTCCCTCGTCTCGCCCGACTTTTTCTCCTCGCCGGAGACTAAGTAGAGAGGTTGGATGCCATGGTGCGTGATAGCGGATTGCAGGTCGTAAACTTTCACCGGCGTCCTCTGGAACACCAGGCTACGTTACTTCGCAGCCGGTCCGTTTCTGCCAGACTCGGACGAGCGGGTCGGACCAACCGTGGACCCGCTGGCGCTGGTCGCCGCGGGACTCGTGGCCGATGACCGGCTCTGGGTCCGCTCAAGATGGTTCAAAAACTGCGTGGCCAGGTCCTCGGCAATCAACCGGCCCGCTTGCTCTACAGCTCGGGTCTGCAGCACGCGATTGAACTGCAGATCGTTGGTGACGAAGAACTCCGAGGACGCCGTGGCGGTCTGCGCCCAGATCGCTTTTCCGGTTCGGGCCTCTTCCACCTTGGCAGTCACCGTGACCGTGACCCGGCTTTCCAGCGTGATGGTTTGGGAAAAGGCGATCGTAGGGATGCTCACCGACAAGATGGATCCCTTGAGGACGAGATCGGCGTCCTCCAAGCGCGGGACGATGCGGGCCCCGCTCCCAGCGGAGAACTCGTGACGTACATAGTTGGTGTATTTGTGTTCAAGATTCGGTTCAAAGCTCTTATTTTCGAAAAACTGGATGACCATGCGGGGCGCTGTCGCTTGAGCCGCTGCCTCAGGAGCACCTCCGAGAGTCGGCCCCGCCCCCTCGACCGCAAATCGGTACCCGCATCCACTAACCGTTAAGGCCAGAAATCCAGCAATGAGGCTCCCCATGCACAGATTAGAAATTTTGATCTTCTCCAAATCTATCCACGGGGTGGACGGGTTGCCCTTGACTGAGCGCGTCATCACCCGTTGCATTTCAAAGGGCAACGGGTACCCGGCACATTCCGATTGTGCGCGCTCCGCGATCACGGAGGGCGACCCATCCACCCCATCCTCATCACAGCACAAAGTTCACCAGCTTCTTCTCGACGTAAATGACCTTGCGCGGCTGCTTCCCTTGCAGCCATTCCGCGAGCTTCGCGTCCTGACGAGCCAATCTGACCACCTGCTCCTCGCTGGAATCGGCCGGCACCTCGATCTTGCTGCGCAGCTTGCCGTTGACCTGAATTGGAATGGTCAAGCGTTCACTCGCGACGAGCGCGGGGTCGTACTGTGGCCACAGCTCCTTCGCAACACTCGGTGCCTTACCCAGACGCTCCCATAATTCTTCGGCGATGTGCGGCGCGAAGGGTGAGAGCAGCAACACGAAGGGCTCGAGGAGTGCCCGCGGACGTTTCTCAAGCTTGGTCATCTCGTTCGTGAACACCATCATTTGGGCGATGGCCGTGTTAAAACGCAACTCTTCCAGGTCCTCCGTGACCTTCTTGATCGTTTGGTGCAACAGGCGACGCTGTTCGAGCGAAGGCTCGGCCTCGATGACGGCGCGGCTCAGGCCGCCGCCCTCGTTCACCATCAGCCTCAAGACCCGATCTAGGAAGCGGGTGATACCCTCCACCCCCCTGGTGCTCCATGGCTTCATCGCCTCAAGCGGGCCCATGAACATTTCGTAGAGACGCACGGCGTCCACCCCGAACTGGTCCATCATCTCGTCGGGATTGACCACGTTCCCCCGCGATTTCGACATCTTTTGGTTGTCCTCGCCCAGCACTGTGCCCTGATGGACGAGCTTCGTAAAGGGTTCGGGCGTGCTCGCCACCCCGATGTCATACAGCACCTTGTGCCAGAAGCGCGCGTAGAGCAGGTGCAGCACCGCATGCTCGCTTCCACCGATGTAGAGATCCACCGGCATCCAGTACCGTTCCTTGGCAGGATCCACGAGTTGGCGGCCATTCTTCGGGTCGATGAAGCGCAGGTAGTACCAGCAGGAGCCGGCCCACTGCGGCATCGTATTGGTCTCGCGGCGTGCAGGCTTGCCGGTGGCCGGATCGGTCGTGTTGACCCACGCCGTGAGATTGGCGAGCGGACTTTCTCCGGTTCCTGACGGCTTGAAGTTGTTGGTCTCGGGAAGCTTCAGAGGCAGTTGCTCTTCCGGCAGCGGACGCGGCTCACCGTCCACCCAGACAATCGGGAACGGCTCACCCCAGTAACGCTGACGGGCGAACAACCAGTCTCGCAGCTTGTAGGTGACCGCCCTCCGCCCCTTGCGCGTGGCCTCGAGCCACTCAGTGATCTTGGGGATCGCCTCAGTGGGATTCAGGCCGTTGATGGAGAATGAGCCGTCAGAGGTCGTCGAGTTCACGACCGTACCCTGGTCGATTTCAACGAAGGCTTCCTTCGCCACATTGCCGCCCGCAATGACTTCGCGGA
>Ga0209376_1004543_pt1 | contig 12021 bp, 12 predicted proteins | sample GraSoiAngelo_134_FD_185891 | JGI IMG/M metagenome (GOLD analysis project Ga0209376, IMG submission 185891) | Grasslands soil microbial communities from the Angelo Coastal Reserve, California, USA - 14_0929_05_30cm (SPAdes) (version 2) | ecosystem: Environmental > Terrestrial > Soil > Grasslands ... | reverse complement strand
TGAATGCAACAGCCAGAAATTTATCGCGGGCATTTTTTCCAAAAAGCCGCCGATCCAACCCACCAGGTTATTCGCGGCAAAGAAAGCCAGATAATAGATACCGATGATGGTGGCGGACAATGCAGCGGGTGCGACGCGCGCATAGAGCGCGAGCGAAACTGGAAAAACATTGGCGAATCCGATGCTGTTGAGGAGATGAAATGTAATCAGCCAACCGATTGGAACTTTCGCGCTGTTGGCAGCGGCGATGGCCGTCCCGGCGGCGAGCGCGAGAAAACCGGTTACCGCGATAATACTGCCAATGCTAATCTTGGTAATCTCGGCCGGCTCCGGATATTTCTTCGACCACAGCCGCCAAAAGACCACCGCTCCGGCGAGACAACTTACGGACAAGATTGAGTCGAGGGTGATCAGCCAGGTCGTCGGCAGTTGGTAACCAGAAAAGGTGAGATTGGCGTGTTCTTGTGCCCACACCAAATAAGCGTTGAAGATTTGCTGATTGCCAATGACGGCGATCGTCAATACCGGCAAAAGCAGGAGCAATAATAGAATTGCGGTCCGTTCGCGCTTGCTGAGGCGGGGTTTCGGCGCGCTCGCGTTTTTCTCGACGACCGGCGAATCGGGCGGGAGATATCTCCGGCCGGCGAGATAAATCGCCAAGCCGATCAACATCCCGACGCCGGCGGCGCCGAAGCCGTAATGCCAGCCTACTTTTTCTCCGAGGGTGCCGGCGATAAGCGGCGCGGCAATGACTCCGCCGTTGATGAACAGGTAGTAAATCTGGAACGCATCGGCGCGCCGGTTGTCGCCGATGGGGTATAATGCGCCTACCTGGCTGGCAAGGTTGCCCTTGAAACAGCCAACGCCGGTGAGCAGGCAAGTTAGCGCGAGAAGAAAAGTTACGTCGAAGGCCATGAGGAAGTGCCCGGCCGACATGAGGAGCGCACCGATTGTGATCGTGCGAGTGCGACCAAGAAAGCGGTCGGCAATGAAGCCGCCGGCGATCGGCGTGAGATAAACGAGACCAGTGTAGAGACCAAAGATGGTCGAAGCGAGCGGTTGCACTGTGAGCGGACCACGAAAGATCTCGATCAAGTGGCGAAATGGGCCGAACCCGGCGATGCGCTCTATGTGCCCGGGGTGTAGCAATCGGTTGACCATGTAGAGCACAAGTAGCGCTTGCATCCCATAATAGGAGAAACGTTCCCAAGCCTCGGTGAATGCGATGTAGGCGAGTCCGCGCGGATGACCGATGAAGCTGCGGTCCTCTGGGTTGTGCATGGTCGCCGAGTGTTGCGTCCGGCTCGGTTTTTGGCAAGCGCGGGGAGGGATCGGAAGTCTGAGGATCCTCCTTTATTGAGCTGAAGTGCGCAACGGGGTACTGGTTAAAGTCGACAAGTTGATCGACGGCACGTTTGCGCAGAACAATAGCACCTGTGGTGATAATTATTTGCGGTGTGGCTGGGGCCGGCAAAACCACGATCGGCCAGTTATTAGCGCAAGCACTGGCGTGGGAGTTCTACGACGCCGACGATTTTCACTCCGTGGCGAATATCGCGAAGATGGAAAGCGGCGTTGCGCTGACGGACGAGGATCGCCAACCCTGGCTGGACAAGCTGCGCGAGCTCATTGAACAATGTCTGGTGGCGGGAAAGAATGCCGTTCTTGCCTGTTCTGCGCTAAAGAAGGCCTATCGCGATCGCCTGCGCGTAAGCGAAGACGTGAAGTTCGTTTTTCTGCGCGGAAATCGGCGCAACATCACTGAGCAACTTCAGCAGCGGCGCGAACACTTTATGAATCCGGCGCTTCTCGACAGTCAGTTTGAGGATCTGGAAGAGCCGCAACCGTCGGAGCGTGCGCTATCGCTCGAGCTCGGGCGCAGTCCTCGCGACCTGGTTGAGGTGATCAAAACAAAGCTGAGAGTACCAAGTTAGAAAATCTGCCCATTCGCTTGTGGTTGCGAATCCGTTGCTCCGAAAGGATGTTGATCACACAACATGAAACTTCCAATTATCCACGAACAACGACGGTTTCCTTCCCCGGCGCTGACGCCGCAGGCGCTGGCATGGGAAGCCAGGCGGGCATTGCTGTGGATGGGCTCGCGCGACCTGCGGCGGATTTATGCAATCGATCCGGCGGATTGGAAAGTGGTTCAAGAAACGGAGGCGCCCGGCACTCCCTGGGCGGCGATGGCAACCAATGGGATAATCCGCTTCACCATCGGCGAAGGCGCGAACGATGATCGCTACATTCGCTCGTTCGCTCCCAATACTGGCTTCTCGGACACGGAACGAATCGCTTGCCCGGAATTTACCGGATCATATCTCAGTTACGACGGAGAAAGTCTTTACTTAAGTCAATGGTATAAGCATCGAATCCTGAAACTCGGCGCCAAGGGCAACATTTTGCGCGCGATCGATGTTGGCGCGGAGATTGCCGGCCACACATTTGTCGATGGAGCGATCTACGCGTTGCGCGGGACCGAACAGAATGGCGAGAACTGGACTATCGCGCGACTGGATTTGAGTGAGGAAACGTCCGAGATCAAAGATCTGGCGACGGTGCCATTCGCCTGCCGTTCACTGACCTTCGATGGCGAGCTCTTCTGGTCGAATCACCGCGCCGCTAACGAGATCGTATCATTCTCGCTTTCGAACAGTTTGTAGCACGGCCATCTTGTCCGCCACCGGACGGACTCGCCGTGGCGAGGCTGTGGGGCCACATTCGATGGCGAGCTCTTCTGGTCGAATCACCGCGCCGCTAACGAGATCGTATCATTCTCGCTTTCGAACAGTTTGTAGCACGGCCATCTTGGCTGTGGGGCCAGCGGGCATCTTGCCCGCTGATTGCAGCAGCTAAGTGTGCCCGGCCGCCCTAAAGGCTTAGAGGCCTGAGCCCCGGCTAGTTGCTGTGCCTGAGCAGCTTTTCAACAAAGTCATTCCACATCTACGAATCGATTGGCTCGAAACCGGCGAACATTTCCGCTGCTTCCGCCAACGTATTCAGCGGAACACAGTGGCACACGGTGAAGAATTTTTGTCACGCGGCATCGATGGCCTCCCGTGATTTCCATTCCGATACTTCGATGATCGTGCCGTCACCTGCGCGCATGATGGTCGGAGCCCGATCCGATACGAGTCCTTCCTGGCGTAGGGTTGGAACGCGACTTCGCACCAATTCGAGAAGTCCGTCTTCCTTGCCGGGTTTCGGGCGGTAGGCAACGATGACACAAACGCCGGGCATGACGGGGAATTAAAAATTAGAAATTAAGAATTAAAAACGGAAGAAATCGCGGGCTAGAGGACGGAGATCAGAGGTCAGAAGTCGGAGGTTCAGGGATGCAGTGATCTGAAGTCAAATTGTCCGGCAAAGATGGCGTTGGATTGCATGACATTGTCGCGCTCCTTATGCTCGTGCCATGTCGAGGGCGGTGAAATCGAAAACGGCTGCGCCAAAGCGGAACGGTCTTGGCTCCCTTCTTCGCTCGGAGTTTTCCCTGATCATCGGCGTAATCACCGCAGCGATCTTTCTTTGGTTCGGAAGCCGACTGGTTGAAAACCTTGAGCACCCGGGCGCAGTTGGAGTCGTCTTTCTGTGGCTTTTCGTCGCCGTGCTCTGGTCGGCGATTTCAGTAGTGCGGCACGCTGATTGTCTCGCGATCAAATACGGAGAGCCGTACGGGACGCTCATCCTGACTTTGTCCGCCATCACCATTGAAGTGATGATGATTTCGGCAGCGATGCTTCACGGGAAGAACAATCCAACTCTTGCTCGTGACATGATGTTTGCAGTAATCATGATCGCGCTCAATGGCTTGATCGGGTTATCGCTGCTGCTGGGCGGCCTGCGTCATCACGAGCAGCATTACAATTTGCAGGGAGCGAGCGCGTATCTCAATACCATCATGGTGCTGGCCGTGCTCGGCCTGGTCGTGCCCAACTTCACTACATCCATGTCCGGCCCAAGATTCTCGACGGAGCAAGAAGTCTTTCTCGCGACCACATCGATCGGGCTTTACGCAATTTTTCTTCTTATCCAGACGACGCGTCACAGTCAGTATTTCATGGAATCAAAGGGCGCGGGGCACGCTTCAGAGCATCGCGCCGGGCCGATGCACTCGACTATTTATCACGCTGTGATGTTAATCCTTTATCTCCTTGTGGTCGTCGTGCTGGCGGAAAAGTTCGCCATTCCTCTGGATAACAGCATCGAGCGTTTCGGCATGCCGCAAGCCCTTGGTGGCGCGATTGTCGCGGGCCTGGTGCTAGCGCCGGAAGCCTTAAGCGGTATTAAGGCCGCGAGACAAAATCAGCTGCAAAGGTCGGTCAACATTCTGCACGGATCGGTGCTTGCATCCATTGGTCTGACGATTCCCGCTGTCCTAACCATCGGGATGATATCGAAGCGCAGCGTTACGCTCGGTATTGAAGGCGGCAATCTTCCGCTGCTTCTACTTACCCTGGCTGTGAGCGTAGTTACCTTTACGAGCGGAAAGACGAACGTCTTGCAGGGGTGTATTCATTTGCTGCTATTCGCAGTGTTTCTACTGCTGATATTTTGCCCGTGAGATCATCGCGGAGTGAAGCGTTCTGGCTCGACAGAGTTTCGTCCTACCGATTCGGATTGCAACGTCGTTGGTAGGGCGACGCTCTGCGGAGCCGCGATAGCTGTTTGCTGGCTCAGCATCGGCCGCGGCCGACGGCTGCGGCTACAGCAAAAAGAAGAACCAGAGGATTTCAGCGGAGTACAACTCCGCTGGGCGCACAGGTCTGGCGACCTGTGTTCCATTTGCTTTCCAGACGCGTGGCGCGCGTCTGTTTTCCACGAGATGATTTGCCAGCAGGCTGGTTTTGGTCTGACGATGACAAGGCTATATTGGCGGCAGTCCAATGGTCGCATCTCTAACACAATCTGATTACCCAGGCCGCTGGTGGATGGTGCTGCCGGATGGTCGCATCGAATGTCGGCTTTGCCCACGATTTTGTAAGCTGAACGAAGGGCAACGCGGCTTTTGTTTTGTGCGGCAGCGCGCGGGCGATCGCATCGTTCTAACGACATATGGTCGCAGCAGCGGCTTTTGTGTCGATCCGATTGAAAAGAAACCGCTGAATCATTTTCTCCCGGGAACTAGCGTGCTCTCATTCGGAACAGCAGGATGTAATCTCGGGTGCCGGTTTTGCCAAAACTGGGACATCTCCAAAGCGCGCGAGTGGGACAAGCTCGCCGACGCGGCATCGCCGGAGCAGATCGCGCTGGCTGCGCAGCAACTCGGCTGCCGATCGGTCGCGTTCACCTACAATGATCCGGTTATCTTCGCCGAGTACGCGATCGATGTGGCACAGGCTTGCCGCGACCGTGGAATCAAGGCGGTCGCCGTCACCGCCGGCTACATTACCGATGACGCGCGTCCTGAGTTTTACCAACACATGGATGCGGCAAACGTCGATCTTAAAGCATTCACCGACGCCTTCTATCACCGGCTTTGTTTTGCCCAGCTTGGTCCAGTGCTCGATACCCTAAAATATCTCCGACGCGAAACGAACGTCTGGTTTGAAGTCACGACGTTGCTCATTCCCGGCGAGAACGACAGCGACGCCGAATTGCATCGCGCGAGCGAGTGGTTTGCGGAAAATCTCGGAGCGGATGTGCCATGGCATTTCACGGCGTTTCATCCCGACTTCAAGATGCTCGATAAACCGCACACACCATCGGCAACGCTTACCCGTGCACGCGAGATCGCCCGTTCGAAGGGTCTGCATTACGTTTACACCGGAAACATCCATGACAGCAAAGGCAGCAGCACTTGGTGTCCGGGTTGCGGCGAATTGCTGATCGAGCGTGACTGGTACGAGCTTGGCGAGTGGAATCTCGAAGATGGAAAGTGTCGATCTTGCGGCCATGCCATTCCCGGCCGATTTGAAGAGCGGGCGGGCAAATGGGGCGCGCGGCGTCTCCCAGTCAAACTGGCGAGTGGCGTTGCAGGCTCTAAATCGCTTTGAAATGCGCCGATTTATTGCCGCCAACGATCTCCATTAGTCGCGTTGCAAATATTTCAGGCGCCGCATGAGCCAGTTGGCTTCATCGGTGAATCCATCGGCGCGATAGACTCCCTCGAGCGCGGAGTAGCGCTTAAGCAGGTCAAAGTCGATGCTCCATTGCAGCTTCCGCAGGCAAACCGGGCAGAGATGCAATGGGCGACGGTCAGCCTCGGCTAAATGATTTGAGCCGTTCATCAGGCAGTTGAAGTAGGTGCAATGAGCGAGGCCGAACATGTGACTGGTCTCGTGCGCGAGCACTTTGCAACTCCGGCGCAATAGCAGCGTCTCGTAACCGGGCGCCCGCACTTCACCATAAAATGCTGGATCGTACCGGGCAAAACTGTAAACGCCGACACGCTCGCGCACCGAAGCTTGTCCGAAGACGAAGTTCCAGGAAGGCTCCGGATAAAGGTCTTCCATGGTGATAGCGAGAATGCAGAAGGCATCCGCGGGAATGTGGGTTTTGAGAAAATCCAGGACGTCGCCAGTGAGAATCTGCGGATTATTAGTGATTGGATTGCGGCGCGTGACGAAGGTCGAGCCATCAATCTTGACCGGCGGAAGCACTTTCACTTCCATCGCGAAAAATGCAGCCGCGAACTCGCGTAGTTTGTCGTTGGAGGGACTGTGCTCAGGTGCGAAATCCCCGAGTGGCTGGAGGTAAATTATATGCTGTTTTTGTCCTGGCCGGTTTGGTTGTGACGCTTTGAACTCGTCGAACGTTTGCCCTCGTTCGTTATGGACAGCGAGCCAGTCGCCCGGTCTTGGTTCTGGAATCGGATCAAAGCCATTTTTATCCGGCGTAAATACGCGTTGGAAGACAGCCGGCAATCCGTTCAGATCACCAATCGCATTGCGAATCGTTTTCTCGTCAGGGGGTATGAAAGCCATTGCTATCGAAGGCAGCAATAAAACAACGATCTTAATTGAGATCCTGGTCATGCGGACGAAAAGCCGCCTTAGTCCCGTCCAAAAACATCGCGCAGTTCGTCTTTGGCCTTCTCCAAGACGCGCTTTTGCTTTTTCGGAAGATTCTTGCCGGCGCGATTAATGTAAAAATTCAGCATCGACATGGCTGATTGATAGGGCGTGCCCTTTCGTCGCTTGCTCCTTTCGGCAGAACGTTTCAACGATAAGGCGACCTGGCGCGGGTTGCTGGATCGGAAAACTTTTGGCCGCAGATCGAGTGCGTCACTGTGCTTGGTGACTCGAGCCGACCAACGCTTTGTCTTTGATGGCTTATTCGCAGGCTTACTCATCGGAACATCGAATCAAAAAAGAGGAGCAAGGTTCTCCATTGTTTCTAACCTTACGGAAGCCAATCCCGCACAGGCGGGACCAGTGGAGCACCTTGCCTAAATTTGTTTCGCACGCCGCTGAAAATCCGCGCGTGTAATTCTTGCACGACTTGCAAAACGACTTCTGGCAACGAAGGGACTGTGTCCGCAGGTTCGGTCTCCGCGATTTCGAAGGATTGTAGCTGTAGCCGAGGTCGCCGGCCGCGGCTCCTCAATGAGCCAAGGTCTTACGGCCTGAGCAACGGAATAAAAGCTTCGCGATACCGCCACACCAGGAACAGCTCGAGGGCGGTAAATACGAGTGCAGGTGGAAAACCTTCCGGCGCCATGAGGGTATGGAAGATCAAAATGTTGACGAGGATTGCGCCGAGAATCGTAAGACCCAGCGGAACGAAGCGCCCAAGCAGGAGGAGCAAACCCCCAATCACTTGGAGCGCCCCAACGACATAAACGTAACCGCTGGCAAAAAAAACTCGCGTATAGTCACCGGCCAGGGTCTGCGGGATCGGCGGCATGGGGAGGAAATGCAAAAAGGCGTTTGAGCCGAAGACGACGAACCCGAGTCCAAGTAGCACGCGAGCGATGATGGTAAGGATTTTCATGAGTGGCCAGAGTGGCGCGATTTTTCGGAAAGTCCAACCTCGATTGTGAACAGTAATAGATGATCGGTGAATAGACACGGTTCACTGATCATTATTCGCCTTTTTTCGACGGAAAAAGTTTGCTTACGAGTCCATTAGTCGATTTCTCCAAGAGAATTCCCCACGCGCTAAGCACAATCAGCGTTGCGACAAAGATTAATAGGAATGACCAGGCCGATAATGGCCGGATACGAAGTCCCAACCAGATAACGTAAGGTTGGTGGATGAGATACAGGCCATAGGAGAACGCGCCAACCAAACCCAATAGTTTGGCGACGCCATTTAATCGCCAGATAAACCCAGCGACGCCCACCACCTCGAGTAAACAACAGGCGCCAGTGGCGAAATCAACAAAGACATAAGTAATCCCGTTGTGATACAGCCACAGCGCTGCGGGATAGAACAGTAGTCCGGCGAGCAAACCCATGCCGCGCAAAAGAAACCACTCAACCCGCGCAGGTAATTGTTTGTGCCACATTCCCAAGGCCATCCCCAGCGCAAACTCGGGCAGGCGACAAATGGCAAAGCCTCCAAGGACCCAAAAGCCATGTTGCGGATAGACAACGAGCATCAGGTAGCGCACAAAAAATCCAAGCGCGCACGCCATAAGTAAAAAGGTAAATGGGCCAAAGCGCCGCGCGGCCAAGAAAAGCAGGGGAAAGATGAGATAGAATTGGATGAGCATGGAGAAGTACCACCAGGCGGCGTTGAGATACATGAAATTCATCGTGATATCGATGAAACGCAGGCCAAGTAGACTTAGTATGATGCGGCTATCTACTGGCTCAAGTCGCGCGACGAATGGCGAGACGAGATAGACCAGGTGTGCGACCCAATACATGGGATAGAGGCGTAGAAAGCGCGCGCGGAACCAGCTTCCCCATTTCAGCGACCGCGATTCCGCCCGGCGCGCTGTCGATTCCATTAGCGCCCACCCGCTGAGAATGATGAAAACACCGACCGCGTGGAAACCGATGCCCGAAATTTTCAGCCATACCATCCGGAGAATCGTGACCGCGCTGGCGCCGATACCACTCCAGTCATCGGGTGGGAACTGGGCGTGCTCGAAACAAGTGTTGAAAAAATGAAAATAAACCACCCAGGAAATGGCGAGTGCTTTTGCGATATCGAGCCAGAGCAGCCGCTTCATCGCAGTCGGATTAACAACGTTCCGTTGCCTTGGTCAAGGTGGTGGTCTTTAAATGGTAGCGAGATCTGATCGCGTTTGACCACGATTGACGCCCCCGCCTTCAATCGATAGCGTTTTCCGAGTGCAAGCGGAGCTGGAAAAACTGTTGATCCTGCAAGATCGCGATCAAAAAATCCGGCAGATTGGGATCGAGATAAAGACCCTGCCGCAACAACGAAAGAATCTCGAAGCGCAGGTTGCTGCCACTGCCGCCAGCCTGGAATCGTTGAAACAACGGGCGCGACAGCTGGAGGTCGATCGCAAAAAGTTGGAACTCGACGTCGGGACGCGTCAAAGCACCATTTCGCGGCTAAAGACGCAACAGTACGAGACGCGCAAGAACGACGAGTTTCAGGCAATGGGCCATGAAATCGAGCGCTACGAAAAGGAAATCGTGCAACTCGAAGATCAGGAGCTTGAGCTCATGGAACAAGCAGACAAGTTGCGGGCGGAAATCGCGACGGCCGAGAAGACGGCATCGGCCGGACGCGATTCTGTCAACCGGCAACTAGCCGATCTCGAGGAAAAAACGAAAACGCTGCAAACGCAGCTGGGAGAACTAAAGAACGAACGGGTGCAGCTCGCGCACAACATCGACGAAGAGGTGATGGAGCGTTACGAGCGGTTATTCGCGAGTAAAGGTGACGCCGCCGTGGTCGCGGTCGAGCACGGTGTCTGTACCGGATGTCACATGAAGGTGACGACGGCGACCGCGGTGCACGCCAAAAGTGGAAACGAGATTGTGAGCTGCGAGCAATGTGGCCGCATTCTCTACGTCACGGAGTAGGAACGCTGGAAATGACGAAGTACGAATGCGCGGGATTGTGAGCTCCGAGCAATGTGGCCGCATTCTCTACGTCACGGAGTAGGAACGCTGGAAATGACGAAGCACGAATGACGAAGGACGAAGGAATGACGAAAGCCCGAAGTTCTTTTTGCCCGCCAACCGGCTTCGTTTGCCGCGATCAGTTCGCGACTTAGAGAATGTGGCCCAACTGCTCGCGTTTCTCTGTCATTCCGAGCGGAGCCGAGGAATCTCTAACTAATTGAGTTAGAGATGTCTCGACTTCACTCGACATGACAAAAACAGGAAAGATTTTCGGTCCTAAGCAACATCACCGGGCGTCGAATTTCGCTTCGTCATTCGTCATTCGTGCGTCGTCATTCCTCATGTCCTGATTACACATTGAATCTGAATTCGATCACGTCTCCGTCCTTCACGACATAGTCTTTGCCTTCGATCCGCAGTTTGCCCGCTTCACGCGCTTTCGCGAAGGAACCGAGCGCGACGAGATCATCATAATGGGTTACTTCCGCTGCGATAAAGCCGCGCTCGAAATCGGTATGAATTACGCCGGCCGCTTGCGGAGCTTTGTCGTCGGCGTGAATTGTCCACGCGCGTGACTCCTTTTCGCCTGTCGTCAGGTAGGTGCGTAGCCCTAACAAGTGATAGACGGAGCGAATGAGCGCACCAACGCCGCTCTCATTCACTCCGAGATTGCGCAAGTATTCCGCTGCTTCGGCCTCGTCCAGATCAATCAGCTCACTCTCGATTTGGGCGCTGATCACCACCGCTTCAGTTGCGAAGTGACGCGTTGCGTAATCCTGAACCGCTTTCACGTGTTGCGCGGCATTGTAGCCGGGGTCGATGACCCCGGCGCCGCGGTCAGCGACCGCGGCTACAGAAGAGATTGCCGCCAGATCCGATTCTGCGACGTTGCAGGCAAACAGCGTAGGCTTGGAAGTTAATAAGAAGAATTCACGTGCGATTGCCTTCTCTTCCTCAGTTAACGATAACGTGACCGCTGGTTTTCCAGCGTCGAGATGTGGCAGCAGTTTCTCCAGCACGGCATTTTCAGCCTTGGCGCCTTTCGATCCCGCGCGCACTTCTTTTTGCAAGCGATCACGCCGTTTCTGGAGTGATGCGAGATCGGCTAGCACCAGTTCGGTGTTGATTACTTCGATGTCGCGAATCGGATCAATCGTCCCGCTAACATGATGAATATCGGCGCTTTCAAAGCAACGCACTACCTGCACAATCGCGTCCACTTCACGAATGTGACTGAGAAATTGATTGCCTAGTCCTTCGCCCGTGCTCGCCCCTTTCACCAACCCCGCGATGTCCATGAACTCGATCGCAGCCGGCACGATTTTTTGCGAATGCGAAAGCTTCGCGAGGACCTCGAGTCGTGCGTCGGGCACGGTCACCACGCCGACATTCGGATCAATCGTGCAGAATGGATAATTTTCCGCCGGCGCTTTGTGCGTTCGGGTGATGGCATTAAAAAGCGTAGATTTCCCTACGTTCGGCAGTCCGACAATTCCTGCGCTGAGCATGAAGTGCGGACGCTACCGCGCGCGGAGAAGAACCGCAATTTCGGCGCATGTCGGAAGACAGGCCTTCCGGCCTGTGCGCCCAGCGGACATGCTGTCCGCTGAAGGTTGTGGGGTGTCAGCCGGAGTAAAACTTCGCTGGGCGCACAGACTGAAAGTTTGTGTTCCGGGGCAAAGCAGAATTTCGGGCCGGCGGGATTTGAACCCACGACCTGTCGCCGCGGCGACCGTTCTACAAATTCAACACGGCAAGTTCGTCGCGGCCTCGCCCCCCGCCTTGAAATAGCGCTCTCTTCTCACGGCTTCGGTCCGAGTCGAGAAACTTTCCTTTTTCACGAGAAACATGGGATTCCTTGGCGCGTGGCCTTGGAATGACCGGCATTATGCCGACGTATCCGATCGTCAAGGTCCTGACATAAACAACATAGTATCGGCCTGTTTTCATGCTCCGAAGGACATAAACATGAAACATGCCGGTCAGGTTTTTACCCTCGGGCCGGCGGGATTTGAACCCACGACCT
>Ga0209376_1004539_pt1 | contig 12024 bp, 12 predicted proteins | sample GraSoiAngelo_134_FD_185891 | JGI IMG/M metagenome (GOLD analysis project Ga0209376, IMG submission 185891) | Grasslands soil microbial communities from the Angelo Coastal Reserve, California, USA - 14_0929_05_30cm (SPAdes) (version 2) | ecosystem: Environmental > Terrestrial > Soil > Grasslands ... | reverse complement strand
CTGGACACTGACAATGAGGCTGTGATCAGTCTCTACGACGGTATCAAGAAAATACTGGAAAAGCAGCCGAAGCCTAAGTCCAAGCCAAGCTCTGGCATCCCTAGAGAAGCAAGACACATCTTACGCTGCGGTCGAATTCTCAAGATCGATATCGAACGGAAACTCGTCATCGTCACGGTTATGAAGACGGATGGCGAGCTTCACCAGCTTCGAATAGAAGCCAACCAGGACTAACCGAACACCGGGTCAGGTCTGGGGATACTTTCGGATTACTCCGTTTCTACCTCTCTTGCGACGCGAGGGTCGGTCGCTAAGACCCCCTATTTTCCTGAGCGATTTCCTGTCTGGCACTGATTCTGGGCGACTCACACGATTCAGGGCGCAATCTTGGCAGGGAAGAGAATGGAAAGAAGACGACAATTCCGAACGAATTTCGCGAGAGTTCATAGAGGGTTTCCAGAATCGAGTTCAAGGCTGATAATGGGCGATTTTGCGAAATGGAGTGGTCCCTCAACCACTCTCGCGTCGCGAGGTGTGCTGTGCAATACCCCCCTCCTTTTTTCTGGAGAAAATTTCCTGTCTGGCAATGATAATGGGCGAATATTACAATTCAGGGCAGGGTCTGGGCTTTGATCGCAGAGCATGTTAACGTGTAATCTAGGTCAGTTCCCGAACGATTCTAGGGTGTGTTGTGGGGCGTGTCCCAGATTCGAGATCAGGGCTGAAAACGGGCGATTCTAGCCGAAAATCCTCTAGGTCGTACTAGACGTCGATTCTTACCCGGTATTCTCCGAAGGCGTCCCTTAGAACATCGCTGATCTCGCCCACGGTACAGCCTGAATTTACAGCGCTCAAGATATCGCCTACGAGATTGTTATGATGCTTCGCAGAACTTGACAGGCGTCCAAGAGCATTTTTGACCTGCCCTGTATTTCTTGAGGCTTTCATCTTCCTTAGCTGTCTCACCTGATTTCTCTCGAGCTTCGGGTCGATGCGCTGGATTTTTGGTCCACTGCTTCCCTCGGTAAACTTGTTGACTCCGACAATAATCGTTCGGCCTTCGTCAACCGATTTCTGGAACCTGTAAGCGCTTTCCTGTATCTCGCGATGGACAAATCCGGATTCTATCGCTTTTCTCGCGCCGCCTAAATCTTCTACTTTCTCTAAGAGACGAGTCGCGTCGGCCTCAAGGTTTCTTGTCAAGGATTCCAGATAGTAGCTGCCAGCTAGTGGATCCGCTGTTTTGGTCACTCCTGATTCGTGGGCAATTATCTGCTGGGTCCGTAAGGCAATCTGGACGGACTCTTCGGTTGGTAGAGATAGTGCCTCGTCTCTGGAATTTGTATGTAGAGATTGTGTTCCACCGAGGACGCCTGCAAGGGCTTGGATTGCGACCCGGACAATGTTGTTGTCAGGCTGCTGCGCGGTCAAAGTCTCACCGCTTGTCTGGGTGTGAAATCGTAGCTTGCAAGATTCAGGATCTTGGGCTTTGAAACGGTCCTTCATGATCCGGGCCCAGATTCTACGGGCAGCTCTGAATTTCGCGATCTCCTCCAAGAAATCGTTCCTGCACGCAAAGAAGAAAGAAAGTTGGGGAGCGAACTGATCTATCTTGAGACCTCGTTCAAGAGCCACCTTAACGTATTCGATAGCGTTTGCAAAACAGAATCCCAGTTCTTGAACCGCGTTCGCGCCTGACTCGCGAATATGATAGCCGCTGACACTTATCGGGTGCCAGCGGGGCATTTTGTGGGCGCAGTATTCTATGAGGTCGACGGAGAGTTTCAGCGATGCTTCCGGAGGATAGATGTACGTGTTCCTCGCAATATACTCCTTCAGAATATCATTCTGTGTCGTTCCCTTCAACTTGTTCTGAGGGATGCCCTGTTCCATTCCAACGGCAATATAGAGAGAAAGAAGGATTGGCGCGGTGGCGTTGATCGTCATGCTCGTGCTCACACTTCCCAGGTCAATGCCCTCGAAGAGACGCCTCATATCATGGACGCTGCTGATCGCGACTCCAACTCTCCCAACTTCTCCAGCAGCCCTTGGATGGTCTGAGTCGAGACCGAGCTGTGTTGGCAGGTCGAATGCTGTGCTGAGCCCGGTCTCACCGTGAGATATCAGATACTTGAAGCGGCGATTAGTTTCTTTGGCGGACCCGAAACCCGTGTATTGACGCATGGTCCACAACCGGTCCCGATACATTCCATCGTAGACGCCACGCGTATATGGGAACTGGCCCGGTTTCCCCAGTGACCTTGTCCAGTTCGGTGGAATATCCTTTTTCTCGTAGATTTTTTTGACGGGGATCCCAGAGTCTGTTGTTACAGGGTCAGTCAAGAGTGATCTCCTAACTTGGATATGATTTCCACAAGCCTCGATGCAGCTGTCTCTGGATCCAGTTCACGTTTGACAACTCTTCCAACTAGAGCGTCGAGTTCTTTCTGATCGCCGAGACGCTTGACGGTTTGATGATAGAAATCTGAGAAAGCGGCATCTACTAGCTCCGACTGGATCCTTTTGCTCAATCTTTTCTGCCTGAGGCGTGCGGTATCCAAATGTTTCTGGAATTTTTCGATTGCATCAACAACCGCTGGGACACCTGTTCCCTTGACTGCTACAGTTTTCAGAACTGGTGGCCTCCATCCATCTTTTTCTTGCAGACCGCTGGCGATGTTGTAGATCGTCTTCGCTGGGTTGACCAGGTCTGACTTGTTGATGACGAACAGGTCGCCAATCTCGGCGAAGCCTGCCTTGAACGCCTGGACCTCATCGCCCAGCTGAGGCATCAGAACGACAATCGTGGCGTCCACTGTCGACGCGATTTGTACCTCCGTCTGGCCTGCTCCCACAGTCTCCACGATGACAACATCCATTCCAGCTGCGTCCAATACCCGTATCGTGTTTCTCGCGGCTCGAGCAAGTCCTCCCAGGTCACCTCGGGAAGCCATGCTCCGAATGTAGACTTTCTTCTCCAGGCTATGGTCCATCATCCTCACCCGGTCCCCCAACAACGCACCACCAGTGAACGCGCTGGATGGGTCGATTGCTAGAACTCCAACGATGCGTCCTCGCTCGCGATACTCTCCGACTATCTTGTCGACGAGAGTGCTCTTGCCGGTCCCGGTCGGACCAGTAACGCCGATGGTGAATGCCTTGCCCGTATGCGGATACAGTTCTTGTATGAGCTTTCGGCTCGGTTCACCGCCAGCTTCGATTATCGAGATCGCTTTGGCAACGGCTCTATGGTCTCCTTTGAGCACTTGAGAAGATAGCTCCCGTGCCAAGTGAAATTCTCAGTTCTGTTCTCGCCTTTAGAGCGTATTTCAAGATTCGGCGGTGAAGGGCGTCAGGATAATGGAAAAATAGGAACCTGCGGGCATCTTGTATTGTTTCGTGACCGTGTTTTGGCAAAGGGTTACTGGAAGATAGTTCTAGACGAGATCAAACAGGAACGAAAGGCTCCACCAACCACCTTCGACAGGAAGCAGCTTGCGAAGGTCAAGCAAGAGAGGGTCCGGTGGGAGACCAAGACGCTGAAACCATGGACCCGCGCCAGCCCTGAACAGAAAGAGGAATTCAGAAACCTGTCCAATATTCCGGTGAAAAGAGTCTACACTCCAGAAGACGTGTCGCACCTAAACCAATCCGAAGAGATTGGGCTTCCAGGCGAGTATCCCTATGTCCGCGGGGTCTACCCGACGATGTACAGGGGACGACCGTGGACGATGCGCATGTTCTCAGGGTTCGGAACCCCGGAAGACACAAACAAACGTCTACACTACTTGCTGGAACATGGAGAAACGGGTCTGAGCATTGCATTCGACATGCCAACGCTCTACGGGTATGACCCCGACAGTCAGCGGGCCGAGGGAGAGGTGGGACGCTGCGGTGTGTCGGTGGGCTCGTTGAAGGACATGGAGATTATTCTCGAAGGCATACCATTGGAGAAGGTGAGTACTAGTATGACGATCAATGCTCCCGCGTCGGTTCTGACTGCGATGTATGTTGGCGTTGCTGAGAGACAGGGTCTGAAGTCGAAGGATCTTCGAGGGACAGTTCAAGCGGATATTCTGAAAGAGTACATCGCTCAGAAGGAGTGGGCCTTCCCACCTGAGGCGCATCTCAGAATCATCCGTGACATGATGGTGTATTGTACGAAAGAGATGCCGCAGTGGAACTATATCAGCATCAGCGGCTACCACATCCGTGAAGCAGGGTCCAGCGCGGTCCAGGAGCTAGCGTTCACGCTGGCTGATGGTTTCGCGTATGTTGACCTCGGAATCGAAGCAGGGCTCAAGGTCGAGGATTTCGCGCCCCGCCTTTCCTTCTTCTTCAATTGCGGAATGGACTTTTTCGAAGAGGTCGCAAAGTTCCGGGCTGCCCGGCGAATCTGGGCAAGGGTGTTGAGAGACAAGTACAAGGTCAAAGACCCTAGATCACTCTTGTTGAGGACGCACGCCCAGAACTCTGGCGCGTCTCTAACCTGGCAGCAGCCCCTCAACAATATTGTACGAACAACCATTGAGGCATTAGCAACGGTGCTTGGCGGGACCCAATCGCTTCATACCAATTCTTACGATGAGGCGTGGGCGTTGCCCTCTGAAGCAGCGGCTACTGTTGCCCTGAGGACCCAGCAGATCATTGCGGAAGAAACTGGTGTCACGGACACTATCGATCCGCTGGCCGGATCGTACTATCTGGAATGGTTGACTGATGAGATGGAGGAACGTGCCTTCCAGTACTTCGACAAGATAGAAAGAGCTGGCGGATTGTTGGACGCGATCAAGACCGGGTTCATTCAGAGAGAGATCGCTGAGAACTCGTATCGTTTCCAGCAGGAACTTGAGAGAGGGGACAGGGTTGTCGTTGGCGTGAACAAGTACCAGGTCGAAGAGAAGAAGCCGATTGATACATTGAAGATCAACGAGGAGGCACAACGACGCCAGGTTGCAAGGATAAACATGGTGCGGGAAACACGGGACAACAAGAAAGTCGAGCAAGCGTTAGATGAACTACGGAAGACATTCAAGGACGAGAAAGCGAACTCCATGTATCCGATGGTCAAAGCTGTCAAAGCCTACGCTACGCTAGGGGAGATCATGGATGTGGGACGGAAGGTTTTCGGCGAATACAAGGAACCGCCGATTCTCTAACCAAGGGGATCCGAGCAACGAAGAAGACTCCCGTATCATCAGCACTAGCTCGGACTAGCTACGAGATCAAGGAACTAAACTCCACCACTTGGCCTGATTTCGAAAAATTCTTCGCAAAACACAACGGAGTCCAAGGCGGTTGCTGGTGCACTTTCTATCACCATCCAGAAGGCCGTTTACTGAAAGCAGGCTTGGAACGGAAGGACGCGATCGCCCTGAATCGAAAGGAAAAGAAAACTCTAGTCACCAAGGGCCGATCCCATGGAATCCTCGTATACACTGGGAGTCAAGCTGTCGGATGGTGCCAATACGGTCCAAGAGAGGAATTGCCACGGATCGATTCAGGCCGCAACTACAGCAATCTGGACCTGTCAGCTGATCAAGGCCGAAAACTCTGGCGTCTCACATGTTTCTTCGTAGACAGGGATTTCCGAAAAAAGGGCGTAGCAGGCGTGGCATTGAGGGCAGCGCTCCATTCGATACGTGAGCAGGGCGGAGGAATAGTCGAAGCCTACCCGTCCATTTCCAAGGAAGGTGGAACCTGGTCTCTCTGGTTTGGAACGGTAGCCATGTTTGAGAGGGAAGGCTTCAAAGCTCACGCAAAGCTCGGCGAGAAACACCTGCTCATGCGCAAGACGCTCGCGTAAAGTGCTCCATGTTGTCAAGAGAGAACCTGAAGTTTCGTAGGACGCCGAAACCTTGGAAGACACTAGAGAGCAGGAAGATTGCGTCGCTGGGCGACTTGAAGCTTCACCGCGACAGGATTGTCTCCAAAACCGGCTTCCAAATGGTCCATCCACGACTATTCGTGGACGATTTCGCGATCGTCATCCCGGTTCTTGGCCGGGATAAGCTTGTGATGATATGGAATTATCGACATGCTATCCAGGGCTGGGAGCTCGAGCTTCCAGCCGGCCACATCGAGAATGGTGAGAGCCCGGAGGCTTGTGCCAGGCGAGAGCTGGAAGAGGAGACGGGCTACTCTGCGGGTTCATGGAAGAGGCTTGGATGGTTTCATCCCTCTCCAGGGTTATCTTCCCAGAGGGCGTATGTCCATCTTGCCCGCAACCTGAAAGCCGGATCCTTGCATCGGGAGCCCTACGAGGTTGGTATGGAGGTTAAGATTCTCAACCTACGGGATGCGTACAAGCAGCTGTGGCGTGGCGAGATTGTTCATTCGCCGACGGCGTCCGCTCTAGGAATAGCTCAGCCGAGAATTCTAAGAGCGGAAAGAGCTACTGTTTCGCGCCGCAGTTAGTGCAGAACGAGTTTCCCGGGGTCAGCGGGACGCCGCAGGAACGACATTTCGCGGTTGCAGTCGCCACCACTGGTGCTTGTACTGGTGCCGAGGGGGAAGGGTTGTACTGGAGGGTTGGCTGTGCCGCCGGAGCGTATTGAGTCTGTGATTGGAGGGTGGGAGCGTATCTTAGTGTCGGTTGAGTGTTCATCGCGGGCATGGAGGTTGGGACCATTCCTTTGCCGAAGAAGACTTTGACATGAGATCTCGTGAGATAGATGATCATGATAATCCAGAAGACTAACGCATAGCCTGCTTGGTACAGTCCGGTAAACGCGACGTAGGCTGCGCCAAGGATGGAGAGCACCGTGAAGATCATTCCGAGGGTCCACGCCCAACCCTTTCCATGGAGAAAGCCGACCCCGGTCGCCAGCCATATGAGACTGAAGAAGAGAAAGACTCCACCGATAACGATCCCGACGGTGCCGATCAGGGTTCCAACTGTGGGAAGAGTGGAGAATATGGCAGCCAATCCGATGATAGCGAGGCTGACTAGAAGTCCAAGGACACCGATTAGGATCTGAACTATCGCGAGGAATGTAATGCCGATTGGCCGCGAAGGCTTCTGCATCATGGGAAAATCGAGTCTCACCGGAAGGTGTTAAGCGGACTGTTACCAACCTCCTTCTCGAACAGTGAGCTAGGTCGGAATGGGTGAGCGGAGGGTAGAGAAAGCCTGATTCTGATTGCTTGAGATGTCGGCTCGACTAAGGTGTCGCGGAACCCGTTCCCGGCACAGTAGAGCGTGACACCATCGGGGTTTCCTTGCCAAAGAAGACCTTGACGTGTGGTCTCATTAGATAGTAGATTATTAGCAGCGAGATTATCAGCGAAACGACGCCGCTGTAGTTGCCACCGATCATCTGAATTACGTTGAGAACTATTCCGATGACGCTTACTATGATTCCTAGGTTCCATGCCCATCGTTTTCCACCGAAGAACCCAATTCCGACGGCTAGATAGAGGATTCCGAGAATCAAGATTGCTGCGCCGAGGGCGATTATTAATGCCGATATGGTTCCTACGCCGAGCGAGGCAAGTCCGGGATAGCCAGCGTTTGTTATAGCGTTTGTAATGTCAATAGAAGCGGTTAGTGTGCCAAGTAGGAGTCCTAGTCCGATGAGCACTGCTCCGCTAAACAGAAGCGCTATTGCTCCTAGAATTGCTAGCACGGCGAGAATTGTTACGCCGGTTGGTCGCGGTGGTTTCGGCTGCATGGTTGTTAGATACTCGCTCCGCAACTAGGGCAGCGTGTGGCTCCGGCGGGAATGCTGGCACCGCAATTCTTACAGTTCGTACCCATCGATCCCATGGATCCTGAGCCCATCGGCACTGAAGAGCTCATCATCGGTGGAGGCATTGCGCCCGGAGCCATTGTTGGCTTGAAGGTTAGTGCGAGAATGCCACCGATTAGTCCGAGAAGGAAGCCGATGAAGAAGCCTCCGAGTGCGGTAACCCAGCTGATTATAGAGAGTATCAAAACGATAACGCCCCACATTTTAGCGTTGGTTGGTTTGGAGTATAGCATGAATCCTCCAACAACCATGATAATTCCCATGATTACGCCGACGATTCCCAGTGCCAACACTGTACTGCTGGCGGAAGCTGCACCCGTAACGTTGAATGAACCGATCAACGATCCAGCGAAGGCAAGAGTGGCTCCCCCGAAGATAACGAATAATCCGCCTATCAGTGACAGAACCATTGCTGCGGTTGGTTTATCGCCCATATCAGATCAGTCTCAGCGAGGCTCTGACAGTATATATAAGATATTCCGTTCTCGCCGAATTTCGGCGATTCTTGCGAAATTTGGGGATTTTTTCCGGTTTTGAAGCCAGATAGCCGTTGACAATATCAGAGCCTCGGGATTATGCTGGCGTTTCATGAAGGGCGGGACGCGCGAAAATCGACCACCCCGGGGGTCACAGATTAGTTAGTGAAAAACAATAGTTAGCGGAAAAGGAAAAGTTGCAGAAAGAGGACTGTGGATCGCTCCGGGGTTTCTCGTATCCTGCTATCTTACGCCGGGGTCTGTCGGTTCGGGCATTCGGGACCCAAGTTGAGCGGAGGATTTGCTCCGCGGGAATTGCAGGATGATCTTCTTCCTTATCCAAAGAAGGTAGAGGATGAAGGCGACCCCTAGGGCGCTTGTCCCAAGTCGCCCGAACGATTCGAGGATGAAGTCGAGGAAGGCCGCGAAGAAGCCCAGTGCGCCTGTCATCAGGCCGAGTTTCTGCAGGTCGCTGAATCCTCTCCTCGCCCATCTGGACAGTAGTCTCTCATAGCCGAGGACCAGGATTGCTCCTACAATCATTGTTCCAGCGGCGATCGGAATTAGTGCGCTGGTGAAGAGGAAGAAGAATATTGTCGGGACCGAGAATCCGAGGGGCACGAGGATCCTCCAGGAGACTTTGAGATTTCGCTGGGTCGGAGAAATATTGGGAACTTTCTTGGCCAGCCAACTTAGAGCAACAACTGTTGCGATGCAGCCCCCTATTGCTAGAACTCCGGGATCGTAGGGGAAGGCAAAGAAGCCGAGAATTATTGCCAGAACCAATAGCCCGTGGAAGAGAATCCGCATTCTTGACGAGAGCCAGATCCGAGTTTTGGATTGTGGATAGGTTAGCTCGACGAGGAAGATTGGAATGGTGATGCTGAAGATTGCGTGATAGATTGCAAGCCATTCGGCCCAGACCCAGTTCGTCCCAAGCCAACGTCCATAGGTTGCGAGTAATCCGAGATCCTTCCATGTTGGGCTGAAGAAACTGCGAACCATTATTCCCTCCTCGATTATTCCATAGGCGGCGCCGAGGATCAGGATAGAGCGCCAGCCCTTCCGCCACCGGCGAGCGTAGTCTCGAACTAGCAGCGCTCCGCTTCCGTAGAGGCAGGCTAGGAGAAAGGTGACCGCGGGGTTTAGGAAGGCTAGTGGAGGAGTTGATCCGGAGAGTCCTTCGCCGATAAGTGGGGAGAGGAAGAAGAGTAGTAGGATTGGTTTTCGATAAACTTTCGTGGGGTTTGACGGTTCCAGTGTCGGACCCTTTGAAAGGGGTCTATTTGAGGCGAAAAAAGGGAGTTTGATACTCTGCGCTAGACTAGGGCGTTACTAGCGACGCGGGCGGACGTTGGTTGGTTACTTTTTGCTCCAGAGGCCGATGACGTTGCCGTGCGGGTCGCCGATAGTTCCCCAGTAGCCCATTCCGCCGCCGATAGACTTGCGCTTCTTCAGGATTCGTCCGCCGAGGCTCTTTGCCTTCTGCTGAGTTGCTGGTATTGTGTCGACATTGACGTAGAATGTTGTTGAGCCGGGTTTGACTTTCTTGCCTAGTTGGAAGCCGCCGCCGACGCCTTTCTGCGATGTCTTGAACATTGCATAGCTATCGTCGAACATTTCGAATTTCCAGCCGAAGAGTTTGGAGTAGAACTTCTTTGTCGTTAAGAGGTCTTTGGATGTCAGTTCTATATGGCCGATTTCTTTTCCCATAGTAGCTGTGTATTGCCAAATATTGAGTTTAAAAGTTCTTACACGGGGCTCAGAAACGCCCGTTTTGATGTATCAACTGCTCATGGGGCTGGTCAAACGATCTAGAAAGAGCTGTTTGAAACTTCTAGAATCCACATTCTTACAAATCATCATTTTCTTGCCCGGTGTCTTGCCTTCATGTAGCCTTTCCCGTCTGTCTGCAACGGTCATGCCTGCTGTGATTTCGCCTCTTGTCTCGACTCGAGCCTTGTAGCTGGCATATTCGAAGAGTGAGGGCTTGACCTTGGTGGCGACGGTCATTGGATCGTGCAACGCGAAGATTCGATGTTTGTGTATGTTCTTGTTGAGGATCTTGGCCGCGAAGGTGGCAACTCGGCCCTTGTTCTTCTTGATATCGGTGTAATTTTTCAGTGTTAACTGGTTCCTGGGGTCCATTGTCACGTCGAGGCCAACCGCTGTTAGCGGAACTCCGGATTCGAACACGATCTTTGCAGCCTCCGGGTCCGCGTAGATGTTAAACTCGGCAACCGGCGTTACGTTGCCAATGCCGTATTCTGTTACACCGTAGGCTCCGCCCATTACCACGAGTTCCTTGATCATTTTGGCGGATTCGGGGAATCCTGTTAGGAGAGCGGCAATGTTGGTGAGCGGACCGGTGCAGATTATGATAAGGTCGCGACGCTTTGAAAGGGTTAGCTCGTTAGAGATCGTGTCTAGAGCATTCTTTTCTGCAGGATGAATTCTTGAAAGTGGAAGGTTGGAATTGCCTAGCCCATCTTTCCCATGGAACCCGATCGCCCGGACCGGATCTCGCACAAGCGGGTTTCCTAGTCCTCGAGCAACCGGCACGTCTCCTCTATTGAGGAGATCAACGACTCGCAATCCATTCAGCGTCGCTTGTTCTACTGTTACGTTGCCAGAGACTGCTGTAATGGCTATGACTTCAAGCTCCGGAGACCTTAATGCGAGGATGAGGGCGAGCGCATCGTCTATTCCCCCGTCTTGGTCGATGATGACACGGGTGGGCTTCTTCGAGCCCGACCCCTTCTAGAATAACTTCGTGATTTTCTTTGTCGGCAGCACGTCTGTCAGATACCAGAATTTGACGTATTGTAATCCTGTCCGGTATTGTAGTTCGGTGAAGGAGTTGACAGCGTCCTCCGTGACGATCGACTCGTATCCCTTGAAGAAGGCGTCTGCGCAGGTATGTCTTACGCAACAGTCTGCGTGAAGTCCTGCGAGTATCAGCGTGTTTGCGCCTTTGCCATCGTAAGCCTTCTTGAGTAGCTTCTCCAGTCTCGTGTCGTGGAAGCTGCTGTATGTGGTCTTGGGAATCTCAACATCCTTCTTTCTTGGTCTGAGGGCACCGATCACTTTTGCGCCCTTTGTGCCTCTCATGGCGTGTTCTCCCCAGCGCTGGATCTCGAAATCTCGGCGTGTGTGTGAATCGTTAGGATAGAATACTGGGATGTCTGCGCTTCGTGCCGCATCCGTTAGCTCTCCAGACTTCGGGATTATCGGCAATGCACGATCGGTCTTGATCTTTCCATACACAAAGTCATAGAGCATGTCCACAACTAGAACAGCAAATCTCCGGTCCCTGTCGTATACATGGGGCGCAACAGACATTCCGGGATCGTAGAGTATTAGTTTCTCGGTGGAGCCTTGTCCATGAATTCTGCTCAAGTCTCCCCGGCAAGTGGGTCAGGCATGATTTTAAGATATCAACCCTATTGGCTCGGGAACATCTGGGGAAAGAGAAATTGCCATGGAAGGCTGACGTTGTAATAGTGGGAGCAGGTATAGCCGCTCTAGCACTAGCAATAGAACTACAGAAAAAAGGAATATCGACAATCCTCCTTGAACGACAGAAGAGTCCCGAGGGCATTCCGCGTGGGTTGACATTCCAGCCGAATGGCTTGGCGGTTCTAGAAAGGCTTGGAGCACTTGGCCGGGCCAGAGAGGTTGGTTCTGCGTCCCAGATTCTCGAAGTGAAAAGCTGGGAGGGAGAAGTTCTGCTTGAAGCGGATTACAGCTTGTTGGATCACCCCCAGAACTATCTCCTGACGGCGAACGCTACTGAG
>Ga0209376_1004538_pt1 | contig 12024 bp, 10 predicted proteins | sample GraSoiAngelo_134_FD_185891 | JGI IMG/M metagenome (GOLD analysis project Ga0209376, IMG submission 185891) | Grasslands soil microbial communities from the Angelo Coastal Reserve, California, USA - 14_0929_05_30cm (SPAdes) (version 2) | ecosystem: Environmental > Terrestrial > Soil > Grasslands ... | reverse complement strand
GTGTCGCGCTCGCAATAGTTGAGTAGATCCTGGCGCACCCGATCGCGCTCCTGCCGAGGGATCTTGTCCGCCACGAACAGCAGCCGGGCGATTTCCACGCTCGCGACCCGGCCGTCCACGATCACGAGATCGCTGTAGGTCAGCTCGGGCACGAGCGGTGTGAGGATGTACTTCAGGCTGAAGCTCCCCCTGAAATCCGGATGATACACGCAGTTCTTCACCACGGGGTGCAGGTCGATGAGCTTGGCCTCGAGCGCCGCGAGCTCGGCGGCGAGCTCAGGCACCGCCCGTTGCAGCTCGCGGATACGGGTCTTCTCGAACGGCGTGTACATCACCACGCGCTCGGCGTTGGCGGTGGCGCGCACCATCGCCGCGGCCAGCAGCGGGCGCGCGTCCTGCGGTCCCTCCGCCAGAAACGCGGCGTGCGTGTAGCTGCCGTCCGGCTGCCGCTCGTGGTAGCTGAACTGTGCGGCGGCCTGCTGCCACGGGGCCATACCGGGCCACACGGGAATCGCGCGAGCGATCGTCTCGAAGTCGAGGAAGCCCAGGCGGCCCGGGACGATTAAGGGCTCCAGCTCGCCCGCGAGCGTGGGCTCGACGATGATGCGCTGCTCCGCCATCGCCTTGAGTTGGCGCCGCTGGGTGAAGTTGAGCTTCTCTTTCGCCGGCAAGTCACCGATGGATGTGATGCCGCGCGCCAGGTAGGCCGCGGTGCGTTTCGGCCCGACGCCGGCGAGGTGCCGGATGTGGTCCGGCGTATCGGGCCAGCAGCGGTCCATGAACGGGCACTCGCGCGGCTCGAAGCAGTGCAGGCCGATCGGGACATCGGGGAGCGGCCCCGCGAGCATCTCCCGCTGGCGCGCGATCTCGTCCGGCACCTGCGGCAGAAACGCCGCGACCGGGGCAGTGACGTCAGTGCGGGCGAAGAGATCACCCGTGTCGGGATTCCTAAACCGCTGGCGCGCGATCTCGTCCGGCACCTGCGGCAGAAACGCCGCGACCGGGGCAGTGACGTCAGTGCGGGCGAAGAGATCACCCGTGTCGGGATTCCTAAACCCCTTGTTCAAGTGCAGCACCGCCGCGGCCGTGATGTTCACGCCGCAGGCCGCGGCGACCCGGGCCTGAATCGCGACGTCGGAGATGTGCTCGTCTTTCTGCGAAGTGGACGACTTCACCTCGGTGAGGTGGTACCCGTCGCCCTGCTTCTCGAGCACGTCGATCGCCACGAAGGTGTTGTCGGCGATGAAGGTCGCCTCGAACACCGCCGGGGCGCCCGCGTCGAGCGCCGCCTGCGTAGCGGCAAGGCGCTCGGCACGCGCGTTGTGCGGCAGGTCGATCAGCACGCCGCCCGGATAGCGCGTCCGGGCCGCTTCGCCCACCTGGCGGCCCTGGTCGAACAGGTCCTGCAGCACCTTGTCGGGCTGCAGCTCGAGCGCGTCGGGCTCGTGCACCTCCCACCAAAGCTTCTTGTGGCATTGGAGGCCGGAGGTGAAGCGGGACTTGGAGAGGCGGTAGGGCACGGTTGGGCGGTTTCGCGGCATGGGATCAAGATGACCGGGTCTTCACTCCTTTCCGCAACCCCTCACCCGCTGCATTCGAAGTCCTCACCCCCTACCTCCTCTCCTTTCGGGAGTCGCCACCCCCCCTTACCTCCTATCCCTTCGGGAGTCTTCACGCCCCTCATCTCTCTTCCCCTCGAGAGTCCTCACCCCCTGTCCCCCTCTCCCGTGCGTTGGTCCTCACCCCCTGTCCCCCTCTCCCTGCGGGAGAGGGGGAACGAGGCGCGATCTCCGAGCGCCCGGCTCAGCAGCGCTCCCAGGTGATCGCGTGTCACATCGCGGTTCGCAATGCGGATCACGCGATAGCCCGCGGCCTCGAGGGTTGCCGCGCGCGCGGCGTCGTACGCCCGTCGTTCACACCCCGCGTGCGGCGCGCCCTCAAGCTCGAGCACCAGCCGCTCGGCGGCACAGTAAAAGTCAACGACGAACCCATGCAGCACGTGTTGGCGCCGAAACTTGAGGCCGAGGACGCCCCGCTTCCGCAGCAACGACCATGCATATCGCTCAGTGGACGTTGCCGCGCGTCGCAGCTCGCGCGCTTGCGTAAACTTCCGGCCGGGCGGGACACGCCGGAGTGGATCCATAAGAGCCATGCTCGCGCCGCGAGTTCCGACCACCAAACCGAAACACCGCGCCAGAGAGCATGTTGTTGCGGTATGCGCATGTGCTCCCGGGAGGTTGCACAGGGCTCCCCCTCTCCCGAAGGGAGAGGGGGTAAGGGGGGTGAGGACTCCCGAACGGGGGAGGTAAGGGGTGAGGACTCTCGGAGCGACAGGGGGGCAGATGTACCTTGCCCTCGCCTCCCCCCGGGACATATTGCACCGCACCTCGAGAGGCGGGTGGACCTTGAGCAAGAGCGTGACAAGCAGGACGCGGCGCGAGTGGTTGCAGATGATGGCGGCGATGGGCGCAGGAGTGCTGGTAGAGGGGCTCATTCCCCGCAAGCTGGCCCGCGCGGCCGCCGGCGGGGCCCTGCAGCAGCCGCAGGATCCCGTGGCGGCGTTCCGAGCGCGCATCGGCGCCATCCCGATAGAGTCACACCCACTCGCCGAGAACCTCACCCTGCTCGCCGGTCCCGGCGGCAACGTGGTGGTGCTGCACGGCTCTGACGGGCTGGTCGTGGTGGACACGTTCGTGGCGCCCGCGTGGCCCAAGCTCCAGGAATCGCTCAAGGGATTCGGCGCGCCCGTGAAAACCGTGATAAATACGCACTGGCACTTCGACCACACCGACAACAACGCGCCGCTCCGCGCCGGCGGTGCGACCGTGGTGGCGCACGAAAACACCAAGCTGCGCATGACCCAGCCGCACCACCTCGCCGTGCTCGAGCTCGACTTCGCGCCCTCACCCGCCGCGGCCCTGCCCCAGCGAGTCTTCAAGGAGGGCTACAAGCTGGAGGCGAACGGCGAGCGGCTGGCGGTGACGCACGTCCCGCCGGCGCACACCGACACCGACGTCGCCGTGCGGTTCGAGAAGGCCAACGTGCTGCACACGGGCGACGTCTTCTTCAACGGTTTTTATCCGTACATCGACGGTTCCACCGGCGGCCGCGTCGACGGCGTGATCGAGGCCACGGGTCGCCTGTTGAGCCTCGCGGACGCGGACACCAAGATCGTCCCGGGCCACGGCCCGCTCGGCACCAAGGCCGACCTCGCGAAGTATCGTGACATGGTGTCCACGGCCGCGGACCGGGTACGCAAGCTCAAGGCGTCCGGGAAATCGGTGGAAGACGCGATCGCCGCCAAGCCCTTCGCCGATCTCGAGAACGACTGGGGCAAGGGGAGGCTCAACGGGGATACGTTCGTCAAGGTCGTGTACCTGACTCTCTAGCTCCCCCGTCCTACATGCGGGTTCCCGGGAATCCCACGGCGGCACGTCCCATTGATCCGATGCCCCAGCCCATCGCCCATCCATACTCTTCGCGTCGTGCGGAGGGAACCTTCCTACATGGGAGAGAGCGATGCGCGCCACGAGATGGATGGGGCTGGCAGGCGTGGCCGTGATGATGGCGTGCGGCGACGATCCGGTCACCGCGCCCCGTCCGGTGCCGCCGCTGGCGACGGTGTACCGCGCCACCGGCATGATCGGCGCCACGGTGAGTCAGTTCAGAGCGATCCTGGGCGCGGCCAACGGTGGGATCGCCGGCGAGCAGCCGGCCGGCCGCCGCGACATCAACTGGGATGGCGCCGCCGCCATCCCGTTTAATAACCGCAACGACTTCCCGGCGGACTTCTTCAACACCACGGTGAAGGCGGGGGCGGTGTTCACCACGCCCGGCACCGGGTTCCGAAACGACTCTACCCTGTTCAGCGAGATCGACCCGGACTACGCGACGCAGTTCCTCTTCTTCACAGCCCCCAATCTGTTCGCGCCGATCGGCAGCAACCAGCTCGACCAGTCGTTCCAGGTTGCCGGCCAGCCGACCCCGGCGGTGGTGCGCGGCTTCGGCATCGTGTTCAGCGACGTGGATCTGGCCGACAAGACCACGATTCAGCTGTTTCGTGAGGACGGCTCGAGCCTGGGCACCTACAGCGCGCCGGTCCGGTCCGATGAAGGCGGGTTCTCTTTCGTTGGGGTCACATTCACCGACGCGATCATCGCGCGGGTCCGGATTACGCTCGGCACCGGCGCGCTGGGTGCCAACGTCGCTGACATCAGCGCCGGCGGCACGCCCGACCTGGTGGTGCTGGACAACCTGATCTACAGCGAGCCCCGGAAGGTTCCGTGATGACTTTGTGGTTGTTCCAGCTGAGTGTTGCGCTCACGTCAGCGACTGTGCGCCCGCCCGCCGTACAGGCCTTGGTGCTGTCCGACCAGGCAGAGCGGTTGCTCGCACTCGACTCGCGGTCGTTTCAGACCGAGTTCCTCGGCTGCATGATCGGGGAGATCCGCGACGGTGTGGTACACGTGGACCGGATCGCCCCGGCGGATGTGAGCCCGCTGCGGTCTACCGCGACGGCGGTCGTGCCGGAGGACACCTGCGAGGAGGCCGGGTGGACGGGGACGGTCGGCATGATCCACAGTCACCCCACGGCCGAGCGCTGCTGGTATTACTTCCCCGGCACTCAGGTCCCGACTTCCGACGCGCAGTCGTTCGTGCGTACCCCATATGCCGTGGACGCCATCATGTGCGGTGCCAAGGTCGTGTGGATCGGCCCGGACATGGTCCAAAGGGAATTCGATATATTGCTAGCTCATGCGAACGAGAGTGATCGCGGCGACAGTCGCCCTGTACGCCGGCTGTGACGGAGCCACTCGGCAACCGCCACCCGCCAAGGTGGCGGGCGTCCGGGTCGTGGACGTGATCCCGGTGTCGCTCAGCGGGGAGACATGGCAGGACGCCGAGCCGTTCCTGGCGCTGTACGCCTCCAACGCGCAGCTCATGGCGGCCTCCGCCTTCACGCCCAATCCCGGCGGGTCGGCCAGCGGGACCGCGCCGATTTTCGTCTCCAGCGATGGGGGCGACACCTGGACGCTCCGCAACACGCTCCCTAGCGAAGGGATGACGGCCGACATCACCCACGCCGTCGGAGCGACTCCCCCCGTGCTGTACAGCGGCATCCTGAAGGTGCCCGGCGTGCCGTTGAATGAGCTCAAGGCCAGCGACTTCCTCTCGCCCGCGACGATGACGCTGCAGGCGTCGCGCGCCGACGTCGATCAGCCGTTCGTCCGCACCGCCCAAGCCGCGAGCGCCGATCGCGTGTACGTCGGCCTCAATGATTTCGACGCACCCGACGGGCGCACCGCCACCGTAGACGTGTCGGTCGACGGCGGCGCGACCTATAAGTCACGGCGCGTCGAAACCCGCGCAACCGTGGGGCAGAACGGTCCGTCCATACGTCCCGCCGTCGCCCAGGACCGCACCGTATACGTCGCCTACTTCGGGTGGCGCGCGACCGCGGGATCGACCGTGACGAGCGACATAGCCGTCGTGCGCGACGACAGCGGCGCCGGCGGCGCGACCCCGTTCCGGGACCTGCTCGATCCGTCGGATCACCTGCCCGGCCGCCTCGTCGCGACCCACGTGACCATCCCCTGGTCCAACGCGCCGACCCTGGGACAGGAGCGCATCGGCTCCACCCTGTCGATCGCGGTGAACCCGCTCCACAGCGACACCGTGTACCTCGCCTGGGCCGACCGCGTCGGCACGGGCGACATCTATACGGTGCACCTGCGCCGCTCGGGCGACCGCGGTGCCACGTGGACCGGCGACCTCCGCACCGTGACGAACGCGACGAATGCGAGCCTGGCCGTGTCCGCCAACGGCACGGTCGGCTTCTTGTATCAGCAGGTGACCGGGTCCGACAGCAGCAGTCGCTGGGTCACCCGCCTGGAGCAGTCCCGGGACGGCTTCACCACGCACCAGGACGCCGTGCTCGCCACCGTACCGGCCAATTCGCCGCCGCTCCAGTTCCTGCCGTACATCGGCGATTACAACGGCCTGTTGACCCGCGGAGACCGGTTCCTCGGAGTCTTTTCCGCGAGCAACGCGCCCGATTCCACTAACTTTCCGCAGGGCGTGGTGTATCACCGTCGCGTGGACTTCGCGACGCATCGGCTGCTCGACGGGTCCGGCGCGACGGTAGCCGTTTCGATCGATCCGTTCTTCTTCAGCGTCCCCGTTCTGCCATGACGACAGAGGGTCGCAGTGGGGGGGGTCCCATGTACACTCAGTCGGCGATGTTCCTCGCGGTCCTCCTGGCCATGCCGGGAGCCGCGGCGCTCGGCCAGATGAGCCGGGCGACGCTCGTGAAGCAGTCCGACATCATTTTCATCGGCACCGTCACCCAGGTCGGCGCCGTCGCGGTGCCCGAGGTCCCCGCCTCGGACCGAACGGTCGTGGTGCACGTGGATCAGGTGCTCGAGAAGCCGGCGGCGGTCGCCCTGGGTGCGGGCGATTCTGTCACCGTGCAAACCGCGCAGCCCGGCTCGCTGAAACCGGGAAGCCAGGCGACTTTCTACACGACCGGCTGGATCTTCGGGCAAGGGGTGGCGGTACGCGAAGTCGGCCACGAGCCGGGGCATTCCCCGGTCGGGGTGGCGGACGCGCAAGCAGCGGTGGCGAGGGCCAGGCTCGAGATGAACGATGCGGCTCTGAAGGCGCACATTCAGAAAGCGGCGATGGTGGTCGCGGGCCGCGTGGAACAGGTGCGGCCGGCCGAGCTGGCGGGGGGGGCGGGGGGGGCGGGGGGGGCGCCGGCGCATCGCACACGTATCAGCGAGCACGACCCCCAGTGGCAGGAAGCGATCATCCAGGTCCAGGACGGCATCAAGGGCGCGCAGGCCGGGGAACAGGTCGTGGTCCGCTTCCCCACCTCCCTCGACGTCGCGTGGGTCGGCACCCCGAGGTTCACCGTCGGGCAGGAAGGCACGTTCCTGCTCCATAAGGACTCGACTACCGGCTCTCCAGAAAGCGTGATCGCCGGCCGGTCGGTGCCCGCGTACACCGCGCTGCACAAGTTGGACGTGCTCCCGAAGCAGGACGCGCCACGCATTCGCGCACTGATGCAGAAGCCGTAGAGGTGGGGGGGGTGGAGCGCGCCAAAGTAGACGAGTTCCTGCAGCCCAAGGCGATGCTCACGCCTGGCATCGCGGGCGGCATCACGATGCTGATCGCCAACGCGCTGTGGGTTGCGTTCAGCCTGCCGCCGCGGTGGACCTCGCTGGTGTTGAGCTTCGTGTTGGGCCTGCTCGTCTTCGCCGCCAAAGGCGGCGTTCCGGCGTGGCAGCGTGCGGTGTACTACCTCCTCAACTCCCTCATCATCTTCGCCGTGAGCATCGGCACGAATTACGTCGGGGTGGGCGTGACCCATCCCCCGGCACAGCAGAACAAAGTCGCTGCGCCGGCCGGGCCGTCGGGAGCACGCGTGTTCTTCGGCGACTGGTTGCGGACCGGGTCATAAGGTCCTCACCCCCCTTACCCCCTCTCCCTTCGGGAGAGGGGGAGCTCTGTGCCACCGCAACATCACGCTCCATGGCGCGGTGTTCCGGTTCGGGGGCCGTGAACTCGCGGCGCACCGTTGCAGGGACGCATCGCGTGGATTCCGCCGCCCGTCGCTAGCATACTTCGCCACGCCCTCTCACTTCGGCGAAGGAGGCTCCATGTCCTCACGCACACTCACGCGGCGCGAGATGATCAAGACCGCTGCCGCGGCCGCGGCCGCGGCCGGAATGTCGTCCGCCTGTGCACGCGACGCGTTCCCACGTGTGCTCGCCGACGCATCGTCTTGCGGCCGCCTCAGCGACATCGAGCACGTGGTCATTTTCATCCAGGAGAACCGCTCGTTCGACCACTATTTCGGCAGCTACCGCGGCGTGCGCGGCTTCGCCGAGCCAAGTCCCGCCTTCCGCCAGCCCGACCCGGCGAATACGACCGATCCACCCGTGGGCGTGCTGCTGCCTTTCCACCTCGACACGTCGAAGCTCAACGCCGCGTGCACGCACGACATCACGCACGATTGGGTGCCGCAGCACGAGAGCTGGCATGGGGGTGCGATGGACGGCTTCGTCACGTCACGCCTGCCGATCAACGCGGGTGACGCCGCCCTCACGATGGGATACTACGCGCGCGCCGATCTGCCGTTCTACTACGCGGTGGCGGACGCCTTCACCATCTGCGACAACTACTTCTGCTCGGTCATCGGGCCCACCGACCCGAACCGGCTCTACACGGTGGCCGCGTCGCTCGATCCGGACGGGAAGAACGGCGGCCCCCTGCTGCAAACACTTTCCACCAACCGGGCGTCATTCTTCGGCCGGCTCACCTATAGGACGATGCCCGAGCAGCTCGAGGCGCGCGGCATCAGCTGGAAGGTGTACCAGACACCCGATGCGAGCGTGGCGAACAACCTGCTGTGGTTCTTCAAGAATTTTCAGAATCCGCTCTCGCCGCTGTACCGCAAGGCCTTCCTGCCCAACTATCCGGTGGGATTTGCGGCCGACGCGCTGGCGGGCACGCTGCCGCAGGTGTCGTGGGTGCTCGCCCCCCTGGTGGACAGCGAGCACCCGCCCGCACCCTCGATCTTCGGGGAGAACGATCTCGCCACGATCATCCACGCTCTCACGGCGAACCCGCGGGTGTGGGCGAAGACGGTGCTGTTCGCCACGTATGATGAGAACGGCGGCTTCTTCGATCACGTGCCGCCGCTCACTGCGCCCCCCGGTACACCGGGAGAGTACGTGACCGCTCCGCCGGTCCCCGACCCGAGCGTGATCGGGAACCCGCCGGTCTCGGGTCCGATCGGGCTCGGGTTTCGCGTGCCGCTGCTCGTGATCTCGCCCTTCAGCCGCGGTGGCCTCGTGGCATCCGATCGCTTCGATCACACGTCGCTGCTGCGCTTTTTGGAGACCCGGTTCGGCGCCGAGGTGCCGAACCTGTCGGCGTGGCGGCGCGGGGTGGTGGGCGACCTGACGAGCGCGCTCAACTTCGCGGCGCCCGATGACACCGTCCCACCGTTGCCCTCCACGCTGGTGCCGACGGCCATCACGTTAGCGCAGTGCGTTGTGACGCTCGCGGGGAGCACGCCGTACCCGCCACCGGATCCGCAGGTGCCGCCGACTCAGGAACCGGGGACGGCGCGTCGCCCTGGGGGGCTATGCTGAGTCGCTCAGAAGCCGGCTGGCGGCATAGCGGGCCCTCTGACTCACGGCTCGAACGCCTCCCAAGCTCTCCCCACCCGCTCCATCAGACGAACAAACCGCGGCTCACCTCGCAGATTCGCGAGAAACGGCTCGTACTCGGAGAGCCATGGCAAGTTGATGAAGCCGAACTCGACGGCGCGCTCGCAGCAATCGATCGCCGCGTCGCGCTCGTTCACCAGCGCAAAGCAATCAGCGAGCCACCAGGAGAAGATCTCATCCCACTGCGCGGCGGCGCGCAGCTCCGGCGTCACGACGCCCAGTAGCTTTTCGTGCTCACCGCGGAGGGCGCAGGCCATGGCCGGCGCCAACCGCGCCCATGCGATGGGAGATGTGTCACGCCCCACGCCGTCGAGCATGGCTAGCCCCTCGTCGCGCTGCCCGTTCGCCGCCAGCATCATGGCGTGCATCATCCGCGGCGTCGGATTCGCTGGATCGATGTCGACCGCGCGTTGCGTCCAGGTGAGCGCCTCGGCGTAGTTGCCGTCGAACATCGCGACCATGCCAGACATGATGAGGTTGACGGACGTCAACGGATCCACTTGCTGCAGCCGATCCAGCAGCGCCCGCGCGAGCGCGGGGCGTCCGGAAACGCCGTAGGAATAGGCAAGCCAGAGAAGCGCCTCAGGATCGTTAGGATCGAGCAACAACGCTCTCTTGTAATCGCGAGCCGCGCCGTCCGGGTCGGCACGGGTGTGTCGAATCGCGCCGCGGAGACTGTGCCCTTTCGAGGATTCCGGGTTGAGCGCGAACACCTTCGCCGCGCACGCTTCCGCCCTCCCCAGGCACTCATCGTACTGCGACACGGGGACCATGCCGACGTTGACCTTCTGCCAGTAGATGAGTCCTTCGGCGACGAACAGCAGCTCGTTGTCGCCGACGATGTCCTGGGCACGCCTGACGAGCTGCAGCGCGTGGTCGAGCGACTGGGCGTTGAAGGTCCAGATCTCCTGGCGCGCGAGCAGGTAATACTCGTACGCACGCACATCCGCGAGGGGACGTTGCGCCAGCCGCTTGTCCTCGTTCGGCGTGAGTCTGAGACGCAAGGCGTCGACGATCTGGCGAGAGAGGCGCTCCTGAATGTCGAACACGTCCTCCAGCGTGCCGGTGAACTTATCCGCCCAGAGCGGCGCATCGGCCTTGGCGTCCACGAGCTGCGCCGTAACGCGTAAGCTCGACCCGGCGCGTCGGATGGTACCGGTCAACACGTAGCGCGCGCCGAGCTCGCGCGCGATCGTCCGCATGTCCTTGTCGCTTCCCTTCAAGCGCATCGCCGACTGTCGCGAGATGACGCGCAGCGTCTTGATCATCGAGAGGTCGGTGATCACCTCATCGGTCAGGCCGTCGGCGAACAGATCGCTCTCCTGCTCCGCGCTCACGCTCGCGAACGGGAGCACGGCGATCGTCGCCAGCTCGGTGGATCCGGTCGACCGCGCGCCCGGAGCTTGCGCCGAGGCGAGGTTGTCGAGGACCTCAATGATCTCATGCGCGCTCGCCGGCCGATCGACGGGATCCTTCTCGAGACACCGCTCGCGACGGGATCCTTCTCGAGACACCGCTCGATGAGCGCGCCGAGCGCCGCCGGGACATCGGCTCGCTTGGTCGCGATCGGCGTCGGGGCCTCGACGATATGGGCGCGCATCAGCGACGCCGCGCTACGACCCACAAAGGGCGGCTCGCCCGCGATCATCTCGTAGGCAACGCAGCCGAGCGCGTAGAGGTCGACGCGATGGTCCAGCGATGCATCGGCGGCCGCCTGTTCGGGCGCCATGTACTGCGGTGTTCCGATCGCTACTCCCCGTTCCGTCATCGGCGCAGCGCTCGTCGCCACACGGGACGCGATCAGTGCTTTGGCGATTCCAAAGTCCGCGACGGCCGCGGTGTTGTCGGTGAGCAGGATGTTGTCGGGCTTGACGTCCCGGTGCACGACTCCCCTGGAGTGCGCGAATTCCAACGCGCGCGCGACGTCCCTGAGAATGCTGACCGCGACGAGGATCGGCATCGCGCCGGTGCGCAAGAGACGCACCCGCAGCGACTCTCCTTCCACGAACGGCATGGTGTAATAGGGGAGTCCGGACGTTTCACCGGCGGTGAACACGGGCACGATGTGCGGGTGTTGCAGTCGCGCGGTGACGAGTATTTCGCGCTGGAAACGCTCGAAGTTGACGCCGGCGGCGAGATCGGGTGACAGCACTTTGACCACGACGCGACGACCGAGCGCGAGTTCCTCCGCGAGAAACACGCGACTCATGCCACCGCCGCCCAGCTCACGCTCCAGACGATACGCGTCGCTCAGGGTGGTTTGCAGGCGTTCCCGAAGATCGGTCTCCAAGTCTTCAACGTTCGCCACAAGCGCGGTCGATGGTAAGGTCGGATTGACGCTCTGTCCCATCGGACGACGAACGGGCGGGCAGGATATCGACAGGGCAGTCGGAACTTCCCGTCCTTGACATGCAAGTAGCTACTCGCATATAACCTGCGCGACCTGAAGCACCGCGTGGAAGAAGACGACAAGGGCCGAACCCGACCAAAGAGAACGCCATGAGCGCAGCAAACCGCAGCAGCTTCGTGTACGTCACCTATATCCGCACCACGCCGGAGAAGCTTTGGGAGGCCCTGACCGACCCGCAGGTCATTCGCCAGTACAGGTTCAACATGATCGTCGAGTGCGAGTGGAAGAAGGGCTCCCCCTGGAAAATGGCTCGCGCGGACGGAAGCCTGACCGACACGGGCGAGATCCTTGAGATCGACCCGCCGCGGCGCATGGTCATTCGTTGGCAGATCGAGTGGAAGCCCGAGCTCAAGGCAGAAGGCCCAGGCCGCTGCA
>Ga0209376_1004535_pt1 | contig 12026 bp, 12 predicted proteins | sample GraSoiAngelo_134_FD_185891 | JGI IMG/M metagenome (GOLD analysis project Ga0209376, IMG submission 185891) | Grasslands soil microbial communities from the Angelo Coastal Reserve, California, USA - 14_0929_05_30cm (SPAdes) (version 2) | ecosystem: Environmental > Terrestrial > Soil > Grasslands ... | reverse complement strand
GTTCGTGTCCCAGTCGCCGGTGGCCTTCTGGTAGCCGTCGTCGAGCTGGATCAGGCGGAAGTGGCGGCGATCGAACGTCGTGGCGCAGAACTCGAGATTCGCGACGACATCGTCCTCGGTCACGTTGCCGAACAGTTCGTACCACGAGCACCACCCGGCCGGGACCGTGATGGCGGCGAGCCGCTCCCGGTCGACCGGGGAGGTGGGCCGAAACAGCGCCGTGAGGGCTGCGAGCCCGTCCCCATCGGGGGCGTAGCAGAGCCGCAGGACCGAGGCGTCGCCCGCGGGGCGGAGGGCGCGAGCCGGCAGCCAGTCGCTCACCGCCTCGAGGCCGTCTTTCCCGATCTTCACCTTCGCCTCGCCGGGCTCGCCGGGATCGAACGCCAGCCCCAGGCCGCGCGCCCCGCGCGTCAGGCCCAGCGCGGCGAAGCTCACGAGGTCCGGCATGTCAGCCGCGGCTCGCACGCGCTCGACGTGGTTCGCGCTCCAGGAGTGGTAGCCGTTCACCAGTGCGGTGAGGTCGCCGTCGCCCGGAAGTGCGTCGGCGGTCTGGAAGAAGCGCACCCCCCGCACCGTGGGCAGCACGCGGTCGGGGTAGATCGTGAGCGACACCGAGGCCAGCGGCATCGCGGCCGTGTCGCCGGCAAAGAACTCGGCTTCGAGGACGACGCCGGCGGCGCGCCCGCGCACCAGGATCGACTCGCCGCCGGGGGGTTGGCGGCCGCCGACGGTGGTATCTTCGAGATCGGCGAGCGTGACCAACCGGTCGCCGATCCAGGCGCCGAGGGCCGTCGCCGCGAAGAGCGGAACGCGGCCGCCGTCGCCGCGGTACCACAACGACCAGTTGCGGCGGTCGTCGAGCTCGAAGACCAGCCGCCCGACTACGGGCGGTCGGGCGGTCAGGCGGTCAGGCGGTCGGACTAGCCCACTCGAAGCAGCACCGGTGAGGAGGACAAACGTGCGTCGGTCCATGGTGGGAATGTTGGGCGTGCTGGCGGCTTTGTCCACGCCGCTCGCTGCGCAGACGGCGCTAGGGCTGGGCTTCGTGGCGACGCTGGGAGGCGGCTGGCAGATCGAGGGAGCGGACGTGGGACTGTCGCGTCCCGTGCGCGCCGGCCCGCTGCGCTTCCTCGGCGTGGGCGCGCGCCTCGCCGGGTTCGTCGACGAGGGGGCGATCTTCGGCGGCACGCGCGGGTTCATCAGCGGTCTGACCCTGAGCGCGCGCACCGCCCGCGCGACGCTCGCCGAGCTCGGCGACCCGACTAACGTGACGACCTTCGGCGTCGACCTGACGATCGAGGCGACGGGGTACCTCGCGGCCAACTCGCCGCTCCTCGTGGGCTCGCGCTGGGCCGCCGTCACGACGCTGCTGGGGCTGCGCTTCGGCAATCCCGGCGGATCGCAATTCACGGTGATGGTGGGGCCGACCGTGTTCTTCGGGCATCGCACGGACACCCGCGCCCTCTTCACGCTGCACGTCGACACGCCGCTGGCGCGGCGGGGGACGCATCCCTAGGTTAGCGGCGACATGGCCGCGCCGACGCTGGACTCCGATCATCCGGGCCTGAAGGTCGTCGCCGATGTGGCGGCCGTCCTCGCCGACGGCCTGGCGTCGGAGGAGGCGTTGGGGCGGGCGATCGCGGCGATGCGCCGCGGGCTGGCGTTGACGCGCTGCCGCTTGTGGCTGCGCACCCCCGACGGCGCGTCGTTCTCCCCGCTCACGACTCCGGGCGACGAAGCCCACCTCCCCGGCCTCGCCCCGCCCACCGCGGAGTGGTTTCGGGCCGGGCCGCGCCAGGAGCGGACGCCGCAGGGCATGCTGCTGCGGCTGCCGCTGGTGCACGAAGACGAGGCCCTCGGCGTCCTGGAAGTGATCATCCCGGCGGGCCGCCTCGCCGGCGTCGCGCACGACGTCGCCGTGGTGGTGGCGCAGATCCTCGCGCCGGTGATCGCCGCGACTGAGCTGTCGCAGGATCTGGCCTCCGAAGTGGCGTTGCGCACCCGCGAAGTCGAGGCCCAGCGCAACTTCGCCGCGCGGATCATCGATTCGCTCCCCGTCGGCCTGTACGTCATCGACCGCTCCTACGTCATCCGCGCGTGGAACCGCAAGCGCGAGAGCGGCACGCAAGGCGTGGCGCGCGAGGACGCCGTGGGCCGGGAGATCTTCGAGGTGCTCGACCGCCAGCCCCGCGAGCTCCTGAAGCGCGAGTTCGACCGCGTCTTCGATACCGGCGCGCTCCAGCAGGTCGAGATGGAGTCCCAGGCGACGGGCGAGCCGCGCTTCTACCGGATCACGAAAATCCCGATGCGGCTTGACGAGGCGACCATCTCGCACGTCATCACCATCGGGGAAGACATCACTGACTGGCGCCTCGCCCAGCAGCGCTTGGGGCAGACCGAGAAGCTCGCGGCGGTGGGCCAGCTCGCCGCCGGCGTCATGCACGAAATCAACAACCCCCTTGCCACGATCCTTGCCTGCGCCGAGGCGCTGGCGCTGCGCACCGCGGCGCTCACCGCCGCCGACAAACAAGCGGCGGCCGAGTACCTCAAGATCATCGACACCGAAGTGCAGCGCTGTCGCGGCATCGTGGACGCGCTCCTGGACTTCTCGCGCCCCAAGCAGGGCGCCAAGCGGCCGGTCGCGATCAACGACGTCCTGGAGCAGACGCTGTTCCTGCTCAAGCATCACGAGCGCTTCAAGCGGCTCACTGTGGCCCGCGAGTTCACCGAAGGCCTGCCGGCGATGGCGGCGGACGCCGAGCGCCTGATCCAGGCGTTCATGGCGCTGATGCTCAACGCGATGGACGCCATGGACGCGCGCGGCGTGCTCACGGTGCGCTCGCACATCAACCCCGCCCGCCGCGACGAGATCCTGATCGAGTTCATCGACACCGGCGGCGGCATCCAGCAGGAGAACCTGTCCAAGATTTTCGAGCCGTTCTTCACCACGAAGCCGCAGGGGCGGGGGACCGGGCTGGGGCTGTCGGTCGTCTACGGCATCGTCACCGACCATCGCGGCCGCATCGAGGTGGAGTCGCAGGTGGGGGTCGGCTCCAACTTCAAGGTGTTCCTGCCCGTCGGATGAAGATTCTGGTGGTCGAGGACGACAAGACGGTCGCCCAGTACGTCAAACGCGGCCTCGAGGAGGCGGGCAACCACGTCGACGCCGCCGGCGACGGCGAGCAGGGGCTGAACCTCGCCTCCGACGGCCACTACGACCTGCTCGTGCTCGACCTGCGGCTTCCCAAACTCGAGGGGCGCGAACTGTTGCGGACGCTGCGCGATCGCGGGGTCGCGATGCCGGTGCTCGTCCTGACGGCGCAGGACAGCGTGGATTACAAAGTGCAGGCGCTGCGCATGGGCGCCGACGACTACGTCACCAAGCCGTTCGCCCTGGAGGAGCTGTTGGCGCGGGTGGAAGCGCTGGGACGCCGCCCCAAGGCCATCGCTCCGCCGGTGCTGAACATCGCCGACCTGACGCTCGACACCGGGAGCCGCGAGGTGCAGCGCGGCGGCAAGCCCATCGATCTGACGCCGAAGGAGTACGCAGTCCTCGAATACCTGATGCGCCACCAGGGGCGCGTCATGTCGCGGACGCTGATCACCGAGTACGCCTGGGACTACCACTTCGACCCCGGAACCAACATCGTGGACGTGGTGATCACGCGGCTCCGTAAGAAGATCGATTCGGGGCGCGAGCCGAAGCTCATCCACACGGTGCGCGGCGTGGGGTACGTCGTGCGGGCCTGACATGGCCACCATCCGCGCCCGCCTCACGGCCTGGTACGCCACGGCGCTCGCGGCCACGCTCGCGGCGTTCGCGATCGTTCTGTACGTCTCGCGCCGCCAGGGCTCCTTCCAGGACCTCGACCGCCGGGTCCGCTCCGAGGCCGATCTCTCCGCCGCCATTCTGGCCAGCGTGTACCGCGCCGGCGGGCTCGTCGTCGCCCTCGACACGCTGCGGCGGCCGGTGCTCGCCCAGGACGTGGCGGCGACGCTCGAGGCCGTTCCCGACTACCTGCTCGTCACGCACGCGCAAGGTCGCGTGCTGTTCGCATCGGCGGACGCGCGGGCACTCACGTTCGCCGAGTTCGAGCGGCTGCGGCAGATCACCACCAGCGCCGGCGCCGACCGGCTGACGCAGGGGACGATCTACATCGAGCCCAACGGGCCCACGCTGCACTACAGCGTGCGCCCGCTCCCCGAGGCCGGCCCGCAGTTCGGCGCGCTGTTCATGGGCGCCGACATCGGTCCCGCCCTGCTCGGCCCCGAGCAGCTCGTCGCGACGCTGCTCCTCGCCCTCGTCCCCGGGCTGATCCTCGCAGTGCTCGTCGGCTCCCTGATCTCGGGCCGGGCGCTCGAGCCCGTGGACCGGATCATCGGAGAGGTCGGGGACATCAGCGACGGCCGCAGCCTGCACCGTCGCCTCGCGGTGCCGCTGGAGCGGGACGAGTTGGGTCGGCTCACGGTGACCCTGAATCAGATGATGGAGCGGCTGGAGCGCAGCTTCGCTGCCCTGCGACGCTTCACGGCGGAGGCGAGCCACGAGCTCAAGACCCCGCTCACCGTGCTGCGCTCGGGCGTGGAGCGGGCCATCACCACGCCCGGCCTGCCGCGCGACACGCTCGAGGTCCTGGAGGAGGTGTTGCAGGAGGTCAACCGCATGACCGAGCTCGTGGACGCGCTGCTCACGCTGGCGCGGGCCGACGAAGGGCGCGCCGAGCTGCACAAGGAGCCGGTGGACCTGCGGGAGATCGTGGCCGAGGCGGGGGAGACCGGTGAGCTGCTCGCCGAGCAGGCGGGCGTGACGATGGACGTCGGGACGTCCGGGGCAGCGGTGGTCGTCTCGGTGGATCGCAGCCGCATCCGCCAGCTGATCCTCAACCTCGTGGAGAACGCCGTCAAGTACACTCCGCGCGGCGGCAGCGTGCAGGTGCGCCTGGGACAGGAGGACGGCCGGGTAACGCTCACCGTCGCCGACAGCGGCATCGGCATCGCGCCCGGCGATCTGCCGCACGTCTTCGACCGCTTCTGGCGCGCCGATACGGCGCGCACCCGCACCGGCGAGCGGCCGGGCACGGGACTCGGCCTCGCCATCTGCAAGTGGATCGCCGAAGCGCACGGCGGCACCATCGCCGTCACCAGCCGGCCGGGGCGGGGCACGACGTTCGTCGTGAGCCTGCCGGGACCAACGGACGGTCGGACGGTCGGACCGTCGGACTGAAAGACCTCATGTCAGCGTCATTGGCCTGTAATCCGAGCTGAACAGTCGCGACAGGCGGGCGTTGCATCCTCAGGGGAGCTCTTACGGGAGGTCCCCATGTTCCACGTGCTGCCTGGGTCCGACGCGCCGCTACGGTCTCCCGTCTCGGGGTTGGTCGCGGCGCTCGTGTCGCACGCCGCGATCGTGGCCGTCGTGCTGGCTTCGCACTCAGCTCGCGGCCCCCAATCGCCTCCCATCATCATCGTCGGTCCGGAGGCATGGTCTTCGCCAAGTCCGATCCGGACCCCGCCGCTGCCGCGACCTCCCGTCGTGGCCGGAACCGTGTCTTTGCCCCACCTCCCTGTCAGCGACTTGCCCACGATGCCGCCGCTGGACGCTGGCGGCGTGCCCGTCGGGGTGCCGCCTCAAGTCCCGTCCCCGGGGGGGATCCCGGGCGTCGGTGAGGTATGGGAGTCAGGAGTCGTCGACGAGCGGCCTGAGGTGCTTTCGGGACCCGTCCTCGCCTACCCCGAACCGATGCGGCAGGGGGGGATCGAGGGTCGCGTCGTCGTGGAGGTGGTGATCGACACGTTGGGGCGCGCCGAGCCCGCGTCGTTGCGGATCGTCGAGAGCCCGCAGCGAGCGTTCGAGACCTCCGCGCTCTCCTATGTGCGGCGAGCGCTGTTCCGGCCGGCGCGGGTGCTGGGGCGGCCGGTGCGGGTGCTGATCCGGCTTCCCATCGAGTTCCGCATCATGCGATGACGGATTCCCACCCTTCAGGGTGGGAACTTGTGGGTGCCGTTGCGGTCCGTAACTTCGTGGTGTGAGACCGATCCGCGCGCTGTTGCCGCTCCTGGGCTTTCCGGCCACACTGGCGTCTCAGCAGGCGGCGACGTCGCGCGCGGCGGACCTGGTCACCTTGGCCCGCACGCAGATCCGCGCCAACCGTGCCGACAGCGCGCTCACGCTCCTCAAAGTCGCCGCCGACTCGGCGACGGGTGGTACGGTGGGCGATCGCGTGCAGGCGTACGTGCTGCTGGGAGTCCTCGAGTACATCGCCCACCGCGACTCGAGCGCGACCGCGCTGGCGTTCCGGCACGCGTTGCAGCTCGACCCCGGCTTCCAGGCGGGGGGCCTCGCTGATGTGGACTCGGCGCTGATTCGTATCCTGACGGCCGAGCGCAACACCCTCCCGCCCGACACGGCGTCGGCGCGCGTCGCCGCGTCCGCGCCGTCGGGCGCGACCGCCGGCTCCCCGTCCGACGTGGCGCACGACTGCGTGCGGCGGTGTCGCGGGGGCGAGATCAAGCCGCAGCTGATCGAGCGGCCGCAGTTCACGATGCTGGACCAGGCGGTGCTGGGCCCGTCGCAGACGCACGGCCTCATCGTCGTGCGATTCGTGGTCGGAGTGGAGGGCGTTCCGGAGCCCGAGTCCATCCGCGTCACGACCAACACAGTGCAGGGGTTGACGAACCAGGTGCTCGACGCGGTGCGCGCCCTGCATTTCCGGCCGGCGACGCTCGCTGGGGCGCCGGTGCGCGCCGAGGTGGAGATGCGGTTCGAGTTCCGCGCCTCCGGCACGAACTACGTCGACTACACGATCACGGGTCCGTGAGAGCTGATGTGAGATCCCTGGCGATCGGGCTCGTCCTGGGCTGCGCGGTTCGCGCGGCGGCACAGACCACGGCCGCCGATCTGATCGCTGCGGCGCAAGTTCAAGTGCGCGACCACAATCTCGACAGCGCCGCGGTGCTGTTGCACCAGGTCGTTCGCCCCGACGCTCCCGGAACCCTGCAGGAGCGCATTGAGGGCTGGCTGCTGCTCGGGATGGTGCATTACTACGCCGGCCGCGACTCAGCGACGGCCGACGCATTTCGAGAGGTCGTGATGTTGGCCCCGGACTTCCAGGCGCCTGGCCTCGCCGCGCGGGACTCGACGCTGGCGCGGATGCTGGAGCAGCAACGCGCGCAGGTACAGAGCGGCGTCGTTCCGCTCGACGCGGAGGCCGACGTGGTGCAGGAGCGCCCGGAGCTGATCTCGCATCCGGACGTGCAGTATCCGGAAGCGCTCCTGCGGCGAGGCGTCACTGGGCGCGTCCTCCTTGCCGCCGTCATCGACACGGCGGGTCGGGTCGAGCCGGCGTCCGTAGCCGTGCTCGAGGCCACCGACAGCGCGTTCATTTCCCCGGTGCGCGAAATGCTGCTCGCGGCTCGGTATCGGCCGGGTCGTGCCTACGGTCGCGCCGTGCGCATGCGGGTCCGGGTCCCGGCGGACTTCGATGTCGCCGCGCAGGGCCCCGCGGCGGATACCTCCAGGAGCGGCTCGCGCGCTCCGGGGCTCGAGCTGGTGAGCTGTGTCCCGCGGTGTCCGCCGGGCGTGATCAAGCCGCGGTTGACAAGCAGCCCGCGGGTTGGGGAGTTGACCGGCGACCTGCCCATGCGCGGGTATCGCGGAACTGTGATCGTGGATTTTGTGGTCGGGACCGACGGCTACCCTGAGGCCCAGTCGATCACCCCGCTCTCGGGGACCCAACCCCTCCTCGCCCGCCGCCTCGTGGACTTCGTGCGGACGTTCAGCTTCCAACCGGCCCTCGCCAATGGCGGGGCGACGCGGGCGCGCGTGCAGATGCGCTTCGAGTTCCGCGTCTCGGGTTCGACCGCCGTCGAAGTCAGGATCTCCGGACCGTGACGGCTCTCCCGTGAGAAGGTTCGCGCTCGCCCTCACGCTCTACGGTGCGGCGAGCGCCGCGGCGCAATCTCGCGCCCCCGACCTCATCGCGGCGGCGCGAGCGCAGGCGCGCGCGCACAACGTCGACAGCGCGGTTGCCCTCTTGCGCCTCGCGCTGGACTCGGCCGCGCGACCGTCGACCGCGGACCGCGAGAACGCTCTCATCCTCCGCGGCCTCCTGCAATACTCCCGGGACGACGAATCGCTGACGCGGCGGGCGTTCCGGGAGGCGCTGTCCCTGGACCCCGGCCTGCAGGTCGCGGGGTTAGGCCAGGTGGATCCTCGGCTCGAGCAGATTCTCAACCAGGAGCGCGCCGCGCTGGTTGAAGGGCCTGCGCCGGCGGGAGTCTTGGGCGGCGCGCCGATCGCCGCGGCAGACAGCGGCCTCATCCAACCGCCCCGGCGGGTCTCCGGCCCCGACGTCGCTTACCCGGGGGCGCTCCTGGCGCGCCGGGTCGCCGGTCGAGTCGTCGTGATCGCCGTGGTCGACACGACCGGCGCGGTTGAGCCGGCGTCCATTCAGATGCTCCAATCGCCCGACACGGCGTTCGACGAGCCGGTGCGGCAGATGATGCTCGCCTCCCGCTTCGCTCCGGCGACCGTGAACGGACGTCCGGTGCGGGCGCCCGTGCGGCTGCAGCTGGACCTGCGCGTCGGCGAGGCCCGCAAGAGCGCGACGGACCTCGTTCGGGACGCGCGGGCGCTGCTCGCCCGGCGACCCGACAGTGCTCTCGTCCTGGTCCGACTGGCCCGGGACTCCGCCAATCACCCGACGCGCGGCGACGTGATCTTCTCGCTGTTGGTCGAAGCGGTGGCGCGGCATGAGCGCGGACAAGACACCCTGTCGCGGCAAGCCGGGCGAGAGGCGCTGCAACGGCTCGATGCCGCGCGCGCGGGAGGCGTCGACTTCGCGCCGGTGGTGTTGGGGCTGGCCGATTCTGTGGCGCATGCGCTGCGGCTTACCCCGCGCGCGCCGCGCGCCCGATCCCTCACTCCCTTGTAATCGTTTTGTAATCTTGCCTCTACTGGCGGGCAACCGCTCCTGAGTAGTATCTCCGTAGCACTGTGTTCGGGAGGTGGATCGCGTGTTTGACGTCCTGATCGAGTCCAAGCAGAAGAGCCAGAAGAAGAAGATCTTCGGCGTCGGGGTCATCTCGCTCTTGCTCCACACGGTCATCGTGACCGGGGCGGTGATCGCCACGCTCACCGCGGGGCCCAGCGACACGTCCACGAAGGTGGACACGCAGATGGTGTTCCTGAACCAGCAGGAGCAGAAGCCGGATCAACCGCCGCCGCCACAGCTCGACATGCAGCTCAAAGGCTTCCAGACGGTCGTGGCCCCGACCGACATTCCCACCAATATCCCGCCGGTGAACCTGCAGGAGCATTTCGACCCGCGCGACTATTCGGGCGTCGGCGTCGAGGGCGGGGTCGCCACGGGGATCGTGCCCGGCTCCGACCAGGTGCTCTCCGTAGACGTGGTGCAGGAGAAGCCGGAGCTGCTGTCGCACCCGCCCCCAGCGTACCCGCCGCTGTTGCAGCAGGCGGGGATCGAGGGGCGCGTGATGGTGCAGGCGATCATCGACACGACCGGCCGGGTCGAGCCGAATTCGGCGCGCGTGGTCGAGAGCGCCAACCCCGGCTTCGATCAGCCGGCCAAGAACGTGGTCCTGCGGTCGCTGTTCCGGCCCGGCCGGGTGTACGGCCGCGCCGTGCGCGTGCTGGTCGCGATTCCGATCGACTTCAAGATCCAGCGCACCCGTTAACCTCCACGCCGCGAGGAGCGAGTCCCGATGAGTTTGATGGATCTGTGGAATTCGATGCACTTTTTCGCCCGGATGATCGTCATCGTCATGGTGCTGATGTCGCTCATCTCCTGGACGATCGCAGTGCAGAAGTGGACCTACCTGCGCAAGGCCCAGAAGGAGACCCGCAAGTTCGCGCCGGAGTTCTCCCGCTCGCTGCAGGAAGAGCAGCTCGACGCCGCGATCAAGCTGGCCGAGAAGAGCAAGAAGAGTCACGTGGCGCGGGTGCTCGGCGAGGCGCTGAACGAGGTGAAGCCGCTGCTGCGCGACCGGGCGACCATCACCGCCGGCGACATCAACTCCGCCGAGCGCGCGGTCGAGCGGCAGATGTTGATCCTGACCTCCGAGCTCAAGCGCGGCCTCTCGATCCTCGCGACGACCGGCGCGACCGCGCCGTTCGTCGGCCTGCTCGGCACCGTGTTCGGCGTGGTGAACGCGTTCCAGGGCATGGCGGCGTCGGGCGGCGGCCAGTCGCTGCAGGCGATCACCGGCGGCGTGGCGGAAGCGCTGGTCACGACCGGCATCGGCCTGCTCGTGGCGATCCCGGCGGTGTGGCTCTACAACTACTTCACCACGAAGATCGACTTCATCACCGTGGAAATGACCTACACGTCGAAGGAGCTGATCGACTACCTCATCAAGAGCGTCGGCAGCGAATTCGGCCGGTCGATCTTCACCAAGGAATTCCAGACGCAGAAGGCGTCGCAGACCAGTGGCCCTGTCAGTCACTAGCGGGCGGGTCCCCGTCAAGGCGGACATCAACGTCACGCCGATGATCGACGTGATGCTGGTGCTGCTCATCATCTTCATGATCGTGACGCCGATCATCACCTCCGGCTTCCAGGCCCAGATCCCGCGTGCGGAAAACGCCCAGAAGGCGGAGGAAGATCAGGGGGAGATCCGGCTGGGGATCGACAACAAGGGGCAGTATTACATCGACCAGATGGACCCGGCGACGGGCAAGTACACCGGCCCGCGCCTCGTGCCGACGGACCAGCTGCAGTCGACCCTCCTCGCGATTTACGCCGCGCGCACCAAAGACAAGATCATGTTCCTCAAGGCCGACCAGGGCATCGAGTTCGCCCGCGTGCAGGCCGTGATCGAGATCGCGCGCAAGGCGGGCGTCCGGGTCATCGGGGCGATCGCCGAGCAGCGGCAGCAGCTGCCGGGGAGGCACTAACCCATGGCCATGGCCGCGGGCGGCGGTGAGGGTGGGCTCTCCTCCGAGATCAACGTCACCCCGATGATCGACGTGCTCTTGGTGCTGCTGATCATCTTCATGATCACGCTGCCCCTGGGACGGCGGGACTTCGAGGTCCAGGTGCCGCCCGAGCAGCAGACCAAGTCCAAGTCGCAGAGCAGCGCGCAGATCGTGCTCGAGCTCACCGCCGACGGCGGCTACGCGCTCAACAAGCAGCCGCTCTCGTTCCCTCAGCTCGACGCGAAGCTGCACGAGATCTACGACCCGCGGCCGGTGAAGCTGCTGTTTATCAAGGCCGCGCCCACCCGCAAGTACGGGGACGTCGTGCAGGCGATGGACATCGCGCACGGAGCGGGCGTGCAGGTCATCGGCTTCACACCGGCGGAAGCGCAGGCCGGCGGCCACTAGCGGGTGCGGAGCGTCGGGAGGCATCAAGGGGGCACGTAACCGCGTGCCCCCTTGGTGTGACTGGGGGTATTAAACTGCACCCATGGCCGTACCCGTTCTCGCCCCGCCACGCCATCGCCCACCGCCCGGCGCCAGGCTGCCGCTGGGTCGCGAGCGTCTGCGCACCGGCACGGCGGTGGCGATCGCGCTGCACGCGCTGGTGCTGCTCGTGGTGCTGTGGCAGACGACCGACATCTTCGGCGGCGGCGGCCACGGGAGCGGCCCGCGCGGCGGCGGCGGCGGGGGTGGACGTCCGGCCGTGACGTGGTTCACGCTGCCACCGCCGTCGGGGCCGACCGTGGCCGTCGATGTGCCCGCCTTGCCCGCCGTCGCTGTGAGCGACCTCCCGGTCCCCGATCCCGTGCACCTCGATCTCCAGGCGGTGACGCCGCCGCTTGTGGTGAGCCCCACGACGCCGGTGGGAAAGGGGCCTGGCCAGAGCGGCGGCACCGGCAACGGACCGGGCACTGGTGGTGGCACGGGCACCGGTACGGGGCCAGGGACCGGCAGCGACGTGGGGCCTGGAACGGGAGGCGGAGGCGATTACATTCAGCGCGCCGACATGCGGGGAGTCATCGTACCACCCGACTGTCTGCACGGTCAGTACCGTGTTCGATTCTGGGTGTCCGTGGAAGGTCGCGTG
>Ga0209376_1004516_pt1:10000-12062 | contig 12062 bp, 1 predicted proteins | sample GraSoiAngelo_134_FD_185891 | JGI IMG/M metagenome (GOLD analysis project Ga0209376, IMG submission 185891) | Grasslands soil microbial communities from the Angelo Coastal Reserve, California, USA - 14_0929_05_30cm (SPAdes) (version 2) | ecosystem: Environmental > Terrestrial > Soil >... | reverse complement strand
ATCTCGGTGCTGGGACAGGCCGGATTCGCCAGGAGACCCGTCTCGGTGCAGATGAGCCGGCTCACGACGCCGCTCGGCACCGGGAAATCCTGCGCGGGACGATCCTTCGTCGCTGCCATCATCACGTCGACCCAGATCGGAAGGGCCGCCGCGGCGCCTGTCATTCCGGGGCCGATCCTCTGCTTTCGGTCGAAGCCCACCCAGACGCCCGTCACGACCCCGGGCACATATCCCACGAACCAGGCGTCGCTGTAGTCGTCCGTCGTGCCCGTCTTTCCGGCCGCCGGCGCCGAGAATCCCAGGGCGCGCGCCGAGGCGGCGGTGCCGTTCTCGAAGACGCTCTCCATCATGCTCGTCATCGTGAGCGCGGTCTCCGGGCTCAGCACCTCCTCCGCCGTGGTGTGGGACTCCTCGAGGATCTTTCCGTTCTTGTCCTCGACCTTCAGGATGAAGGTCGGCGTGGTGCGCACGCCCTGGTTGGCGTACACGCCGTACGCGGAGGTCAGCTCGTCGAGCTTCACCTCCGACGTTCCGAGCGCGAGCGACAGATCGGGAGTCAGGCGGCTCTTGATCCCCATCCGCTTCGCATACGAGGTCACGACGCTGATCCCGAGCTTTTGCAGGAGTTTCGCCGCTGGAACGTTCACGGAGTTCGCCAAAGCGTTCCGCAGCGTGACGGGCCCGCGGAATTTCTTGTCGTAGTTCTGGGGAGACCAGTCCTCGCCGTTCCCGGCTCTGAAGGAGACCGGCGTGTCCAGAATGATGTCCGTGGGGGAGAAGCCGTTGTCGATCGCGGCCGTGTAGATGAACGGCTTGAAGGCGGAGCCGGGCTGGCGCGCCGCCTGGATCGCGCGGTTGAAGTTCGAGTCGTTGAAGTCGCGCCCGCCCACCAGAGCCAGGATCTGCCCGCTCGCGGGGTCCATCGAGACGACCGCGCCCTGGAGGTATTCGGTCTGGTTCCGGTCGCGCGCGGGCGAGCCTTCGCTCTTGGACGCAAGCGCCGCACGCGTCTTCTTGTATTGATTGCGCTGCTCGAGGGCCGTCAGACGCCGCTCCAGGGACTCCTCGGCGGCGTGCTGGACGTCGATATCGAGCGTGGTGTGGACCTTCAACCCGCCCTCGTAGATCTGGTTCGATCCGTAGCGCTCGTCGAGATACTGGCGCACCATCTCCATGAAGTAAGGCGCTTCCTGCGCGTTGTAGCGGGTCTTGGTCACGCCCAGAGGGGCCTCGCTCGCCTGCTCGTAGGCGCCGCGATTGATGAATTTCGCGGCGAGCATCTGCGAGAGCACGAGATTCCTGCGGCGGAGCGCGCGATCCGGGTCCCGCCGGGGCGAATAATCTCGAGGGTTCCGGGGCAGCCCCGCGAGGAGCGCGCAGTCGGGAAGGGTCAGCTCCTGGACCTGCTTTCCGAAATAGACCTTGGCCGCGGCGTCCGCCCCGTAGGCCCCCTCGCCGAAATAGATCTGGTTGAAATACATCTCGAGGATCTCGTCCTTCGTATACGTCTGCTCGATCCGGATCGCGAGCACGATCTCCTTGAGCTTCCGCGTCAGCGTCTTCTCGTGGGTCAGGAAGAGATTCCGCGCCAGCTGCTGCGTGATCGTGCTGCCCCCTTGCTCGGGGCGGCGCGCGACGATGTCCGTGATCAGGGCGCGCGCGAGACGGATGGGATCGATCCCCCAGTGGGAATAGAAACGCCGGTCCTCGATCGCGAGGATCGCCTGGACCAGAGGGCGCGGGACGTCCTTGAGCGGAACGAGCGAGCGGTTCTCCTTGAAGAACTCGTGCACCAGCTTCTCGTTCCGGTCGTACACGAGCGTCTTGACCGGCGGAGCGATGGTCTGGAGATTGGCCGGGGAAGGGAGGTCCTTCCGAAGCCAGTTCGCAACGCCGATACCGACCCCAATGACCCCGCAGAGCAGGACCACCAGGATCGCGAACAGACCTTTCGTGACGCGTCCCCAGCCTGGACTCACGATGAAGACCTCGTTGTGGGTGCGGTTCTTCCAGCCGAGGGTACGCTAGGTGCCCCCTCCGAACCGGTCAAGAGCCAATTCCG
>Ga0209376_1004516_pt1:0-5000 | contig 12062 bp, 1 predicted proteins | sample GraSoiAngelo_134_FD_185891 | JGI IMG/M metagenome (GOLD analysis project Ga0209376, IMG submission 185891) | Grasslands soil microbial communities from the Angelo Coastal Reserve, California, USA - 14_0929_05_30cm (SPAdes) (version 2) | ecosystem: Environmental > Terrestrial > Soil >... | reverse complement strand
AGGATGTGGGATCTCACAGACAACCAGGATGTTGGCTTAGAAGCAGCCATCATTTAAAGAGTGCGTAATAGCTCACTGGTCAAGTAATCCCGCGCCGATAATGTCCGGGACTAAAGTTCACCACCGAAGCTGCGGATGCGCGATGCCTTCGGGTGTCGTGCGTGGTAGGGGAGCGTTCTGTTGTAGGATGAAGCCGAGCCGTAAGGCAAGGTCGACGAACCAGAAGTGATTATGCCGGAACGAGTAGCGAGAAACCAGGCGAGAAACCTGGTCACCGAAAACCTAAGGTTTCCTGAGGAAGGTTAATCCGCTCAGGGTTAGTCGGACCCTTAGCCGAGGCCGAGAGGCGTAGGCGATGGAAAACAGGTCAACATTCCTGTACCAGTGCATTGGCGATCAAGACGCCAGGGGGTTACGCAGAAGTGAAAGACCAGCCCACCATTGGACGTGTGGGTCTAAGCCAGTAGGAGGATCCCGCAGGCAAATCCGCGGGGTCATTACTCCGAGAGGTGATGGGGAAACGAGCCGAAAGGCGAGCCAACTGGTCCTAATCAGGCTGCCGAGAAACACCTCTACGCGAGTCAATGCGCTGTCCGTACCGCAAACCGACACAGGTAGGTGGGGTGAATATCCTAAGGTGCTCGAGTGAGTCTTGCAGAAGGAACTCGGCAAAATAGCCCCGTAACTTCGGAAGAAGGGGTACCTCTAGTAAGTGAAGCACTTCGCGTGCGGAGCTGAACGAGGCCGCAGTGAATGGAGTCAAGCGACTGTTTACCAAAAACACATGTCTCTGCTAAGCCGAAGAGGCGACGTATAGGGACTGACACCTGCCCGGTGCCGGAAGGTTAAAGGGCGTGGTCAGGCGCAAGCCGAAGCCACAAACTGAAGCCCCGGTAAACGGCGGCCGTAACTATAGACTCGGACCACTGTAGTTAAAAAATCTGGCCATATGCTGGAACACCCGGTGGATCCGGCGCTACTCGTCGCGCGATCAGCGCGGCAGTGAAAAATGCGACCGGTGCGGGCAATCAGCAGGAAAGGCTCGAACGACCAAAGACAGCGTTCGAGAATCCTCAGAGACTACACGCCAGACGCGATCTCTCGGATCGCGATGATATAGTCCGGTCTTCGTGGCGACACGAAGAGCGCGGCAGAAATGTCCGCGCCCTCGAGAGATTTCTCGAGGTAACAGAGACGAACGGTCCTAAGGTAGCGAAATTCCTTGTCGGGTAGGCAAAACTGCCCGGAGTGCGAGCGATCGCACTCATCCATCCGGCTCAAATCGGTGGAGCCCTCACGATGCCGTGCAGGCGTCGCGGGTCATACCGAGGGTAAGATCGCGGTCACGCGATCCCCGTAACGACTCAGGGAGTGAGATCCCTGGATGGAGCACTCAGCTCCATAAAACGCCGGCCCTGCCCTTCGCTAGAAAACACGCGAATGGAAAATTCCGAGAACGATGCGCTCAGCTCGTTCTGGACAGGTGAACGTATAGTCTATGCCGCGAGTAATCGCGGGCGAACATGAAGTTCCGACCTGCACGAATGGTGTAACGACTTGACTGCTGTCTCCTGCAAGAGCTCGGCGAAACTGTAGCAGCGGTGAAGATGCCGCTTACCCGCGACTGGACAGAAAGACCCCGTGCACCTTTACTGTACCCTGGTATTGGGTTTTGACACCGCATGTGTAGGATAGGTGGGAGGCTATGAAGCGGGAGCGCTAGCTCTCGTGGAGCCAACCTTGAAATACCACCCTTGTGATGTCGGAATTCTAACCTCTCGCCTTGAATCAGGCAGAGGAACATTGCCAGGCGGGCAGTTTGACTGGGGCGGTCGCCTCCCAAAGAGTAACGGAGGCGTGCAAAGGTTCCCTCAGTGCGGTTGGTAATCGCGCGTGGAGTGCATTGGCATAAGGGAGCTTGACTGCGAGACCTACAAGTCGAGCAGGTGCGAAAGCAGGCCAAAGTGATCCGGTGGTTCTGTGTGGAAGGGCCATCGCTCAACGGATAAAAGGTACGCCGGGGATAACAGGCTGATCCCGCCCGAGAGTTCACATCGACGGCGGGGTTTGGCACCTCGATGTCGGCTCATCGCATCCTGGGGCTGGAGAAGGTCCCAAGGGTTCGGCTGTTCGCCGATTAAAGCGGTACGTGAGCTGGGTTCAGAACGTCGTGAGACAGTTCGGTCCCTATCCATCGCGGGCGCAGGATATTTGAGGGGAGCTGACCTTAGTACGAGAGGACCGGGTCGGACGGACCTCTAGTGTACCGGTTATCGTGCCAACGGTATTGCCGGGTAGCTATGTCCGGATGAGATAAGCGCTGAAAGCATCTAAGCGCGAAACTCGCCCCAAGATTAGATATCCCCCAGCATAAGCTGGCTAAAGGACCCTCGGAGATGACGAGGTTGATAGGCCGGAGGTGTAAGCGCGGTGACGCGTTCAGCCGACCGGTACTAATCGTCCGTGAGGCTTGATCGGACTATTGATGTTCGGTGTTCGCCTCTACCCTCATCCAGATATTCAGTTGAATCGAACGGCCCGCCGAAAGGCGGGCCGGGAAGCGTGGCGCGCTCATGACGCGCCGAGGAGTTTCCGGTGGCTATGGCGGAGGGGTCACACCTCTTCCCATTCCGAACAGAGAAGTTAAGCCCTCCAGCGCCGATGGTACTGCACGGGAGACCGTGTGGGAGAGTAGGTCGCCGCCGGGAGTAAATCGAAGGCCCCTCGCGAAAGCGGGGGGCCTTTTGGTTTCTCTCAGCAGCGACGCGCGCTACTTCAGCAAGAGCATCCGTCTCGACGATACGTACGAGCCGGCGCGGATCCGGTAGAAGTAGATCCCCGAAGCCACCGGCCCGGACTTGTCGTTCCTTCCGTCCCACACCACACGATACCGGCCCGCCGCAAGCGGCTGGTTCATCAGCGTGCGCACCCGCCGTCCATCCACCGCGAACACCTCCAGCACCGTGCGCGAAGCCAAGGGCAGCTCGAACTTGATCCACGTGGTTGGATTGAACGGATTGGGCACGTTCTGGAATAGAGCGTGCGCCTTGGGCACGCCGCTCTCCGCCACATCCACCCCCGTCGGAGACAGAATCCTGAACGGCTGGTCGCTCGAGTCGTACCCCATCACGCCCTCGGAGTCGTACAGGTAGACCCGAATCCGCGCGGAGGGAGCCACGACGGAAGGAACGGTCCAGGTGTAGCTCGTTCCCACGACGTGCGCGTTGATGGGGATCCAGGTCGAGTCGAAATCGATCGAATAGTAGAGCGCGGCGTAGTCGGGCACCCATCCGGCCGGCTCGGTCCAGGTCACGGCGGTCGTGGAACCGGAGACCAGGATCGCTCCATCTTTCGGAGTATTCAGGTGCGGCCGGATGACGCGGATCGTGTCCCTCGACGCGAAGCACGCCTTGTTCTCCACCTCTCCGGTCATGACCACCGGGATGTCGTCTCCCTCCGGAAGAATGGCTTCCACCGAGGCGCGATCGAACTTGAAGGTGAGGTCCGGAATTCCGTTCTCGTTGAAATCGCCGATCGTGAGGTCGCTCTGCGCCGTGGGAATGCCCAGGAAGCGAACGCTGGACAAGAGAGCTCTCGCCGGATCCAGCGAGGTCGGAAGCTCCGTGCGCACCATGATGAAATTCCCGTCGCTGTGGAGATTGAGCGTGTTGGGATTGACGTCGGTGAAGGCCGCGTCCGTGAGCCCCACGTGGAACAGCACCCCCTCCGCCGCCTGCAGGTGTGCCGGGTCGTTGGTCGCGAGCCGGATGTCCGCCGCGTGATCTCCAGCAGGGAGGTTCGCGGAGTCGAGGCGGACGGATACGGCCGCGCATCCGCCCGGAGGTACGGTTCCGGACGTTGGATCCACCGTGATCCAATGCAGCGGCTGTGCGATCCGGATCGCTTGATTCGCGTGGGGATAATTCGTGTTGAACGCGATATTCAGTCCGTCTTCCCGCGCGGCGTCCTGGATCCCGACGCTGCCTGCCGTCATTCCCGGGCCGAGCACGAGGTACTGGTAGATGATGTCACCGTCGGGCTCGAGGATGATCTCGAACGAGTACAGGTCCGTGGAGCCGAGCGGAATCATGTTGTCGAACTGAATGATGAGTCTCGAGCCATCGTACTTGTAGTAGATGGACGATCCGGCCACATCGATATAGAGGAGATCACGCCAGAGCGGCGCGACCAGATTCTCGGGGACCTCGAAGCCGTCGCTGGGGAGCGGTTGATAGACGAAGGATGCCGAGTGGCTGGTGAAACTGATGAAGCCATTCGTGCAGATGTTGAACTCGTGGAAGCGCCCGCCGTAGAACGGGAATTCGAACCCGATCGGGAACGGCCCCAGCGTGAGATCGTCGGCAATGCCGGTAAAGGGAGCCTGCGTCCCCGTGGTGCTGATGTCCACCCAGCTGAAGACGGGGCCCCCGAGGTCGTCGCTGTCCAGCCACACGTGACCGAACCCATCCGGCCCGCCGGACCCCAGCGCGCCGGGACGGGGATCGGGCGCGTTCTTGGCCCGGTACAGGTAAGGTTGGATGGACGTCGCTGCCGCCATCCCCCCGGGAGGCGTCGCGTGGAACGTGAGGTCGGTACCGCCGTCGTTGCAGACGAGGAAGGACTTCGTCACGCTGGTGCCGGGAATCGCTGCCGCCTCGATCGAAGGGGGCCGGAGCGCCAGGATCGGCGGAATCACGCCGGTTCCGGTGAGCGCGACCTGCGAGGAAGGAGGGTGCCCGTTGGATGCGAAGGTCAGGGTCGCGTTCCGCGCGCCCACGGCCGAGGGAGCGAACGCGACCGCGACGGACGTGCTCTCACCCGGATCGAGGCCGAACGCGGCGGGGCTGACCGTATAGTCTGCGAGGGTCACGGCTGCGCTCGTGACCTCGAGCCTCAGGGCACCCCTGTTTCGGGCCACCAGCGACAGAGTGGAGTGCTGTCCGATGTAGGTCGTCCCGAAATCGAGCTGACCCGGCTCGAGCGCCAGGACCGGCGCGGCG
>Ga0209376_1004513_pt1 | contig 12065 bp, 12 predicted proteins | sample GraSoiAngelo_134_FD_185891 | JGI IMG/M metagenome (GOLD analysis project Ga0209376, IMG submission 185891) | Grasslands soil microbial communities from the Angelo Coastal Reserve, California, USA - 14_0929_05_30cm (SPAdes) (version 2) | ecosystem: Environmental > Terrestrial > Soil > Grasslands ... | reverse complement strand
ACATGCCGCTGCGGTTCAAGCCGTTCAAGCTGGTCAAACGGTTCAAAGTACTACTGTTGCCTCGTGCCTCTGGCCTAATGGCTACTCTTTCCGAATAAACGTGCCGCTTTTGCCGCCGCTTTTTTTAACCAGCCGGATTTCGCCGATGGACATTTCTCGATCGATGGCCTTGCACATGTCGTAGATAGTAAGGCCGGCGACGGAAACTGCGGTCATCGCCTCCATCTCAACGCCCGTCTTGCCGCTCACCCGCACCGAAGCTTCAATCTCGACCCGCGCCGGGTTCTTTTCCGGGTTCAGCTCGATCTCCACCGATGTGATGTTGAGCGGATGGCACATGGGAATGAGTTCCGACGTCTTTTTGGCCGCCATGATGCCAGCGACGCGAGCCACCGAAAAGACGTCGCCTTTTTCCACTTTGCCTTCGAGAATTAAATCCAATGTCTCCGGGCGCATGTGAATGCTGCCTCGCGCCACCGCAATTCGGCTGCTTACTTCCTTCTCGGAGACATCGACCATCCGCGCACGGCCTTGATCATCCAAATGAGTGAGTCTTGCCATAACCAATCTTTCGACCGACGGCTTTTTATGTTACATAAAACCAATGGTGAAAAAAAGCCACTATCGAGTTGTCATCTTAGGTTCGGGCGCTGCCGGTCTGACGGCGGCGATTTATGCAGCTCGCGCAAATCTTAAGCCGCTCGTCATCGAGGGCTCCCAACCGGGAGGCCAACTGATGATTACCACAGACGTTGAAAATTATCCCGGTTTTCCCAAGGGAATCATGGGGCCGGATCTCATGGAGGAGTTCAAAAGGCAGGCGGTTCGTTTCGGTGCGGAAACCGAGTTTGGTGAAGTCACCGCCGTTAACGTGAAACAGCGACCGTTCAAAGTATCCCTTGGCAAGGACAGCGTGACTTGTGACGCGCTGATCGTCGCCACGGGAGCTTCGGCCAAGCTTCTCGGCCTCGAATCGGAGACGAGACTCATGGGGCACGGCGTTTCGGCCTGCGCGACGTGCGATGGGTTTTTCTTCAAGGACAAAGAGCTGGTCGTCGTTGGCGGTGGCGACACCGCCATGGAGGAAGCGATTTTTCTCACCAAATTTGCCACCAAAGTCACGGTTGTTCATCGGAGGAACCAGCTCCGCGCCTCCAAGATCATGCAAGATCGCGCGGAGAAAAATCCTAGAATCTTTTTTGTCTGGGAAAAAGTGGTAGAAGAAATTTATGGCGATCCCAACGCCGGCGGCGTAACAGGTGTCAGGCTCAAGAATCTGAAGACAGGGGAAACACGAGATTTTAAATGTGATGGGCTTTTTGTCGCCATTGGCCATGAGCCCAACACGAAACTTTTCGTGGGACAGTTAGAATTGAATCCAGCGGGATACATCCTGACTCATGACGGCACGAGAACCAATGTGCCGGGAGTCTTCGCATCCGGGGACGTGCAGGATCATGTCTACCGCCAGGCTGTCACTGCGGCCGGCACCGGTTGCATGGCGGCGATTGACGCGGAACGATTTTTAGAAAGCCAGGCCGATTAGAATACTTTTTACGGCTCTCTCGTGTGTTCAGTGTTAGGAACGAAACATAAAGTAGACTGCACCGAGCAGACACAATCCCGCCCACAAATAGTCGAGCCTTAGCGGCTGGCGCATGTAGAGCACCGCAAACGGCGCAAATACGGATAAGGTGATTACTTCTTGCGTGACCTTTAACTGAGCAAGGCTCAATTGCGTATAACCGATCCGGTTCGCCGGCACTTGCAGCAGATATTCGAAGAGCGCGATTCCCCAACTCGCTATGGCGGCAATATACCACTTCTGACCATTCAGATTCTTTAAGTGTGCATACCACGCGAAGGTCATAAAAACATTTGATGCTACAAGCAATAGCGTGGTTCTAAGAATGACTGGCATTTTGCTTCCTACCTCCCGGTATTCCATCAGTTCGTCCGGCAACTCGACCAAGAGCCCAACAGTGTTGTCTCGATTTTCTTTTTCTAAGTAGCAAAATCTTACAACGTAGCGAAAGGGAAATCGAGTATGGGTGTCCCGATCCTTTTTTGAACGGGTCTAGCGTGTTAGGGTATCCTATTGGGCGTCGTAGCGGCCGTGGGTTTCGTTGCCGTAACCTCTTGCTCAAGCGATGGGCTTCTCAATCTTCTTCAAATCAGCAAGTAGAAAATCGCGGCTTTTCATTTCGGTACCGTCCTTGAATCGGATCAGGTAAGGTTTCCCTGAAGTCCCCGAGAAGCTTGCGACTCTCTCGATGAAATCCCGCGCCGTCTTCACTTCGGAATCGTTCGCTTCCCACTTGCGCCGTAGGAAAGTGGCGGCGGTATCCGCAGCGTGGGGTGTCCCGTTTCGGACAAACTTCGCGTCTTTCAGCTCCGCCACGTGCTTAATAAGTAATTCGATCTTTTGCCTTTCCGAAAGGGGGATAGTCTGAGCGTGAAGCACAACGGGAATCGCAATAGCCAGCGATGCTACGAAACCTAGTCCCGATTTGAGCAGTTTGGTTATGGTCAAGTGATCCGTGCCTTAGACGTTTTGCCCCGCGAAATCATCATCAGCGATGTCCAATCTCCCGGGCTGAGGCTACATGAAGAAATCTGAGTCTATTTTGCGCCGCTCCGTATCAATTCTATTGCCTGGTTGGTGGTGCGCACGCGGGCCATGCGCGGGAAAATCGTATCCATGAAGGCCGCCATGGAATCGTCATGTGAGTTGCTGCAGGCGTCGCGGACAATGATCAAATTATAATCTAAGTCGCGGGCGGCATAGGCGGTAGACGCGATGCCGACGTCGACGGCACCGCCGGAGAGAATAATGGTATCGATGCCGCGCGAGCGCAACGCCAGATCAAAGTACGTTTGATGAAAGGTGCTCCAGCGATATTTCGGAATAATGTAGTCTTCGGGCGCCGGCTTTAGCTCATCAATTACCCGTTGCTCCCATGAACCCTCGGTTGCGCCGTGCACAGTTGGGTTGCATTCACCGTTGGGCCATGGGCGAAGGCGCATGTCAGTGTCCGTAACGATCATGCTCCGGATTTGGCCGTCTTTTCGGTGGTTCGCCATGGCGTAAAAGATGGGAATTGAAGCCTTTTGAGCAGCGTCTCTGAGACGGACAGCGTTATCTACCACCGGCTTCATTCGCTTTTTCGTCTCCTCGGCAGCTCCGTGGTAGTACACGTTGAGCATGTCGAAGAAGAGAAGGCCTGTCTTATGAATATCGAGATCGTTGACGTTCATGGCTGTTCCCCCATGCGTGGCCTTGATATTCGCATCAATCGCTACTGCGGCAAGTCTGGTTTGCCGCGAGTATGTCTGCGTCTACCACAAATCGATGGAACAAGGCTACTTTTCTCGCGGCCAGCTACGGAGAATTTCTTTTGCCGCATAATGTCCAGGCAAGCCCGAAACACCGCCACCCGGATGAGTACCGGAGCCACAGAGATAGAGATTTTGGATCGGCGTTCGATACCGTGCCCATCCCGCGACCGGACGCATGAAAAACATTTGATCCAGCGCCACTTCGGCGTGATAAATGTGTCCTTCGGTCAAACTGAAGCTTTGTTCGAGGTCCATGGGCGTTAACAGTTGGTAGTGCAGGATCGAGTTCTTAAAACCAGGCGCATAGTCTTCAATGAGGTTTATCACGGTATCTCCGAGGACATCTCGCTGCGCGTCCCAGTTGTTGCCTTTCAGGTGATACGGGGCATATTGCGTCCACACGGACATAACATGCTTTCCCGCGGGAGCGACGGAAGGATCGGCCACCGAAGGAATCGTAATTTCCAAGAACGGCTGTTTCGAGAAGCGGCCATATTTAGTATCGTCGGCAGCGCGTTCGAGATAATCCAGCGTCGGTCCAATGTGGATGACCCCGCCAAGATTCGCGGATGATGCGTGATCCGGCGCACATTTGAATTTAGGCAGGGCGGCCAATGCAAAGTTGACTTTAGCAACCGTGCCGCGGGATCTGATGTTCTTTACTTGTAACAAGAAGCGGGGATCTAGATAAGTCGGCTCAACCAGTTGAAAAAAAGTTCTTTTGGTGTCGGCATTCGAAACCACAACAGTTGCCGCGATTTCGTCACCGTTTTGCAGAATAACCCCCGTGGCTACGCCGTTTTTGATGACGACCTTGGTCACTTTAACTTCAGTGCGAATTTCCGCCCCATGCTGTTGCGCGGCTCGCGCGATGGCCTGCGGGAGATTGCCGATACCGCCGCGCACGAATCCCGCTGCTCGTAGCGCACCGGTCGATTCTCCGAGCTGGTGATGCAGAAGAACGAAAGAGGTTCCTTGGGCGCGCGGACCTACGAATGAACTAAGCACGCCGGTGGCTCCGATACTAGCCTTGAGCAAATCGTTTTCGAACCACTCGTTGAGCAAATCGGACGCACTCATCGGAAGAATTCGGAGAAACTCGTACGCTGCTTTTTTGCCGAGCCGATGAAACTTCCAGCCAAGCTTGATCAATTCTGAGAGGTTAAAGCTTTCCGGGCTCGCGGCGTCCGGTATGGACAAGTCATTCAGACTACGAAGAAAAGAACCCAGTTTCTTCAAGAGCGCGCTGAAGCGGTCGAATTTTGCCGCATCGGCTCGAGAGAATCGGCCGATTTCTTCCGCGATCTTGGCTGGTTCACGCGGAACGAGAAGTGAGTTCCCATCCAGGGCAGGTGAGAAAAGCAATGGCTCCAGAGGCAGAATTTCCAAGCCATGCTTCTTGAGATTGAGATCGCCGATTATGTCGTTGGAAAACGACCCGGCGAGGTGCGCGCAGCTTGAATACTTGAAGCCGGGAAAGACCTCTTCGGTAGCGGCGATGCCACCGATTAGTTGGCGCCGCTCCAAAACCAAAACCTTCTTGCGAGCCTTGGCTAAATAGGCCGCCGTTACAAGGCCGTTGTGACCGGCGCCGATAACGATTGCGTCATATTTCTGCACAGCGAGCTAAACCCTTCTCATTTTCCAAGCTTTCAATATTTCCAATGCCGCCAGTCGTCCCGAGGCAGCCATGACGCCACCGCCGGGATGCGTACAGGCGCCGCACATGTAGAGATTCTTAATCGGCGTGCGGTACTTGGCCCAGCCGGGAATAGGCCGGAGAAAGAACAGCTGGTCGAGAGTCAGTTCACCCTGGAAAATATTTCCTTCCGTCAAGCCGAACTCTTGCTCCAAGTCCCATGGGGTTATGACCTGGCGGTGCAGGATAATGTCTTTCAAATTGGGCGCGTATTCGCTCAAGGTCTCGATGACATTATCGCCGAACTCTTCGCGCCGCTCCGGCCAGGTGCCATTGTTCAAATGGTAAGGCGCGTATTGAACGAAAATCGACATGACGTGTTTTCCCAACGGCGCCATAGAGGGGTCGAGTCTCGACGGAATGACGGTGTCCAGATAAGGCCGTCGTGAAAAGTCACCGTATTTCGCATCGTCGTAGGCGCGTTCGATATAGTCGATGCTGGGGCTGATCGAAATCGCCCCCGAGAGGTGCGCACCTTCTCCCGGAAGACAGGTAAAATTGGGCAGACCGTCCAAGGCGAGATTGACCTTGGCTGAAGAGCCACGGATCTTGAACTTCCTGGCCTGTTCTACAAATTCCGATGGAAGGTGTTGCGAGTCGACCATTTTCAAAAATGTTCGTTTAGGATCGACACCGGAAACGATGACTCTCGCTCGAATCTCCTCGCCCGAATCTAGTACGACGCCGTACGCACGACCGTTCTTGACGAGCACCTGATCGACCGAAGCCTGTGTGCGAATCTCGGCGCCGAAGTGGCGCGCGGCGTCAGCAATCACGCGGCTGATGGTTCCCATGCCGCCGCGCGCGAAACCCCAGGAACGAAACGCGCCGTCGAGCTCGCCCATGTAATGATGAAGGAGAACGTAAGCCGTCCCCGGAGAGCGGGGCCCCATGAAAGTTCCGATGATGCCGCTGGCTGACATGGTCGCTTTGAGGGCATCGGTCTCGAACCAACCGTCCAGAAAGTCCGCCGAGCTCATGGTCATGAGCTTGGTCATCTCGTAAAAGAGTTTTTCGCCGAGATCGTGAAAATGATTGCCAACCCAGGCGAGCCCAAAAAGATCCCGCGGGTTCCAAGAAATGGGTCTGGGCGGAACGATTCCAAGCAGCGGTTTGATGGCCATGGCCATCTGAACCATCAACTGCCCGTACTGTTCGTACGCCTCCGCATCCGTGATGGAATGGCGCGCGATTTCGCGGCGCGTCTTGGCGTGATCGCCCCAGCGGACGAGGTAGTTCCCGTCAGGCATGGGCGTAAACGTGCTGTCGAGGGGAATGATTTCCAGATCGTAGTTGGGAAGCTCCAGCTCGCGGATTACCTCCGGGCGCAATAGACTCACGACATAGGAGCAGACCGAGTATTTAAACCCGGGATAGAGTTCCTCGGTCACCGCGGCCCCGCCGACGAGGTGACGCCGCTCGAGCACGAGTACTTTCTTCCCGGCCTTCGCGAGGTAGGCGGCGTTGGTGAGACCGTTGTGGCCGCCGCCGATCACAATAGCATCGTATTTTCCGTTCATCGATGGCCCTTGCTTAGGGCGGCATTTTTTGTAATTTTCTTTCGCAAGTCAACGCAAGAGGCAAAATTTTCTTTGAATCGAAAATCAAAAAGCCAAATTCGAAAATAAAATATGCCGTACGGAACGCCCTTTTATTCACGCACATCCCCCCTGTGCGTTAGCCAGAGCTGGCGCACATGGTCCGGTTACTTAGTTGCTAGTTCCTACGATGTCCTCCACGATTACGAATATCATGCAATTCGGAACAGCGCTGCATTGATCGACGTATCGCCATTGTTCAAGTACGAGGTTCGGGGGAAAGATGCACTGAAGCTCGTCAATCGCGTAATCACGCGCGACGCCGCAAAATGTGCCGTTGGTCAGGCGCTCTATACCTGCCTATGCGATGAGGAGGGGAAAGTCATTCAGGACGGCACTGTGTTTCGCGTTGCCGAAGATTATTTTCGCTTTCATTTAGCCGATGCGAGCTTGCGTTGGCTGAAGCTAAACGGCATGGGAATGAACGTTGGCATTCAGGAAGTTTCGGAGCAGGTGGCGGCCCTGGCCATTCAGGGGCCCAATTCGCTGCGTGTGCTCCAAGAAGTGGTGGATATTCCGCTGGGTGAGCTAAAATTTTTTCGGTTGACCTCCGCCATCCTCGCTACGGTACCGCTCCTTGTGTCTCGCACGGGATACACCGGCGATCTTGGCTACGAGCTTTGGTTTAGTTCCGAGCACGCTGAGCGAATCTGGGACGTGCTGATGGAAAAAGGACGGGGATTGGGAATCAAACCCGCGGGTATGCTCGCGCTTGACATTGCGCGTCTTGAGGCGGGGTTTATCCTGTTGGAAGTGGACTATATCGGCGCGGAAAAAGCCCTGATTGCGACACAGAAATATTCGCCGTTTGAAATCGGCCTCGGCTGGACGGTGGACTTGAAGAAAGAAAATTTTGTCGGTTGCAAAGCATTGCGGGAAGCCGATGCACGCGGCCCCTCTCGACAGATCGTCGGTGTGGAGATCGATCTGCGGGATTACGAATATCTGCATCAGAAGATTGGATTGCCGCCGCAAATTCCGCTAACCGCCTGGCGTGGAGTGGCGCCGGTTTATAAGGATGACCTGCAGGTTGGACACGCCACCACCGGCGGCTGGTCGCCGACGCTCAAGAAGTATATCGCACTTGCTACTGTAGCGAGAGAACACGCGATGCCAGGGACCCGACTCGACATGGAAGTCACAGTGCAATACGCGCGAAAAACCGCCGGTGCAACGGTCGTAAAGTTGCCGTTTTTCGACCCGCCGAGAAAAAAGGCGATATTCGCTTCTTAGGAAATAAATTTCCGGCGTAGCCTGCGAATTCAAAACGGACGGCCAATACTTGGCCTAGCGCACGAGACGTACGGGGATGCCGCGGTTGTGAAGGTAGTTTTTACATTCCGAAATGGAATACTCCCGATAGTGAAAGATCGAAGCGGCAAGCGCGGCGCTCGCCTTGCCTTGCGTCAGTCCTTCGTAGATGTGCTCGAGAGTCCCAACGCCGCCGGAAGCAATCACGGGAATTGGGACGAGCTCTGAGATCGCCCTCGTCAATTCTAAGTCGTAACCCGCTTTGGTGCCGTCCCGGTCCATGCTGGTGAGCAGGATCTCTCCAGCGCCATAGCTCGCCATCCTCTCGGCCCATTCACTTGCATCAATCCCAGTCGCGTTTCTGCCGCCGTGCGTGAAAACCTCCCAGTGGTTATTTGCTCGCTTGGCGTCAATGGCTACCACGATGCATTGGCTGCCGAACATCTCCGCAGCCTCCCGAACAAACTCGGGTCGATTGGTCGCCCCCGTATTGATGGAGACCTTATCCGCGCCGGCCCTTAATAGCTTGCGTATATCTTCAAGCTTGTTAATTCCACCGCCGACGGTGAGGGGCATGAAGACCTGATCGGCGGTGCGCGCGACCACATCGAGCATGATTTCTCGGTTTTCGTGGGAAGCCGTGATGTCGAGAAAACAGAGTTCGTCGGCGCCTTCTCGATCGTACACGCGCGCGATCTCTACCGGATCGCCGGCATCTTGCAGCTCAAGAAACTTTACGCCTTTAACAACCCGTCCCGCCTTAACATCTAGACAAGGGATAATTCTGTTGGTGAGCATTGGCAGCTCTCAATGTAGCCAAGAGGAACGGATATCTCAATGTCAGGGACAATGATGGGCCGAAAAATTATAGGATCGCCAGCCGGTATTAGTTGGAATCCTGCCCATACGTAAATAGCCGTACTTTGGCGCCATTTTCCCAGGGAGCCCCAATAGACTACCTATAATGTCTCTCATAATTTATTAATTTACAACTTTAGTCTTGACAGATTCCGATTATTTGGCTAATAATCGGCTCGCTTAGTACTATATAAGTACTTTTAAAGGAGGATAAGGAGGATATGAAGAACAAATTGCTGATTAGCGGAGCATTGGGATTTCTGCTGACTGTTCTCCTCGCCGCCGCGGCGCCGGTTCGGGCTGATGACGTGGATCAACGAATTAGGTCGCTGGAGGATGAGCTTGCGCGGCTCAAATCCGAGCAGACGCAAGTTAAAGCTGAGCAGATTGAATTAAGAAAGCAAGCGACGGCCGCAGAGGCAGCGCTGCCGAGTTTCAGCTACCGTCCGGGCAGCGGCATGCTGATCGAGGCAGCAGATAAAGCCTGGTCTTTCCGTTTCACGCTAGAGTCTCACTTCCGGTTGCTCTTTGAGTCCGGCTTGACCGAAGCAGGTAGAGAAACCGGCGGTGTGATGGGACGTCGCTTCCGGCCGTTTTTCTATTACTGCGTGAATGATTGTCTATACGAAGTGGAGGCGGGTCTTGACCTTGACGGCTTCGGCACCGGTAACGCCAAGAATTCGACGAACACAGGCACCAGCTCGATTCTGCAGCGCGGCATATTATGGGTCCACCTGGAGAAGCTCACTCCCTGGCTACCCACACTTTATTTAGGGATGGATGGTCCTTCGAGCATGAGCTCGTATCGCCAGGGATCGAGCAGCACGGGTGCGCAGTTGGAATACGATCTCCTTTCCCGTAACACCGGCTTTAACACCGGCAGATTCGGCAACGGCGTTGGCCTGAACTGGGATGATAAACCGCTTGGCGGCATCGGCAGAATGGCCCGGCTCAACGTAGTGTATGCCACAATCGGCGAGGGTGACGATGGCCTACAAAGCTTCCGTGAGCAACGAAGCCTTTCGGCCTACATCAACGTTGAGCCCTTCGCTCAAATAAAGAACAAGTGGATCCAGGGAATCGGGCTCGAGATGGGAGCTTGGTTCTGCCCGAATAAGCCCAATCATACTCCGCAGGTCGCTCAGGACATCACTTGCAATGAGGTGCGAATCCGGGACAACGGCGATGGCGGCAGGCAGACCTTGTTTCGGGCAGGTGTCGATGGTTCAGGCATGACGCATTTCCTCATGCCGGGATTTGCCTGGACCGTGGGTCCCTACCGGTTCCGCGCAGTGGGCGGTTGGCAGCGGTACGACGATGATAACAGCAATGTTAAGGGCAGAGTGTGGTTGCTCGGACATGACCTGTTTATCTGGAGTCCGAAGGGATTCCTCACGGGGTCGGCTACCGAGCCCGGCTCTATTCTTCTCGGCACCCACTTCGAGCGGACAGACGCTTCTTGCCCGCACACAATCCCGCCCAACGTGAGTTGCAATAATGGGTCAACTACGGCGGTAGCTACGGGACCACAACAGTTTACCCGCGACAGGATCCTGCTGCGGGAATGGGACATCTGGTACTTTCTCATGAATCGGATGAGCATCGGAGCTGCTGTGCTATGGTATGACGCTTCCAATATCCGTCAGGCTAGTACGTTGGCCGGAGCCAACGGCATACAGTCTGCTAATAACGTGGCGCGCAACCTCGGTTGCAACAGTTCCCATCAGGATTCGCTCAAAAGATTTGGGAAGGGCTGCGACTGGGTCGATTTCAGCTTCACCTGGCGCTACCAGTTCTAGTTCCGCGCTTAATCGAAACAAAGAAAGGGGAGGAAACGGCTCCCCTTTCTTTTTGGTGGGCGCGGCATATGACAGCCATCCCGACTGCTTGTCTTGAGCAGCAACGGACCAACAATTTTCCCACTTGACAATATATCGCAGCTTAAAGTATACGACTCTAGAATTAGACAAATATGACTCTAGTCTTACAATATGCGGAGGTTTAGATGAACAGCGGCATGATGATTACGAATATCGTAATAGTCTGCGGGCTTTTTGCTATCGCATCCTGTTCCACGCAGGAAGAAAAGCTAGCGAAGCCAGCGGCACCCGCGGCGCCTGCTCCAACCGCGAAAGCAGAGACCAAAGCTCCGGCCGAGAAAGCTCCCGAAAAGGCAAAAGTTGAAAAGGCAAGCGGTGATATCGGGCTCATCGACACGGAGAAAAATTACATGATACTCGTCACAAAAGAAGGCAAGCTTGTCACCCTCGACTTCGACGCGAAAATCAAGGCTTTCGAAATTACACCTACTCCTGCGAAAATAGCGGACGTCGGCCTGGGCTCTTCGGCGACCGTGACATACACCCAAGAAAAGGACAAAAACGTTGCAACCGGGTTGGAGTTCAAAGGGGCGAAGGGCGGAGATTAATTTGTATACGGCGTCGCTTTATTCTCTAACTTGGAGGGATTAAAAAAATGAAAACGCAATCGCAGATTGTATCTGGATGGGTTGTCCTACTGATGGTCTCTGTGGCTTTACCGCTGCTTGCCCAGGAAAAGAAGGCAGAAGAAAAAAAGGCAGAGAAGGCCAAAGCAGAGAAAGTCGCTGGTGACATCGGATTATTGGACACTGAAAAGAACTACATGATCGTCGTCACCAAGGACGGGAAGCTGATAACGATTGAGTATAACCAGAAGACAAAAGTCACGGAGCTGAAGGAGAAGCCAGCGAAAATGGCCGACATCGGTTTAGGTTCTGCGGCCACTGTAGAATACACAAAGAAAGGCGACAAAAACTTCATATCCAAGATCGAGTTTGCACCAGCAAAAGGCGGTGATTAGGTCGGTCGCGGCAAACGGCAAATGATATGCTCGGCATGGTTACGTCATCGCGAGCTGTCTGACGATTCGCTAACATCTTCCTCGATTACAATAATTGCAAGGGCAGAACAAAGGATATTTTTGTTCCTCTTCCTGGGGCGGGGTCTATAAAGAATTCCCCCCCCAATCTTTTTATTCTTTCCTTCATAGTGTTTAACCCCAACCCGCTACCGTTTGTTGCCGTAGCGACATTAAATCCTACTCCGTCATCGCTCAAAGTCCCATGAATTTCCGTTCCGTTTTGTTTCAAGAAAATTTCGGCTTGGGAAGCGTGAGAATGCCGAGTGACATTCATCAATCCCTCCCGTAAAACATAATAGAGCTCCCGTTCGATTTCATCTGGGATGTTGAGATCCTCCGGTTCTGCTTCCAAGATGATCCGCAATCCTAACCTGTCGCGCATGAACTTTAAATCGTCTTTGAGTTTTTCGAGCAGCATT
>Ga0209376_1004509_pt1 | contig 12068 bp, 11 predicted proteins | sample GraSoiAngelo_134_FD_185891 | JGI IMG/M metagenome (GOLD analysis project Ga0209376, IMG submission 185891) | Grasslands soil microbial communities from the Angelo Coastal Reserve, California, USA - 14_0929_05_30cm (SPAdes) (version 2) | ecosystem: Environmental > Terrestrial > Soil > Grasslands ... | reverse complement strand
GAGAATCTGGAGTTGATGGGAAATTTTCCGCAGGCCTTCAGTCACATGGGGCTCATAATGGCAGCCTACGAACTAGACCAAGCGATAGACAGGAGAGAATGAATCCATCGCCGAATAAGATAGTTTTTCTCAATTGTCTGGAAGAAAAAGTCACCAGTCTGAACGCCACTGAATGTTGAATGTGCCTCCATTGTAGACTAGCGGTGTTAGTGGGATATCAGGGACCTGACTCGCTGGAACCTCGTACGAGAGACTGCCAAAGACTTCCATCTGGTTCGAAAGGACTTGCGAGGATAGCGGCTTCGCAAGATGTGAGGTTGCGTCCGGCGCGACAGAGTACTTGACGCCATTGATGAGTAGATCGAACTGGGAGGGACCTATTTGGAAGCTCTGGTAACCGCAACCAAGGCATTCTACCCTGCTCTCCCTGCTCCGGTCTAGTGCTATGAACTAAGGGGCGATAGATCCAAGGATAGCGTTCTTGACATCTCGAACGTTGAAGAACTTCGAGGCATTATCAATGAGAATCTTGGATGCGAGATCCTTGGTCAACTGTTTTGCTTCTCCTAGCCCAACTATCAATTTGCGAAATTCCTCCATGTCAATCCTGAGCTGTTTGCCAAGTCTATAGTAACGCCAGTTCAATGCAACCTGTGCGATGAATGATGTTTCAACCTCCAGATCTTTTCCTTCTTTCATGAGGGTAAGCTTCTCCTCCAGCCTGCGAGTCTCAGCATAGACGGGCCCGAGGACCTGATCAACTATCTCGTGGTTAAGCTCCCTGCTTCTAGAGGAAAGCTGAGATTGTTGCTGAACTACATAGGCAAGATATGAACCCACAATGGCACCGAATATCGGCCCTGCAGCCGTAGGACTGACAACGTAGGCAACGACAATGGCTAGAACAACTGAAATTACGAGGAACCTAGTTATGCTCGATAATCTGGCGATAAGACTCCAAGTCCGCCCTAGCTGTCCTCTAGTCCAACTCTTGACATGACCGAATCTTGCGAAGGCAGAGGTGAGCCTATTGAGAATGCGGCCCTCATGCGTGTAACGTGTCATGGTTATTTCTTCGGAAATAGACGTGGGCGGGTCTTTGCTCTCCTCGGGCATACGCACAATGTCGTTGCAAGAGACTATTCAATCTGAAGGGAGTGCATTAGCACTATCCTGCCTGGGCAAACCCAAGCAGGTCGCACATCCTCATCTCTTCTTACCTCCCCTAATGCATTTTGGCTCCTGTCTAGATGGCTAGATCTTCCCTGCCTTCCTGAGCGTGGAACACGGTATTCAGCTAGGTTTCTGGCTTCCTAGGTCGAACAAACTCTTACCTCCCACGATGCTTCTTGCCTTTGAACGCTATCCCATGATTGGTCATCTCAGCAACCAATAAACGGTTGGGGAGACCCGTTCCTTCCTATGATAACTGTTGCTTTTTACAAAGTGGCTTTGATTTCGCTACTGATCATAACTGGAGCAACCTCTGGTGCATTCACTTACTATCAGCTAAGAACAAATGACATGTCCAATCAAATTACTAATCTTACTAGTCAAGTTTCCAAAGCCAACTTGCAAGTGAACAACCTCACCGATCGGATCAGCAACCTGTCAAACCAGGTAGGCCAGCTCCAAGCTACCAACTCTCAGCTTAACCGTCAAGTCCAAGACTTTCAAACGAAGATAATGCAACTAAACTCTCTGTCCCAGACACAAGTAACCCTCGTCAGTCAGGGACAGATTCTACTAGTAGGAAATGGGGCAGTAGCATACATCAACTTCACAGTCCCCTCCGATACTATAACTGCAACCCTCAATGTGTCATTCACAGGGGTTGAGTTTGGAGTGACAACCAGGCTCTCCCTTCTGAACACGACTCAGTACTACCTTCTCCGCACCTGCAACTGTGTCTACTACGGAAACTATTCTAGCATCCCCACGACTTGGTCATCTCCATGGGCACATTCGTACCAAGCTCAGGTAACCATTCCTGGTAACGGGCCCTGGATAATGGCCTTCCAAAAACAACCGGGGTCAGGAAGCTCAGAGAATTATGATGAAAGCATCGTACTCATCACGAAAACTGTAGGTCCACTGTTGACCTTCCTCGATGGAACGGCAGATTCAAGTGCGGCAGCGGGGTCTGTGCCAATCGGGATAATATTTGATACGTCATACTGGAACCCAGATGTACCAAATCTATCCTCGGTGGTTGACAGCCTAACACTCCAGAACGGGACAGTGGTCAATCACTACCAACTGTACATAGTCCCAGGTAAGACCTACACCGTCTCAATCTTCTACAGGACAGCAAATGGTTACGGATTCTGTTCGGCCACACCAAGCGCATTCGTTCCTACGGGAACGAACATGACACAGATCTTTACGTGCTGACCCAACTACCAACTAATACGACCAGAAAGCCGGAAGAACAAATGCTTAAGCCAGATCATCGAAGAAAATCTTCTCCTCGCTTTCTCTTAGCCCGAGACTCTTTTGATCGCTTTCTGAACATCCACAATTGGAAGGCTAAACATCACGGAAGTCTACGTTTGGTTCAAAGTTGGCAAATGTCAACACCAAACTCCTAACTGCTTGAAACACGTTCCTATACCCAATCTGAATCTTGATATTCTCACCAGATTTGAGAACAATATTTAGATGACCAAATCTCAAACCCGGCTTCTTCATCTCGATTAAGGAGATCTCAAATCTGTAGACTTGGAAGTCCTTTCTCAACTCCAATTCCTCGATGGTCTGGGGTGCTGGTCTAGTCGAAGCCCGTTCAGCGGCTATTCCGATTATTAGGCCGATGCAAGCACCCGCAAGAATTCCTACCGGTAATCCTCCGAATACCACGAATTCTATGACACCGGCAACTAGTCCACCGAGAGTTATCCCGCCAAGCCATCTGAGACTATATTTTCGATTCCTGATTCCAATCAATCTTTGATCAGTAGCATACACACCATAGCCGGCCCAACCTCCATACCACTCTCCCCTCTTCAAGGAAGCACTCATCAGACCGCCAAGATACTTCTCGCCCAGCAATCCCTACTTCCTCTTACGAAACAGTTTCACGCCATCTAGCTCGGTCATGTATTCGAATCCTGCCTCTATCAAAGAACCTGCCTCAGCTAGTGACTTGGCTGTTTTGCATACGTACTCATCGTCTCTGGTGTCCATAAGATGGGTGTAGACCAGCGTGTTTCGAATATCCTTGTGTCCTAAAGTCCTCATGACGAGTAGGATGTCTCGGGTCTGATGGTAGAGAGTTGAGGCCTTCCAGTGCCGGAGGGTCTTGAAGCCGATCTTGGCCATCCGAGGATTTTCCAGTTTCCTGGCCAGCTCTAGCCTCTTCATGAAGAACCAGCGGCTGAAATTATCTAAGCCTCCACTTCCGAAGATGAAGGTGTTCTTCTTGGGTAGGCGGTTCAACATCGAGACCAGCTTGGTTGAGATTCTGAACTGTCGGGGGTTGCTGTTCTTCTCAGGGGCTATTGTGATGGTTTGACCTTCCAGATCCAAGTCTAGCCATCTAAGTCTCCAGATCTCTCCCGGCCGGCCTGCGGTCTCCTTGATTGTCTGGAGAAATGTGGTTGTTTTGCCTCCGGGGCCAGCTATCAACTGGTCTACTTCAGACTCGGAAGGAATGAATGGCAGCCGTTCTACCCTATGATACTTTGGTGGATTGAACGGCGGGCTGTTCTGTCTACAGAAGCCACCGTAGACGCAGACTATGTTCTCTTTCCTGGCCTCTGTAACCTCTAATCTTGCTATCGCTTCCTTCACTGATTCTGGATCCAGAAGATCCGACTTCTTGGCCAGTCCTGCTAGAAGTTTGACCCTAGAGACTATGGTACTTTCTCGGTATCCTTCTTTCTTCAACCAGAACGCATGTTCCAGAACCTTGCCCTGTAGTGGGTAACGCTCTTGGTGCGGGGGGTGGGATTCGAACCCACGAAGGCCTACGCCACGGGATAGCACACCCGCGTTTAGCTAGGGCATCAATCGTTCCGATGCCTTCGCGGTATTAGGTCTTGAGTGTAGCGCGCGCGTGCTAGGCGCGACCCGCCCATTTGGTCAGATGTTTGACCTGACTCTGGTACCCCCGCTATAGAGACTTATCAAAACGGTCGTCAAATATGCCTTAAGGCGTATCATCTCGAAGAGACGTTGTAGGGTCTCAGCACTCATCACACTTTGGAGTTTCGCCCCAAAGATATTATTGCTATGATGCAGTTCCCGCTCTAAGCAGGACACTCTCGATGTCTCAGACCCAGACCCGCAAGCAGAAGATTCTAGGAGATGTCAAGAGGAAACGCCGTCAGAGAGCAATTACGTCCATTACTATTGCGGTGATCCTAATCGCAATAATAGTCGCCGCTGTGATCTTCCTGCGCCAACCGCCGAACAAGGTGCCTTTGCCCCCATACTTGAGCAGTTGTGTGGGTAACGTCGTCTATCATTATCATCCTAACTTAGTGGTGACAATTAATGGAGCCGGAATGCAAATTCCCGTAACTTTCAACAACGGCTGCCCTCAACCGATCCACACTCATGACTCGACCGGCATACTTCATGTCGAATCGGACCAGAATCGAGATTATACTCTGAACGATTGGTTCTTGCTCTGGGGGAATTTTGAAGACAACCCGACGATCGCCATCTTGAATTCTACACAAATATGGCAATACAAAGTTGACTCAACGCATCACTTGACTATGACGGTCAACGGTCAGAATTACACTTCGACGCCTCCTCAGGACTACATTTTTCCGAAAAATGCTGGGACTTCAGCGGCACCTTGCTCCGTGGGCAACTGCCAGCCTGATAATATTATCTTGACATACGGATAACGAACTTGGTTTGCCCGACGAGGGGAAGAACTTCGGCTCTGGCGTCTTCGGGCCACCCGGTCACGATGCTCAACAAATATTCAACAAGGGGTTGCGATCATATGGGCCAAGACAATTTTAGCGAGCCCCGCACTTGAGAATTCGTCTTACATCTTGCGGACCGGATAGTGGGTCAAACGATTGAGAACTAGTGAGGTGATCATAATCGCGCTCGTTACGGTAGCTCTTGGAGCCGGAGGCGTGTTCGCGGTTCTACTCAGCCCTCCCATGTCCCCGTGTTCGGGCGTGACCGGAGCGATTCGCTCGTTCACTATAATTGTAGATTTGACGGGCTACAACGGAAGCAAGTATCAAACTGGGCCCTGGCCCATGGTTACGGCTCAGCGTTGTGATACTGTGGTTTTCACGGTGGTCAATAATGATACTCAACCTCACGGGTTTGCCGTTGCATCCTACTCCAATGTTGGGCTGGAGCTCGTTGGAGGGGACCATCAGAAATTGCAGTTTCAGGCCACTAGGATTGGACAATTCAGAATATATTGCACGATCAATTGCTCTGTTCACATCCTCATGCAGAATGGTCTTCTGAACGTTACCTAAGCATCGCTAGCGAGGAACTATCATGCGACTGTCATACGCGATCGCACCAATTCTGATCCTAATTTTCTTCTCTCCGCCCGCGTCATACACGGCTTCCCCTGCTCATGTTGCTAACCGGCCAGATGTCCTCCAATCCAGCCCGCAAACATACGTAACCTTCTTGCAGAAACCGCTAGATTCGAGCCCCAACCCATGGGTCCTTTATCCAACTGCCACCGCCGTGTGGGTCGCTGGAATATCGACAGGAACTCCGCCAATCTCTCAGATCCGGGAATACTTCAATGAAACTTCGAAACCCATAGTCAATCTCCCCAATGTAATAGTCAGCTCCTTGGTTGCTGATTCTCGGGGCCGAGTTTGGTTCACGGACAATTCGACACTTGCATATTACGACATCCAGCGCTTGACTGTGAATGAGACGATAACTTTTCCGAACCAAAACCTGTGGTATTTGGCTCTAGACCATCGGGAGAGAATATGGATGACAGTGCTGGGTTCTAGTGGCGCCAGCAGCAAGGTTGTCATGCTCGACCCCTTTGATGGTTCGAACCGGACCTATCTCGTTCCGACGAGCAACGCGTTCATTCAAGGAATCACTGTAGCTTCAGACAATGCAATATGGTTCGCAGAGGCTGGGGCGAGAAAACTTGGTCGTATTGCTTGTGATAGTTGCAGCATAGAGGAATTCCCTTCGCCTTCTTCTCTCAATTTAGCAGCGCTTTCACAGGTGGCGGTTGACAACTCAGGCAACGTTTGGTTCACCGATCATCAGGGGGACAACCAATTTGGAGTGTTTGACCCGCGTGCGAATACCTGGAAGACTTTCCCCATAGGCTATTGTCCGGATGCCTGTGTTTCCGGCCTTCCGAACGCCATTTTCGTTGACCCCTACAACAAGATCTGGTTCTCGGAACACTTTGCCGGTAGGGTAGGACGTTATGACCCCTCCACCGATGTCTTAACAGAGTATGTTGTCTCTCCCAACAAATTCCCATTGGTGTGGTGGGCAATGCCTGGCCCCAACAATCTCGTATGGTTTGTCGCAAACGGACTCGGCGAGGTGGGCTACGTCAACGCGAGCTTGCCCGTGCCATTGGCCCTTACCGGACCTTCAGGGGATATTGCAATCCAAAAAGGAACCGCAAGGAGCATTTCTGTCATCGTCGACTCTCAAGGCCCGCAGACCCTGTCCTTCGGTGTTTTTCCTTTGACTCAAGACCAAGAGTCTTCGAACTCTCCTGCTCAATTGTACGGGTCCGGGCCTTCGGATATTGGGCCAAGCAACAATCCTCAAACGGTGATAATCGGTATCTCAGCATCTTGGAGCGCGACCCTTGGCGCCCGGTACGTAGCCGTTACCGCCACTGAAGGCAACGTGGTCGTGAGTATTCATGTTAGAGCAGTAGTCGTCGACGCTTCAGCACCTATTGTTGCCCTAGGTTTTTCGTCAGTGATCGTTTTGGGAAGTTTCGCAATCTATTTGCGCAGGCCTAAGAAGCTCAAGATTCAATCTGTGAACAAGACCAGAAGATAGTTCGTGTTAGAGTAGTTCTATTTCGATGAAAACGTCGTCCGGTGCTCTTATCCTCATTAGTCTCTTCAAAAATCGTTCATTCGGGTCCACATCGATGAGGCGTTTGTGAATCCTCATCTCCCACTTGTCAAAGGTGTGGGTTCCTTGTCCTGCTGGCGATTTTCTTGATGGGACGATGAGCTTCTTTGTCGGCAGCGGTATCGGTCCCTTCAGCTTTACGCCTGTTTTGTCGGCTATGTCTCGGATCTCGGTGCAGATGGTGTTGATGTCCTGGGGGTCCGTGCTGGACAAACGGATTCTAGCTTTGGAAACCAACCCAAGATACCTTCATTGTAGACCTTTGTAGCGAAGGGTTAGGGCGGGTCCGGTGCGGTTAAAAACCTTGGTGTAAACTCCCACCAAAACTGCCCGCCTTGGAGTTATTGATCACAACGAGACAGAAGCGTGTCTTGTTTAGCAGCCGTAAAACCGATGAGAAACGAGGGCGGCGATCGAAGCTGAAGATCCACAAACTCTCGTAAGAGTCCTCTGAGAGTGTCCGAGAATGCTTGTGGTTGCGCTAGCCTTTCGTTAGGATCTCTTTGACCACGCCGACGCCGACGGTGCTACCCATGTCCCTGATGGCAAACCTTCCAAGCTCTGGAATATCAGAGAAGGCCTCCAAGACCATGTTGTGCAAGGGTTTCATCTTCACCAAAGCGCTGTCCCCGACCTTCAAGAAGCTAGGCTTCTCTTCGACCACCTGACCCGTACGCGGGTCGATCTTCTTGATTAGTTCCTCGAACGTCACACCGACCGTCGCAGTATGCGCGTGCAACACTGGCGTGTATCCTGCGGCGATGGCTGTCGGGTGGTAGATGATTATGATCTGTCCGATGAACTCTTTCGCGATCGTGGGCGGCTTGTCGGTGTGGCCCATGACCTCTCCCCGTCCGATCTCGTTCTTTGCAACGCCTCTAATGTTGAAGCCAATGTTGTCCCCGGGCTCAGCCTTTGCCATTCGAACGTGATGGGTCTCGATCGATTTTACCTCGCCGAGTTTTCCTGAGGGATTGAAGATGACCTTGTCACCATCCTTCACAACACCGGTCTCCACGCGTCCTACCGGGACAGTTCCAACACCAGTGATCGTGTACACGTCCTGAATCGGAACACGAAGAGGCTTGTCCAAGGGCTTCGGTGGCGGAATGAAATCGTTGAGCGCATCGAACACAGTCACTCCCTTGTACCACGGTGTGTTCGTGCTCTTTTTCGATAGGTTGTCGCCCAGCCATCCGCTGGTCGGGACGAACGGGACCTTTGAAACGTCAAAGCCTACGGTCTTGAGCAATCCTTCGAGCTCTTTTCGGCATTCTTTGTATCGTTCCTCGGAATACTTGACCGTCTGGTCGTCCATCTTGTTGATGGCCACGACTAGGTTCTTCACTCCGAGAGTCCTTGCTAAGTAGGCGTGTTCTCTCGCTTGTCCCCCCGGACCAACGGCGACCTCGAATTCGCCTTTCTTACCCGAGACGACGAGAATTGCGACGTCCGCCTGGCTGGCACCTGTAATCATGTTCTTGATGAAGTCTCGGTGTCCCGGTGCGTCGATTATCGTGTAGAAATTCTTGGGAGTCTCAAACTTTTGGAAGGAGAGATCGATGGTGACTCCTCGTTCTCTCTCTTCCTTGATCGTGTCTAGGACCCAGGCGTACTTGAAAGTATCACCGGCTCCTGTCTTTTCAGATTCTTTCGCGTACTGCTCGATCGTCTTCTGGTCGATGTATCCTGCATCGAACAGCAAGTGACCTGTCAGCGTACTTTTTCCATGGTCGACATGGCCCATCACTATCAGGTTGAGATGGGGTTTTGCGGACATTGGATTAGTTCATACTCCTTTCTTGAAACGGAGAGAGCAAACTCCCCGGTTCTTTATAAAAAGCCTTGTCCGCGGTCCCACCGTACTTTTTGCTCAAGAAAAAACCGGAACTAGGTTTTTCCCTGAATTCTGAAGAAAGGTCTAAATGGGAAGTTTCTCGCCGCTGATTCGATTCGAAGGCATATTGATTGCTTGAGACCACCTCTAAGCACGAAGCCGCTCCGTCAAGCCTCGGAATGCAGAAGACCCAGTACGATATTGCTGTAGAACAGTTCCAGCGCGCCGCCGACCTGATGAAGCTTGACCAGAATGTTCAGGAGATTCTTCGAAAGCCTAGAAGAATTCTCAGCATAAACTTCCCTGTCAAAATGGACGATGGACGAATCCTGCTCTACCAGGGATTCAGAAGCCAACACAACAACGCTTTGGGACCTTACAAGGGCGGAATCCGATACCACCCCAACGTCACTATCGAGGAGGTAAAGGCGTTATCCATGTGGATGACATGGAAGTGCGCGGTCGCAGGCATTCCATTCGGGGGCGCGAAAGGAGGAGTCACAGTCAACCCGAAACTCCTGTCCAAGCATGAACTGGAGAGGCTCTCCAGAACATTCTTCTCGCTCATCAGCGAGATAGTGGGTCCGTTCCGCGACATACCTGCGCCTGACGTTTACACTGATTCCCAAACGATGGCCTGGTTCATGGATGAATACAGCAAGGTTGACAGGAACAACGCGAACGCAGTCGTGACGGGTAAGCCGATAATAATTGGAGGATCCCTTGGAAGAGACTCGGCCACTGGGAAAGGAGTCGCAGTCACTGTTGAGGAGGCCGCTAGACATCTCAAGATCGACCTCAAGAAAGCAACCTGTGCAATCCAAGGCTGGGGAAACGTAGGTTCCTTCGCCCACATGTTCCTAGAAGAAGCCGGAGTCAAAGTTGTCGCCGTCTCCGACTCGAAGGGAGGAATTCACAAGAAAACAGGCCTCTGGTTCAACGAGGTGGCGGCTTACAAGAAGAAGAACACGAGCATGGCGAACTTGCCGGCGTCCGAGAACATTTCGAACGAGGAACTGCTAGAACTAGACGTGGACATACTCGTGCCTGCAGCTCTAGAGGACGTCATCACCGAAAATAACGCTCGAAACATCAAGGCAAAGCTAGTCGCAGAAGGCGCTAACGGGCCGACGACACCGGAGGCCGATGATATCCTCTTCAAGAGAGACATCACGCTGATACCGGACATCCTAGCAAACTCTGGCGGGGTAAGCACAAGCTACCTTGAATGGGTGCAGAATCTCCAACACCTCTGGTGGACCGCTGATGAAGTCGACCATCGTCTAACAGCGATAATGAAGAAGGCTTTTGCCGAGGTTTGGAAGACCAGCCAGGAGCAGAATGTCGATATGCGGACCGGAGCTTACGTCTATGCTATTGGGAAGGTTCGGGACGCCATGGAGATCCGAGGCTGGGTCTAGAGAACTACTGCCGTACCATCAGTCTAGCAACGCAGTGAGCTTTCGCTCTTCACGGGCCTCGTCAGCCATAGCATCCATGGCCATCTTATGAGTGACCATGTCGGTATCTCGAGTCTTGCTCGCGAGCCGTTGATAGAATTCAAGCGACGATCTTTCAAGCTTCAAGCTTTCCTTAATCATCGCTTTCAGATCATTTCCCCTCCGCGGCGGGTCCGAATAGGAAAAGAACGCCTTCTTCTCCCACTCAACCGGTTTTGATATGGGTGCTCCGCCTAGTTGTATGATTCTTTCCATGAATCTTGATGCGTGATCCCATTCTCCGTCAGCCATTTCCTTGAAGAGCTTCGAAAGGGGCAGTGAGCTGATTCCGCTGGCTATCTTGCTGAGGTAAAGGTATCGGAAAGCTGCAAGGGTTTCTCCGGCAAGAGCTTGGTTGAGGTCATCGAGAAGCGTCGGTTCCTTCTTGACTGACAAGACTGGTCGAACCATTGCGTAGCCTCCGGGAGTCTTTTTAGCCTTATTCCAAACAGCCAGGATGTTGTGGAAATCACAAAGCGGAATATCTTGGAGGCGGGGAACTCTGAGCGTGTCTAACCGCGCGACGTCAGCTCGTTTGAGCGCGTACCTGACGCTGATACGCCCCCCGAATACCATAATGATCGGGCTTGGCGTTGTCATAGGTGAAGCGATAGGCCTCGGCATGCTCCCGGGAATTCGAGAGGCTATTTTCGGGTTCCTGACCGCCTCGCTGATGATGGCGGGGACAATGGTGGCCAACGACGTTTACGATATTGAAATTGACAAAGTCAACAGCCCCCAACGGCCCCTCCCTTCCGGAACGGTGAAGACCAGAGACGCAGTCAGGTTGGCAGTGGCTCTCTCCGGCACAGCGATATTGATCTCCGCACTGCTCAACCTATCGACGTTTCTAACCGCGCTCCTCGCTCTTGCACTGATGGTTTACTATAACACGCGAGGAAAGAGAACTGGGCCGATAGGAAATGCGGTTGTGAGCTTCAATGTTGCTCTGCCATTCTTCTATGGAGGCCTCGCGGTAAATTCGATCAGGCCACTGCTCTTCATCTTCTCCGTGGTCGCTTTTCTCGCAAACTTCGGCCGGGAAGTCGCGAAGGGGATAGCTGACGTGAAAGGCGACAGCCTCCGTCAGGTCCGGACCCTAGCCGTAGTCAGGGGGGCAAAATCTGCAGCGTTCGTATCTGCTGGATTATTCGTTGCTGCAGTTCTGCTCAGTTTTCTGCCACCGTTTCTTGAGAGTATTTCCTGGCTGTATTTCCCTCCAGTGATAGCCGCAGATGTCGGCTTTGTCTACTCAGCGTACAGGTTAGTTGGTAACCAGACCTCTGAAAACGTTCGTTCAGTCAAGGGCCATGTTCTAGTGTGGATGCTGTTAGGGCTTGTGGGTTTTCTTTTGGGCGGCGCCGCTCTCCTTTGACTTGGACAAATCGAGCAGCAATTCTCTAGCTCGGTCCAGCCGAATTTTCCGTTCGGCGACCATCTTGTCCGCCACCAGGTCGATCAGATCTCCTTGAGCTCCAGCCATCGCGGCGATGTTTCTAGCGTGAAGAGACATGTGCCCCTTCTGAATCCCCTCAGCAGCTAAGGCGCGCAATGCGGCCATGTTCTGGGCCAAGCCCACCGAGGCCATAAGCTCGCCGAGTTCGCGAGCCGTCTTTACGCCAAGGATCTTTAGGCAAATCTTCGCCATCGGATGCACAGCC
>Ga0209376_1004507_pt1 | contig 12068 bp, 6 predicted proteins | sample GraSoiAngelo_134_FD_185891 | JGI IMG/M metagenome (GOLD analysis project Ga0209376, IMG submission 185891) | Grasslands soil microbial communities from the Angelo Coastal Reserve, California, USA - 14_0929_05_30cm (SPAdes) (version 2) | ecosystem: Environmental > Terrestrial > Soil > Grasslands ... | reverse complement strand
AGCATTGAGAAGTGCGACGACGCGCGCGCGCGCGAGCACCGCTTCGACGTTGGCAAAGCCGATCGCGACCTTGCCCGCTTTGTGGCAGATCGCCAGCGCGTCCAGGGCGGCACGTTCGATCAGGCCGCGCGGCGCCACACTTCTTTTGCATCCGTCTTCGTAATTCCTGAAATTGACGACCGTATCGAGATCAACATCCGTCCCGAAGACTTGCGCGTCGACACGTTCCGGTCGGGTGGCAAAGGTGGGCAAAACGTCAATAAGGTGGAGACCGCCGTCCGTATCACGCACATCCCAACCAACATCGTCGTGGGCTGTCAGGCCCAGCGCAGCCAGAGCAAGAATCGCGAGCTGGCCATGAAGATGCTCCGCTCGCGCCTCTACGATCTGGAAATCCAGAAGCGCCAGGCCCACACCGACAAACTTGACGAGAGCAAGCTGGACATTTCATTTGGCAGTCAAATCCGGTCCTATGTCATGCAGCCTTACCGCCTGATCAAGGACCACCGCACGAAGTTCGAAGTGGGCGATGTAGACCGGGTGATGGACGGTGATCTGGATCCCTTCATCCGCTCCTACCTGATGGCCAAAAAGACGAAAGGAAGGCTGGACATCCAGCCGGACGATGATGCAGACGCGGCCTAGCCCTGGCCCACTCCCAAGCAGCAATTCGCCGTTGGCAGCCTGATTTCGACCGTTCGACGCAGGAATAAGCTAGCCGGAATCAATACGTTGATTCTTCTCCGCGCGAATGGTAGTTTTGTAGGGTTTAGCAGAGAGCTGAATAATCAGGCGTGTATGCTAGCAGTGCATTCCCCTGCAAGTCACGAAGGAGAATTCGTTTGAGCGAAGCCTTACGCAACTTTTTATTTACGTCGGAGTCCGTCACCGAGGGCCATCCGGACAAAATTGCTGACCAGATTTCTGACTCCGTCCTTGACGAGGTTATGAAGCACGATCCGAAGGGGCGAGTCGCTTGCGAGACGCTTGTCACTACGGGCGTGGCGGTCATCGCTGGTGAAATCACCACCAGCGCGCACGTCAACTACGATGAGCTTGTACGCAGTACCATCCGTGGTGTCGGCTACGATCGCGCAAAGTACGGCTACGACGCAGACACCTGCGCCGTCATGTGCACGGTGAAGCGGCAGTCGCCGGACATCGCCATGGGCGTGGACACCGGCGGAGCGGGCGACCAGGGCTTGATGTTTGGCTTTGCCTGCGACGAAACAGAAGAATTGATGCCCATGCCCATCCAACTCGCCCACCGCCTCACGCAGCGCCTCTCCGAGATTCGCAAAGCCAATAAAGTTGATTTTCTCCGGCCCGATGGAAAATCGCAGGTCACCATCGAGTACCGCAACGGCCGCCCGGCCCGCGTCGATTGCGTGGTGATCTCCACGCAGCACAGCGAGAAGGTCTCCAACTCGGACCTGCGTGAGGCCATCACCGAATACGTCATTAAGCCGATTATTCCCGCCTCGATGCTGGACCCAAAAACCAAATATCACATCAATCCGACGGGCCGATTCGTCATCGGCGGTCCCATGGGCGACGCGGGTTTGACCGGCCGCAAGATTATCGTCGACACTTATGGGGGTTACAGCCGTCACGGCGGCGGAGCGTTCTCCGGCAAGGATCCCTCGAAGGTGGATCGCTCGGCTTGCTACATGGCGCGCTATATCGCAAAGAACATTGTGGCCGCGGGCCTGGCGCGAAAAACGGAGGTGCAATTGGCTTACGCCATCGGCGTCGCCGAGCCTGTCTCGGTCATGGCGGAAACCTTCGGCACCGCCAATGTGCCGGAAGAAAAAATCACCGCTCTGATCCGTGAAATCTTCATGCTGACGCCCAAGGCCATCATTGAAACGCTCAACCTGCGCCGTCCGATTTACAAGGCCACGGCTGCTTATGGCCACTTCGGCCGCAGCGGCGCGGGATTCACATGGGAGCGCACGGACCGCGCGGATGCTCTCCGCAAGGCCGCTGGCCTCGGGGCTGCCGCGACTGCCGAAGTCGGGGCGCGCAGCTAACTTCCAAGACTAGAGAAACATAGACCCGGCACGTGCGGGCCTTTGACCGGGGACGTTGGGTTTATTCCCCTTCCGAACGAAATCCACAATTGAGGAGCAAGACTTTGGCAATCGCTGAGCTGAAAAAGGGTGATGTAAAGGACATTGGGCTGGCCGATGCCGGCAAGCGCAAGATCGAATGGGCGGGACAGCAAATGCCCGTGCTCGAATCGATCCGCAAGCGCTTCGTCAAGGAGCAGCCGCTGAAGGGCCTGCGTGTCTCCGCCTGTTTGCACGTGACGAGCGAAACCGCAAACCTGATGATCGCGCTGCGTGACGGCGGCGCCGACGCGGTGCTGTGCGCCTCCAACCCGCTATCCACGCAGGACGAAGTCGCCGCTTCGCTGAATCGCGACTACAACATTCCTACTTTCGCCATCAAAGGCGAGGACAACGACACCTACTATTCGCACCTGAGCGCGGCGCTGGAGCACAAGCCGCAGTTCACCATGGACGACGGCGCGGACCTGGTCACCATGTTGTTGACCAAGCGTACCGAGCTCGTCCCAAACGTGATCGCCGGAACGGAGGAGACCACTACCGGGGTGATCCGTCTTCGCGCAATGGCCAAGGACGGCACGCTCAAGTATCCCATCATTGCGGTGAATGATGCGATGACCAAACACTTCTTTGACAATCGCTACGGTACCGGGCAGTCCACGATTGACGGTGTTATTCGCGCGACGAACGTTCTGCTTGCTGGTCTGAAGGTAGTCATTGCCGGTTACGGCTGGTGCGGGCGCGGCGTGGCCATGCGCGCCAAGGGCCTCGGCGCGGACGTGATCGTTACGGAAATCGACCCGGTGAAGGGCATCGAAGCTGTAATGGACGGCTTCCGAGTTATGCCCATGGCCGAAGCGGTGAAGGAGGGCGACGTTTACATCACCGTGACGGGAAACAAGAGCGTGATCCGCGGCGAGCATTTCGAAAAGATGAAGGGCGGGGCCATTGTTTGCAACTCCGGCCACTTCAACGTGGAGATTGACATCTCCGCGCTGGAAAAGATGTCCAGTGGCAAGCGCGAAGTGCGCCCGCTCGTGGACGAATATCAACTGAGGGATGGCCGCAAAGTTTACCTGCTTGCAGAAGGACGTCTTGTCAATCTGTCGACCGCCGAGGGACATCCCGCTTCGGTAATGGACATGAGCTTCGCCAACCAGGCGCTGTCCGCCGAATACCTTCGAGCGAACTACAAGAATCTCAAGCCGCAGGTGTATGTCGTGCCGGAGCATCTGGATAAGGAAATCGCGCGCCTCAAGCTCGATTCGATGGGACACAGACTGGACAAGCTCACGGCGGAGCAGGAACGCTATCTCGCTTCCTGGCAGGAAGGCACGTAACTCTCGCCGCCATTCCGGGCTGCTTGATGGTGTTATCTTTCTGCGGGGCGTAGCATTCCGACGGGTCGGAACAGTGCTGCGCCCTTATGCATTTGCTGACAGGTTTTTCAGTCTGACTTACACGCATGTGGGATCTCTGCACAAACGCGCTTGATACGGCCAAGCTGCGCGGGGCTACCTACGGCGACGTGCGCGTGATGCATCTGCGCCAGCGCGACCTCACGACAAAGAACGGCCAGGTCGGCACGCTGGCACAGAGCGAATCGCTAGGCCTCGGCATTCGCGTTCTGGCGAATGGTGCCTGGGGCTTCGCCTCCACGGACCGTTTGACGCGCGAAGGCCTTGCGGCTTGTGCGGCGCAGGCCGTTTCCATCGCCAAGGCTTCGGCACTGGCAAAACGCAGCGAGGTGGTTCTTGCCCCGGAAAAGGCTTACGTGGACAGTTGGCAGAGCCCGTTCCGTAAGGACCCGTTCGAAATTCCCCTGGAAACCCAGCTGGCATTGCTGCTCGCGGCCGACGCCGAAATGCGCCGGGTGAAAGGCGTGACACTGACGGAAACGGACATGCAATTCCGCAAGATCGATTCTTGGTTTGCTTCGAGCATCGGCTCGCGCATTCACCAGCGCAAAGTGATTTCCGGGTGCGGAATTGCCGCCACTTCTTTTCAGGGTGAGGAGATCCAAAAACGTTCATATCCTAATGGTTTTGGCGGCCAGCATTCGCTGCAGGGTTACGAACTCGTTGAATCGCTCGATTTGATGAGAAACGCGCCACTCATCGCCGAAGAAGCCGCCGTGCTCCATTCGGTATCGCAATGCCCGGAAAAGGTCGGCACACTCATCCTCGGCGGCAGCCAGCTCGGACTGCAGATTCATGAATCGATCGGCCATCCGATCGAACTGGACCGCGTCCTCGGCCAGGAAGCGAATTTCGCGGGCACGAGTTTTCTGACGCTCGATCAGTTGGACCAGCTGAAATATGCTTCGAGCATTGTGAACGTGGTCGCGGACGCGCGGCTCGATCACGGACAGGGACTGGGCACCTTTGCCTACGACGACGAAGGCGTTCCCGCGCAGTGCACGGACATTATCAAAGATGGCACATTCCGCGGCTATCTTTCCAATCGCGAAACCGCGCACCTGGTGGGCCTGGATCGCTCTTCCGGAACGATGCGCACAGAAAGCTGGAACCGCCTTCCGATCATTCGCATGACCAACGTCAGCTTACTGCCCGGCACATGGGACTACGACGATCTGATTTCCGACACGCACGACGGAATCCTGATGGAAACAAATCGCTCCTGGTCCATCGATGACCGGCGCTACCAGTTTCAGTTTTCAACGGAAATCGGCTGGGAGATCAAAGGCGGAAAGAAAGTCCGCATGCTGAAGAATCCCAGCTACAGCGGAATTTCCACGGAGTTCTGGAATTCCTGCGACGCCATCTGCAGGTTCGATCACTGGACGCTGTGGGGCACCCCCAATTGTGGAAAAGGGCAGCCTATGCAGACCGTGGGCACCGGCCATGGGGCAGCACCGGCGCGTTTCCGCAACGTGCACATCGGGACGGCATTTTCGAACCAATGAAACCGCCCGCCCAGAACAGGAAAGTATCAACGGCATCGAGCGCCGGAGCCGCTGAACTTCTCCACGAGCGCGAGCTTCGGCGAATCGTCGATACCGTTCTTCGTCTCGCGAAATCCACGGGAGCCGAAGAGGCGGAAGTCCATGTGGACGAAGTTGCGGACGCGTTGACGCGTTTCGCCAACAACGCCATCCATCAAAACGTTGCCGAGCACGGGCTGACGGTGTCGATTCGCACGGTCGTCGACGGCCGCACTGCGCGCGCCACAACCAATCGCATTCATGAAGACTCGCTTCGCTCCGCGATCGAAGTTTCTCTCTCTCTTGCACACCGCCAGCCGAAGGATCCGCGCCTTCTGCCGATGCCAGGAAAACAGCGTTATCGCGCCGTGAACCGTTTCATCAAACAGACCGCCGCCCTCTCCGCTGAAGAACGAGCCCGGGCCGTCCGGCGTGCCTGCGATTTGGCCGTTAAGAAAGGCCAGGTTGCCGCCGGAATCTATTCGAATGGCCAAAGCCAGTCCGTAGTGGGAAATTCTCGAGGCCTTTTTGCGGCCTATCGTGAAACGCACTCGGAGTTTTCCATCACGGCTCAGGAAGGCCCTGCTGCGAGCTGGGCCAAAGCCAATTCCACAGATGTTCGCGCGTTCGACCCACAAAAACTCGCCGCGCGAGCCTGCCAAAAAGCACACCTTGCCGTCAACTCCCGCGAGCTTGCGCCTGGACGCTACACGGTAATCCTCGAACCTGCTGCGGTGTTAGATCTCGTGGGGTTTCTCTTCTACGATTTCGCCGCCACTGCCCTGGAAGACAAACGGTCCTGCCTGAACGAGCGCATGGCCAAGCAGCTCTTCGGGCAAAACATCAGCATCAGCGACGACGTTTATCACGCACTCCAACAGGGCGCGCCATTCGACGGCGAAGGGCTGCCGCGTCAGCGGGTATTGCTGGTGGATTGCGGTATTCCGAAGAATCTTGTCTATTCACGCGCTGCCGCCCAAGCCGCGGGCAAACGGCCCACCGGACACGGTTTTGCGCTGCCCAATGAATACGGGGAAGCGCCCATGAATCTCGTCTTCGGCGGCGGAGACTCGTCGATGGACAAAATGGTCACTTCCACCGACCGCGGGCTGCTGGTGACCCGCCTGTGGTACATCCGGGAGGTCGATCCTTATGAAAAGGTGATGACCGGGATGACCCGTGATGGCCTCTTTCTCGTTGAGAATGGGCGGGTTACCGGCGCCGCGCGCAACTTCCGCTTCAATCAGTCGCTCATTGAAATGCTCAAAAACGTCGAGCTGCTCGGTCCTGCCGTTCGGGCCACCGGAGAAGAGGCTTTCGAGATGGTCGTGCCCGCCATGAAAGTTCGTGACTTCTGTTTTTCCGAAGTGACCAAGTTCTAGCGTTTCTGACGCTCACCCTCAGCTATCAAGAAATCAATTCACAGAATCAAAATTCTGCGTTGTACATCCACCCCCCGCCCGTTCAATAAACTGGTATGTACTACCCGAACGGTCGAGGCCACAGCAGCGCGGCGGATGCGCGAGCGCGTTCGACCGAGGGTGGTCACCCCAACTGGGGCCACCCAGACCACGACGCCTGCGGTACAGGGTTCATTGCCCGCCTGGGCGGCGCTCCCAGCTACGATATTATCCAGTTTGCTTTGACGGCTTTAGAGCGCCTCACCCATCGCGGAGGCGTGGACGCCGATGGAGCCAGCGGCGACGGCGCCGGTTTGCTCACTTCGCTCCCGCGGGCCTTTTTCCGCGCCCGCACGGCAGAGCAGGGAATTGAACTGCCCGAATTGTTCGCGGTCGGCTGCGCCTTTCTTCCTTCTTCCGTCATCGACGAAGCCCGCGCCGCTGTCGAAGCCGCCGCAGACGTTGAGCGTCTGCGCGTCATCGGCTGGCGCCGCGTGCCGGTGAACACCAATGCTCTAGGGCGCCGCGCGCTTGAAACAATGCCCGAAATCTGGCAGTTTTTTGTCGAACCATTCCATCCGGCGCGGGCCATGGCGCGATTCGAGTGGCGTCTCTCTCTTTTGAGAAAACGGGCAGAATCACTCTTGCCGCCGCGATGTTACATCTGCTCGCTCTCCTCGCAGACCATCGTGTACAAGGGGCTGCTTACGCCTTGGCAGTTCCCGCAGTTTTACGAAGATTTGCGCGATCCTTCGTTCGCAACGACATTCGCCGTTTTTCATCAGCGCTATTCGACCAACACTCAGCCTTCCTGGCATCTGGCACAGCCGTTTCGTTACGTGGCGCACAACGGTGAAATCAATACGATTGTCTCGAACCGGCGCTGGCTGCGGGCCAAGGCAACCGAATTCCGCTCGCGGCTTGCAGTGGGATCCTGGTTCCCCCTGCTCGAAGAAAACGTCAGCGATTCCGCCAGTTTCGACAACGGGTTCGAGCTGCGGCTGCTGGAAGGCTTGTCATCGGAGGAAGCCATGCTTGCCATGGTTCCTCCCGCCTTTGAAAAGGATCCTTTGCTCTCGCGGGACGTGCGCGGCGCGCTGACCGCGCTTTCGCAACGCAGCGAACCCTGGGACGGCCCCGCTGCTTTGGTTTTTTCCGACGGCCAGTTTGTGGGAGCGAAGTTGGATCGCAATGGATTGCGCCCGCTGCGCTACACCTTGACGCATGACGGGCTGCTGATCGCGGGATCCGAGACCGGCTTGGTTGATTTGGACGAATCGCGAATCGCTGAGCGCCAGCGGCTTGGCCCCGGAGAAATGATCCTTGCCAATCCCGCCACCGGGCTCTTTTTGCGCTGGCGCGACATCCTCAAGCGCCTCGCGATCCAGCAGGCCCGCAACGCCATTCCCCAAAGAATGCTGACAGCGTCGGTGACCCCAGCGCCAGCCCCCCTCCATGAGCCAAAGCGCATCGCGGGCGCCGCCGGCTGGACGGAAGATCAGTTCAAAATTCTCTTTTCCGCCTTGGCGCACGGCAAAGAAGCGGACTGGAGCATGGGAGATGACGCGCCGCCCGCATTTCTTTCTGCCCTCCCGAGGACTCTGTGGGACTACTGCAAGCAACGGTTCGCGCAGGTCACGAACCCGCCGATCGACCCCTTGAGGGAAACCCACGTGATGTCTCTCGATGTCCACTTGAAAGACGGAATCACGCTGCCGAGCCCGGTGATTTCGGCCGGGCAGCTGTTGCAACTCTTCGCGATTCTTGGACCAGAGCACCGAATCGATATTACTTTTTCTGCCGCCAGTGGAGTCTCGGGGGCGCGCTGCAGTTTTGCTCAGCTTTCTACTACCCCACTGAGTAGCAGTGGGCGCCCGGGGCTCCTCCTCCTTTCCGATCGCGCGGTTAATGCCGATCGCGCATCGCTGCCTGCGCTGCTTGCTACTGCGGCAGTGTGGAAAGCGATGGTTCGCGAAGGCTGGTGGGATGTCCCGCTGATTGTTGAATCGGCACAGGTCTTTGATACGCATCATGTGGCGCTGCTAGTCGCGGCTGGCGCCAGTGCCGTGGTGCCTTACCTTGCGGACGAGTTTGCGGAATCTCTTGAACCCGGCGGCATAGAAAAGGCCCGTGCGGCCATCAATGCCGGGCTGCGCAAAGTTCTCGCGCGCATGGGTGTCTCCACCCTGGCCAGTTATCGCAACAGCCATCTCTTTGAGATCGTGGGCCTCTCCGAGGATCTCTGCGCTGAAGTGTTTGAAGATGCCGCTGATTTTCCTGGCCAGAAATCGCTGGACGATCTTCTCTTGGATTATCTGCACTTGCACAAAGCAGCCTTTTCTCGTGAATCCGATGACTTGGCGGATGCCGGTCTTTATCGGTTCCGGAAAGGCGCAGAACTTCACGCCAGTTCGCCCGAAGTTGTTCGCCGGCTCCACGCGCATGTGCGCGCGCCCGGAGCGAAAACCTATTCGGCGTTTGAAGAGCTGGCAGACCATCAAGGCCCGATCTTCCTGCGGGACTTGCTCGACACCGTTCCGGACACGGCCATTGCGTTGGAAGAGGTCGAGCCGCTCGAGTCCATCGTCAAACGGTTCAGCACACAAGCAATGTCTCTCGGTTCGCTCAGTCCGGAAGCACATCGCACGCTGGCGCTGGCGATGAATCAGCTTGGTGGCCGGAGCAATACCGGGGAAGGCGGCGAAGATCCCAATACCTATCGCTTTGAGCCAGCCGCGGCCAACAAGATCAAGCAGGTTGCCTCGGGGCGTTTTGGAGTCACCGCGGACTATCTCGTCCACGCCGAAGAAATTGAAATCAAGATGGCGCAGGGCTCGAAACCCGGTGAGGGCGGCCAGTTGCCCGCGAAGAAAGTCAGCGAATACATCGCGCGCATCCGGCACGCTACGCCAGGCACGCCGCTGATTTCACCACCGCCGCATCACGACATTTACAGTATCGAAGACCTCGCCCAATTGATCCACGACCTCCGCGCCGTGAATCCGCGCGCGCGTATCGGCGTAAAACTCGTTTCCGGCGCCGGAGTCGGCATCATTGCCGCGGGCGTTGCGAAAGCAGGTGCGGACGTCATCACCATCAGCGGGCACAACGGCGGTACCGGCTCCTCGCCATTGACCTCCATCAAGAATACTGGTCTTCCCTGGGAAATCGGATTGCGCGAAGCCCATGACACGCTGGTTCGCGCGGGCCTCCGTTCACGACTCTCTCTCCGCGTGGACGGAGGCCTGAAATTCGCGCGGGATATCGTGTTGGCCGCTATTCTCGGCGCGAACGAATTCGGCTTTGGCACCGCGTCGCTGTTGGCCATCGGATGCGTCATGGCGCGGCAGTGCCATCTCAATACTTGTCCGGTGGGAATCGCCACGCAGGACGAAAAGTTGCGTGCGAGATTTGAAGGCAAGCCGGAGATGGTGATCGCGTACTTCCGTTCACTGGCCGAGGAAGTGCGCAATCGGCTGGCGCAACTTGGCGTGCGTTCGCTCAGCGAGCTCACGGGTTGGTACGACCGGCTCAGTGCGCGATCGGGAATGGATCCGCTCCTGATTGTGCCGATCTCCTCCTCGAATCGAGTGGCGCCGCAGCAGGAGCCGGGCCTCCACGTCGCGGCGCTGGAAGATTCGGTTCACTTCAATGCTTCGCTGACGCTGCAAAATGAGTCCCAGCCGATTCAGAACTCGGATCGCAGCGTTGGCACGGGCCTGAGCGGCGAACTGATGCGCCGGCGTAAGAACGGTCACCCCGTCGATGGTGAAATCAGCCAGGAATTTCACGGCGCGGCGGGTCAGAGCTTCGGGGCTTTTCTAGCCGAGGGAGTGACGCTCAAGCTCCATGGCGAAGCCAACGACTACGTCGGTAAAGGACTGTCCGGCGGGACCATCGCTATCGCCGCCGGGCTTGCTGCTTCCCGGCGCGGTGACGTTCTTGCGGGCAACACCGTGCTCTACGGCGCGACGTCGGGCCAGCTCTTTGTCGCTGGCCGGGGCGGCGAACGTTTTGCCGTCCGAAACAGCGGTGCGCTCGCGGTGGTGGAAGGTGTCGGTCAACATGGCTGTGAGTACATGACCGGCGGCGTGGCCATCATTCTTGGGCCACTCGGCCTGAATTTCGGTTCGGGCATGACTGGCGGTCTGGCTTATGTGTTGCGGGCCGAGGCCGAGGATGTGCTTCATCGCGATTTCGTGACGCTCGCCGACCTCGATGCTGATGAAGAGAATTGGTTGCGGCGTACTCTGGAGGAGCACGTTCACTTCACGGCGAGTCCTCGCGCGGCTCGCTTGCTCTCGCGGCGAGGGGCTTTGCCGTTAATGCGCGTGCAGCCGGTACATTTTCAGGGTACGGTGGAGGGTACTTGGAGAGCCATTCTCGCCCAATTCAAACGGCGTCGCACGATTTTGCCGGTGCCAGCGATCGCGCCGATTTCACAAACTGCGCTTCACGCCTGAGAGGAAGGACAGTAACTCCGCGTCCGCCAGGGAAGAATCCGCTATAATTATCACCGGACGTTTAGACTATGGATTTCGATCAACTTGCTACTTTTGTTTTCGTCGCCAAACTGAAGAGCTTTTCACGCGCGGGCCAGAAGGTCTTCCGCTCGCAATCCGCTGTTAGCGCGCAAATTCGCCAGCTCGAGCAAGCATACAAGGCTAGGCTGCTCGACCGCTCCGCCAAGTCCGTGGAACTGACTCCTGCCGGCGAAGTCCTTTTCGAGTTCGCGGAAAAGCTGCTTCGCTTGCGTGACGAATCCATTCAGGTCGTCGCGGACCGCGGCAACGTGGTTCAGGGCCCGGTCGTTTTTGGCGCCAATGAAGCGACGTGCCTCTACCTGCTCCCTGAGATCTTGCAGCGCGTGGAGGACGGCTCCGCCGACGTGGGCATCGTCACCCTGCCTATCAAATCCCCTAATCTGAAGATGCACCACATTTACAAAGACCGCCTGCGCTTCATGGTCAGCTCGCGAAACCCACTTGCCCATCGCTCGAAGATCACGCTCGCAGAGGTCGCCGAACAGCCGCTTATCTTTCCGAGGACTGGTTTTACGCGCCAGGTGCTCGACAAACTCTTCCGTCCGTACCGCTCGCGCCTTCACGTGACCATGGAATTGCCGAGTATCGGCATGATCAAGCGTTTCGTCGCCGCTGATGCCGGCGTCTCGTTTATCAGCGAGAGTTTTGCCAAGGATCAGGTGAAAGCCGGCGAGGTAAAGCTGCTCACCGTCGAAGGCGTGGATCTCTGGCGCGAACTCGGCTTGGTCTACCGCCGCGACCGCAGCCTCCCTCGCGCCGCCCAGGCCCTCATCGGCATGATCCGCGAACACCGTAAGCTCGCCGAGCCTGGCGAAGCCGCCGCCAGCTAGGTCGGTTATCTCTGCGCACTTTTCTCTCTAGACCTCGGTCGTGGTACGGACTGGTTTTAGAGTCTGACGGTTTACTCAGCTCCGGTCGGCGCCCGGCCGCTTTTTCGTTCTCAACCCGAAGACTATCGCAACATCTGTCGTATCAGGTAGTTACGCACTCTTTCGCTGCCCGGTGCGGAACGCCAAGCCATAAAATCCTTCTTGCATCCGCTTTTGCACATTCTTGCACGTATGCAAGATTCAACTCCTTTTCTTTTCAACCAGTTCCGCGCTCTCTG
>Ga0209376_1004505_pt1 | contig 12076 bp, 10 predicted proteins | sample GraSoiAngelo_134_FD_185891 | JGI IMG/M metagenome (GOLD analysis project Ga0209376, IMG submission 185891) | Grasslands soil microbial communities from the Angelo Coastal Reserve, California, USA - 14_0929_05_30cm (SPAdes) (version 2) | ecosystem: Environmental > Terrestrial > Soil > Grasslands ... | reverse complement strand
CAAGGCGTGGTCTCTGAGCACCGTCACGACTCAGGGATTCTCCTCGGTCGCCGCGGGCGCCGCGTGCTGTCGAAACGAGGGCTACAACACGATCGCCGACTACGGCAACTATCGCCGCACCGTCACCGTGACGTCGAACGGCTCCACGACCAAGGTCCTGCTGGTGTCCGTCTTCTATTTCCCGGTGAACCCGTCCGGGGGCAACGCCGGTAACGAGCGCCGCGTCGACGTCTCGACCCTGATCACGAACCGATGAGCGCCGCCGCCAGGCGTCGCGGGCAGGGCTCGACGGCTCAGCGCGGTTTCACACTTCCGGAATTGCTGGTTGCGATGGCGAGCGTCGGGCTCGTGCTCACGGGACTCGTGTCGTTCCTCGTGGCGGGCCAGCGGAGCTTCCTGGTCGGAGCGAACCAGGTCGAGTCCCAGCAGAACGTCCGGATCGCCATCGCCCGAATGATCGACGAGATCCGCTTCTCTGGAAACGCACCGGGAGCGGCGGCTGGTAACTGCGCACCTCGCTCCGCGATCGGCCCCGGCCAGACGGTCACGTCGTTGACGCTCCAGAACGACTGGAATGGTAATGGCTGCATCGATCCCGGCGCCGTCGTGATGGTGAACGGCGTCCAGCGTGGTGAACAGGTGTCGTACTCGTTCGCCGGCGGTCAATTGCTCCGTCAGGAGTCGGCGGTGAACAACGCAGCCCAGCCGGTGGTCGGAGGCATCGAAACCCTCGCGTTCGTGTATCTCGACGCTCAAGGGGACCAGACGGCCACGGCGGCGTCCATCTGCTCGGTGGTCGTCACGATCGCGACCCATCCCGAGGGGAGGCAGCCGGCGACGTACCAGCAAGGCAAAGTCTTCGTCAAGATGACGGACACCGCGCGCATCCGGAATCCCGGCTGTGAGCCCAAGAGCGGAGCATGATGGCCACGCGCGCACATGGACTCGACGAGCGCGGGATGGCCGCGGTCATGGCGCTGATCGTCGTGCTCGCCCTCAGCTTGCTGGTCGCCGCCTTCCTGGCGGTCAGCGCTTTCGAGCCGGTCATCTCGCAGAACCTCGCCGAGGCCATACAGGCTCAGTACGCTGCGGACGCCGGCATCGAGTGGGCGTTCGACAAGCTCGTCGACACGAACTCCTGGAACACCCTGCTGACCGGCGCGGCCGACTGCGCGACGCCGGTGACGCCGGCCGGCTGGAGCAACGTGTCGGTGCCGAACCTCATCGGGGTCTTCACCGTGAGCCTTCGCAACGACTGCCTGGCCGGCGACGACCAGATCACCGGCGTTGCCGTCGACAACGTCACCGGCACGGCGATCAACGACGGCAACGGCGTCGTCATCCTCACGGCGACCGGCTCCTTTCACGGCGCCCAGAAGAAGATCCAGGTGGTGATGCGCCGGCATCTGCCGCCCGGGCTGAGCTTTCCCGCGGCCGTCAACGAGCCGGGCCTTCAGTCCGATACGAACGTCGTGTGCGCGGAAAAAGAAGGTCCGTGCGCCAACTTCCAGATCGATGGGCGTGACTATGCGTGCAGCACCTGCACGCCGGAGACCGATGCTCCCTGGTACAAGAGCGGGAACTGGTCGGCGTCCGGCTCGGCCTCCAAGCTGGGAATCGCGACGCAGCCCGGAAACCAGGCGAATCTCGGCGAGCCGCCGACGACGTACGTGCAGAACGTCGAGAATGCCTTTACGAGCGGCTCTCAAAACCAGGCAGCGCAGAAGCAGACCTCGGTCACTGGCAAGGACCAGACGAGCGGCCTCGCCGCGATGGGAGCGACGAATACGCTCACTCCGGACTCCCTGCAGAATCTTCTCTCGACGCTGAGCAGCAACCCGAAGACGCAAATCCTTCAATCCACGCTCGCCTGCCCGATGCAGATCACCGGGGACGTGGGCGGCCCGACGTCGACGCCGACCGTCACCAACGGATGCGGCAAGAGCCAGACCATCGATCTCGGAACGCCCAGCAATCCTCAGCTCGTCTATTTCCGGGGCGACCTCGACCCGACCTCGAATTTCACCGGCCTCGGCATCAACAACCAGGTGCAGGGCGCGGGCATCCTGGTCGTCGAGGACGGCGATCTCAAGGTGTTCGGCAACTTGACCTGGCACGGGGTCATCATCGTCACGGGGCGGAACGTCGGCGCGGGATTCATGGATGGGAGCACGACCATGATCAACGGCGCCCTGGTCAGCAACGAGACCGTCTGGAACGAGCAACCGGGCTTTGCCGAGCTGCACCTCGGCACCATGCTGGGATCCGCGACGTTCCACTACAGCCAGCAGGCGCTCGATCTCATGAACCGGATCCGGAAGAACCATACGCTCTACGGGTGGCGGACGGTCTCGAACTAAGAGCCGGGACCGTCGCCTTGCCGTACCCCCGCCACTTTTCGTCCAGTTGCCGCTTTCCGTCACCCCGCTGACAAATTATGGCCGTTTCGAGGGCGTCGTCACGACAGCCGTCCGCTCAACTCAGCGATTTCTCTGGGACGCCGCGACCGCCGAGGGCTTGGCACCGTCGCTGCAGCGTGCTGACGTCGCGGGGGAGCCATGAGATCGATGCGATGGAACGCGCGAGGCTTCACCCTGATCGAGCTGATGATCGTCGTGGCGATTATCGGCGTCCTGGTTTCGATCGCTGTCCCGCTCTACGCCAACGTCACGGCGCGATCCCGTATCGCGAAGGCCCAGGCCGACATCCGCTCGCTGGTCACCGCCGTGTCGATGTACCAGTCGCACATGAGCACGTACCCCATCGCGCTCGGGAATCTCACGGCAGTCGCCACCAACCCGGCTGGAATCACGGCGGGCCCGTTCATGGGCTCCATCCCGACGCCGCCGTCAACGTCGTGGGGCCCCGCGTACGCCTACGCCACCAACGCCAACGGGACCTTCCTGATCTCGGCGGCCGGTGACGGCGTGACCGTCACGGCGCCCTGAGCGCTCGTCTCAGCTGAAGCGCCGGAGGTAGGTCGCGAGGGCGTCTCCCTCGCGCTCTCGCAGGGCGACAGCCACTCGGAGCTGCTCGAGATACTGCTCGAGCGTCTTGCCGCCGAAGTCGATCTTGCGGGCGGCGAAAAATGCGTGGACGTCCCGCTCGAGCTCCGGGGTGGCGAGCCCGATCGCGCCCTCGCACATGCGGCGCAGGCCGTGCTTGGGGTAGAGCCGGTCCATCTGGTCCCAGTGCCGCTTGACGAAGTCCCAGGCCAGCTCCCGCGCGTAGACGCTCATGAGCAACGTGCGCACGACGAAGGGCGCGTCCTGGGTCCGGATCTCGCCGCTCACCGCTCGCTCGAGCGTCTGCGCGAGCAACTCGGGCCGCTGGAAGCCGGCGAGGGCGTAGAGGTAGCGTTGCTCCTCCTGCGGTGTCGTGGCCGCGCGGAAGCGGCGGAGGAACTCTTCGTAGCGGTCAGCGTCGCCGACGTGGGCGAGGATGGCGATCAGGGCGGGCAGCACGTTGGGATCGACCGCGCCGGAATCGACCAGGGACGCCCGATAGCGCCGAGCGGCCTCGGCCTGGACGGTGGGATCGTTGCCCAGCGTGCCGAGGGCGCGGAGCAGGTCGCCGCGCAACTGCCGCGTCAGCTCATCCTCTCCGGGGCGGGGATCCCAGCCGAGGTCGGCCACTGCCGGCGCGACCAGCCGCCGGGTGAATCCTTCCAGGCCCGGGCGGTCGGCCGGCGTGATCACCCGATTCAGCGCGGCCAATGCCACGAGAAGACTCGTCCACACGTTGCGGTCCCGCTCGGCCTTGAAGCGCGCGGTCAGGTCGAGGTGCTCGGTCACAGGCGTGAGGCCGGCGAGCACGGTGGCCCACGCGTCGCTGACGAGGTTGAAGCGCTCGATCGGCATCAGGCCGTCGGGCAGACGGCGCAGGAGCGAGTCGAGCAGATCGGCGACGTAGCGGACGCGGTAGAACCCGTGGCCGCCTTCGTTGACCAGGGCGTAATCGCTGCCGGCGGGCACGCTCACCCGGGCCTCGGCGCCGTCGAGGACGAGGCGCACGACGCGCTCGCCCGAGGGCGTGCCGAACCGCACCTGGATCGGGATCTGCCAGCGCTGATCGTGGCTCCCGCTCGGCGTCACGAACGGCGGTGGGTCGGGCCGGTACGTGAAACGTTGCTGGGTCAGCACCAGGTCGCCGCCGTCGCGGCGTGCCGAGACCAGCGGGAAACCGGGCTTCAAGATCCACCCGTCCATCATGGCGTTGATCGGCGTGTGGGCGGCGTTGCCGAGCGCGGCCCACAGGTCAGCGGTGTCGGCGTTGGCGTAGGCATGCTCGCGGAGGTAGCCGCGCACGCCGGCGCGGAAGACGTCGGGGCCGAGATATTGCTCGAGCATGCGCAGCACCGAGGCGCCCTTCTCGTAGGTCAAGACGTCGAACATCGCGTCGGCGTCACGCGGCGCGCGAACCTCGAATTCGATCGGGCGCGTCGACCAGAGTCCGTCCACGGCGAAGGCGGCGGCGCGAGAGACGCCGAACGTCGTCCACCTGCGCCACTCCGGCTTCCACGCATCCACCGCGAGCATTTCCATGAACGTGGCGAACGCCTCGTTGAGCCAGATGCCGTTCCACCACGACATGGTGACGAGGTCGCCGAACCACATGTGAGCGTTCTCGTGAGCGACGACGTCGGCCACGCGCTCCTGCTCGGCGTGCGTCGCCTGGCGCTCGTCGACGAGGAGCGCCGTCTCTCGAAACGTGATGGCGCCGAGGTTCTCCATGGCGCCGGCGGCGAAGTCCGGAATGGCGAGCAGGTCGAGCTTGTCGCCGGGATAGGGCAGGCCGTAGTACTCCTCGAAGAAGCGCAGCGAGGCCGCGCCGACCTCCTGGCCGAAGGCCGCCAGCTTGACCTTGCTGGGCACGCACCAGACGCGGAGCGGCGTGCGGCCCACGGACACGGGGTTGGTGGATTCCAGCTCCCCGACCACGAAGGCCACCAGGTAGGTGGACATCTTGATCGTGTCGGCGAACGTGATGACCTTCCGCTTTCCCTCGCGCCGCTCGGAGGCGATGCGCGTGTTCGAGACCGCAGTCAGCACCGGGTCGATGACGAGGGTGCCGGCGAAGACGGCTTTGAACCCCGGCTCGTCCCAGCAGGGAAACGCGCGCCGGGCGTCGGTGGCCTCGAACTGCGTGGCCGCGAGGGTCCGGCTGACGCCGGCGGCATCCTTATACGTGCTGCGATAGAAGCCGCGCAGCTTGTCGTTGAGGATGCCGGTGAACGCGAGGCGGAGCCGCCACTGGCCGGGCGCGATCGGCGAAGGGAACGTCAGCCGGCAGCGCTCGAGACTTTCCTCCAGCGCCACCGTGGCCCGCGCGCGATCGCCGCGGTCGCTCTCGAGCCACGCGTCCGTGACCGAGAGCTCGGCGGCATTGAGGACGATCTCCGTGGTCGGCTCGCTCACGGTGAGGGCGATCGTCTCGACGCCGGTGAACGACGCCGTCACCAGATCCGGCTCGAGCCGGATCTCGTAACGTGTTGGGACGACGTGACGCGGAAGCCGGTAGAGATCCACGGATTGGTCGCCTCCTGGACAGTGGATGGGACAATCCGTACTCTACCTCATGCCGCCGGTCACGTCGTCACGTTGCTCAGAAGCTCACGGCATCGGCAAGGGCACCGCGTTCCATCGAGGTCTTGAACGAGGCGAGATCGTCGTCGATCGTCTGGCGCGCGTCGTGACCGAAGAGCGCGGCCATGGCGTGGCCGAGCTCACCGCCCGGCGGGTCGTACTGCAAGGTGACGCGGACGATGCAGGCGCCGCCGGCGGTCGGCTCGAAGCGCACCGACCCGGCGTGGGTGACGTCGGCGCTCGCCACCGAGCGCCACGCGATCAGCTCGGTCGGCATGTCGTTGATGATCTCGGCGTCCCACTCGAGCCGGACTCCCGCCGGCGCCTTGACGATCCAGTGTGAACGCGTCGGTGCGGTCACGCGCACGGAGTCGAGGTGTGACATGACGTGGGGCAGGTTCTCGAAGTTTCGCCAGAATCGGTAGAGCCGTTCCGGTGATTCCTTGATCGTGATCGAGGTCTCGACGTTGATCCTGAGATTGCCACGACGACTGACGAAGCGTCGTCGCAGGGCGCGATAGAGCCATGACACACTCGCCACGGCCAGACCGAGGCCTGCAATCGTGCCGATCGGTTTCAACATGAATCCTCCTGACGGGTCATGGAAAAAAGTTGCGCGGCGCCGATGCTCGGCGCCGTCAGAGAGGATTGCACCCTGTGTGCCAGTACCTCGGCGGGACGAGCGCAGCGAGGAACCCCGCGAGCATGTCCCAGCCGGATGAGTGCCCGATTCGAACGAGACGGCGCGCAGCGTCGAGCAGCGTGATGGGCGACGCAGCGAGGGCGAAGCCACGAGCGAGATCGTGGAGGGGAGCGTGGCCGCGGCCGGCGACGAGATCGGCGAGAAGCACCGCGCTGATCGGATGAGTCGACTGACGCGCGCGGGCGCAGACGATCTCGCCAGTAGCGCGCCAGCGCTCACGGGAATCGGGCAGCCCGAGCCTCGCGCGAGCGAAGAAGACACCGCCGACGAAATCGTCGCCCGCCGGCGTGAGCCCGGGCCCGAGGCCGATCAGCTCGTCGGCGGCGCGCGTCGCAGCGTCGGTGTCCTCGTCGTGACTCGCGGCCGCGAGCGCACGGCCCGCCGGCGCGGCGCGGTCGAAGGGAAAGCCGAGCACGCCTCCTGTCAGCAGCGTGGCGAACCCATCAGGCGTTCCGGCCTCGCCGAGCCGGGTCAGCAACGAGCGCGCGGCCTCGGCGACGGTGGCCGCATCGATCGCGGTTGGGTCATCGTCGGGTCTCCACACCACCGCGTCGATGACGTCGAGCATCATCGCGTCAGGGAGCGACGGCGGCAGCGGCCGGCCGGCGACGATGGCGCGGCCGTGGAGGGGCGATCCCGCAGCGCCGATCCAGATGAGCGTGACGCCGGCCTCGAGATAGGCGGAGCGCGCGAGGGCCGCCACGACACGCGCGCGACCTCGCGTCTCGATGAGCGCGTCGCGCGCCAGCCAGCCGAGCTCGGCCACCTGGATCGATTCGTCGGCCACGCGGCCACCCTATCACGCGGATGATGGGCCAGGTCGCCGGCGGTTCCTGCTAAGGTGAAGCGCATGTCATCGCGCGCGGCGCGGCTGCTCGCGACGAGTCTCATCCTGGCCGTCGTCGCGACAGCCTCGGGCGGAACCGAAAGCGTCGAGGAGTTCGTGCGACGACACTGGCGCGGCCCACTGGCCCCGCAAGGCCCGGCGCCCGCCCGCTTCTCGCCGCTCGAGGCGTCGCTCCGCCCGGAATCGTGCGGCACCTGCCATCCCGCGCAGTACGCCGACTGGCGAACGAGCTGGCACGCCGCTGCGACGGGGCCCGGGGTCATGGGGCAGCTCGTCGAGATGTTCGAGAGCGATCCGACGTCGGCGCTCGGATGTCTCGGCTGTCACGCACCGCTCGCCGAGCAGTCGCCTCTCATACGAAGCACGGGCCGCCTCGCCGCCAATCCCGCCTTCGACCCTGCGCTGCACCGGGAGGGATTGCCCTGTGCCGGCTGTCACGTGCGTGGCCACCAGCGCTTCGGGCCGCCACGACGCGATGGCTCACTCGCGAGCGCCGGGCCCCCGGAGGCGCTTCCGCACGGCGGCGTGACCCGCACACCGGCGTTTCTGTCTGCGGCGTTCTGTCGCGGCTGCCACCAGTTTGCCGAGGATGCGCCCACGTTGAACGGCAAGCCCCTGGAGAACACTTACCGAGAGTGGGAGGCGAGCCGCTTCGCCCGTGAAGGCGTGCAATGCCAGGACTGCCACATGCCCGACCGCCGTCACCTCTGGCGCGGAATTCACGACGTCGACATGGTGCGCTCGGGGCTGTCGATCGAGGTGGCCGCGCCCAGGAGCCGCGCCGGCGCCGGTGACAACGTCGACGTCGGCCTGACGGTGCGTAGCGTTCGGGTGGGGCACGCGTTCCCGACGTACGTCACACCGAAGGTCGTGCTGAGGGCCGAGCTCGTCGACGCCACCGGCGCGGTCATCGAGGGCAGCCGCGAGGAGCGCGTGATCGCGCGCGAGATCGCGCTCGATCTCTCGCGGGAGATCTCCGACACGCGACTCCTGCCTGGCCAGTCCGCGACGCTGCGCTATCGCCGCAAGCTGCCCGCGGCCGGCATCTCTGCGCGCCTGAGCGTGGTCGTCTATCCCGACGCGTTCTACACGGGCTTCTACGAAGTGCTGCTCCGTCAGGGTGCCGGACGAGGCGCCGCCCAGATCCGCGAGGCACTCGAGGCGACGCGGCGCTCGCCCTTCGAGGTCTTCCGCCGCGTCGTGCCGCTGTCCTAGGGATAGTTTCGCGAGGGCCATCGTGATCACCTGATCACTCGGCACCTGTGCGAGCACGCGCAAACCCGCCGCAGCTGCCTCCGCTTCTGCGTCACCGGTCCGAAAGAAATGCTGAAACGACACCGAGCTCATGCTGTCGCCCGTCGCCACGACACTGTCGCCCAATTCGGGTCGCCAGTCCGAGCGCGTGAGACGCGCCACAAGGCGAGCGACGCGGATGGCCCGGCGAGCCTTGTCCGTCGGCACGTAACTGATGAGGATTCGGCCTTCCGGAGCCAGGTGCTCCGCGAGCCTCTTCAGGATCCGGACCCGCCGAGCGGACTCCGGAATGTAGGCGTAACAGAACCACGAGAACACGAACACGTCGTAGCGCTCCACCAGCTCGATTGTCTCGATGTCGCCGACCCACACTGACCCTTCGAACTTGTGTTCCGCCAGGCGTTGCCGCGCGTACCACGGCTTCGCGGACGAGATCGACACCGTCGACCCGGTGGCCACGCTGCAGCAGGGCGATCAGATCGCGCCCCGTGCCGCAGCCGACGAGGAGGATCTTGTCGGTCCGCTCCAGGAAGCGCTCGTAAAAGGCCTCTCCCAGTCGAAGAGGCTCGCGTCGGACGGTTCCTCGCTGCTCGGGAAGCGGCGCCACTCTTCCGTGATCGCGGCGTGGAGGTCGGCGTGAGTCATCAGTCCAGCTGCGGCGTGGTACAGGCCCGCGGGGGCGGACTCCAGCCCTCGCGCGGCGCAGTAGAGCGCAGCGAACGCCCGTTGGCGGCCCGCCGTCATGCGGACGAGCAGCCGAGTGCGGCGCCGTCGGCGCGTGGGTCGGAGCCGCCGACCAGGGCGCCGTCGGCCAGTGCGATGCACTGGGCGTGGCCCATGAGGTCGCTCCACGGCTCGACGACGCGGACGTCGTGGCCGCGCTGACCGAGCGCGGTCGCCACGGTGTCGCCGAAGCGCGATTCGAGTCGCAAGGCCTTCGACGGCTCGCCCCACGTCCGGCCGTAGAGCCAGCGCGGCGCTTCGACGGCGGCCTGCGGTCCCAGGCCACGATCGACCAGCCGCGTCACCAGCGCGGCCTGGGTCTGGGGCTGGCCTTCACCCCCCATCGTCCCGTACACGAACCGGGGCCGGCCGCCGACCATATATATGGATGGGATCAGGGTGTGGGCCGTGCGCTTGCGAGGGGCCAGCGCATTGGGGTGGCCGGGGTCGAGCGAGAAGAAAGCCCCTCGATTCTGTAACAGCACGCCGGTGCCGCCAGCCACGACAGCGGCACCGAACTCGTGATAGGTGCTCTGGATCACGGAGACCGCATTGCCTTGCGCGTCGGCCGTCACGATGGCGATCGTGTCGCCGTCGGCGGGCGGCCCCCCGACGGCCATCGCCGCCCGCCGCGAGATGCGAGAGCGTCGGCGGGCCAGCCGAGCGGCGTCGAGGCAGCGTTCGACGGGCACGGTCACCATCGTCGGATCCGCGAGGTACCGATCACGGTCCTCGAACGCGAGCTTGGTGGCCTCGACGATGACGTGGACGTAGTCGGCATCATCGAGGTTGGCGACGTCGAAACCGTCGAGCAGCGCGAGGATGGCGAGGGCGGCGAAGCCCTGGGTCGGGGGCGGGAAGCTCGTCGCCTCGCCGTCGCGGTAGCGCACGCGCAGGGGCTCGACCCAGTCGGCGCGATGCTCGGCGAGATCCCCCAGCGTCAGCGGGCTGCCGACGGCGTGAGCGCCGGCCACGATGCGGCGGGCGAGATCGCCACGATAGAACTCCTCGTCGCCGCCTTCGGACACCGCGGCCAGCGTGGCGGCGAGGTCGGCCTGGACGAAGCGACCGTCAGCGAACCGATCAGGGTGGTAGACGGGCCAGAACGAGCTCCGGACTTCGGCCGGAGCGCTGGCGGCAAAGAGCGCGTCAGCGCCGGCAGTGACGCGGCGCTGGCCCGGCGACACGGCGAAGCCAACGCGTGCATGTCGCACGGCGTCCTCGAGGAGCCTCTTCCACGGAATCGGTGAGCCGAGCGCGTCGCGGCTCGTCCGGTGCGCCTCCCACCAGCCGGAGACGACACCGGGCACCATGATGGCGGCGGCGCCGCCGCGGACCGGCATGGCCGTGCCGTAGCGGGCGCGATAGGCGTCGGCATCGACGGCCGCCGCCGACCGGCCACACGCGTTGAGCGCTCGCAGCCGTCCCGCGCGCGCATCGTAGATCAGCCAGAAATTGTCGCCGCCGATCGAGTTCATGTGCGGATAGACGACGGCGATCGTCGCCGCGGCCGCGATGGCGGCGTCGAGCGCGTTGCCGCCGGCGGTGAACATCGCGCGGCCGGCCTCGGCGGCCAGCACGTGAGGCGCGGCGACCATGCCGCGCGTCGCGCGCGCTTCGGGCCAACGAGTGGGCGCCGTCACGCGCGTCATCATAGCAGCCGACGCGAGGGCACCGGCTCGAGCTCCGGCTGCGGCAGGGGCGTTCCGATCACAGTGGTGGAGGAACCTCCATGACCGGTGGACCGGACGCTGACGGACGGGCTTCGCTCATCGCGGCCGCGGTGGCCGTGGTGCTCTGCCTCCTGATCCGCGCCATCTTCTCCACGATCGGGTGACGCCCGCTCCGCTTCGGCGCCCTGATTCCGGGCGAACGCCCGGAACCTGACCTCTCCTTCTTCCCGACGATCTGGCCGATCCCTTCCCGTAGGGGAAAGAACTCGTGACGCACTTGCGCCTCCAGCACGATCCGGCCAGCAGACTCATCGTCGCGTTCTGTCTGTTCGCGGCTGCGCTCGCGCTGGCCTCGCCCGCCGGCGCCATCACCGTCACGCTCCAGCCGTCCACGGGCGACAGCCAGCTCTCGCAAGGCGCCGCCACGACGAACTTCGGAACGGCCACGACGATCCAGGTCGCGAGCCAGAGCGGGAGCCAGAACAAGCGCATCCTCGTGAAGTTCGATCTCTCGTCCATTCCGGCCAACGCCACGATCAATTCCGCCAACCTCACGCTGTTCATGACGACCGCGCCGAGCAACACCCGGACGTACAACGCGCACCGCATGACCCGTGACTGGACGGAAAGCCAGGTCACCTGGAACATCGCCCAGACGGGGACCAACTGGACGACGGCGGGCGGCGACTACAACGGCACGGCGACAACCTCCACCACGACCGGGACGACGAACAACGTCTCGCTGACCTGGAACATCCAGGCCGACGTGCAGGCGTGGGTCAACGGCACGTCAAATTACGGGACGCTGATCAAGGACGGCACCGAGAGCTCGGCGACGGCCCGGACGGCGACCTTCGCTTCCGAAGAGAACGCCACGAGCGCCAACCAGCCGCAGCTCGTGATCGACTACACGGCGCCGTTCACCGCGACGCTGCCCGGCGGCAGCGCGGTCACGATGAACGAGCCCTCGACGCTCAACTTCACGGTCACCAACGGCAATCTCACGACGACGCAGTCGATCTCGAACGTCACCTTCGCGCTGCCCTACACGGTCGCCGATGGCACGCCGCCACCCGGCTGGAAGGTGACCTACATCGTCAACAACTTCATCCGCTTCGATACCGTCGATCCCAACGACCCCTCGTGCTCGACCCAGGCCATCGGCAACGGCGTGAGCGCCGTCTTCGGCATCGCGGTCACCGCGCCCGCCGCGGCGGCGGAGTCGACCGACACGCTCACCAGCGTCTCGGCCGCCAATGACTGCAACTCGGCCGGCTCCGACAGCTATAGC
>Ga0209376_1004496_pt1 | contig 12105 bp, 10 predicted proteins | sample GraSoiAngelo_134_FD_185891 | JGI IMG/M metagenome (GOLD analysis project Ga0209376, IMG submission 185891) | Grasslands soil microbial communities from the Angelo Coastal Reserve, California, USA - 14_0929_05_30cm (SPAdes) (version 2) | ecosystem: Environmental > Terrestrial > Soil > Grasslands ... | reverse complement strand
GCCTGTGCGCCGCCGGGCTCCTCGGCGTCTTCGCCCGCCGCGTCGTCTTCCACATCCGGCGGGCCCGGCTCACGCGGCAGGACCTGAGCTTCAATCCCCTGTCGACGGCGCGCGTGATAGGGTGAGCTTGATGGGTCTCGGGACGTACCTCCGGAACATCAAGGACGCGGCGCTGACGATCGGCGACGGCCTCGCCGTCACCTTCTCGCATCTCGTCCGCAAGCCGTACACGGTGCAGTACCCGGACCGCCTGCCCGACGGCGTGCGCGTGCAGGACACGCTGCCCTTCCGCTACCGCGGCATCCTCGAGGTGGACCTGGAGATCTGCACCGCGTGCCTCGCCTGCGAGCGGGCCTGCCCGATCGACTGCATCGTGATCGACGCCGAGAAGGACAAGGCCGCGGGCGGGCTCGTAATGACCCGCTTCGACATCGACATGGCGAAGTGCATGTACTGCGGCCTCTGCAGCGAGCCGTGCCCGACGGGCGCGATCCACCACACTCCCGAGTTCGAGGGCGCGGACTACTCGCTCGAGAGCCTGGTGCGGAAGTTCGTCAAGACCCCTGTCCTCGCCTACAAGCCCAAGAAGGGCGGCGAGACGGATCCCGAGATCGCGCCCATCCTCGAGCGGGGGATGCGGTACGTGAACGAGTTCGCGTCGGCGGACGCGGAGGGGTAGGGGAAGCCGCGGCCGACGCCGTCAGTCGACCGGAACGCCGATCGCGCGCAATATCGCCTTCTCCACCTGGAGCATACGCTGCCGGGCAAGCGGTGTGCCGAGCGGACCAGCGCTGATGAACTCACGCCGGAGATTTGTGATCTGCTCGCACTTGGCCACTGATAGGTGCGGGAGCCCGCCCTCTCCGGGTCGCAGGCGCACATGGGCGGGGCGTCGCGCAGCACGGTGGAAAGCGGCACCAGCAACACGTCGGTCGCAAATCTATTTCGACCATCGGGGGAGACGATCAGCGCGGGCCGCTGCTTTCCGCCGCGTTGCCGCAGGGATCCGCACCCAGTAGAGATGCGCGCGACGCGGAAAGTCGTCCGGGCGCCTCAGTCGCCCCAGCCGCGCCGGGCCGAGTCGGTCGCGATCGTCGCCCACTCGTCATCCTCCCGCCGTTCCCTCGGCGTGAGGGAGCGGTAGTACCGCTCAAACGCGGCGTCGAGCTCGGCCTCGCCTCGGCGTCGCACCCAGGCCTCCAGCGCCTCGGTGAACACCTGGCTGCGACTTCTCCGTCCGGCCAGGCGCGCGACGCGGCGGAGAAGCGCGCCGTCGACCGTCACGGAGACCTTCTGCTTGGAGGGCACGTCCGACTTCTTATCCTACCGAATAGCGATGGCAAGAATGCAGCGAGCCGCGCCCGACCGGCGCGATCCACCACACCCCGGAGTTTGAGGGCGCGGACTACTCGCTCGAGAGCCTGGTGCGGAAGTTCGTGAAGACCCCCGTCGTCGCCTACAAGCCGAAGAAGGGCGGGGAGACGGCACGGTCGTCCCGCACGCTCGTCTCCACTCCTGTCACGTGCTACGAGAAGCGTGATGGATCACGTCTACCAGCGCGTCGAGCTTGCCGCCGTTCACGAGGAGGAGCTGACCATCCTGGTGGATACGGGCGCGACCTACTCGCTGATCCCGCCGTCGCTCGCCGACCGCCTCGGCGTCTCGCGGTTGCCCCGGAAGCAGACCATCATCCTCGCCGACGGCCGACGTATCGAGGCCGAGGTCGGCACCGTCATGGTCCGGATCGGTGACCGAAGCGCCGCCACCACGGTCGTCATCGCCGAGTGCGACGAGCCGCTTCTCGGCGTGGAGGCGCTCGAGGCTCTCGGCCTGGCAGTCGACCCGACGACCGGCTCGCTGAGACCGACGCGGACCAACACCGTTCGCCTCGGCGGCGTCCGTTAGGGCTTGGTTCATAGCCCCTCAGACCGGGGCTCAACGCGTCGTTCGCTGGATCACGTCGACGATCTGCGGGAGCGCCCAGTGCAGCTCCCGTTCCCAGTAGGGCCAGCCGTGGTAGCCGCCGAGGTAGAAATCACGGTGCGAAGGGACGCCGGCTGCGTCGAGCGCCCGCCCGAACGAGAGGTTCATCTGGAAGATGACCTGCTCGATGAAGTAACCGCCCGGGTTGCTCGGGTCGTCGCCGGCCGGGCCGCCGGGGGTCCCGGTGCCGGTGGCCACGAAGAGCTCGACGCCGCCGAGGTCCGCGGCACGGTCGGTCGGGTTGTGCGCGCGCCAGGTGGCCTCGTCGGTCACCTGGTTGCCCCACACGCGGTCGTCGGGCGTGCCGAACGTGTCGTGGAAGATGTTGAAGCCGATGCCCGACGCCGGCTCGACGTACCGGGTGTCGACCGCGCCCGAGAAGCTCGCGGCGGCCCGGAAGAGGCCGCGATGGCGGGCCGCGTAGCTCATCGCCCCGAAACCGCCCATCGACAGTCCCGCCACCGCCCGGTGCGCCAGGCGCAGCGTGCGGAAGTGGCGGTCGACGTACCGCACGAGAACGCGAGTGTGGAACGTCTCCCACTGGCGCGAGCCGTCTGCCCAGTCGGAGTACCAGCCCGCCTCGGAGTCGTGTCCCCCGTCCGGCATCACGATGATGAGCGGGAACTGCGCGGAGAACGCTTCGACGTCGGTCTGCTCGGTCCAGGTACGGTACGTGTCGCCCGCGCCGTGGAGCAGGTAGAGGACCGGGTATCGCGCGCGCGACGTGGCGTAGTCCGTGGGCAGCAGGATGCGAACGGTGCTGTCGGGGACGATTAGGCCCGCCGGCACCGGCACGGCGACGTCGAAGCAGCGTGGCGTGTCGCAGACCGCGCTCGCCCGCGCTGCGCCGAAGAGCGAGGCGAGGACAGCAATGAGAACGATGCCACCCCGCGCACACGTCTCTTTCATGTGACGTCGCGCGTATGCTGCTCCCGCCGTCGGCGTCAAGATGCCAAGGCTGCTTCACGCATCGAGGACGCGCAGCCTCCCCGATGTTCTTCGTCGCCATCCCGTGGACACGGGTTGCGGCGCGCGTCGCAACGGCCTGGGCGGCCCCTACAGCAGGAAGCGGTCCCCGGTGGTGAGTTGCCGCGTGCGCTCGGTGGGCCCGAAGACGGCTTCCAGCTGGGCGAGGAATTCGAGGAACGCGTCCAGGTCCCTCACGGCTTCCGGGGCGCGCAGCGTCGCCTGATGGGGGACCTCGGCGCCGATGATGAAGTCCTCTGGACGCTTCACGTGACTCGAGGCTAGCGCTTCTTCGCGTCGGCGAGCAACCGGTCGAGGTCTCGCTCACGATCGAACAGCCGGAAGTAGTCACGGAGCAGGTCAGCGTTCAGCGATCCACCGTGGGCCGCGAAGAGGGCCTCGATGTCAGCCTCCTCTTGCGCCCGACGGGTCGGGGCGTTGACGAGCGCTTGGAGCTTGAGTCCGATGAGCGCTTCCGCGTCGACCACCGGGACACGCAGCCGGGCACCGCGGAGGAGCCTGTTCCCGGCCCGGCGCAGCATGTCCAGGGCTCGCTCGCGACGAGCGAAGATGAAGTCGACTGGCGAGAGTCGCGACGTCCCCCTCGCATAGTTCGCGGCGTCGGTGCCCCGGTGCAGGCACCGTGCCCCGGCTGCGAGCAGGGCATCGTGGAGGGCGGGCGACCCGCGCGCCTCCGCGAGAAAGTCGACGTCGCCGGTGGCCCGCTGGACGCCGTGGAAGGGCAGCGCAAAGCCTCCGATTAGCGCGACGCGAAACCGCTGCCGCCGGGCGACGCCGAGGACGAGGACGATCGAGCGGACGAACGGATTTCGGGAGCGTGACGACGACGGCATCACGGCCGTCCTTGTGGCATTGGAGGTCGCCCTCACTCAAGCAGGTAGCTCTATGAAGGATCCTCAGCGTGGTGCCATCGATCGGCAGGCCGCCGGCCTCGCGGGAGTTGTAGTGCACGCCGTCCGGGGACGGGCTGTCGAGCGCGAAGCCGTGGACGCCGTCGCCCGTGACCGCGGGCGTTCACGTGGAACTCCACCCGTTGGCCCCGTGCCACCGCGCCCGCCTGGGCCGTCGATCAGATGCTCACGGCGCGACCTGGACGACGAGGGCGGGCGGCACCCCGCTCCCCTCGCGGGAGTTGTAGATCGCGCTGTCGGTGCTGGTGGTGTCGATCGCGAAGCAGTAGACGCCGTCGCCCGGGATGGCCGCGGTCACGTCGAAGTCCACCCCTTGACCCGCCGCCACGGCGCCGAGCGTCACCAGCGCCGGTCCGTCGATGGGCGGCGCCGTGTTCCACGTCATCGTCAGCTCGTCCCAGGTGCAGTTCGTGATCGCATGGATGCTGCCGCCCGAGACACTCCCAGCGTTCGTCACGTTCGCGACCTCGAGCTGGAGGTGAGCGCTCGAGACGTGCTTCGCGCCGACGCCGCTCACGCTGACCCGGAGGAAGGTATGCTGCACGCCCGTGGTACCCGGATTCGAAGCGACGCCGTTGTCCACGGAGATGACGGGCTTGGCCCCGAAGTGGGTGGTCGCCAGGTCGGACTGGACGTAGGTGTCGGCCAGGACCGCGCCGACCGCCGGCGCGGCGGGCGGCAGGGTGGTCGTGGTGGTCGTCGTCGCCGGTGCCTGACTGCCCACGCCGATGATGACCTCGGGCTTCCCCGCCGCCGCTTCGCGCGAGTTGTATCGCACCCCATCGGCGGACGGGCTCTCGATCGCGAAGCAGTACACGCCGTCGCCTTGAATGGCGCTCGTCACGTCGAACTCGAGCACTTGGCCGAGGGCCACGGCACCTAGCGTGGAGAGAACAGGCCCGTCGATCGCGGGCCGCGTCTTCCACGTGACGGTCTGCTCGTCCCACCCGCACGCGGTGATCGGGTGGATGCGCCCGGCCGCGACGCTCTGCGAGTTCGGCACGTTCGATACCTGCAGCCGCAGACGGGCGGACGTGACCTGGCGCGCGCCGACGCCGCTCACCCGGATGCGGAAGAATGTTTGCTTCCTGGGGCTGGCGTCGACCTCGAGACGGGTGGTCGCCCCGAAGTTCCGGGCGGGCGTTGCCGCATCCACGAACGAGTCGGCCTCGACCACCGCGGCCGCGTTGGCCGCACAGGGCCCCACCGGCTCGCCCACGCAGCTCCCGGCCGCGCAGGTGTCGCGGACGGTGCAAGCGTCGCCGTCGTTGCAGGGGGTCCCGTCGGGTGCGGCCGGGTGCGAGCAGGTGGCGGTCGCGGGGTCGCAGGTCCCCACCACGTGACATTGGTCCAGCGCGGCGCAGACGACGCCCGTTCCCCTGCAGACGCCGGCCTGACAGTTGTCGCCCGTGGTGCAGGCGTTGCCGTCGTTGCAGATCGTGCCGTTGGCGACGGGCGGGTTCGAGCAGGTGGCGGTGGCGGGGTTGCAGGTCCCCGCCGCGTGGCACTGGTCCTGGGCGGTGCACGCCACCGCCGTCCCGGTGCACAACCCCGCCTGACAGCTGTCGCCGCTGGTGCACCCGTTGCCGTCGGAGCACGCGGTGCCGTTCGGCACGGGCGGGTTCGAGCACGTGCCGGTGACGGGATTGCAGGTACCGGCCCCGTGGCACTGGTCGAGCACGGTGCAGACGACGGGCCTGCCGGAGCAGGCGCCGGCCTGGCAGGTGTCGCCGGTCGTGCAGGCGTTGGCGTCGTTGCAGATCGTGCCGTCCGCCACCGGCTGGGGATTCGGGCAGGTGCCGGTGACCGGATCGCAGCTGCCGCCCGTGTGGCATTGATCGGGGGCCGGGCACACGATGCCGGCGCCGCGGCACACGCCGGCCTGGCAGGTGTCGGCGGTCGTGCACGCGTTGCCGTCGCTGCAGGCGGTGCCGTTGGCGACGGGCGGGTTCGAGCAGGCGCCGGTCAGCGGGTTGCAGGTGCCCGCGGTGTGGCACTGGTCGGGAGCGGGACAGACCACGGCCGTCCCCTGGCAGCCACCACCCTGGCAGCTGTCCGCGGTGGTGCAGGCGTTGCCGTCGTTGCAGGCGGTGCCGTTGGCGGCCACAGGGTTGGAGCAGGTGCCGGTCGCGGGATCGCAGGTCCCCGCCACGTGGCACTGGTCGGACGCCGGACAGGCCACGGGCGTCCCCGTGCAGAGGCCCGCCTGGCAGGTATCGCCGGTCGTGCAAAGGCTGCCGTCCGAGCATGGGCTTCCGTTGGGCAGCTTGGCGTCGAGCGGGCACGTCGGGCCGTTTCCAGGGCAGAACTCCGCCACGTCGCACGGGCCCGCCGCCGGCCGGCACTCTGTTGCGGCGGAGAGGAAGGAGTCGCCCGGGCAGTTGCCGCCTGTCCCGTCGCAGACCTCGGCGACGTCGCACGGGGCGCCGGCGGGGCGGCAGACGGTGCCGGCACTTGCAGGCGGATGTCGACATGTGACGCTCGTGCCGTCGCACTGATCCAGCGTGCACGCGTTGCCGTCGTCGGGGCAGGCTGTTCCAGCCGGGCCGACGGAGTCGGCGGGACAGGTCGGGCCGTTCCCGGGGCAGAGATCGGCGACGTCACAGACCCCGGCCGCTGCCCGACACACGACGCTGGAAGGTGCGAAGCCGTCCGGCGGGCACGCCGGCCTCGCGCCGTCGCAGCTCTCGGCGAGGTCGCAGATGCCGGCCGCGGGGCGGCACACGGCCCCGGCGTTCCCCGCCGGGTGCTGGCAGGTTACGCGCGTGCCGTCGCACTGGTCGGCGGTGCAGGGGTTGCCATCCTCGGTGCACGCCGTACCCGCGGGCTGCTTGGCGTCCGCGGGGCAATTCGGCCCGGTGCCGGAGCAGAGCTCCGCGACGTCGCATTCCCCGGCGGCGCCGCGGCACGGCGTGCCGGCAGCCGCGAAGGCGTCGGCGGGACAGGTGGTGCTCGTGCCGTCACAGGCCTCTGCGAGGTCGCACGGGCTGGCGGCCGGCCGGCACACGGCGCCGGCGTTCCCCGCCGGGTGACGGCAGGTGGTGCTCGCGCCGTCGCACACGTCGAGGGTGCAGGGGTTGCCGTCGTCGGTGCAGGTCGTGCCCGCGGCCTTGCTCGCGTCGGCGGGGCAGGCGTTGCTGACGCCGGTGCAGGTCTCCGCGAGATCGCAGTCGCCGGCCGCGGCCCGGCAGACCGTCGTGGCGGGCAGGAACGTGCAGCTCGCGGAGCAGCAGGGGCCGCCGTCGCACTGCTCTCCGGGATCGACGATCCCGTTGCCGCAGCCGCAGGTGCTGCCGTTCCCGCCGCAGACGCCGCACCGGTCGAGCGTCTTGCCGCTGTTCGGCAGGTGGTCGCAGCCGCACGTCGCCTGCGTCACGGGAACACACAGGTCGATGGCGCTGCAGCCGCGGCCGTCCGGGATGTGCGTGTTGCCCTTGATCCCCCGGTAGCAGACGCTGCCGTTCGGGTTCATCAGGTTGCTCGGGATGACGAGGTGGATCGGCGGCGCCCCGGGCGTGCTCGCGAGCTCGGCCGTCCCGATGCCGACGACCAGGCCGTTGCCCGCGGGAGGATCCTGGTGGATGGCGAACTCTCCGGTCAGCACTCCGGCCGCGTTCTGGAAAGTCAGCTTGACGCAGTTGTTCCAGGAGAACGCGTCAGGGCTGTCCATCCTGACACGCACGAGCTGGATGGCGGTGTCGTTCGTGCATTGCGTTTCCCCGAGCAGCGTGACGTTGTGGTGAATGGCCCGCGCCGCGTTCGGGAACGCGAGCAGGAGAGCCACGGCGGCGGCGAATGCACGGGCCAAGGAGGTGGGGCGGGTCGGTCGCATGGGCTGAGCCATGTACCGTATGTCCTTCATCTCGCACAACTAGGATCTCCCTAGATAGGCACCCTGGGCGAACCCCGAGCGAGCGTGACGGAGTCCTAGGGGTCTCCCCGGGGCGCTCGGAGTGCCTCGCAGCCGGCTGCGAGGTCGGGTCGGCGGGGGCCATCCGCAGCCTCGCTCGCGCATTCAGCCCATGCCGAGCGCCGTCGCGAGGGCGCGGAGCTCCGCCTGGATCGCGCGCTCGTTCTTCGGCCCCATGCGCAGGAGGTGCTTCTGAGCCGGGCTCAGTCCCTCCAGCGCCGGATCGGCGAACGCGTAGGTGATCACCTTGGGCGTCAGCTCGACGTCGCCCTCGACGACGGGCGTGGCGAGCAGCGTGCGGATCGCCTTGACGAGGACGTCGTCGAAGCGGCCCTGCGGCTTGCCGAGCCCGCGATAGGCGTCCTCGCACAGGGGCTGGAGCCGCCGGTAGACCTCGACCGTGCGCGGCGGGTCGAGCGAGGCCAGCACGTCGGCGACCAGGTCGTAGCGCTCGTAGCTCTTCGGGTCGACGTACAGGCGACCCTTGCGGCGCACGACGCGAAACTTCGCCGCGGGGGCGAGGAACAGCAGGTGCGGCCGCGGGCTCTCGCCGCCGGCGATGTTGTCGACCGCGGCCACGAAGCGCTGGATCAGCCCGTCCGTGGACAGCCAGACGGAGAGCCCCGGGTGGGACGTGAGCCCGCTCGCGAGCTCCCGCACCAGCGTGTCGCTCTCGGCGAGCGGCGGCAGCCCCCGCTCCTCGGGCGTCTCGGGCGCGGTGCCGGGCGGCGCCGCGAGCGGCTCGGTGACCGCGGGCGGGGGCACGGTTGGCGGCGGAGTGGGTTCGGGACCGGGAGCGGAGCTCGGGGGCACCGGCAGAGTGATGAGGGGTGGCCTTCGAAGCCACACGTAGGCACCGAGCGCCAGGGCGACGAGCGCCAGCACGGCGGCGAGCCAGGGACCGGTCCTCCGCCGTCTCCGCGGGCGGTCCATGCGGTCCACGCCGACACCTTACCGCCGGAGCGCGGCATCGTCGAACCGCGCCCGTACGGAACTCCTTGCTCGCGGGCGTCGGCGAGCGTTAGGCTCGGCCGCATGCGGCCACGCCTCGTCGCCTGCCTCGCGCTCATGGTCCTGACGGAGCCGGCCTTTGCCGCGCCCGTTCGCATCTTCGCCGTCGGCAACAAGCAGCGCCTCGACGACGCCGTCACCTACCAGACCTACCGCGACAAGATGACCGCGCTGATGGACGCGACCTTCCCGGGACGCAGCAACTTCGTGCAGGCGGGCGTCGACGACGTGGCGAGCCACCTCCTCCCCGCCGATCCGGGCGCGCCGGCGAACGCGCTCGTGGTCTTTCCCGAGGACGTCGGCCTCATCACGGCCTTCATCGGCAGCCGCGGCGCCGCGGCACGGCAGCAGACGAGCTCGACGCTCGCGATCGCCGGGCTGCTCGGGCCCTACGGGGCGCAGTTCAGCTACTACCAGAGCAAGTTTCCGGGCCAGCCAGCGGTGCGGGTCCTCGTCCTCGCCCTGACCGACACGTTCTACCGCGCCTTCTACGAGACGTTCCGCGACCTCGCGGTGACGTACGGCGTCCACCTCGCGGCGAGCGTCAACGCGGCTCCCGCGCGCCGGGTGGACGAAGCGGACGACCCGGGGCTCGTCGCCCTGCTGCGCGATCCCGACGAGCCGACGCGGACCTACGCCTACGAGGCGGTGTCTCCGCTGGCGCACAACACCACGTTCATCTTTGCGCCCGACGGGTCGGTGCTGGTGCCCGACGGGAACGGCGGCACGCTGCATGCGCCCGCGGAAACCGCCGGCGTCGTCAATGGCTCGACCGACAAGGCGTACTTGACGCCGATCGAGCAGCCGCCGCCTGGCCAGGCCGTCGGCCTCGCGCTCGCCTTCGGACCGGTGCGCGACATGGAGGTGCTCGATACGCCCGTCGGCCGCCTCGCCGTCGTCATCTCCAAGGACGCGTGGATGGTCGACGTCAACGACCGCTTCGCGGCCAAGGGCGCCACGGTGATGCTCCAGAACGAAGCGTTCAGCGAGTGGGCGTATGCGGCCGATCCCTGGCAGCCCGACGTCTTCAAGGAGGGCGGCTTCGCGAACCTCGAGAAGGAGGCCGGCTTCCTGGTGAACGTCAACGCCAGCCTGACGGGCAACCTCTTCGAGATCACCTTCGACGGGCAGAGCGCGATCCTCGGCCGCAAGGGGAAGGCGAGTCCGGGCCCGCTCGGCCCGCAGAACGCGTGGATCGGGCAGAACCCCGACACCGGCTTCCGCGTGATCGCGGCCTGGATCGAGCCCGACCCCGGCATCGCCAGCCCCGCGCTGACGCTCGCCGAGCGGCGCATGCTGCTCGCGGCCGACGGCGCCAAGCTGCTGCCGGGCTCGGGCGTTCCGTGCGGCGGCTCGCTGATCGTCGGCGCCTGCGAGAACGGCTACCGCGAGGCGGTAGTGTGGACCGACGTGACGCTCCCCGACGGCCCCACCACGGCGCCGGTCGACCCGGTGCGAGCCCCGCCGCCGCGGTTCTCGCCCAGCGTGCGGGTGAGCGGCCCGGAGACTATGCCCGTCGCGCAGCACGCCCCGCAGCTCGCGGCCGCCGGCGCGCGCGTCTACGTCGTCTGGCACGAGGCGCGCGCCGGGCTCGAGAACGTCTTTCTCGCCGTGAGCCGCGACGGCGGCCAGACGTTCGCGTCGCCGATCCGGGTGAGCGACAACCCGGCGGGGACAGTGGCCGAGCTCTTCCCCGCGGTCGCGGTGCGCGGCAACCGCGTCCTCGTCGTGTGGCAGGAGTTCGCCGCCGGTCACGACGACCGGCAGGGCCGGATCAAGCTCGCGCGCCTGGGCCCGCTCGGACGCAAGCGCGGTGCCGACGTGCGCGTCGACGGCCTCGACGCCTCGGGCAAGTGGCTGCCCGCGATCGCGTTCGTCGGCACGGATCCGGTCGTCGCCTGGGTGGACGAGCGGGACGCGGGCCCCGAGGGCGAGCCGCTCGAGCACGTCTTCGCCGCCCACGGTCGCCGCGGCGGCACGGTGTTCGGTCCGGCCGTACGCGTCGATGGGGGTGCGCCGGTACCGCTCGCCACGCACCTCGACAACAAGTGGGGGCCGACGCTCGCGGCCTCCGGACGGAGCCTCTACGCCGCGTGGGCCGACTTCCGCAACTACAACTGGGACATCTTCCTCGCGCGCAGCCCCGACCGGGGCGCGAGCTGGGGGTCGAACGTCCAGGTCGACGACTTCCCGGACTTCGAGCGCATCGACGAGCGTCCGTCGGTCGCGGCCGACCGCCTGGGCCACGTGCACGTCGTGTGGACCGACCTGCGCGCGCGCGAGCCCGATACGAACATCTTCTACGCGCGCAGCGACGACGGCGGCCTGCACTTCTCGCCGAACCGCCGGCTCGACGACTCGAAGGCGGGCTTCGACCCCGACCATGACACGCCGTCCAACCAGTGGCACCCATCGCTCGCGCTCGACCGGAGCCACCTCTTCGTCGCCTGGCAGGACGATCGCCTCGGCAACGACGACGTCTTCTTCACCACCAGCGCCGACGGCGGCGCGACCTTCGCGCCGTCGGAGCGGGTGGACGACACCGGGACGGGCGTGAGCGAGCAGACGCGCCCGCGCCTCGCGATCACCGGGCATCGCGCCCGGCGCGTGTGCTACGTCGTGTGGGAAGACGACCGCAACGGCGACAGCGACATCTACCTCGCCCGGCGAGGGTGCCCCGACTGACCCCGTCCACGGGTTCCCGGCGGTCGCGCCCGTTTGCCCTCCCGGGGGTCATTTGGTAAACGCCTCGGGTCCCCAACGTCGCGAAAACCCGAGCACATTTCGTGTCGGTCACGACTGCCGTCTTCTACCTCCTCGCCGCCGTCACCGTCGGCTCGGCCTGCGGCGTGGCATTCGGCACGAACATCCTCTACTCGGCCTTCGCGCTCATGGGGACCTTCCTCGGCGTCGCCGCGATCTTCGTGCTCCTCGGCGCCGACTTCCTCGGCGTGATCCAGCTCTTCGTCTACGTGGGCGGCATCCTCGTGCTCACCCTGTTTGCCGTGATGCTCACCCACCGCATCGACGTGCAGGTCTCGAACCGCGCCGTCGGGAGGCTCCCGGGTCTCGTCGTGGTCGGTGTCGTGGCCACGTGGATGATCCGGGTGGCGCGCACGGCGCGCTGGGTCCAGGGTCAGCCGGGCCCGCCGGCGCCGACCACCGCCGGCATCGGGGACGCCTTCCTCGGCGCCTACGTGCTGCCCTTCGAGGTCGCCTCGGTGGTGCTGCTCGCCGCCCTCATCGGCGCGATCGTGGTGTCGCGCAAGGAGGTGAAGGGGTGAGCGGGCCGTCGCTCATCCA
>Ga0209376_1004495_pt1 | contig 12105 bp, 13 predicted proteins | sample GraSoiAngelo_134_FD_185891 | JGI IMG/M metagenome (GOLD analysis project Ga0209376, IMG submission 185891) | Grasslands soil microbial communities from the Angelo Coastal Reserve, California, USA - 14_0929_05_30cm (SPAdes) (version 2) | ecosystem: Environmental > Terrestrial > Soil > Grasslands ... | reverse complement strand
ATTGCGTCCTCCAGTTTTTCTCCGAGGCCCATGTGGCGCTCGATGTTCTCGATGGTGACCGTGGCGTCATCGACCAGAATCCCTACGGCCAGCGCAAGCCCGCCAAGTGTCATCAGGTTGATTGTTTGTCCCAAGGCGCTTAGCACCGCGAGCGAGGCAAGAACCGAAAGGGGAATCGAGATCGCGACGACGATGGTGCTTCTCCACGAACCGAGAAAAAGAAGAATCATTAGAGCGGTCAACGCTCCGGCGATCACTCCTTCTCTGACGACGCCGCTGATCGCGGCGCGGACAAAGACTGATTGATCGGAAAATTCTTTCACACGCACGGCGCTGTTGACCGTCTTGAGGACGTTAGCCATCGCCTGTTTTGCTCCCGCCACCACGCTGAGCGTAGAAGCGCTGCCATTTTTTAGAAGGACCATCAGCACGCTGCGAACGCCATCCTGCCTGACGATATTCGTTTGAGGATCGTTGCCGTCACGTACCTGGGCCACGTCCCCAACTCGAATAGTTGCGCCATCGATGGTTTTGATCGGCAGCTCGTTCAGCGAATCGATCCGCAGCGGAAAGGTGTTAACGTCGACCTGATATTGTTTCGGGCCGAGTTTGACTGTGCCGCTGGGGAAGACCAGTGCCTGCGCGTTGACCGCGCTCGTGACGTCGCTCTGCGTCAGATTTTTTTCCTGAAGCTTTCTAAGATCGAGATCGATCGAGACGAGCCGTTGTTTGCCGCCGTAAGGATAAGGAATCGCGATCCCCGGGACGGTAATCAATCCGACACGCAACTGGTTGAGCGCAATGTCGGCTGCTTGTTGTTCGGAAATGCCGTCGCCGCCGACACCATACTGAAGAACGGGGACGTCGGATGCGCTGTACTGAATGATAAGAGGCGGCGTCGTTCCGGGTGGCAGCTGTCGCAAGATAGTTTGTGAAATGGCGGTGATTTGGGCGACTGCTGTTGAAATCGTTACGGTCGGCTGAAAAAATACTTTGATAATGCCGATGCCGTCATAGGAGGTCGATTCGATGTGCTGGATATCATTGACCGTGGTCGTCAGCACGCGTTCTTCGGTGTAAACCATGCGCTGTTCAATGTCCTTGGCGCTCAGACCGGTGAAGTTCCAGATGATGCTGACCACTGGAATATTAATCTCCGGCAAGACGTCGGTCGGTGTCCGCATCAGGACAAAGGGCGTGACTAAGAGTAGTAGCAATGCTGCTACTACAAATGTATAGGGCCGCCCAAGAGCTAAACGGATAATCCACATAATGTGCCTCCGATCTGGTTAAGGACAGAGCAGCTCGCTTCCATGCCCGGAAATTTCGTTCCGCGATCGACAAGTTGCTATTACGCATCGGTGGGATTTTTTCCTAACCCACCTGAACTGATACCAACTCCCTCTTTTGAGAGAACCTTCGAAGGCCTCCGACGCGGCGGACCGCTACAAATAGGCTGTTATAGGCCGTCTCTGTGAGGCGGCGGACATTAGTTAGCGGGCGGAGCCTGCCTTCACTTCGACGCCTGTTTCTTTTTCGAGCGCCTTGATCAAGGCGGAGGCGTTTTCATTTCCAAAGCCGAGGTCAACAGCCGCGGCGAGATTCTTTTCCACAACGCGCAGTGCCGGAATCGGTGACTGCAGACTATTACCAAATTTTTCGATGAGGCCCGCATCCTTGAGCATAAGCTTGAGCGCAAAGCTCGGCGAAAAATCGCGTTTCAAAATATTCTGACCATTGCTCACGAGCAGCGGTGACCGAAAGTCGGCCATCTTCACAACTTCCATCACCGTATTCAGATCAAGCCCGGCTTTTTGCGCCAGCAGCAGTCCTTCCGCGAGAGCTTCCATTTCCAACGCCACGATGAGGTTTCCCACCAACTTCATAGCCGCGGCGTTTCCGTTCTTGCCAAAGTAGTGAATCGTTTGCCCCAAATGCTCCAGGACTGGTTTCACTTTCTCAAAAATTGCCTTGTTGCCCGCGGCCATGATCCAAAGCTTGGCGTCTGCGGATTCTTGTTTGCTGCCAAAGACAGGCGCATCGAGAAAATCAACGCCGCGCTTTGCGTAAGCTTCCTGTTCTTGCAAACTCGTCGCCGGGAGAACCGTGCTCATGTCCATCGCGATCTGGCCCTCCTTGATTCCGCTGAGAATTCCTTCCGCGCCAAAAACAACGTCCTCGACTGCGTGGTCGTTGCTTAAGCTATACATGATTAGATCGACATCGCGGACAGCATCCGCTGGTGTATCGGCTACGCGCGCGCCCTTTCTAGCAAATGGCTCGCATTTTTCAGCGTTCCGATTCCAGACGGTAAGTTTGTAGCCGGCTTCGAGAAGATTCGCGGCCATGCCGCTACCCATGGTCCCGAGACCGAGATAGGAAATTGTCTTTACCATAACAACTGTTCGTTCACGTCATGCACTCCAGACTTGGAAAAGAATGCTGAGCAAAACCAGCATTAGACCGCTCCAGACAAAAACGACTTCCTCGACGCGGTTGTGGCGAGCGACGGGCACGTCGTTCTCGACGTTTGGATCGCGATCGAAGAGTTGGTGTCGCCTCCGGAAAATGAAGACTCCTGCAAGCAAAAATACGATCACGGCGAAAGTGAATCCGACGCGCAGCGTTGCAAGGCCCGCCTGTGCAATCGCCGCTATTAGGAAGGAACTGTTCATTGTCATGCACCTAATCTACCGGTGTTTTCAATCGGTTGCTCCGGGGCATCTGTGGGGTTTTCGGATGCCGCTGAAGAATGGATCGCGAGTCCCTCGCCGGAGGGAGAGCGCACGCGCGCCGGGCTGTGCTCAGACTAATGGCGTTCCGCGGCGAAAAAGGATTCGGATCAGAGCAAACTCAAAGAATCGAGCGCACCACACCGCCGTCGGCGCGCAAAGCCGCGCCGTTCGTAGCCGATGAAAGTGGGCTGGCGACAAACGCAACGAGTGCCGCGACTTCATCTGGAGTAGCGAAACGTCTCAGGAGTGAAGTGGGCCTTGCTGTCGTGAAGAATTCTTTTTCCACTGCGGCAGGCGCCGCGTGTTTGGCTTTGGCCAAATCGTCGATGAATTTTTCCACGCCTTCCGAGCGAGTCGGACCCGCCAGTACCGAATTGACGGTCACCTCTGTTCCCGCGGTGGTTTCGGCCAGGCCGCGGGCGAGCGCCACCTGCATGGTTTTCGTTACGCCGTAATGGATCATTTCCACCGGAATATTTACAGCGGATTCGCTGGAGATAAAAATGATCCGTCCCCAACCGGCAGCTTTCATCCGTGGCAGATAATGACGCGACAGACGAACGCCGCTTAGAAAATTGGTTTCAATGATCGTCAACCATTCTGCGTCGGTGATTTGTTCAAAGTCCTTGACTTCATAAACGCCCAGGTTGTTCACGAGAATATCCACATCGGGATGGCGTTTTGTAGTTTGCGCTGCTGCATCGGCTTTGGACAAATCAAGCGCGAGCCCTTCGAGTTTCGCTGTTGGGACGTTCGCGCGAATGGATGCAATGGCTTCTTTCACACGCGTCTCGGTGCGTCCGTTCACGATCACGCGAGCGCCTTCGGCGGCGAGCGCTTTGGCAACGGCTAGACCGATTCCCGCAGTAGAACCGCTAACAAGAGCGAGTTTGTTTTCTAATTGAAGATTCATAGTTATGGGTTGGCAACCTACCCTTCTCGGGTCACGGCTTATCCCGCGTTCCTTAAGCAGCGGCCAGGAACTCTGGTTCTCGAACGGCCTCTCTTTGGATGAGCGCGCGGCGCAGCTTCGCCAAAGCTATGTTCTGTAGTTGGCGAATACGCTCTCGCGTAACGCCAAAGTCCTTACCGACATCTTCCAAGGTCTTCGGCTCTCCACCATCGAGGCCGAAGCGCTGCGAAATGATTTTTCTCTCTCGGGGATCGAGCACTTCAAGCAGCCCGTCCACTTCGCCGCGCAGATTTTTGTCGCGCAACAATTCAAACGGGGTTTGCGCTTCGTCATCACCGATCACCTCGGCAAACTCCGTCGAGTCATCGTCCGCAATCGGAGCATCGAGCGAAGCCGGACGGATACCGACGCTTTTTAGTCGCGTAATTTTATCGCTGCCGATGCCGATCTCCTCACCAAGTTCTTCGTCAGTCGGTTCGCGGCCGAGTTCGTCGCTCATCTGGAGCGAGACGCGGCGCATTTTCGCAAGCTTGTCGGCGAGATGCACCGGAACTCGGATCGTCTTGCTTTGGTTGGCAAGGGCGCGCTTGATCGATTGTTTGATCCACCACATCGCATAGGTACTCAGCTTCGCGCCTTTGTTAGGGTCGAAGCGCTCGACTGCTTTGGTCAATCCAATGTTACCCTCGGAGATCAAGTCGAGCAGCGGCAGACCAAAATTGGCGTAGTCGCGCGCGATGGTGACAACGAGCCGTAGATTCGCGTTAATCATCCGCTCCCGCGCCGCGGCATCGCCCCTTTTGATTTTCCCTGCGAGCTCGACCTCCTGTTGCGGCGTCAAAAGACGGAACTGCCCAATCTCTTGTAAGTATCTCTTCAATCCAAGATCGCTTTCATTCATGACCGGAACCTACTGGCCCGGGCCAACCGATCGCTATTGCGCAAGCGTGAGATTTTGCGGTGCCACGCAGGAGATGTTGGCGGCTACCTCTTTGGAGATAAAAGATTGTGACCTTGCCAAGGCAAACCGGCAACGAAGATGATTGGTCTATGAAATTATGGGCTTGGGACGAGAACAACCTTCTTTCGATCACACACGCGATTCGGACAGCCGTCGCTGCGACTGTCTCAGTAATTATTGCGCGGCTCGTGCAAATGCCCGAGGCCTATTGGGCCGCGAACGCGACCTTGGTTGTGATGCAATCCACTCTCGGCGCGACGCTGACGCTCTCGGTCGAGCGGATTGTCGCTACCGCAGTGGGTGCATCAGCAGGAGCGCTCGAGGCAAGTTATTTTAGAGCAAATCTGGTCGCGTATGCGGTTGCGATTTTTCTCGTCGGATTACTGTCGTTCGCGTGTCGTTTGGAGAAGACCGCATATCGCTACGCGAGTATTACGCTAACTATCATCGTTCTAATTCCCCGCGCGGCAGCGCCTTGGGCGATCGCTTTGCACAGATTCATTGAAGTTTCAGTTGGAATCATCGTTGCTCTCACGGTTGTGGCGCTGTGGCCAGAACACCAACGGCCTTCACCCGATAGTACCGCCGAATAGGGCGACCGTGGCTATCAGTCCGGCTCAACGAAAGAAATTAACTTTCGCCAGATCGATTATTTCGTCGCCGCGCCCGCTCAGGACAGCGTTGACCATGAATATCCCAAAGCCGGCCGCCTGCACGGAATGCCCCTGCAGTCAGCCGGTGTTCTAGCACGTGATAGTTCGTTTCGTATCCCTCGAAAGAGGTGTTGTCCGCTCTCTCCTGTGAAGCATCGAAAAATCCTTCGACTGCTTCGTGGTGGTTCGGCGCGAGGTTGTCTAGCTTTCCGAAAGCAAATTATCAGAAATGAAAACCAAACAATCTCAGATCAACCCCAAGCGGGCCTTGTCGAGGATTTTCCGGCGTTCCTCGCGGCGTCACGACCCGATGCTCGTGCTGAACATGACCCTCTTTAACTTCACAGACGGATGGAATCGCGCTTTCTCCAGGGAGCAGTACGGACGCTTCTCCGCCTAACAAATTAATACAATCAATGGACTCAGTTCAGCCAGGAATGAACGCTGCCCAACAGTTCGTTGTTGTGAAGGCGCCGCTCGAGCGGGTCTATGAGCAATGGTCGCGTATCGAGGACCTGCCGAAATTCATCCCTCTGCTGCGAGAGGTGCGAAGAATTGATGACACGCATTTTTCTTACACGTGGCACCCCAATGGCGATGACCAGCGCGGGATTTTCCACATCGTGCTTCAAGTTCCTCGTCGCCGAATTGCGTGGCGCACAATGTCGAACGGGTTCATGTCGGGGATGGTCTGCTTTGAGCCGCGTTCTCAAAATGAAACGGAAGTCACTTTGAAAATCCGATCGGTCTTTGATCCGCCAAATCTATCGCGAAGGCTGGCAGAATATCTCGGCAACTTCACGCGGTTGGTCGAGAACGAGGGAGCTGCATCATGAGAAACTTCCCCAGCGAGAAAGCGCTCGTTGCGGCCTACTGGCGAAAACTGGCAAGCCGTCTGGGAGCAGCATATAAGAAACGTGGCCACGTTTCTGCGAGACGCGCAGCGCATGTGTTGCAAACGCGTGAGGATGGTCGGCGCATCAAACTGAATAACTGAGAAGGAGAAAAGCATATGAACAAGGACCTCGAAAAAGTGAAATTGCTAGCCCGCGACTTGCGCGATGGAAAAGAGTTCCCGCGCAGCCCGCGCACAACATTGGCCGGCTATGTATTGGCAGCACGCGCTGTGGACAAATGCCGTGCTGTGTTAGCAGGCTGGGAAGGCGAATACCACTCCAACTGTCCGCTTGATCAACGCTGGCTAAAATTCGCCGAGATCGATTATGAGGATTTCCGGGCGTTCGTCGCCACCGGTGCGACGGACGACGAGATTACTGCTTGGATAGGCGACCATGCGAAAAAGCGTTCGCGTGCCGAAATCATTGCCTGGAACAATAAAGAACGCGACCTGCACCTGAGCGATTTGCCTCTGGAACTCCAGGAGTACATGGAAGATTACATTCAGCAGTTCATCCCGCGTAACCGAGTGGTGCATCACTGGTTCGACGTTTACGATCTGGAAGAAGAACGGATTTAGATAAGATCGCTCAGCAGCTACAGGAGATTTTCGGTATAGCTCAGATCTTTTGCGCTAATAATCTTTTCGCCCACGCCAACGGCATTTGTTTTACCGAAATTTGCCTGCGTATTGATCGGCGAACAACGCTGGTTGTCCGCCGGTATGCAGAAACAATACGGTTTCATTGTTTTTGAAGAACCCCTTTCGGATCAAATCAATCATTCCCGCTGCGGCGCGGCCGGTGTAGACCGGATCCAGCAAGAGTCCTTCATACTGCGCAAACAACCGGATGGCTTCTCGCTCGCGCCCCGTGACGACGCCGTAGCCCGGGTTGCAGTAATCTGCATTAACGAGAACATCAGACGGCGTGAACTCGATTCGCTCGCCAAGTTTCTCGCTGGTCGCCGACGCTAATTTCGTCACTTCGTTCTTCAACCATTCTTCGGATTCATCAACGCTGATTCCCAGGATTTTGCCGTTGAATCTAAAAATTCGTTGACCCGTCAGCAGACCGGCGTGGGTTCCGCCGGAAGAACTGGCAAATATGATCCAGTCAGCGCTGATGTTCTGATCGATCAGTTCTCTTATCGCGAACGCATATCCGAGAGCGCCTGTGGAATTCGATCCGCCGTACGGAACCAGGTAAGGCTTTCTTCCCTCCTTCGTCGCTCGATCGAAGGTTTCCTGCAGAATTCTGTCCCGATCTTTGCGATCGGTGACGTAGACGATCTCCGCTCCGAACAATTGATCGAGCAGCAAATTTCCAGAGGCGTGCTGCGCCTCGGCGCCACTCAACACCAGAATGCATTTAAACCCGAATCGAGCCGCTACAGCCGCAGTTTGACGGCAATGATTCGATTGAATCGCTCCGCCCGTAATCACTGTCTCTGCGCCCTGTTCACGCGCTTCTGCAACGAGAAATTCCAGTTTGCGCGTCTTGTTACCGCCAAACGCGAGTCCAGTCTGGTCATCGCGTTTGACCATCAAATTCGGGCCGCCTAAAATCTTCGAGAGACGCGGCAGTGATTCAAGCGGCGTCGGTAGGTGAGCAAAGTTTAACCTGGGAATATCCACTGCGCTCCTCAGCGTAAGCTTATAATGCGCGAAAATCTCGACAGCAAACCTGTCGCGTTTAGGATCTCAGCCTTGTGAGGGATCGGACGCGAAACAATCGTGAAATTGAACGCAAATTTTTGGTTAAGCAGCTCCCGGAGAAATTGAAGCGCCGTCGCCATTATCCAATTGCGCAAGGTTACCTGGCTTCCGAACCCGGAGGCCGACATGTTCGGCTTCGAAAAAAGGGCAAAACTGCATCGCTTACTTTCAAAGTTGGCCGCGGCGCGCATCGGGAAGAACGCGAGGTCAAGCTCAGCCCAAAGCAGTTTGCTGCGCTGTGGCCGGGCACGGCGGGAAGAAGGTTGCGCAAGTTGCGGTATGAAATTCCCTGGAGAAATCTGATGATCGAGATTGATGTTTATCGCGGTAAACATTCCGGTCTGGTAGTGGCCGAGGTGGAATTCCCCGACCTCGCAACGTGTCGCGAATTCAAGCCGCCCCGGTGGTTTGGCCGGGAAGTGACCAGTCAAAACCGTTATAGCAACGTAAGACTGGCTAACGAGTAGGACTCTATGAGAGAAGCCGGTCGTAGAGCGCCCAGGAAACGTCAACCGGCCACGTGATCGCTGGAATGATGAACCACCACAACACAAGAACCACATTACCTTTCAATGAACCAGTCCATACAAATGCGGATAGCCCACCTGTAGCTGCCGCCAGAGATTCTCGAGGAACGATATCGAAAACCCGATACCAAGGTAGATAGCAATGAAATGGAGAACGAGGCGCTGCCATCTTCTTTTCCCCGCGGGGATGCTGGATATTAACTCCTCATTCGCCATTGGGATTTCGTCATTTAACCCGGGAATGTCTCCTGCTCGGCGCTCGCCGCGAGCTAATTGAAGGAAAAGGTTAGGAGTAGTAGCAGTCGAGGTATTTGACGCCCGAGCCGGTGTTGAAAATTACTACGCGTTCACCGGAAGCGATTTTGCCTTTAGAGCGGAGCGATTTAAGAGCTGCGAAACAGGCTGCTCCTTCCGGACATACGAAGAGACCTTCCTTCGATCCCACTTCGCGCGCGACGCGGATCATTTCTTCATCATCAACAGCGATTGCGCCGCCGTTGGATTCGCGAAGGATTTCCAAAATCAGGAAATCGCCGATTGCTTTTGGAACGCGCAGACCGGCTGCAATCGTGCACGCATTCGGAAATTCCGCGGCGGTCTTTTCTCCCCTTTCGAATGCGCGGACGATCGGCGCGCAACCGACAGCCTGTACTGCGAACATCCGTGGCCGCTTTCTCCCGATCCAGCCGAGCGTTTCCAATTCATCGAATGCTTTCCACATTCCGATGAGGCCCGTGCCGCCGCCGGTGGGATAAAGAATGGCGTCGGGCAGTTGCCAGTCGCACTGCTCTGCTAATTCGTAGCCGAGCGTCTTTTTCCCTTCCACGCGATACGGCTCTTTCAGCGTGGACATGTCGAACCATCCTTCCTTCGTTTTTCGTCGCCCGATTTCCGCGCCGCAATCAGTAATTAGTCCGTCGATCAACGTGACATGAGCGCCCAGCTCGCGGCACTCGACAATGTTCGCGCGGTGTGTGTCGCGCGGCATGAAGATGTGCGCTTCGAGATCCGCCCGAGCTGCGTAAGCGGCAAGCGCTCCTCCGGCGTTTCCAGCGCTCGGCGCCGCAAGTTTCGTAGCGCCCAGATGCTTTGCCATTGAAACGGCCACACTCATTCCGCGCGCCTTGAAACTCTGCGTAGGGTTGAGCGACTCGTCTTTGATCCAGAGATCAATGTCGTCAGTCCGGTAGCTGCCGGATGCGGGCAATAACGGTGTTCCGCCTTCGCCTAACGAAACCGGCTCAACATCGCCGGGTAACGGCAGCACTTCGCGATAACGCCACAATGATTTCTCTCGGGTGGCGAGTGTCTTGCGTGTCAGCGTTCGACTCGCCGCGGCGAGATCAACAATCGCAAGGAGCGGTTTATGGCAGGAGCTGCAGAGATTCTGCAGGCGCGACCATTCGTAATGAAGCCCGCACGCGCTGCACTCAAGATGCTTCAAAAACATTCACGAAATGGAGCGTACATGTGGCGCCGCCGCTAATTGTCGGAGACATGACGAGCCTGTGTGAGGCGACCGACCGCTGTACAGTCCGCTGTCCTCAGCAGACTTCTGTGGCAGGCGAAAACGATGTGCGCTGAGACAGCCCACGCTACAGCACAAGTTGCGACTCATGATAGATTCAAATGATGGATTTGCTGACTCTGACAGAAATTCGCCGTGCGGCGTCCCGCACAGGCGGGAGCGCGGTGCCGGCGCGCGTACATGTGCAGGTGGAAAGTGCGACCCCAAAGCTGACGCGTGAACAACAGCCGTACTGCGAGCTTACCCTGGCCGATGCGTGCGATCGCATGACGTTACGCGTCTGGAGCGATCATCCCGCGTACAAAACTTGCAGTGCGCTCAGTGGGCACGAATTCATCGAGCTTGCCGCGGAGTTTCACACACATTCGCAATACGGACTTGAAGCACGTAAATGGACAGTGCGCCCGCTCACCGACCAGGAGAAAAACGAGTTGCTGCAAGGGCCGGCAGATTTGCGCGCAAAACAGCAGGCCGATTGGGAATTCATTTTGCAGACGATCCAGATGCTTGGCGATCCGCGGCTGCGGGCCTTGTGCGATGCCTTTCTAAATGAATGGGGCGAACGTTTTCGTCGCGCCGCGGCAGCGCGCAAATACCATCATGCTCGTCGTGGCGGGCTCGTCGAGCACACCGCGCAAATGATGCGCGTAGCGAAGGAGATCGCACCGGTCTATCCGCAATTGAATACGGACCTGTTGATCGCCGGGATTCTTTTTCACGACTCCGGTAAGCTTTGGGAAAACCAATTCTCTGAAAAAGGCTTCGTTATGGACTACGACGAACTCGGCGAACTTGTCGGCCACATTTCTATTGGACTCGAGCTCGTCAATTCGCTCTGGCGAAAGCTCAGCGCTGAAAATGCAGAGCGTTGGAAGATCTACTCACCGCCATCGGAAGATGTGCGCCTGCATCTGCTCCATCTGATTGGTTCTCATCATGGCCAGAAGGAGTTGGGGTCACCAGTTGAGCCGAAGACGCCTGAAGCGATGGCGTTGCATTACATCGATAATCTCGATTCAAAGTTGGAAATGTTCGCCGCCGGGTACGCAACGGCCCCACCCCTGGCCCCGCGCATCTTCGACCGCGTGCGACCTTTGCCTGGGAACCTCGTTAAGTCGCTGGAGAAATTTCAGCAATCCTCAGACGCTAAAGCAGCAGCTGAAGGCGAGCTGCTGTGACACGGTACAAACATACGCAGATCGGTCACGTGGTGATTTGGGCCGTGCTTGTCATTTCCGTTGTCGTTGCGATCGAAACGATTTCTCAGCCGTCGCGGTCGCACGAAATTTCGGTCGTCATTTCACTCCTGCTTTTCAAGAAAAAAGTGCCGCTCGCCCAGATTATCGCATGCGAACCAATCCGGATACGCTGGTGGTACGGCTGGGGAATTCATCTGACGCCGTACGGCTGGCTTTATAATGTTTCGGGGTTGGACGCCGTAGCGATCGCGTTGCGTAATGGCCGAAAATTCGCCTTAGGCACTGATGATCCTCACGGTCTCGTAGCGGCCATCCGGCGTTTCAGTTCCGCCGAATAGGCTCTCCTACCTCGCTAATTCACGGAACCATCGCAAAGCGATGGAAGTCTGCGCGTCGTTCACTTCATGGCCGCCATGGAAGGTGCCGATTCGAATTCGCTGAAATCCGGTTCGTTTGATTGAGCCAGCGACGTTGTATTGCTGCTCGACCGTGGCGATTCTGTCATCGCGGCCGGCACTGATGTAAATCGGCGTATTGAGAAAACTCGCGCCCGGGCCAATTTTCGCGTATCCATCGCTCAGGTGATCTTCGTTGGCACCGGTAATGTAGATTCCGGAGACGCGGCAACCACTCTTTGCAAGCAAAGGCGCGACGTAACCGACGCCTTTTCCTCCTCCGGAGAAGCCAGCACATGCGATCGGCCAATTTTCCGATCCGGGAAAGCTGCGACGCAAAGCCTGGATGGCGGCCAACGTCATTGCGCCACGCCAGGCCGCGGTGTCGCTGCGCGCATGCTGCGGCCCGTCTCCGGCCAGCAGCACCCAGCCTTCAGCAACGCCGACCCTGCGATAAAAATCAGCGAGATCATCTCGATTCTGACGTTTGAAATCGCTGGAGGAACAAATCACCAACACGGGCCAGCTCGTTCGCGGATCGAAATTGCTGGGTGTCGCCAGCACAGCAACTGCATTCGGC
>Ga0209376_1004493_pt1 | contig 12107 bp, 11 predicted proteins | sample GraSoiAngelo_134_FD_185891 | JGI IMG/M metagenome (GOLD analysis project Ga0209376, IMG submission 185891) | Grasslands soil microbial communities from the Angelo Coastal Reserve, California, USA - 14_0929_05_30cm (SPAdes) (version 2) | ecosystem: Environmental > Terrestrial > Soil > Grasslands ... | reverse complement strand
GACGACGTCGCGGCGCTCGCGGCCTGCCTCGAGGCCGTGATCGCCGATCCGGCGTGCGTGGCGCGCTGGCGGGCGGCGATCGTCCCGCCGAAGACGATGGACGCGCACGTCGACGAGATCGAGGCGATCTACCGCGAGCTGTGCGGGCGCGAGCTGTGCGGGCCGCGCGCATGACGCCGGTCTCGGTCGTCATCCCGACCCTGAACGGCGGCGCCGCGTTCCGCGCCTGCCTGGAGGCGATCCACCGCCAGCAGCTCGACCGGCCGTTCGAGGTGATCTGCATCGACTCGGGCTCGACCGACGCCACGCGGCGCACCTGCCGCGAGTTCGGCGTCCGGCTCCTCGACCGGGAGGGTCCGTTCAACCACGGCCTGACGCGCAACCAGGCGATCGCCGCGGCCGAGGGCGAGCTCGTCGCACTCCTCACCCAGGATGCCCTGCCGCTCGGCACCGACTGGCTCCGCCACCTGGTCGAGGCGCTCGAATCGACGCCCGAGGCGGCGGGAGCCTACGGGCGCCAGGTGATCCGCGACGTCACCAACCCCTACCAGCGCTGGCGCCTCGAGAGCTGGGCGGCCACCCGGACGACGCGCTGCGTGCAGCGGATCACCGACCTCACCGCGTTCGAAGCCTCCTCGCCGCTCGAGAAGCTGGCCGTCGTCGCGTTCGACGACGTCAACTCCTGCATCCGGAAGAGCGTCTGGCGGGAGATCCCGTTCTCCGCCGTCGACTTCGGGGAGGACGTCGACTGGGGGCTCCGCGTGCTCCGCGCCGGCTACGCGATCGTCTACGAGCCGGCCGCGCGCGTCCTCCACTCGCACGACGACTCGCTGTGGGTCGACTTCAAGCGGGTCTACGCCGACCATCGGAACCTGAACCGCCTGCTCGGGATGCGGCAGATCCCCACCCTCCGTCACGTGCTGCGCTGCACGGTCTCGGGCGTCGGGCACCTCTGGCGCTCGGTACCGCTCGCCGACCAGGCCCCGGCGCGGCGGCTCTACTGGCGGCTCTACGCCATCGCCTGGACCCTCGTGCAGAACACGGCCCAGTACCTCGGGGCGCGCGCCAGCGAGCGCGCCGCGCGCAGCGTCTGATGCGCATCCTCTACGTCGTGCACGGCTTCCCCCCGGATACGGTGGGGGGCGTGGAGCTGCAGTGTCACGCGCTCGCGACCGCGCTCGCCGCCTCGCACGCGGTCGGGGTGCTCGCCTGGCAGTCGGACGCGTCGAAGCCCGACTACGCGCTCGAGGCGGGGCGGCAGGGCGCGCTCGAGGTGTGGAGGCTCAATCATCTCTTCACGGACCTCGCGAGCTTCTCGGGCGTCTACCAGAACGCGCGCATCGATGCCCTCTACGACGGCGTGCTCGAGCAGTGGCGACCGGAGGACGCGTCGAAGCCCGACTACGCGCTCGAGGCGGGGCGGCAGGGCGCGCTCGAGGTGTGGAGGCTCAATCATCTCTTCACGGACCTCGCGAGCTTCTCGGGCGTCTACCAGAACGCGCGCATCGACGCCCTCTACGACGGCGTGCTCGAGCAGTGGCGACCGGACGTCGTCCACGTCCAGCACCTGATCGGCCTCTCAACCGGCATCCTGGAGCGGACGAAACGGCGCGGCATCCCGCTCGTGCTCACGCTGCACGACTACTGGTTCGGCTGCCCGAAGGGGCAGCGCATCCGCGATCCGCTCGTCGTCTGCCACGAGATCGACCGGCAGCTCTGCGTGACGTGCCTGAAGCCGCAGAACTACGAGCTGCGCGCGCCGCGGTCGCCGCTCGGGCGCTGGCTCCGGAGCGCGCGGCTGCCGAGCCGGCGCCGCGGCCTTCGCATCCTGCGCCAGTACGACGCCGACATGCACCGCCTGCTCGCGCTGCCCGACGCCATCGTGACGCCGTCGCGCTTCCACCGCGAGATGTACGGCCGCTACGGCCTCGACCTCGCGAAGGCGCACGTGCTTCCCTGCGGGCTCGCGACGGCGTCCTTCGCGGGCATGGCGCGCCCGCCGGCCGGCCACTTCCGGGTGGGCTTCCTCGGCACGCTCATCCCGTCGAAGGGCGCGCACGTCCTCCTCGAGGCGTACCGGCTGCTCGGGCGGCCCGACGTCACGCTCGACTTCCACGGGCCCGGGCTGCCTTACCACGGCGACACGGGCTACGGCGCGCGGCTCGAGGCCGCCGCCGCAACGATCCCCGGCACGATCCGCTTCCACGGCCGGTACGACCCCGGCGACGTCCCGCGCCTCCTCGCGTCGCTCGACGCGCTGGTCGTGCCCTCGCTCTGGTACGAATCGTTCTCGCTCGTCATCCGGGAGGGGTTCCTCGCCGGCGTCCCGGTGGTGGCCGCGGGGCACGGGGCGATGGCGGAGGCGATCGAGGACGGCGTGAGCGGGCTCCTCTTCACGCCGGGCGACCCGGCCGACCTCGCGCGTCAGCTCGCGCGCCTTCTCGAAGAGCCGGGGCTGCGCGAGCGCCTGGGGAGGCATCCCCACGGGGTGGCCTCGATCGAGGAGGTCGCGGCGCGGCACCTCGATCTCTACACGTCGCTCGGCAACCGGGGTGGCTGAGCCTCCTCGGGCAGGCCGGGTGCTGCTCGGCGCCGGCGCCGCGGCCACCTTGGGCATCCAGCTCGTGCTCGCGATCCGGACGCGCGACCTTCCCGTGTATCGGGGTGCCGCATTGCTCTGGAGCCTCGCCCTGCTCGTTTGGGCCGGGCGCTCCCGAGCGCCGGCCGTCGGGCGGATCCTGCCGCGGCTCGCGTGCGCTCTCGCCGCCGCCGGCGGTTTCTGGCTGGCGCTCCTCGAGCTGCTTCTCGGTCGCGGGTCCCTGCTGGCGCGCGGCGTCCTCGGCGTGCTGGCCGGGGCGGCAAGCCACGTGACGATGCTCCTCTTCGTGCTCGAGCCAGGCGGCCATGAGGCGCGCCGCGGGATCACCGCCCACGTCGCGCTCGCCGCGGCGGCCGGGGCGTGGACCCTCTTCGCGGTCGAAGGCGTCTTCCACACCGTCCTTCCGGCGAACGTCTACGAGATATTCCCCGATGATCCCCGCTCCCCGCCGTGCCTCGTTCCCGACCCCGTGTTGCACGTGCGCCTGCGGCCGGGCTTCCGCGGCCGCTATCTCCATCCCGAGTTCCCCGGCCTGCGGGTCGATATCAACGACCTCGGCTTCCGCGACGGGCTCGAGGAGACGGCGCCGCCCCCGGCGGAGGACGCGTCGGTGCTCGTGCTCGGCGACTCGCTCGCCTTCGGGACCGGTGTCGCGGTCGACGAGACGTTTCATCGGCTCCTGGAACGCCAAGCGGGCCAGATCACCTCCCGCCCGCTGCACGTCTACGGCGCGGGGGTGCCGGGTCTCGGCCAGGTTGACGAGCTTCACCACCTCGAGGCGCTCGCCCCCGTGGTCCGGCCCGACGTGGTGATCGTGGCGATCTACGAGGGGAACGACCTGCAGGACAACCTCGAGGCCGCCGTGCGGCCCCGACGGGCGTTCCCCTCACCGGCGCCCGCGGGTGCCGCCGCCGGCCCGCGCGCCCTGCTCGTGCCCTTCCTGCGAGCGGTCCTCCACTCGCGCTTCTGGGTCGGCTCGTCCGCCGCGCTCCAGTACGTGCTCCCCACGATCGAGCGGCCGCTGGTTCGGCTCGGGGTCCCGCCGCTCGTCCCCACGAACGACGTCCTCGACCAGAGCCTCATGGTGTCGAGGCAGCCGCTTGTCGTGGCGGCTCTCGCCTGGACACGTGACGCCCTCGCGCGAATCGCCCGGCAGTGTGCGGATCGCGGCGCGGATCTCGTGGTCCTGCTCATCCCGGCGGCGATTCAGGCCGAGCCCGTGCGCTTCGACGACTTCCTCGCGCAGCATCCCGCCGCGCAACGCAAGGGCTATTCACGGACGCGCCTGCACCAGGATCTCCTGGAGATGGTCCGGACGCTCGGGGTGCGCATCGTCGACCCGTTGCCACGGCTCGAGGCCGAGGCCCTGGCCGGCCGGCCCTGCTACCACCGCGAGGGCCATTGGAACGCCAGGGGGCATGCGGTGGCGGCCGAGCTGCTCCGGCCCGTGCTCGCCGAGCTGCTTGCCGAGCGCGAGCGGCGAGGGAAGTGGCCCCGTCCGTGAGCCGCGCGGCTCGGCGGTCAGCGGAAGGAGTCGGCCTTCATCTGCTGCGCGCTTCGATCCAGGGTGACGCTGTCCGCGAACTCGAACCTGGCGCGGCCTCCAACGCAAGGAGAGCGAATGCTGGCACGGACTACGGAAGCACGTTCATTCATCCCGACTACATGAGGAGTCGCTGGGAGAGCCGGGAATGCGAGGTCGTGGAAATTCTGCCCGGAGGCCTGCGAAGCTGGCAGGACATCGTAGTCCTACGACGGCGCTGACGGGCGTGTTCAGCGGAAGGAATCGGCCCGTATCCGCTGCGCGCTTCGATCCAGGGTGACGCTGTCCGCGAACTCGAACCTGGCGCGGCCTCCGAACCGGGCGGTGAGGCGATCCCGCATGCGCGCGAAGTCATCGGGTCCCAGCAGGAGCTCGGGCATCCTCGCGTGGTCCACGACGTTGTTCTCCGGCAGGTAGAAGACCGCACGCAGGACGAACCCGCTGACACCGAGGTCGAGACCGAGGGCGACGAGCGCGTCCATCGCATCGACGTTCGCCCGGGTGACGGTCGTGATGAATTCCACCTCGGCGGCCGGGCACGACGTCCGGAAGGCGACGATGTTGGCGATCGTCTTGGACAGACTGCTGCCGCCCCGCAGGAGCTTGTGGGTGGCAGGGTCTGCCGAATCGATCGAGGCGGAGAGATGCGTCAGCCCCGCATCGCGCATCTTCGCGTGATCGTGCCGGTGCAGCAGGAGACCGTTGGTCTGCAGAACGAATCGGTGCGCCGGCCTCGCTCGCGACCCGGCGACGAGGAGCATCAGGTCGGTCATGCGCGGGTCGAGCGTCGGCTCCATGATGCACCCGAGCTGGAAGTTGTCGACCCTGATCACGTTCTGCTAGAGGAACGCGTGCAGGTCGGCGGCGTCCAGGCGATCGGCCGAGCGGTGGTTGTGGCAGTACACGCAGTGAACGTTGCAGTCGTTGTTGGAGTCCACGCGCAGGAAGACGAAGCGCCGCGGGTGCTGCTGGCGCATGATGGCGAGGTTGTAGACGTTGAGCTGGGCGTCCTGCTGCCGGAATCTGCGGAACATCGGTCCCACCGGGGCGGGCCTCGGCCGCGCCGCGGTCCCGTCGAGCGTCTAGCGCCGACGCCGCCGCGGCGTCAAGCGGAATTCGTGGCGTAGTGACGCTTGCGCCTTGCGGCACACTTGGGCAATGTCGCCGCCCGGCTGCGGGCCCGTCGCGATGGTCATCCTCTCTCCCCTCTCCCAGCGTCAACGGCGAGCCGGTCGGAGGAGGTGAATCCGTGGCGCGCTTCTGGCACCGCTTCGGCGGCCGCCGGCGCCCTCCGCCGGCCGCTCCGAGCCTCGCGCCGCCGGAGGATCCCCGGGGGTACGCGGAGTCCTGGAACAACCTCGCGCGCGTCGACGCCCTCGACGCCATCTGCCACGGGGCGGACGCCGCGCGGTTCGAGGACGAGGGCCGCGAGGACGCCGAGGAGCTGGGGAGGTTTCTTCAGCCGCACTGGCGGGTGCTCGATTTCGGCTGCGGCATCGGCCGTCTCGAGACTTACCTTGCATCCCATTGCCGCGAGGTGCACGGCGTGGACGTCAGCGCCGAGATGCTCGAGCGAGCGCGGCGCCGGCTGGCCGGCGTGCCGAACGTGCGGCTGCACCACGTCCAGGAGCCGGCGCTGCCGATGTTTCCGGACGGCCACTTCGATTTCGCGCTGGCCTTCCTCGTGTTTCACCATCTCGCCAAGCAGGATGCCTTCCTCGTGCTGCGGGAGTTCGGTCGGGTGCTCCGCCCGGGCGGCCGCTTCTTCGCGAACTTCCCCAACCTCCTCGCCCCGCGCTACGGGCAGATCTTCGAGGACTACGCCCGCCGCCGGGAGCGCGCGCCCCATCGCGTGCGGCCGTACACCCCAGAGGAGGTGCGCTGGCTCCTCGAGCGCCTGCGGATCGAGGTGGTCGAGGAGACCGTGGGCGAGGAGATCGACATCCTCGGGACGTTCCGGGCGCCTTGAGCGCCTCCTCGCCACGGCCACGCTCGACGAGGAGAGGGCGATCCGCCGTCGCCCTGCTCGTCGCCGCCTCGACGATCGCCTCGCTCGGGGCGGCAGAGCTCTCGTTCCGCGCGTATCTCTACTGGCGATACCGCGGCCACGTCGCGGAGTTCATGTCGCCCATCTGGGTCCTCCTCGAGAACAGCCCCCTGGTCTTCAGGCTGCCTCCGAATCAGGTCGGACGCGCGGGCTTCACGTTCGACGCCACGAAGAACGTGCCGTACCGGACGAACTCGGACGGCTTCCGCGACCGGGAGCCGGGAGAGAAGCGGCCGGGGGTCCCGCGCGTGGTGGTGCTCGGTGACTCCTATGTGTTCGGCTGGGCCGTGCTGGAGGCGGAGACCTTTCCCACGCGCGCGGAAGCGCTGCTGCGCCGGGAAGGTCGCGCCGTGGAGATCCTGAACGCCGGCGTCCCGGGCTACAACACCGAGCAGGAGAGCTACCTGCTGGAGGAGATCCTGCCGCGCCGTCGCCCCGACGCGGTCGTCGTCGGCTACACGATGAACGACGCGGAGCCGCAGATGAACGTACCCAGCTCGCCAGCAACGACGTATCGCTACGTCCGCTCCTGGCTCTGGGAGGGCACCAAGGATCTCCTGCGCACGTGCTGCTTCCCGCACGCGCGCTGGCTCCCCGACCGGCGAAATATTCCCAGGCTGACGTACACGGAGGGGTTCGAGGCGGAGAGCCCCAAGTGGCGCGAGTCGAAGGCTGCGCTGGCGCGCATGGCGGCGTTCTGCCGGCGACGCGGGGTGGCGTTGGGCGTGATGATCCTGCCCGATTTCACGCAGCCGTTCGACGGCGCCTATCCCGACGCTTCGGTCACGCCGGATGCTGGTCCGCGCCCGCCGCCGGCTCAAGAGCACCCGCGTCCGCCACGTCACCGCCGACCTGACGCGCCTGCCCTACCCCGATGATTTCTTCGACGCCGTGGTGTGCGGCTGGGTCATCGAGCACCTGCCCGACCCCCGGCCCGGCCTGCGCGAGCTGGCCCGCGTGCTGCGTGACGAGATCGTGTCCCTCCTCGGCGACCGGCGGGGCGAGGGCGCGGCCGAGCCGTAGCCGCCGCGCGCCGTCAGGCAGGGAAGCAGACGCAGAGGCGGAAGCCTACGGATTGCAGGCGAAGGTCGACGCGTTGCACGACCCGCTGCGGCACGTCGTGCTGTCGAGGCAGCTCGCACCGGCGGGAGCGCACGCGTTGCAGGCTCCGGACGTGTTGCAGGAGAGGCTGCAGCATTCGAAGGGGCTCGTGCAGGCGGCTCCGCCGGGACGACACCGCTCGCAGGCACCTGCTCCGCCACAGTGCGTGGTGCAGCACTCGGCATCGTTCGTGCACGCGGCTCCATCGGGCACGCAGCAGCCGACCCCGTAGGGGCTTGGTCCCCGGCATTCCAGTCCGGGGCAGCACGCGTTGAGCCCGACGGGGTAGCCGAGGAGTGCGAAGAGGCAGGTGGCTCCAGCGGGCGAGCAGCAGGTCCCATCGGGCTCGCACTGGTCCGTACCGGAGCAGTCGAACGGCGGGTCGCAGCGGGTGTGGATGCAGATTCCCCCCGAATCCGGCGTCGGGATGAGGATCGAGTACGGGTTGCAGCAACCGACCAGCTGGGTGCCGAACCCGCCGTACGAACAGCACCGGCACGCCGTCGAGAATCCGGGCGGACCACACGAAAATCCAGTGCTGGTGCACATGGACGGCGCCGTGCCGTCGCACTCCTCGCTCGGCTGATTGACGACGCCGTCTCCACACGCTCCGGGGAGGGTTGTGCTCGTCGTCGTCGTGCTGGTGCCGCCGAGCGAGGCGTTCGAGCAATCCGGGATCGCCGCGGCCGACGCCTCCTGGGCGACGAAGACACCTTCCCGATCGAGGCGAACGGTGCCAGGACCGAAGAGCGCGCAGCTCCGCAGCGTGCCGGTCGTGAACCGGATACCGACGGCGCCCTGAGGCCCGGAAAGCGGCAGCCCCGTGCTCCGCCCGACCATCCGGATCGAGCGGCCTTGCCGGAGGACGATCGACCGGATGGCCGAGAACGCATCCGGTGCGTCGTGGTGGAGGAACCGGAAGCTGCCGGTCCTGACGCGCCTTGCACTCCACCCCGCCGCTGGGGCGGGGAGCATGACGCCGGCTGGCACCGCCGTCGAGAAGAGCTCCACGAGCGCACCGCCCGGTGTCCCGGTCGCAGGGTCGTCCGCGCTGCCGCGAACGGGAAAGGGAACGTTTGGGTCGCTCGAGACGAAGACGAGCTTCTCGGTGAATCCAGACGATCGCCGGAGAACGAGCTTCAGTCCATCGATGGGACGATCGAGCGCAAGCACCGAACCGGCGCCCGCGAGCCACACCGCCACGACGTACGCTGCGCGATGACCCGGCATTGCACTCCGCCGGACGCCTTCCTACGTCCGCGGGTGAAGGAACGTCAAGAACAAATCGTGACACGTGGGTCACCCCCTCTGACCGTCGCCCGTGTAGAGCGCCAGCACCTCGCCCGTCGGTCCGAAGGCGCGCTGCCCCCCGTGGTGCAGCAGCAGCGAGACGTCGCAGAGGTCGGCGATCGCCCCGAGGTCGTGCGACGCCAGCACGAGGGTCTTGCCCTCGCGCCGCCGGCGCTGGAAGACCGCGTACGACCGCTCGCGGAAGCTCCGGTCGCCGACCGCCAGGACCTCGTCGAGGAGGATGAGGTCGCTGTCGATCTTCGCGGTGATCGAGAAGGTCAGGCGCTGGCGCATGCCCGTCGAGAGCTCCTTCACCTTGGCCTCGACGAAGTCCTCGAGCTCGGCGAAGGCGATGATCTCGTCGAAGCGGCGCTGGAGCTCCGCGCGCCGGAAGCCGATCATGGCGCCGTAGAGGAAGACGTTCTCGCGCACCGAGAGGTCCTGGTGCATGCCGACGCCGAGCTCGAGCACGGGCGTGAGGCGCCCCCGCACGAGGCAGCTTCCGGAGGTGGGACGGTAGATGCCGGAGAGGATGCGGAGGAGCGTGCTCTTGCCCGCGCCGTTGTCGCCGACGAGGCCGAGAGAGCGGCCCTCCTCGAGCTGGAAGTTGACGTCGTCGAGGGCCCGCAGGCGGCGGGTCTGACGGCCGAGCCAGAGCGCCCTGCGGAGCTGGTTGAAGAGGCTCGGCGGGCGGGCGCTCTCGACCCGGAACTCCTTGGTCAGGTGGCTCACCTCGACGAGCGGCTCGGCCATCAGATGTGCTCGGCCAGGTCGGGCGCGAAGTAGCGGAAGTTCGCGAGTCCCACCGCCACCAGGACCACGCCGAACGCGAGCGTGCCGGCCATCGCCGCGAGCGACGGCACCTCGTGGCGGAGGAGGATCTGCCGCGCGTGAATCATGATCTGCGTGACCGGGTTGAGCAGGTAGAGCCGCTGCTCGGCGGGCGAGAGGAACTGCTCGGGCAGGTAGAAGACCGGCGTCAGGAAGAAGCCGATGCGGAGCACGATGTTCCAGATGTTGTCGAGGTCGCGGGCGTAGACGTACCAGGGCGCCAGGAGGAGCGCGGTGCCGATCACGAGGAGCCCCTCCATCACGAGGACCAGCGGCAGCGCGAGCCAGGCCCAGGAGATGCCGGCCCCGCTGCCGATCGCGAAGACGAGGACGACGCAGAACTCGAGGGCCGAGGACACGATCACGGTGAGGACCGAGCTCACCACGATCAGCTCGCGCGGGAAGGTCACCGAGTTGATCAGGTCGCGGCGGATGACGACGCTAACCAACCCCTTGCCCGTCCCCGAGGCGAAGAAGGTCCAGAGCACGATGCCGATCAGCACGTAGAGGCCGAAGTGCTCGACCGTCGCACCGACCTGCTTGCGGAAGAGCCAGTACAGGACGCCGAGCATCGCGAGCGGCTGGAGGAGCGTCCAGAGGAAGCCGAGCAGCGTCCCCTGGTCGCGGAGCTTGAACAGCTCGCGCGGGAAGGTCACCGAGTTGATCAGGTCGCGGCGGATGACGACGCTGACCAGCCCCTTGCCCGTCCCCGAGGCGAAGAAGGTCCAGAGCACGATGCCGATCAGCACGTAGAGGCCGAAGTGCTCGATCGTCCCCCCAACCTGCTTGCGGAAGAGCCAGTACAGGACGCCGAGCATCGCGAGCGGCTGGAGGAGCGTCCAGAGGAAGCCGAGCAGCGTCCCCTGGTCGCGGAGCTTGAAGGCCGAGAGCGTGAGCTCGCGGGCGATGAACCAGTAGTCGTGGGTTGCCGCGGGGCGGGCCATCCTCGGCTTCTCAGCGACCGCCATGCTGGAACGTAGCATGGCTCGAGGCCCAGCCGTAAGCGCCGCCAGTGGCCGCGGGCCGCTGCGGCCGCGTGTCAGGCTGCTCTTGCCAATATGTCAAGTCTGACATATGATGTCACGGAGGTGGCGGACGGGTCGGGGAAACCGCTCGCCTGGCTCCATGGCGAGATCAAGACGCCGCCGTTCTCGAAGGAGGGCCGGATCGAAGCGGGAACCCTGCTGAGGAGACTGCAACGCGGGGAGGGGCTGGGCCTGCCGCACTCCCGGCCCATGCCATCCATCGGCAGAGGCTGCCACGAGCTTCGAGTCGCAGACAAGAGTCACGAGTGGCGGATCGTGTAGAATAGATCCTGACGCGATCGTGATCAGTGACGTGTTCGCCAAAAAGACCAGGAAGACCCCACGGGACGTGATCGAGCGCTGCCGGCGGCGTGCTGGAGGCGTATGATCGCGCGGCGCGCGAAAGGAAGAAGCGACGAAGGCTCGAAAGCGACAACGCTTGGAGAAGGCCGGCTGGAGGCTCGGATCCACCAAGGAATTCCTGGGCCTGACGGACGAGGAAGAGGCCGTCATCGATCTGAAGCTTGCTCTCGCGAAGGCAGTGCGGGAAGAGCGAGCGAAGCGGAAACTCACGCAAGATCAATTGGGGCGGCTGCTAGGATCGAGCCAATCGCGGATAGCGAAGATGGAAGCCGGGGATCCGTCCGTCAGCATCGACCTCTTGGTTCGTTCGCTGCTCAGAATGGGCGCTGGCCGCCGCGATCTCATCCGGTGGTTGGCCCGGCCCGCTCGGAGAGCAGCCTAACGATGGGCCGTTGAGCGGCCGGCCAGACCGCTGCGCCGCGGCGCCCGCCGGGCTGTCTTACGTCCTGTCCGGTCAAGCGGCGGTAGAACTCCGCCGCGGACAGAAACTCAACTTCGGCTTCCGGGTGAAAGACGACACGCTTCACCGAAGGGCCGCTCGAGCCTTGCGGAAGACGCTCGCAGCAGCCTTGCCCTTAACCTTCCCGGTGCGCAGTTCGTCCAAGCGGCGTTCAGCCTCTCGAACCCCCACTGCCTCGGCGTCAGAATCCACCTCATCGTCGAGGCTGGAGATAAGACGCTCCGCAAGACGGGCGCGTTCCCGTGGGGAGAGCTTCAGAGCCTTGGACTCGATCTGACGTGCAGGATTCGCCATCGGCGACCCTCCTACTACAACGTCACGCCGTTGCACATCGTTGGCCTCGCACCTCTCCGCCTACAATAACCTCGGCTTCTCCATGAACGAGGGGCAGTCAACCTCGCCTACCCGCACATCTCGCCGATCTGCTGAGGCGGCGCCGGGACGCTGAGCATGGCCGCGATGCCGATCACGTAGACCGCGCCGGCCGCCAGCAGCACGACGTTGAACCCGACCGTCATCGAGAGGATCGTCGCCGCGACGGAGCTCACGACGGAGAAGAAGCCGTTCACCGCCCAGCTCCACGCGACGAACTCCTCGCCGTGCGGGGTGAGGGCCGCGACCGTGCGGAGGCCGAGCGGCATGAAGGCACCGAGGCAGAGGCCGAGCGGGGCGAGGAGCAGCACCGCGACGGTCACCCGGCCGGCGAGCGGCCATCCGACGGCATGGTCGACCACCGGCGTGAGGCCGCGGTGGTAGAAGGCGATGAGGGCGAGAAGGCACGCGCCGAGGACGAGGAGCATCCGGTCGTGGCGCGCCGCGGCGCGGTCCGAGACGAGGCTCCCGAGGCC
>Ga0209376_1004485_pt1 | contig 12119 bp, 8 predicted proteins | sample GraSoiAngelo_134_FD_185891 | JGI IMG/M metagenome (GOLD analysis project Ga0209376, IMG submission 185891) | Grasslands soil microbial communities from the Angelo Coastal Reserve, California, USA - 14_0929_05_30cm (SPAdes) (version 2) | ecosystem: Environmental > Terrestrial > Soil > Grasslands ... | reverse complement strand
GACTTTGACTGCTATGCCAGCGGGGTAAGTAATTGACAATATTCGCCATATAGTAATTAAGTCTAAAATATATGGTCTGCGGCGGCCAGGCTCGGCAGGTGTGCGGCAGCCGCTTGCCTCTGGAGTTCCGAGAAGACTATACTCCGGCCACAGATTCGATCCTGTCCGGAAATTCGCACAAACGGAAGGAGGACTGATGAAGCCAATTAGCGGAACATGGCTTTCGCTTTGCTTGTGGTTCGCGACCGGTCCGGCGTACGCACAGGGTGTGGGCTCCTCCGGAGATATCACTGGGACAGTGATTGATTCCTCGGGGGCGGGTATCCCGAAGGCGACGATCCTTGCCGTGGACAATGAAAAAGGCATCCAGCACACCACCGAAACCGATACGAGGGGGGAGTATCGCTTGGCGGGACTGGCGCCTACCACCTACGAAATGACCGTGAAAATTGCCGGCTTTCAGACGGCGGTTCAAAAGGGTGTGATTCTCACAGTGGGTACGACCGTGGTTGTGGATTTTCGCCTGAACCCCGCGTCAGTGTCGGAGGTGGTTGTGGTGCCGTCGGAACTGCCGGTGGTGGAAACCGAGCGTGGCGGCCAGGCAGATACGGTCAACGAGAAGTTCATCAGGGAGCTGCCCGTTGGACGGCGGGACTACCTCACTTACACGGCGCTCATGCCCGGCGTTTCCGATTCCACGCGACTTGCCGGAAATCTGGAGTTTCGCGTCAAGCAGACTCCGCAAAGCGGACTTTCCTTCTACGGAAGCAATGGCCGGGGCAACAGCGTGACTGTGGATGGCGGAGAGGCTAACGATGATTCCGGCGGCGTGCGACTGACGCTGAGCCAGGAAGCCGTGCAGGAGTTTCAGATTAATCGAAGTAATTATACGGCCGAGTTGGGCGGTGCCAGCGGAGCGGTCATTAATATCGTCTCGAAGACGGGGTCGAACCAACTGCATGGAAGCCTTTTTGGTTTTTTCCGCAATGACGCGCTGGATGCCGCAGACCCGTTCGCTATTAGCCAGGCGCTGCAGCCGAGCGAGACGTTTGATCCCAGCTTGCCCGATACGCAAGGCACGAACGTGAAAAACTCGCTGAGCCGGCAGCAATTCGGCGGCTCCGTCGGATTTCCGGTTAAGAAAGACAAGACATTTTTGTTTGCGGCGTTCGAAGGGTTGCGCCAGGACGCGCAGAATGCCGTGCCGCTGCTGACGGACACGTCCATCTTCCGCCCTCAAGGGGACTCTCAGAATAACCAAGTGGCTATTCTTGCCGGGCTGACAGCTCAGGGAAACACCGGATTGGTGCCTTGTCTGAGCGGGCCCGTCGGCGCCGCAGTGGCAAAGAAATTGGGCCTGCCGGCTCCAAATCCGACAACGAATCTTCCGCCTGCGACTTGTGCGGCGATACTCGGTGGAACACTGACGCTCAATCCTGCTACAAATCCTCTTAGCGCCTTCCTCGTAAACCAATTTGAGAACAACGGCGGCGTGATTCCCTACAACACGCGCAGATATCAGGCTTCGGGGCGGCTGGATCATCATTTCAACGGGCAGAATGAGATTTTCGTCCGTTACGCCTATTCCCATGATTTGGAGCAGTCTCCCGATGTCCAGTCTCTGACCGGTTTCTCGCGCGGGAGTGCCATCCACGCCTATGACAACACAATTCAGGCGGCGTGGTTCCACCGGTTCAGCAAATCGGCGCAGAACGCCCTGCAGCTGCAGTGGAATTACTCGAACTTTGATGTCATTCCAAATGTGCCCGGCGAAGTGGGACTCGACATTCCAGGTTACGGCAATTTCGGAACGCAAATCTTTCTTCCCAGCTTAACGATCCTGCGCCGCCCGGAGATTAGCGACGGGTTCACCTTGATTCGGGGACATCACACGACGAAATTTGGCGAGGACTTTCTGTATCGTGGAGCTCACTCAGAGTCACATACGTTTTTCCCGGGACGCTTCGTCTTTGGCCCGCTGCCGGGAAACCTGCTCAGCCCCTGTTTGATTACGCCGGCCGCCTGCGGACTTGCTACCGGTGTGAATCCTGCCACGATCAACGCGATTCAATCCGGATCTTTCGGCGTGCCACAGTTCTATGAGCAGGGCTTTGGCAATCCCAACTATGACTACCCAAGGCCGTTCGCCGCGTTGTACTGGCAAGACTCCTGGAAGATTGCCGACAACTTTACGCTGAACTACGGTCTCCGCTACGAACTGGATTCGCAATATGGTCCCTTGAACAGCGACAAAAATAATTTTGCCCCGCGCATGTCGTTTGCCTGGGATCCCTTCAAGAATCGCAAGACTGTAGTTCGCGGCGGGTTCGGAATCTTCTATTCCCAGATCTATGGCCAAATTGCTGATGTGATTCAGACTTTGGGGAATGTCAACAATACGCGGCAGATTGCGAATCTGCTGGCACCGGCGACTATCAGCGCGCCTTGTCCTCCGCTTGGAATCAATTCTCCTGCGACGACGGCGCTTTCTGCGTGTATTTTCCAAGTGCTTTTTGGGCAAGGTAAGGTTTCGTGCCAGACGCCCGCAGCGGGGGCGGCCGCCTGTATCACACCGGCGGATCTCACGCAGTTCGGGATCACGGTCGCCAATTCGGGTCCACTTCCGCTGTTGACGGTGATCTTCAGCGGTCAGCCAGGGTACCAGAATCCTTATTCCGAGCAGGTTTCTTTTGGCGTCGAACGTGAAATCGCGACGGGTTTCTCCATAGCCCTTAGCGGCATCCATTCGCACACGCTAAGACTTCCCTTGGCTATTGACATAAATGCGCTTCCAGCACCGACGGTAAACCTCCCCTTGGCGAACGGCGGCACCGCCACCTACCGGAAATGGAGCGGACCAGGATGCGCGGGGGCGCTGATTCTTAACTGCTTTGTGAATCCGGCGATTCTGCAGGCCGACCAGTACTCTTCAAAAGCGTCCGCGCTTTACGAGGGGGGAATCGTCGAACTCAAGAAGCGCTTCAGCAACAACTTCACGCTCATCGGCAACTACACTTACAGCAAAGCGTTTGACACTTCGACTGACTTCAACAGTGATTTTGGACCGCAGGACAATACCAACCTGTCTGCCGAACGTGGGCTCTCCGACTTTGATCAACGGCACAAGTTTGTCGCTGCCGCGGTTATTGATAGTCCCTGGAAAAACGCGTTGGTGTCCGGGTTCACGCTGGCTCCCATCGTGCGATTTATTATAGCAGCGGCCATCCCTTCAACCTTCTTGCCGGGGCGGACGTGAATGGAGATCGCCATTCCACGAACGACAGGCCTATCGGGGCGGGGCGGAATACCGGGCGGGGTCCGAATTACGCGGACTTCGATCTGCGATTCTCCCGCACGATCAAGCTCAGCGAAAAGGCCGGGCTGCAACTAGTGGCCGAGGGATTCAACCTGCTGAATCGGACCAACTTTGCCAGCGTGAACAACGTAGTCGGGCCTGGTTTCGGTCTTCCTCTCGCAATGGGTGGCGCAGGCGCCACGACATTCAACGTATCGGGAACGAGTGCCCTGCTGCCCAGCCAGCCGCTGGGCTTCACCTCGGCGTTCCCGAAGCGCGAAATCCAACTCGGCGTGCGGGTCAGTTTCTAGAGGAATCCGAACAGCACACGCCCTATAATCCCCAACAACCAAAAACACTTACGCGAGAAGTTGCCAGGGGGCGGGTAGCCTAATCAACCGGCCGGTGACTGACCGCACCATTGCGCGTTTCAGGCATCCCCGCACAGGCTTCTCCGTTTTTCTGACGCATCTGTCCACGACGACAGAACTGGTGACAATCATGTGGCCAAGGCCACGTCGCGGCCGAGGCCCATCCCGCGAATCGACCTAGGTGACTGCGCGACTCGCTTTCTGTCGGCAAAGAGCTGCCCACGGGATGCCGGAATTCAGGAATCGATGCCATCATCCGGCGGGTTTCTGGACTGCTGCCGCGGCATCACGAATCAGGTGTGGATAGTTTTCGAGCAAGGCACGCTTCGCGGCGAGCCATTCATGCGCTTCAGCTTGGTCCTTCTTGGCGCCTGCGATTTGCGCCTTCACAGTTTCGGGAGCGGGGCCGCCCGCGATGTTGCGAATGCGCACGAAATATTCCGGATCGAGCGCCCGCACCCACACTTCGCTCCGTTTCCGCAGCGCCCTTCCCAGCGTTTCCGGAGCCAGCCGTTCGAGTTCCGCCGCCACTCGCTCAGGCGAATACTCCCTCCCCGTAGCCTGCACCGCGGCGGCAACCAATCGGTGCGCCGCAAGAAAGCTGATCCCTTCCTCGCGCACCAGAGTATCGGCCAGCTCCGTTGCCGTCAGAAAGCTCCCGCTTGCCCTTCTGCGCATTTGTTCCCGGTCCACTTCCGCGTGGCTCATCAGTCCTGCGAACAGCCTCAGTGCACGCGACGCGTCGGCGCACATCGAAAAAACCAGCGGCTGCAAGTCGTCCTCGCTGTCCACGATGTCGCCGAACGGAGTATTGTGCGCACATACCAGCACGGCCTGCGCTTGGCTGAACGCTTTGCTCGCCAGGATGCGTGTGTGTTCCAGCGCCACGGGATTTCGCTTCTGCGGCATGATGCTGCTGGTCTGCACGTAAGCGTCGCTCAATCGCAAAAAGTGAAATTCCTCCGTGCACCACAGGAGCAGGTCCTGCACCAGCTTGCTCAAGCTCACCATCAGCACGGCGATCGAAGTAGCCGCTTCGCACACATAATCAGTCGCCGCGATCGCTCCGTAGGAATTCTCCTGCAAACCATCGAACCCCAACAGCCGCGCCGTGTACTCGCGGTGAATCGGAAAACCAGTCGTCGTGATGGCGCAGGCACCCAATGGACTGCGGTTGATCGTGGCGAACGCTGCGCGCAGCCGCTGCACGTCCCGCCCCAGAAATTCGACGGCGCCGAGCAAGTAATGCGCCAACGTCGTCGGCTGCGCCGGCTGCGTATGCGTGTGGGCCGGCATCACCGTATCGGTGTGTGCCTCGGCCAGTTCCATCAGCACCTGCCGGCCCTGCGCTGTTTCCTCTGCGATTCGCAGCACCTCGAGCCGCAGCTGCATTCTGTAAAGCGTCAGGTCAATGTCGTTTCGACTGCGCGCCGTATGCATCTTTCCCGCGGCATCCTCGCCGCACATCTGAACCAGCAAATCCTGTACGTAGAAAAACAAGTCCTCGCATCGGCCGTCGTAACGAGCCGCAAGGATCGCCCCGCGGTCCAGCCCTTCGATCGCGGCCAGACACACGCGCGCGTCGCTTTCGGGGATAATGCCCTGCCGGCTCAGCATCAGCGTGTGCGCCGCGTGAATCTCGAGAAGCGCAGCGAGAAAATGCTTCTTGGCGTCCTCGAAGTTCACTGCCAGCACGGTTTCGGAATAAACCGGGGCGGGAAATCGTTCGGAAGTAGGGGACGACAGTGGCGGACGGCCCGCATCTTTCATCGCGCCCACCCTTTGCTGAAAGACAAGGCAGCCGTTACAGTCGCTGAGCGCCCGGCGCAAGTGGCGAAGAAAGTCATCCCGCAATTCTCTTCCTCGGCTCGCTCCTGCCTGAGCTGACGGCAGGCCGCGAAATCACGGCTCACCCCTACCACCTCACGCCCAAGCCGAAATCAAGAATCCGGCCCTGAAGCACCGTGGCTGAGTAGGGAAAGCTCGTTGGCAGCGGTCCGAGGATTGTGCCGTAGCTAGGGTTGGTTGCGGGGGTTCCTGTATGGTTCAAGTTAGCTGCTAGGATCGTCGTGTTTAGCGAAGTCACGTTTGGGTGGTTGAAAAGGTTAGTCGCTTCCGTTATGAACTGAGCCCGCAGGCGCTCCTTCAGCGTGAACAGCGTGCGCGTGTAACGGAGGTCGAATTGAACAACTTTCGGTCCACGAACGGTATTGCGTCCAATACCTACTGGGCGCGTAACGCTCGCGGCCACCGTCGGATCGTTGTTCAGGTTGAGGGGCGCGACAATGTTTTGCTCATCCCCCGAGGCGATGTTTGTGAGCACGGCGAATTCGTTGTCATTCACCAGCCGGTTGGCGAAAGTGTTCCCCATCTTCACGCTTGGCGACCAGACGGTACTGGCGGTAAACGAATGGGGCCGGTTGATGTAGCTATTGCCTCGATCACGAAGCCGGTTCGTGGGATCCTCGACGTAAACGAGGTTCTGCTCGAAGCCGTTCACGTCCGGAGCGTCGCTGATCGTATGCGAATAGATGTAATGGCCGCTCACCAAGAATCCGTGGGAGAAGCGGTGCTCGTAATTGACTTCCAGCGCGTTATAGCCCGAACTCGCGCCCACATCTTGCAGTGTTACGTTGTTGAAGGCCGGGTTCGCCCGCGTGCTGGCGCTCACGGTGGGGGAAAAAACCGGACGGCCATCTGCCAGAGCAGCGATTGGATTGATGAGGTTGATGTTGTGCAGCCACTGCAACTGCCGCCCGCCGGTATTCACGAAAGCCAGCGTGATCGCGTCGTTTCTCGTCAGTTCCCGCGAAACTTGGAGCGTGGTCGTCATGGCATAGCCGTTCCTGAAGTTGGGAGTAACCGTAAAGACGGATGGAATGGCCGGGGCCGTGGCCGACGTTAGGGCCTGAGGATAGGAAGGGGCACCCGACGACGCCGGCGAAAGCGATGCGTTGAACGCGGTGCCCGATCCGTCGTTGAAGAGCGCGTTGTACCAGAGATTGGTTGGCGGGGCGTCGTAGAATTTTCCCCACGAGGCGCGCAGCACCGTTTTGTTCCCGAGTCTCCACGCTAGGCCCAGTCGCGGCGATACGTTCCCCGCGGGATTGTTGAAGCTGCGCGAGAACGGGTACGGCGCAGTCGGGTTCGCCGCCGGTGAAAGAAACCGGTCGTAGCGGATGCCGTAGCTCACCAGCAGAGACGGCCGCGCCTGCCAGTTATCCTGCACGAAAAAGTTGAAGAAATTGGAAATGTAGCCCACCCGTGAATTGCCGATCAGCGCGTTCACCGTTGAATAGGACTTCGGGTCGGTTCCGTTCAACGCTGCTTGGTACGCAGGGATAGATGGAAAAACATACTGTGTAAACGTGTCGCCTTCCTGCACGTCAATGATGCGCGAAAATCCAAATCCCGCCTTGTACGTGTGTGGGCCGCGAATGTAGGTCAGGTTGTCGTTCCAACTGGGAATCTTCTCCGCGAATACATCGCCGACGCTGGTGCTCCCGTTGATGTTCGCCACCCCCGAGATGGTCACCGCCGGCTGCGGCCCGGTCAGTGATCCCGCAATGTGTTTCTCATTCCGGTAGGGATAGGAAAACCGGAACTCGTTCAGCCAATTTGACGAAAGCGTGTCGACCCACTGGAGGCCGGCAACGTGGGCGCGGTCCTTAAAGTCGGACTCAGCAGCCAGCGTGTTCATCCCGCCGACAGCCGTGTTGAAGGGGTAGGTGTTCCGGAAATAATTCACCCGAACAAAGACATGGTTTTTCGTGTCAATATCCCAGTCGCCGCGCACGTCCAGGAACTGAGCGTGTTGCACGGACGGGGCAGTGTCAAATTGCGACGCCGGAATTCCAATGGCTTCCAGGGCCGTTTGGTTTGTGGCGCTCACCGTGTTCGCCACGGGCAGCGCGCGGTACAGGTGCTCGTACGCGCCGAAGATGAAAAACTTATCCCTCTTGATCGGTCCGCCCGCGTTCATGCCGTAGGAATTCATCAGCAGATTAGGCTTCGGCCGTGTGGGAGATAGCAGGATGGGCCGCGCGCTGGTGTCCACCGGCCCGCGGATCCACTGAAACATGCCGTGCAAATTGTTCGTGCCTGATCCAGTAATCACGTTATAGATGTTCCCCGTGGTGCCGCCGAATTCCGGAGCGAAGCTGTTGCTGACCGTCTGAATCTCGCTCACATATACGGAGGAAATGGGAAACAGCCGCAGCCCGTAACGATCGCTTTCCGTATCTACCATACCGTCCATCTGATAGTTGATGCGGTCCACGAAGCCGTTGGTATTCAAGGTGCGTGGAATTCCCAGCTCGGGATTGGGGTGGCCGCTAACGCCCGGCTGGAACATGATCCAGTTATAAGGGTTCCGTGAGGTCAGCGGCAGGGTTTGGACCTCGGTCTGGGTGATCGTTCCGCTGATGTTGGTTCGCGCGAGATCTAGCACTGGGACGCCGCCGTTCACTTCGATCGAAGTGTTCACCGAACCCAGCTTCAGGGCGCCGTCAACGACCGCCTCTCGCCCGGCCTGAAGAACAATCCCGGGAAATCTCAGCGTTGAGAATCCGTCCTTGGTCACCGTGAGCGTGTAGGTGCCGATGGGCAGTGTTGGAATCACGTAATAGCCGTCGTCGCCTGTAGGCACGCTTCGTGCGTACGCGGTTGCGTCGTTCACGGCCGACACCGCGGCACCCACCACCGACTGGCCGGTGGGGTCCGTGATGCGTCCTCGAATCGTTGCGTTGATGGATTCCGATTGCGCCCGCACGCCGGGCACACAGGCCAGAAGCAGCGCAGCCATCCCGATCTCAAAACTCATCTTCTTGAGCATCGCCGAGAAATCTTTCGCCTTTGAATTTCTCATTTTGGATTCTTCCCCTAGTGAACTCTCCGGAGGCCCTACTTCTTAGACTCCTCTAACCAGGTTAGGGCAGGTGCAGCACCGGCCCTCTAGGCTGACAAAGACCTGGCTCGCAGCGATCGGCCCTCCTGGGGTGCCGCTCGCGAGCCCCCCCATCGACCGTTATCGTACATTACGACAAGGCTTGCTGCTCGGCGGTTTTCAGCACCATCGCGATCGCACCGCGCGATTGCGCCTCCTGGCGAGCTCCATGCCAGTTGAGGCCGCGCGACCTCGTGGCGCGTTCTTCCCTTAAGATGTAAGTGTCAGGCGGCGGCTGTCCTGGACGACGAAACTACGCGAACGGTGCCTCGCGAAGAAAGCAGTGCGGGTTTGCTCCTCCAGCCCTAACAATCTCGAAATAGCGGATGCGGTGTGAAAGAGTCAGGAAGCTCCTGTTCGAATCTGAGCACTGCCGAGGGTTTATAGAGATACTCTTTGCGGCAGTCATCGCACCGGACCCTGAAGGGGCCATCGAGAGAAGGGCGAGGGGCGAGGGGATCGGTTTCGGCAAGGGGGATTCGATGCCTGAAGAAAAGGTTCTGCCGAAGATGAAACCAATGATTCTTGCAGAGCACCACCCAGCAGTAGTGGCTATCGACCCACATTCCTTTCCTCGCAGATTTCTCCCGGTTAGTGTCAGTGGAGACAGCCGGAGCGGCTGCAACCTCGACGCCTGTCAGGCCGCGAGCATCTGCGCCCGAAAGAGACCCACCTGTGTTGGCGGGAACCGCCTGTTCTTCTCTCGGTGTTTTCTGATCCTGAAGGGCGCCCGCGCCCGGCAAGGTGTCGGCGGTCGCGCTGCTGCTGACCGCCTGACCAGCGCTCGCAACAGCGGTCCTGGTGTCATCGAGTTCCTTCCGAACCGGCGCCGAGCGGGCCGGCTTGAGGGCAAAGAAGAGGCGGACCGCAACAATGGTAATGCACACAGCTGAAAATAAGAGGACAACCCACATAAACATCCTCCCGGCCATCACCACGATGGGGCGGGATAATCAGTGAAGGTCAATCGTTTCAGCGCAGAGCCTACTTCTTTTGTCCAACAACTTCCAGAAAAAGCTCTTACCCCTCGACGTTCTACCTGTCCTTGGCCTGTACCAAAAGCTCCTTGCCGGCAATAATTTGCCCGGGCTAGAATGCGTAAATCCTACCCAGCAACAGCCCTCTTTCCGAATTCTTGGCGTGCCTTTCGAAGGAGGAGCATCTATGCGCAAGGTTATTTCGTGTCTCGGACCGCTTTTGCTTGTCACCATTGCGTTGGCCGGATGTGGTGGCGGTATGAGCTCAACGCAAACACCTTTGGGAGCAAGCATGTCCCAGGTTTCTCTGACGATCCACGACAATCCGCCGATGGGCGTGACCGTGCTCTCTTTTGAAATTGAGGTGACCGGCGCTGCTCTTCAACCCAGCGATTCCAGCAGCCAGCCGGTTTCAATGCTCAGCGAGCCCGAGGACATTGAGCTCGAGCATTTGCAAACAGAGTCGGCACTCTTGGCGAGCCGGGATGTCCCAACGGGGGCTTACAGCGGCCTGATGGTCTCGTTTGCAAACCCTCGAATGACTATCCAAAACCAGACTGGAGCGACGCTCACTCTCGGAACTAAAACTTGCTCCGATCAACAAGTGTGTGAGTTCGATCCCAAGCTCAATCAATCCTCGGTGACCGTCGAAGCTCCAACCACGCCGTTCCCGATTACTCTGACCATGAATTCCCCGGTGGTTCTGAAACTGGACTTTAATTTAGACACCTCCATTCAACAAAGCGACCTTTCCATAACTCCCACGGTCAGTCTGGTGCAGCTCCCACCGCCGAATTCCAGCGGCGGAGACCAGGGCGATGAGGACATGGAGTTGATCGGCCAGGTAGCGTCGATTGACCAAACCATGCATACCTTCACCATTCAGAGCGGAATGAACGGCCCTTCTTTCACTATCGCCACCGATAGCAGCACACATTTCGATTTTGGAACGTCTTGCAGCGCCGAGAATTTCTCCTGCTTGCAAACGGGCCAAATTGTCAAGGTGGACGCCAAAATGAAGCCGGATGGCTCACTCCTTGCTTTCGAGGTGAAATTCTTTCAGCCTCCCAATCAGATTTCTTTCGCAGGCACGGTCACCTCGGTAAGTGCGGGAGCGAGTAGCTTCCAGATCGTTCTCTTTGATGAGGAGTCCTTCGGCGGTGGCGACGAGATGGGAAGCTTTTCGATGGGCGCTCCTTTGACCATCAATCTCGCCTCCCAGGCGACCTTCTCCATCGACACCAGCGGCTTCATGTTTCCGTCAGGACTCAACTTCGCGAGCACCGCTGACCTCATGGTCGGGCAGGAGGTCCGCCTTCATCCGACTGGGGCACCGACCGGCACGCCTCCCAACCTGATGGTCACGGTTGACCAGGTGCAGCTGGAGCCGTCAAGGGTGACCGGCACGGTCACAGCCGTCAACACCGGCAGCAACCCCCAGACATTCACATTGGGCAACCTCCCGTCGTTTTTCACGAACGCGGGGATCACCTCGATCCAGGTGGACGTCCTGGCCACCACGCAGTTCGAAACGGAAGAAGACCAAACCTTTTCCGGCCTTAGTTCCTTAAAGCCTGGGGACGTGGTTTCCGTTCGCGGGCCACTCTTCAACACCATGACCATGCCGACCATGGCTGCCGAAAAGGTGGTCAAGCGCTCCATGTCTTCTGGCACCAGCGACTAGAAGTAAGTCATTTGATGTTGAGCCTCCCCTGGGGCGCTGGCTTTCATGCCGGCGCCCTTCGCTTTTCCGGTGGCCGCCTCTGCTCCCTACCAGCATGCTTGGGGAAAGCGACAAACTGTGCTGATAGGAGACGCTAAGGGCGAACTCGCACCGAACATTCCCATCCAAGCGCTCCGCTGGGGTTTCATGGGCACCATCGAGGGCCTGCTTCGTGATCAGCATCTGGCCCGGACAACGCGTTTTCCAGCTACTTTCTCCGAGGCAGATTCCAGGGTAATCTTCTCCACTTTCCTCACTGCCTGTCTGAGGAAGTGAATCGTGCTTTCTGGGTCTGGCCAATCCTGGAGATGCAGTCCCCAATTCCGCAGGCTTCCCGTAACCAGCCTGCACGGGTAAAACCTGCGAGCGGCCACGGCGGCAAGTCCTCTTCGCCGGGCACATTGCCTGGTTCAGCCGCCGGATTAAAACCAACCCGCATAGCGTGGTCCTCGCCGCTTGCTCCGCGTCAGGGAAAGCACCGCCGGCATATTAGGGGAAAGTACGGATTGACAGGCGGCAAGAATCTTACAAAGTATGCGCGCCCGACATCGTCCATGGTGGAAACGAAGCCGAGGGTTGCCCCATGCTCACGTTCTCAGACCGAGTTGCTCGACGAAAAGCGACTGTCCGATGCCTATTGGCGTTGGGTCACTTAGCGGTTTTTTGCCTTTGCGTGCCACGCCACGCGCTGGCGCAGGAGGCCCGAGCAACATTAAGCGGGCGAGTTACCGACCCGCAGGGTGCCGCAGTGCCGAGCGCAATCGTAGTTGTGATGTCGAACGATACCGGGGTCAAACGGCAGACCCAA
>Ga0209376_1004484_pt1 | contig 12119 bp, 10 predicted proteins | sample GraSoiAngelo_134_FD_185891 | JGI IMG/M metagenome (GOLD analysis project Ga0209376, IMG submission 185891) | Grasslands soil microbial communities from the Angelo Coastal Reserve, California, USA - 14_0929_05_30cm (SPAdes) (version 2) | ecosystem: Environmental > Terrestrial > Soil > Grasslands ... | reverse complement strand
GGAAGGTAAGCCTCATAGGCTGCCGAGCTGCCGGCGTTGCGGACCCAGACCGAGTAGCGATAGCCGCCTGAGGCGAGGCCGGTCGTGGCCCAATCGAACGCGGCCGTCGAGGAATAGCCGCGGACCGCAGTCCAACTGCCCCCGGGAGGCAAGATCCAGAACTCGTACTGGGGGTGGGGACAGCCAGACGCTGTCGCGGTCATCGCCACCGTGGTGCCCACGTTGGCAGGAGAGCGCGGCGTGACCGACACGGTGACCCCGTTGCACGCAGCGAGGCGGGTACCGAGCAGGGACCAAAGCTCGGGCGCTCCGCCGCCGTAGTTCAGGTTCCAGATCCCGACGCCACGAAGGTTTTGAGCGTTGACCAGGTCGTACTTCTTCCCAAGGGATGTCACGTCGTCCCAGTAGAGCTCGCGCGTGCAGTGAAGCGTGGTGTTGTACCAGGTGTCCCAGCGTTCCGTGCCGGATGAGTTGGCGTCGCGGTGGCTCGCGTAGCTCCCGGCCTGCACCGCGGGGTCGGACGCTTCGTTCGAGGCGTCGAGGTAGCTGTCGGCCGTCACGCTCGAGGTCGGGTAGGCGTTAGGTGCGGCCGAGGCTACGCACGCCTTGCGCCCGTAGTAGGGGACGCCGAGGATGACTTTGCCCGCTCCCACCACGGCCGCGTACTGCGCGGCGACGTTTGTGTCGTTGTAGTAGTAGCCGCTGAGAGGTGCGGTGGGGCCGAGGCAGAAGCTCGAGCAGCTGAGCGGAAACCGGCGGTAGTTCGAGTACTCGAGGTCGTACGCCATGACGAACAGCGAGTCGGCGTACGACGCGATGTTGCGCACGTCGAAGAACCCATAGCCGTCGACCGCGCTCGAAGCGTACGTGTCGACTGACAGGTAGTAGCTCGAGCCGAGGCCTGCGCGCATCTTCTGCACGAAGGACGTCATCGCGTGCTGCGCCCAGTACGGGTCGTTGTTGCCGCAGCTGCCGTCCAGGCCCTCGTAGTCGATGTTCACGCCGTCCACGCCCTTCGCCTTGACCTGCTGCACCGTGGCCGCAACCGTGGTGTCAGCGTTCGCAAGGCCCGCGCACATCGCCGGCGTGTTCGGGCTGAAGTCCTGGAGGATCACGGTCAGCACGACCTTCACTTCGTGCTGGTGTGCGATCGAGACCAGGGAAGTCCCTGAGCCCGAATTCCACGTCGTCCATCCGTTGTCGGAGGCGAATTGACCGTTGGAATTGACGTGCAGACCGAAGTAGGCGACGGTGGTCAGCAGGTCGAAGTTCCAGCTCGGATAGCCAATCGTCGGGTCAGCGAGGCTGCTCGCCAGCGCAAAGCCGAACACCTCGCGGCCGGGATGGGTGACGGCGGCCGCCGCGGCGGCGACGGCTGGCGACGCGGGAGCAGCCACCGGCGCGGCCGCGACCCTGGGCGCGGGGCCGATCGCTGCCGCGCACAGGACCAGGGCGGCAGCCACGACAAAAGCGATGTGGCGGGAATTTTGCAAGACCTTCTGCAAGTGGTGGGCAGCCGACCACTCTAGGGATCGGTAACCCAACGAGTCAAGGCGATTACGTTTGGGGCAATTTGACACGAAGCATCCGCGCGTCACTCGCGGTCACGGCCGCCGTGATGCCGCTATACGTCGTGCGGTGGCGCGTCGGGCCGATCCCCACCACGCTGCTCGAGTCCGCGATCCTGTTCACCCTCGCTCTCTACGTCGGGGCGCTGATCTTGGAGCGCGGGCCGCTGCCAAGGCGCACACCGCTGGACATCCCCATCGGACTGTTCCTGGTCGCGGGTGTCATCGGCGTCTTCGTCGCCCCTGATCACCGCGGAGCAGTCGGGATCTTCCGCGCCTACCTGTTGGAACCCATCGCCGTCTACTACGTCGGAGTCGCGGTCATCCGGCGTCCGGATGATGTCTACCGCATCCTCGCGGTCGGAGCGATTGGGGCCGCAGTCTTCGCCGCCGGCGAGGTGCTGACGCTAGCGCACGCGGTCATCACGAACCGGGTGGTGCTCGGGCACGTCGATGCCGTGCTCGGCATCAATCCGAACTCGGTCGCGCTCTACCTCGAACCGTTGATTGGACTGAGCACGGGCTTCGTTGCGTTCGCCGTCGGGCGTCGTCGATGGATCGCCGCCGGACTCCTGGTTCTGCTGACGCTCGCCGAGCTCGCCACCCTTTCGCGCGGAGGCATCCTGGCCCTTGGCGCGCTGGTGATCGGAGTGATCCTCACCATTCGCAGCCTGCGGCTGCGTGCGGCGATTATGGCTGGAGGAATCGCTGGCGCCATACTGCTGACGCAGCTTCCGCTGATCGGCCCCCGCCTCCAGCACGCGCTCGATCCCGGACGAGGCACCTTTGACGTGCGCGGCGACATCTGGGTCGCGACCGCACGGATGCTGCGCGACCATCCCATCTTCGGCGCCGGCATCAACGCCTATCAGGACACGATGGCGCCCTATCGCAAGCCGTTTCCAATCTTGAGCCCGGAGCCTTACCCGCACAACATCTTTCTCACCAGCTGGACCGAGCTCGGCATCCTTGGCATGGTCGCATTCACGCTCATCGTCGGCATTCTTATCGTGCGGTCCTTCCGGGCGCTGCCCGGCGCGGCGGCGTGGGCGCGACCGCTGCTGTGGGGGACCGGGATGGCGTTCGTGATGGTCGTCGTCCATGGCCTTGTCGACTCGCCGTACTGGAAGAACGACCTCAGCGTCGAGTTCTGGATCCTCGCGGCCCTGGCTGTCGTTGCCCAGCGCGCCGGGCGCGAGACATGAGCGTCGCGGCGTCGACACTCGCCGCGACAGCCTTGCCCGTCGCCGGTCGGGCGCGCGAGATAATACCCGGGCGTGGAACCTAGGGATCCCCTGCCGCGCATCGCGGTTGTCAACGATGTCGCGGGGGTCGGCAGCATCCAGGCTCGGGTGCTGCGGGAAGCGGGCTACACGGTCGACTTCATCGATGTCCCGAAGCCGGGAGCGACGCTGCCGCTCTACGCGAAGATCCTCATCCTTCCACTCCGCCTGGCTGGATACGTGCCGATCATCCGCCGCCTCCGGCGCACGCCTTACGCATGGCTGCACATCCACTTCCTGTCCTACGGCTTTCTCGGGGTCCTGGCCGGCAAGCCGTTCTACCTGCACGCCCACGGCCATGACGCGCACACCAACCTCCGTAGGCCTTTGATCGGTTGGCTCAGCCGCTTCGCGATGCGCAGAGCGCGCGCGATCTTCTACGTCACTCCCGACCTCGCACGATTCCTCGGCGACTTCGGCGACCGTTCCTACCTCCTTCCCAACCCGCTCGAACCCTCGTTCTTCGAGGGGGTGACGGCGCCGACAAGGCTGGAGAAACTGCTGCTGTTTACGCGCCTGTACCCCATCAAGGCGCCGGAAGTGGCCTTCGCCGCCACTCCCGAGTTGTCGAAGCTTGCCTCGCTGGCAGCCGTCGCCTGGGGTCCACTCACCGACCGATTCCGCGAGAAGTACGGCCGCTTCGTCGAGTTTCATGAGCGCGTCCCCCACGAGGAGATGCCCGCCGTCATCGACCGCTTCGACGCTGTGATCGGGCAGATGAGGCTCGGCATCCTTTCCCTTTCCGAGCTCGAAGCGATGGCAAGGGGCCGAGTCGTGTTCATGCGCCTCGATACGTCGCTCTACCCTGACGACACCCCCCCGGTGGCCAACGTCGACGACGCGGCCTCCCTGGTCGCCGCGGTTCGCCGGCTGCAGAACGATCCGGCGCTGATGGCTCGCCTGGCGGCAGAGGGCCGCATGTGGATCGCGCGACACCACACCGCTGAGAGTCACCTCCGCGTGCTGCGCTCGGTCTTCTCGCGTTTCGACGAGGGGGCGGCGGCCGGTTCCACCAAGGCGAAGCTGCCTGGCCACTTCAAAGCTCGCGAGCTCTGACGCCGCGACCCCGCAGCTCGTGACCGCCGCGAGAGCCAGGCGAGCGGCGCTCTGGATGCTGGCGCTCACGGCCGCGTGCCTGCCGCTGTACATAGTGCGGTGGCGCGTCGGGCCGCTTCCGACCACGCTCCTGGAGAATCTGATCCTGCTCACGGTCGCGGCCTACGTGGCCGTTCTCTGGACCGAGAAGCGACTGCCCCGGGCGCGCACGCCCTACGACATCCCCATCGCTTTGTTGCTTCTCGCCGGCGTGGTGGGCATCGTCGTCGCCCCCGACCACGTGCGCGCGCTCGGCATCTACCGCGCCTACCTCCTCGAGGCGATCGCGGTCTTCTACATCGCGGTCGACATGCTGCGCTCTCGCGATGATCTCCGCGTCTTTCTGGGCGTGACCGGAGTTGGCGCGGCCCTGTTTGCGACCGGCCAGATCATTACTTTCGTATGGGTCGCCGCCCACAATGACCTTCACCTCGGCGCCCCGCCCTCGTTCCTCAACACGTCCGCGAACGCCGATGCGATGTACCTCGAGCCACTGCTGGCCTTCGCCGCGGCGTTCACCCTGTTTCCGTCGCGGCCACGTGAGCGCCTCCTGGCCGCGCCTGTGCTGGCGCTGGTGTTCGTGGCCATTCTCACCGCTCTCTCACGCGCGTCCTTCCTGGCGATGGGCGTGTTGGCCGTCGTGCTGGTCATTACCGCCCAGACAGCTCGCTGGCGGCTGCGCGCCGCGGCCGCCTTCGCCATCCTCGCCCTGGCTTCGCTCGAGATCCCGTTCGTCCTCGACCGCTTTTTCACGCTCGCACGCTCGGTGGCAAACCGCGAGTCGATCTACCGCCAGACGCTGGAGATGCTCTCCCATATGCCAATCACCGGCGCCGGCATTGGCGGATTCGCCACCACGGTCGCGCCTTACCGTCCGACCAACGAGGAGGTTGAGATCTACCCGCACGACATCTGGCTGTCGATGTGGAGCGAACTCGGCCTGCTTGGACTGCTGGCCTTCGCGGTCATCTTCTTCGGCATCCTCTGGCGCGCGGCGCGGGGGCTGCGTACCGCGCGGGACGTTGCGCGGCCCCTGTGCTGGGGGTGCGCCGGCGCCATCGTGCTCTACGCGGTGCACGGCCTGTTCGACACGCCGTACTGGAAGAACGACCTCAGCGTGCTGTTCTGGTTGGTGGCGGCCCTACAGGTCGTCGCCGGCCGGATGGTCCGCGAGGGGAATCGAGCCCTTCCATAGCGCACGCAGGTCGTCTTTCCCAAGCACGCGCGACTCCGTCGCCGATCTGACCAGCCCGAGCGCCAGGTGCAGCGTGCGCAGCCCGGCCTCGCCGTCGGTATCCACCGGGTGCTCGCCGCGCACGGCCTCGACGAACGACTGCAGCTCGAGGCGGAGAGGCTCAGCCCTGTCGACCGGAAAGCTCTTCCTCTCTCCTTCTCTGACGGCGCGAGGGCGCCGGCGAGTCTCCCTTCGCGGGAGCACCTCCGCGTTGCGGAAGTGCGCGAGGTCCTGGGTGAGGTAGTTGCATACGAGCATGCCGTTCTCCCCAAGGACGCTGATCTCACGAATCTTGGTCGGTGTCAGCCAATTGACCTGCAGCACGCCCAGCATCCCGCCGTCGAACTTGAGCAGTGCGTTGAGGATGTCCTCGTGGTCGGTGTGGATGCGCTGCTCGGTCTCGGCGTAGAGGTGCTGCACCTCCGAGCCCGCCAGCCTGCTCATGACGTCGAGGTCGTGCGTCGCGAGGTCGATGACGACGCCGACGTCCCGGATGCGCGCGGGGAACGGTCCCACGCGGCGGGCCTGAATCTGGAAGATGCGACCGACGTCGCCGGCGGCGAGGCGTCGCTCCATCTCCCGAACCGCCGGGTTGAAGCGCTCGATGTGCCCGACCGCAAGCACCTTCCCCGCCTGCTGCGCCGCCCGCACAAGGCGCCGGCCTTCATCGAGCCCGTTAGCGATCGGCTTCTCGACCAGGACGTGGAGGCCGTGCTCGATGACCGCGAGCCCGACCTCGAGATGGAAGCGCGTCGGCACAGCGACCACGGCCGCGTCGAGCCGCTCGCGGTCCAGCATGTCGGCCCACGACACGTACCCGGTGCTCGAGGTCCTGCGCGCGGCCGCGCGGACCAGCTCGGGGTTCTGGTCGCAGACCGCCACGAGCTCGACTCCATCGAGCTCGCTCAAAACACGGAGATGATTGGCGCCCATCATGCCGAGGCCGATGAGGGCGAGGCGGGTCACGTGCTCGTGGCGACCTGGCGGACAGCCTCGACGATGCGGTCGAGGTCCGATTCGCTGAGGGCGGGGTGCACAGGAAGCGACAGCACATGCTTGGCCACGCGCTCGGCCACAGGCATCGACACCTCGCCATAACCCAGGGTCGCGTAGAGGGGTTGCCTGTGCACGGGCACCGCGTAATGCACGGCCGAGCCCACGCCCAGTTCGCGCAGGCGCGATTGGAAGCGGTCCCGGTCGCCCTCGACCAGCACCGTGTACTGGTGGTAGGCGTGGCGATGGCCCGGGCGCTCCTTCGGCGTCCGCACCCCGGGGACGCTCGCCAGGCCTTCGTCGAGCAGCGACGCGTTGCGACGCCGGGCCTCGTTCCAGCCGTCGAGCTTGCGCAGCTGGGCGCGACCGATGGCCGCCGCGATGTCGGTCATGCGGAAGTTGTAGCCAAGCATCTTGTGGTGGTAGCGCTCGGTCGCGCCGTGCTGGCGCAGCATGGCGACCGTCTCGGCGACGCGGCCGTCGGCCGTCGTGACCATCCCTCCCTCGGCGGTCGTCATGTTCTTGGTCGGGTAGAACGAGAACGTGGCGTCGACTCCGAGCGCGCCCGCCTTGCGCGCGCCCACCATCGCGCCGTGCGCCTGGCACGCGTCCTCGATGAGGAGCACGCCACGACGCGAGGCGATGTCGCGCAGTGCGTCGATCGGGGCGGGGTGGCCGTAGAGGTCGACGGGCATGATGGCGCGCGTGCGCGGCGTGATCGCTGCCTCCACGCGCGATGCGTCGAGGCAGTACGTCTCTTCCTCGATGTCGACGAACACCGGCCGCGCGCCGACGAAGAGCGCCGCGTTGGCCGAGGCGACGAAGGTGAAAGGGCTGGTGATCACCTCGTCGCCCTGGCTCAGGCCGTGCGCCAGCATGAGCAGGTGGAGCGCGGCGGTGCCGGAGTTGACGGCCACCGCGTGCGCCACGCCGCACCACGCCGCGAACTCGCGCTCGAACGCCTCGACCACCGGCCCTTGCGCCAGCTGGCCGCTGTCGAGCACGGCGAGGACCGCCTCGCGCTCCTCGTCGCCGATCTGCGGGACGGCGACCGGGATGGGCTTCAGCGTTCCCAAAGCGAAGCCATGTTATGGGCTGACCATCTCCACAGCAGACAACGCGTCAACCACGCGCTCCGCGGCGTGGCCGTCGCCGAAAAGCTTCGGGCGCTCGCCCTCGGGATTGAAGTCGCGCATGGCGGAGGCGACCTTCGCCGGGTCCGTGCCGGCGAGCACGTTCCAGCCTTCCTCGACCGTCTCCGTCCACTCCGTGCGGTCGCGCAGCGTGATGCAGGGCCTGCCCGCGAAATAGGCCTCCTTCTGCACGCCTCCCGAGTCGGTGACGACCTTGGCCGCGCCGTCCTCGAGCACCAGCATCTCGAGGTAGCCGACAGGATCGATGAGCATCACGCCAGGCGCGACCTGCGCACCGTCGCGGGCCAGGGCGGCGCGCGTGCGCGGGTGCACGGGAAAGACGACGCGGCGCCTGCTCGCGCCTACGCCTTCGAGGATCGCGCCCAGCCTGCGGGGGTCGTCGACGTTCTCCGCGCGGTGCACGGTCAGGAGGTCGTAGCCCCCGCGCTGCAGGCCGAGGTCGTCCAGGACCGTGCACTGTGTGCGCGCTCGATCGAGGTTCTGGAGGAACGCGTCGTACATGACGTCGCCGACCATGCGCACGCCTTCCCTCATGCCCTCGGCCGCAAGGTTCGCGACTGCGGTCTGCGTCGGACAGAGGAGCAGCGCGCTGAGGTGGTCGGCGACGACGCGGTTGACCTCCTCGGGCATGCGCCGGTCGAAGCTGCGCAGCCCCGCCTCGACGTGCGCGACTGGGATGTGGAGCTTGGCTGCCGCGAGCGCGCCGGCGAGCGTGGAGTTCGTGTCGCCGTAAACCAGCACCACGTCGGGGCGGCGGTCGATGGCGACCTTTTCGACTCCCTCCAGCATGGCGGCGGTCTGGGCGCCATGAGGCCCCGAGCCGACGCCGAGGTTCAGGTCGGGCGCGGGGATGTCGAGCTGGCGGAAGAAGAGGTCGGACATCGCGTCGTCGTAGTGCTGGCCGGTGTGCAGGATCAACTCCTCATGGCTCCGGCGCAGGACGCGCGATACTGGCGCGGCCTTGATGAACTGGGGCCGTGCGCCCAGCACCGTGAGCGCTTTCATGCGGCAACCATCAGGGCCCGAACTCGATGATGGCTGACCACGGGATGCGGGTCATGTTCCTGACCCAGTACTTCCCGCCCGAGATCGGCGCTCCGCAGATCCGCATGTTCGAGCTGGCCAAGCGCCTCGCCGCGGCGGGGCACGACGTCAGCGTCGTCACGGCCCTGCCGAACTATCCGACCGGCGTCATCCAGGAGGGCTACCGCGGCCACTTCGGGATGGAGGAGCGGATGGACGGGGTGCGCGTGCTGCGCCGTTGGGTCTTCGCGACGCCGAACGCCGGGTTTTTCAAGCGCCTCCTTATGCAGTTCTCGTTCGTCTTCTCGAGCCTGACCGCAGTGCGGAAGGTGGGACCGGTGGACGTCATCTTCGTGCAGTCGCCGCCGCTGCCCATCGGCCTTGCGGCGCTCGTGTATTCGCGCCTCAAGCGCGCGCCTTTCGTCTTCAACGTGAGTGACATCTGGCCGCAGTCCGCCATCGAGCTGGGCATGCTCCGCAACCGCTTCGCGATCCGTCTCGCCGAGATGCTCGAGATGCACCTCTACCGGCGGGCGGCGCGGGTCACCGTGCCCACGCACGGCATCCAGGACAAGCTCGCATCGCGCGGTGTGCCGCGGCACAAGCTCGTCCTCCTCACCAACGGAGTCGACACGACGATCTACCAGCCCGCCGCGCCGGACCCGGAGCTCGCCCGCAGGCTGGGCCTGGACGGCCGCAAGGTGTTCCTCTACGCGGGTACCCACGGCCTGTCCCAGGGCCTCGACGTCATCCTCGAGGCCGCGAAGATGACCGGCAACCCCGACGTCCTCTATGTGCTGGCCGGCGAGGGCGCGGACAAGGCGACGCTGGTCGACAAGGCCGCCGCGGAGAAGATCGGCAACGTGATCTTTCTGCCCAATCAGCCCAAGTCGTCGATGCCCACGCTCCTCAACCTGGCGTACGCCGGGATCGTCTCGCTTCGGCCCCTGGACGTCTTCCGCTCCGCGCTGCCCTCGAAGATGTTCGAGTCCATGGCCGTGGGGCAGCCGCTCGTCGCCGCGCTGTGGGGCGAGGGCGCGGACGTCGTGCGCGACGCGCGGTGCGGCGTCGTGACCGAGCCCGGGAACGCACGCGAGCTGCGTGACGCCGTCGAGTCGCTGGCCGGCGACCCCGAGGGCGCAAAGCAGATGGGGCGCAACGGCCGCGTCTACGTGGACGAGCACTTCAACCGCGACAAGCTGGCCGTCCAGCTCGCCCGCATCTTGCGCGAGGTTGCGCGACCGCGATGATCCGGCGAGGCGTCGACCTGGCGGTTGGGCTGCTGGGCCTGGTGATGACCTCGCCCGTCGTCGCCGCGGCGGCGCTCGCCGTCAAGCTCGACTCCCCTGGTCCAGCCTTCTACAACGGCCCGCGCGTCGGCCGGGGCGAGAGGCAGTTTCAGATCCACAAGCTGCGCACCATGCGGGCCGGGGTCGCGGGCCCGGCGGTCACAGCTGGCGACGACGTTCGGGTGACGAGGGTCGGGCGGCTGCTGCGCCGGACCAAGATCGACGAGCTGCCGCAGCTGCTCAACGTGGTCAAGGGGGACATGAGCCTGGTCGGTCCCAGGCCCGAGCACCCGCGCTACGTCGAGCGCTACACGCCGGAGCAGCGGCGCCTGCTTACCGTCCGGCCCGGCATCACCGGGCCGGCGACCGTCGCGTTCATCGACGAGGAGGAGCAGCTCCGCGGCGCCGACCCGGAGGACCGCTACGTGGAGGAGGTCATGCCGCGCAAGCTCGCGCTCGAGCTGGGCTACCTCGAGCGCGCCTCGCCGGCGACCGACGCCGCCATCTTGCTCAAGACGGCCGGCCTGGTGCTCACGCGACAGTTCGCATTCTTGCGGGGTGGTCGCGGACGATCTCCTTCACAGCCTGGATGACGTCGTTGACGTCCTCGTCGGAGTGGGCCGGGCTCAGAGGGAGCGACAGCATCCGCTCGTACTCGCGCTGCGCCACCGGGAAGCTCTGCGGTCGCAGGCCGTAGCGGTGCCGGTAGTACGAGTGCTGGTGGATGGGGATGAAGTGCACGCTCGCACCGATCTTGCGCTTGCGCAGCTCGGTCATGAACGCGTCGCGGTCGAGGCCCAGACGCTCCCGCCGCAGCCGTAGGAGGTAGATGTGCCACGCGCTGCGCACGTGCGGGCGCTCGTACGGCGTCTCCAGCGCCTCCACCGGGCCGAAGGCGTCGTCGTAGTGGGCGACGATCTCCCGGCGGCGCCGCTGCATGGCGTCGAGGCGCGCCAGCTGCTTGAGGCCCAGCGCCGCCTGCAGGTCGGCCATGTTGTACTTGAAGCCGGGCAGCACCACGTCGTACTTCCACGACCCGTCCGAGGTGTAGCGGTCGTAGGCGTCGCGGCTCATCCCGTGGAGGCTCCAGATCCGCGCCTGCTCGACGATCGCCGGCGCGCCCGTCAGCATCCCACCTTCTCCGGTGGTCAGATTCTTCGTCGCGTAGAACGAGAACGCGACCAGATTCGGCTGGTCGAATCCCGGCGGCGGCGTGCCGATGACGCGGTCGTGGTAGCGGGCGGGGAGCGAATGCGCCGCGTCCTCGATGACGGCGAGGCCGTGGCGGTGCGCGATGTCATAGATCGGGTCCATGTCCGCCGGGTGGCCGTAGAGGTGGACGGGCATGATCGCCTTGACCTCGGGCGTCCGCTTCACCGCGTCCTCGACCTGGTCCGGGTCGAGGTTCAGCGTGTCCGGCTCGACGTCGACGAGCACCGGGCGGGCGCGCTGGTGCTCGATGACATGGATCGTCGAGGCGAACGTCATCGTCGTGCTCACGACCGCGTCGCCTTCGCCGATGCCGAGGGCCGCGAGGGCGACATGCATCGCCGCGGTCGCCGAGTTGACCGCCAGCGCGGCCTCGGCGCCAACGTAGTCGCGAAACCTCTCTTCGAACTCATGGGCTCGGTCGCCGGTGGTGATCCAGCCGCCGCGGAGTGTCTGGGCAACCTCGGCGATCTCCTCGTCGCCGATCAGCGGCGGGGCGAAGGGCAGGAACTCCGAGCGCATCAGTCGCCCTCGGGCTTGCGCAGGAGCCCGAGCAGATGGCTCCGCAGGGGCGGCAACGCCGACAGCACCGGATAGCCTGCGCCGGTCAGTGGGCCGAGGCGCCGGGCCAGCGGTGGCAGGAGCGTCAGGGTCCTGACCTCCCCTCGCAGTGACGGAAACAAGTCACGCACGCGTGCCGCCGTCACCGCGCGCACGTTGCGGTTGGAGACGCTGTCGTATCGCACGTCGTACCAGAGCAATGCTCCGCCGGGGCGGAGTACCCGGACGATCTCGGAGGCCACGTTGCGGGCCATCGCGCCGTCGAGGATGGAGCTGAAGACCGTGATCGCGAGCACTAGGTCGAACTCGGCGGCCGCGAACTCGAGACGCTCCGCGTTGCCCTGCCGGAACTCGATCTCGGGGAAGGCCTTCTGGGCCGCCGCGACGCGCTCCGGGAGCAGGTCGACCCCCACCAGGTCGGTCGCCATTGCCCCCAGCTCGCGCAGCCACGCCAGCTCCGCGCCCGACCCCGAGCCGACCTCGAGCACGCGGCGCCCGGCCAGGGGCAACAGGCCGGCCTCGGCCAAGAGGCGCGACGACTGGCGGAGGCGCTCGGCGAGGATCGCCCGGTTGCCCGGGTTCGCCAGGTCCCAGCGCCTGGCCCACCTCGCATCCAGACGCTCGTAGGCGGCGCCGATGCGGTCAGCCTCGCTCATGCCTCGAGCTGATACTCGCGCCCGCAGTGAGGGCAGGCGAGGGCCGTACCTCGC